>Ga0075423_10006614_pt1 | contig 10887 bp, 10 predicted proteins | sample SoiMethybrSBSTD2_FD_80114 | JGI IMG/M metagenome (GOLD analysis project Ga0075423, IMG submission 80114) | Bulk soil microbial communities from a Populus tree surrounding site in Tennessee, USA - Soil MetaG P. TD hybrid SBSTD2 | ecosystem: Environmental > Terrestrial > Soil > Tree plantation...
CTCTCCGACGAGTCGCTCGAGGCGGTGGAGGTGCAGTATCTGGCGACGCTGGTCTTCTTGGAGACGATCCGACATCTTGGCGCAATCAGAAGCGACGGCAAGACCGGTTTGTCGGACGGCGAGTTCAGGCAGATCTGCGAGTTCATCGACGCCGAGTTGGAAAACGAGATCTCGTGCCTCAAGATCGCGCGGGCCGTGAACCTGCCGCTGCGGCTGATCTTCGACGGGGTGAAGATGCGCACCGGCTTCTCGCCCTACCGCTTCGTCCTGGAAAAGCGGATCGAGCGGGCGCGCCAGCTGCTCGAGATGACGGACGTGCCGATTTCGGAGATTGCGCTCGCCTGCGGCTTCTCCTCGCAGCAGCACCTGACCTCGACCCTGTCGCGAAAGCTCGGACGGACACCGTACAGGGTCCGGCAGAACGGCCGCGTCAGGCCGTCGTAAGCGTCCGGCGGACGGCTTCGCGCCAACCCTTCAGCTTTGCCTGCCGGTCGGCATCCTTCATCCTGGGAAGGAAACGGCGGTCACGCTTCCACGATTTGGCGAAGTCCTGGGGCGGCGGGTAGAGGCCTGCCTTGAGACCGGCGAGATAGGCGGCGCCGAGCGCCGTGGTCTCGGTGACGGCGGGCCTGACGACCGGCGCGCCCAGCAGGTCGGCCTGAAACTGCATCAGCGTGTCGTTGGCGGCCGCGCCGCCGTCGACGCGCAGCTCGCTCAGCGGAATCCCCGCGTCCGCGCGCATCGCGTCGAGCAGGTCCGCCACTTGATAGGCGATGCTTTCGAGCGCGGCGCGCGCGAGGTGACCGGCGGTCGTGCCGCGCGTGATCCCGACGATCGTGCCGCGTGCGTACGGATCCCAGTGCGGCGCGCCGAGGCCCGCGAACGCCGGGACGAGATACACGCCGCCGTTGTCGGTGACGCTGGCGGCGAGCGGCTCGATCTCCGCGGCCGTCCGAATCAGGCCGAGGCCGTCCCGCACCCATTGCACGACGGCGCCGCCAATGAAGACGCTCCCTTCGAGGGCGTACTCGACGCGGCCGTCGAGCTGCCATGCGACGGTCGTGACGAGCTTCTGGGTGGAGGCCGTCGGTGTCGTGCCGACGTTCTGCAGGAGAAAGCATCCCGTGCCGTACGTGTTTTTCGACATGCCAGGCTGGCGGCACATCTGACCGAAGAGCGCCGCCTGCTGATCGCCGGCAATGCCCGCGATCGGCACGCGTTCGATCCCCAGCTCCGGCGAGACGTGTCCGTAGACCTCGCTGGATGACCGCACGTCGGGCAGCATGCTCGCCGGCACGCCGAAGAGCCGCAGCAGCTCGTCGTCCCACTTCAGCGTGTGGATGTTGAACAGCATCGTGCGCGACGCGTTGCTGACGTCGGTGACGTGCGCCGCGTGCGCGGTCAGCTTCCACAGCAGCCACGTGTCGACGGTGCCGAACGCGAGCTTTCCGGCGTCGGCTCTGGCGCGCGCGCCGGGCACGTTGTCCAGCAGCCAGCGGATCTTGCTCGCGGAGAAGTAGGCGTCAATCAGCAGACCGGTTTTGCTTTGGATCACGTCGCCGGCGCCGTCGGCCTTCAGGCGCTCGCAGTACTCGGCGGTCCGGCGATCCTGCCAGACGATCGCGTTCGCGATCGGCGCGCCCGTCTCGCGATCCCAGACGATGGTCGTCTCGCGCTGGTTGGTGATGCCGACGGCGGCGACGTCCTTCGGCCGGATCTGCGCGCGGCCGAGCGATTCGACCGCGACGCCGATCTGCGACGCCCAGATCTCCAGCGGATCGTGCTCGACCCAACCCGCCCGCGGGAAAATCTGCGTGAACTCCTTCTGCGCGACGGCACGGACCGAGCCGTCGCGGTCGAAGACGATCGCGCGCGAGCTGGTCGTGCCCTGATCCAATGCGAGGATGAACGAAATATAGGGTAGTAGTGTCCGCCTTCAGGCGGACCGTGCGTACGTAGTGTCCGGCTTCACCCGGACCCATCCTACAATACGCGCCATGCATCGAGGACTGACGCGAGAGCTGCTGGCGGAGTTCTTCGGGACGTTCATCCTGATCGTATTCGGCGTCGGCGTCGTCGCGCAGGTCGTGTTGAGCCGCGGCACGGCCGGGAGCTACCTGTCGATCAACATCGCGTGGGGGCTCGCCGTGACCATGGCGTGTTACGTGTCGGCGGGCGTCACGGGCGCGCATCTGAATCCGGCAGTGACGCTCGCGCTCGCGGCCTTTCGCCGCTTCCCGTGGCGCAACGTCGTTCCCTATGCGCTTGCGCAGCTCGCCGGCGCCTTCGTCGCGTCCGTCGTCGTCTACGTCACGTATCGTGAAGCGCTGACCGCGTTCGACGGCGGCGTCCGCCAGGTGCTGGGGCCGCAGGGCACCGCCGGGATCTGGGCGACCTACCCGCAGCCGTTTCTCAGCGTGTTCCCCGGCGGCGTCATCGATCAGATCGTCGGCACCGCGCTGCTCGTCGCCGTCATCTTCGGGATCAGCGACAGCCGAAACTCGCCCGCGCCCGCCGGCCTCGCGCCGGTCGTCGTCGGACTCCTCGTCCTGCTCATCGGCGCGACGTTCGGGTTCAACTCGGGCTACGCGATCAACCCCGCGCGCGATTTCGGACCGCGTCTGTTCACGTCACTTGCCGGCTGGGGCCACGAAGTGTTCACCGCCGGGAACGGATGGTGGTGGGTTCCGATCGTCGCGCCGCTCATCGGCGGGATCGTCGGCGGCTTCACGTACGACGCGGTGATTGGGAACCGCTTTCCGGACAAAACGTAGGGAAGAGGGAAGAGGGAAGAGGGATGAGGGATGAGGGATCCCTCATCCCTGACGTTAACGCGCCAAGTCGTTCCCGAAATGCCGTGCGAGGTTCGCCTCGATCGCCGGGTCCGTCGCCGCGGCTTTGACGACGCGGGCGAGGTGCGTGCGATACGCGTCGGCGGTGCGCGTGTTGCCGCGCGTCATGACCGCGAGCGCGAACTCCATCGCCGGGTCGCTCTTCATCGCCGCCGCCTTCGCGACGAGGTTGTAGCCGTCAATCGTCTGTGCCGCTTTGACGGGCGCACGGAACATGAACGCGGCCTGCTTGTACGTCTCGACCAGATAGCCGAAATCGAACACCGCGAGCGGCGCGTCGGCGCTGGGAATCGCGGCGCGCTGCTGGAGTCGATCGAGCAGCTGGCCGGCGAGCGTGGCATCGGTCGCGGCGTATAGCGTCGCGCGCCGCAACGTTTCCATTCGCGCGATGACCGGCGTCGCTGGACCGAGCAGCGCGACGGTGTCGGCAACGAGGCGCGACGTGTCGTAGCTGCGATCGATCGCCTCCCAGCCGCCGGCGCCCATCGGCAGCGACCTGGCCGCGCCGATCTCGAACGGGAAGCAGAGCAGCGGCGGTCCGGCGAAAACGGGGCGCGCGGCGAGCACGGCAAGAGCCATCATCAGCAGCAGCGGGCGAAAGCGTCGAGACATCAGCGTGTCCTCCTGCCACTGAAGACGCAGGAACCAGGGGATTCGTTAACGTGTCCTGAGCCCTGTCGAAGGACCTGTCTTGAGCCCGTCGAAGGACCTGGGCACCTCCTTTGCAGCCGGTCAGCTCAGCGATGACCGCGTTGCTGGCGCTGACGTTTTCGCTCACGTTCAACGGGAACACGTGGCCGTACGACACCGCCTTTCTGGCCACGATGCCGGGCGCCACGATTCGCTTCGAGGCGGTCGGACCAGTCGGGCAGTACAAGCTCGATGCCGAGCTCGGCACGTCGGTGCAGCAGGCGCCGCGCCGGTGGTTGTGGACGGCGCCCGAGACGCCGGGCACCTACAAGCTGAAGTTCGAGCGCGGCACGAGCAAAATCGAGGTCCACGCGTTCGTGATGGTGCCGGCCAGCCGCGTGAAGGGCGGCGTGTTGAACGGCTACGGGATCGGACCGTATCCGCCCGCGCGCGGCCGCTATCAGCCGCCTCCCGGCTTCATCGAAGTGACGAAAGACAACGACGACACGAAGGTGTCGCCGCATTTTCGCTTGAAGCAGTTTCTCTGCAAGCAGGATCCGATCGATCAGTATCCGAAGTATCTCGTGCTGCAGGAGCCGCTGCTGCTCAAGCTCGAAGCGGTGCTCGCGCGCGTCAACGCGCTCGGCTTCAAGGCCGACACGCTCCACGTGATGAGCGGGTACCGCACGCCGTACTACAACGCCGCGATCCACGACGTCCCGTACAGCATGCATCAGTGGGGGAACGCCGCCGACGTGTTCGTCGACACGAAGCACCACGATCGCATGGACGACCTGAATCACGACGGCCACGTCGACATCGGCGATGCCAAGCTGCTGTACGACGAAGTCGATCGCCTGCTGATGACGCCGGCGCTGCGCGGACTCCAGGGCGGCCTCGGCTTCTATCCGGCGACGGCCGCGCATCCGCCGTTCGTACACATCGATGCGCGGGGAACCAAAGCGCGTTGGAAAGGCTGACGCGGTCGTGATTCGGGATTTGGGAGTCGGGATTCGGACGAACGGGCGTGCGATCGCGCTGGGCGTGATTTGTGTCGTCTTTCTGTCGGGTCGAGTCGACGGATACTCGGTGCTCGCGCACGAGTCGAACGTCGACGCGTTGTGGGACAGCACCATTCGGCCGCTGCTCTCGCGGCGATTTCCGGCGGCGACGCGCGACCAGCTCAGGGAGGCGCGCGCGTACGCGTACGGCGGCTCCGTGATCCAGGATCTCGGGTACTACCCGTTCGGCAGCCATTTCTTCAGCAACCTGCTGCACTACGTCCGCTCCGGCGACTTCGTCGATGCGATGATTCGGGACGCGCGAACCGTCGACGAGTACGCCTTCGCGCTCGGCGCGCTCGCGCATTACGCCGCGGACAACGTCGGACATCCCGAGGCCGTGAATCGCGCCGTCGCGCTGATGTTTCCGAAGCTGCGCGCGAAGTACGGCAACTCGGTCACCTATGTGAAGTCGCCGTCGAGGCACATCATCGTCGAGTTCTCGTTCGACGTGGTGCAGGCGGCGGCGGGTGCGTACGCGGCGGATGCGTATCACAGCTTCATCGGGTTCGACGTCGCGAAGCCGCTGCTCGAGCGCGCGTTTCGCGAGACGTACGGCCTCGAGATGAAGGACGTCTTCCTGTTCGGCGAGGATCTCGCGATCGGCACGTATCGACACTCCATCAGCGAGACGATCCCCGAGATCACCCGGGTCGCGTGGCGCGACAAGCAGAAGGAGATCGAGCGGCTGATGCCGGGCATCGAGCGCGACAGGTTCATCTTCAACTACGCGCGCCGGCAGTACGAGCAGGAGTTCGGCGTCGATTACAAGAAGCCCGGCATCGTGGCGCGCGTGCTCGCGTTCCTGTACCGGCTGCTGCCGAAGGTCGGTCCGCTGAAGCCGCTCAAGTTCGAGGCGCCGACGCCGGATGCGGAACGTCTGTTCATCGAGAGCCTCAAGGACACGCGCGAACGGTACCGCGCGGCGCTCGAGGCCGTCCGCGACGGGCGGCTCCAGCTGACGAATACGAACTTCGACACCGGCCGGCCCACCGCGCACGGCGAGTACGAGCTCGCCGATGAGACCTACGCCGAGCTGCTCGATCGGCTGGCGGATCGCAAGTTCCGCGGCACGCCGGCCGCGCTTCGCGCGCACATCGTGCGGTACTACGACGGCGCGCCGAACCGTGTGTCGGGGAAGGCCGAAGCGAAGCGGATGAAGAGAGTCCGCGAGCGGTTGGTGCAATTGAGAGGGTCCTGAGGCGGCGGACACGACGTACGTCATGAACGGCCGCTAAAGAACGGCGCCGTCTTCCATCCTGACAATCCGCGTCGCGAAGGCCCGCGCGAAGTCTTCGTCGTGCGTGGCGATCAGCAGCGTGCGCCCCTGTGCCAGCAGTTCGCGCAGCAGGGCGCCGAGCTCGCCGCGGCGGATCGCATCGAGCGACGCGGTCGGCTCGTCCATCAGCAGCAGCGGCGGGTCGACCGCGAGCGCGCGCGCGATCGCAACACGCTGCGCCTCGCCGCCCGACAGCTCGCGCGGCAGCGCGTGCGCGCGATGGCTCACGCCGAACGCGGTCAGGAGCTCGTCGGCGCGGCGTGCGGCATCGGCCGGCCGAAGCCCGTGCGCGTGCACCGGCGCGAGGCACACGTTCTGAACGGCCGTGAGGTGTTCGAAGAGGCAGTGGAACTGAAACACCATGCCGACCTTCCGGCGCAGCGCCGCGAGCGTGGCGCGCGTCGCCACCGAACCGCCCTGAAGCGTCACGCCGTCGACCTCGATTCGCCCCGCCTGAAATGACTCCAGCCCCGCGACGGCGCGCAACAGCGTCGTCTTGCCCGAGCCCGACGGTCCCATCAGCGCGACCAGCTCGCCGCTCGTCACCTCCACCGCGGCGCCGGTCAGAATCGTCCGCGCGCCGCGGTCGAGACGAACGTCCGCGATTCGGAGCACCGGGTGCGTCATGCGGTCGGTTTCCGCCATCGGGTTTCGAGCGACCGTGCGAGCGCGGCGACCGGCAGCGACATCGCAAGGTACAGGCCGGCGCACAACGCGCCCGGCACGACCCAGCTGCCGACGTTCGTCGCGAAGATCTGCGTCTGCTTCGTCAGCTCCATCACCGTCAGCACCGACACGAGCGATGAGTCCTTGAGCAGCGCGACGAAGTCGTTCGTCATCGGCGCGAGCGCGAGCCGGAACGCCTGCGGCCCGCGAACGAGCGTCAGCACCTGCCGCTCGCTCAGGCCGAGCGTCCGCGCGGCTTCGAGCTGTCCCGTCGACACGGCCTCGAGCGCCGACCGGTAGATCTCGCTCTCGTACGCCGCGTAGTTGAGCGCGAGGCCGAGCAGCGCCGCCGCAAACGCCGGCAGACGGACCGCGGCCGCGAGACCGTAATACAGGACGAACAGCTGCAGCAGAATCGGCGTTCCGCGTATCAGCTCCACGTAGCCGGTCAGCGCGAGCCGCGCCAGCGGTCCGCCGTACACGCGGCCGGTCGCGATCAGCACGCCGACGACGACGGCGAGGCCCATGGAGAGACACGAGAGCACGATCGTCACAACCGACGCGCGCACCAGCGACGGGAGGTATCGTCCCGCGGCCTGCCATTGCGTCGTGTGCAGCGGGCCGGATTGTGTATCGATGCCGGTCGCCGGCTCGATCGGTGTGCCCGCCAGCACGCGCGCGAACAGCCCCGGCTGCGCATCGTCCCACACGTTCCATTTGCGGAAGACGCGCTCCAGCGAGCCGTCGCGCATGGCGTTCCGCAGGATCTCGTTGATCGAATCGCGCAGCGGCGCGCGGTCGGCCGCCACGACGCCGATGTAATGGCCGACGGCAACGGTCTGCGGCTGAATCGTGAACCCGGGTTCGGTGCGCCGGCGCCGGTTCGCGAGGACGTTGTCCAGCAGCACGGCATCGATGCGGCCCAGGACCAGATCGCTGAACGGATGCACGTCGTCTTCGTAGGAGACGGCCTCCAGGCCGTAGTCGCGCCCGGCGCGGAGGAGGATGTCGTAGGCGATCGTGCCCTGCAGCGTGCCGACACGCCGGCCGCGCAGATCCGCGAGCGTTCGGAACGTGCCGGCATCCGCGTCGCGGACGCTCAGGACCTCACGAAACTCGTAGTAGGGCACGGTGACGGCGAGGGTCGCGCGGCGGGTCGGAGTGTCCTCGATGCCGCTGAGGCCAATCTCCGCATCCCCGCGCGCGATGGACTGGTCGATCGACCAGAACGTCACGTTGACGAACTGCGGCTGCCGGCCGAGCGCGCGCGCGATGAGCGTGGCGATCTCGACGTCGAAGCCCTCGAGGGTATCCGGATGGGCCGGGTCGGCTTCGACGAACGGCGCGCCCCCCTCGGGGTCGCCGGCCCAGCGAAAGACGCCCGGCGATTCGGCGGGCTGCGCCTCGACAGCGGCGATCGCGCCGACGACGAACGCAGTGAACAGCGGCGCGAAACGGCGGAACCGTCGCGCCGGACGAGCGAGCATCGCGGTAGATTGTAGCGGGAGGACTTCGATGGCGAAGGCAGCGTTTCTGGGAACAGGGCTCCTCGGCAGCGCGATGGTGGAAGGGATGCTGCGGCGCGGCGACGCGATGACGGTCTGGAACCGGACGCCGTCGAAGGCGCGCGCTTTCGAGACGATGGGCGCCAGGGTCGCGGCCACGCCGCGCGACGCCGTGGCGGACGCCGACCGCGTCCACATGACGTTCTCCGACGACGCGGTCGTCGACTGGGCGCTGAACGAGCTCGTCCCCGCGTTGAAGCGAGACGCGGTCGTCGTCGATCACACGACGACGTCCCCGCGCGGGACCATCGCGCGGTACGAGCGCATGGCGAACGCCGGCGTCAGGTTCGTCCACGCGCCGGTGTTCATGTCGCCTCAGATGGCGCGCGACTCGGTCGGCCTGATCCTGTCGTCGGCGCCGCGGCCCAGCTACGATGCCGTGGCTGCCGTGCTGCAGCAGATGACCGGCGAGGCATGGTATCTGGGCGACGATCCCGGCCGCGCGGCAGCCTTTAAGCTGTTCGGCAACTCGATGATCTTCGTCATCACCGCGGGAATGACCGACATCTTCGCGATGGCCGGCAACCTCGGGATTCCGGCGGCCGACGCGCTCCAGGTGTTCTCGAAATTCCAGCCCGCCGGCGTGATCAAGGGGCGCGGCGACAAGATGGCGCACCGTGACTTCAGCGCCACCTTCGAGCTGACGATGGCGCGAAAAGATCTCCGCCTGATGCTCGAAGCGGCCGGCGATCGGCCGCTGACCGTCCTGCCGGCGATTGCGAAGAGCATGGACGAGGCGATTGCGAAGGGCCGCGGCCAGGACGACCTGATCGCAATCGCCGCGGAGGTTCTGTCGTGATCGCTTGCGACGCGATCGCGAGGTCGGCGACGAGGGCGATGGCCGCCGTCGCGCTGTTCGTCGCGGCGACAGCCGCGAACCCGGAGAACCTGCCGAACCAGTGGATCGTGGCGGCGCAACAGAATCCGAACGCGCCGGCAAACTTCGTCAAGGTCTCGGCACCGGTGATTGTGCTCGCGCATGCGCGCGTGATCGACGGCACGGGCGGGCCCGCGCGCGAGAATCAGACGATCGTCATTCGCGACGGCACGATCGAGGCCGTCGGCGACGCCGCATCGATCACGCTGCCGCCCGGCGCGACCGCGATCGATCTCTCCGGCCGGACCGTCATCCCGGGTCTCGTGATGATGCACGAGCACCTGTATTACACGACGGCTCCCGGCGTGTTCGGCCAGCTCGGCGCCAGCTTCTCGCGTCTGTATCTCGCGGGCGGCGTGACGACGATGCGAACGGGCGGGAACGTGAACGGGTTCATGGACATCAACCTGGCGAGGCGCATTGCCGCTGGTGAGCTGCCGGGTCCGTCGATTGATGCGACCGCGCCGTACTTGAATGGACCGAATACGTTCCTCCAGATGGCTGCGGTGAAAACGGCCGACGAAGCGCGCGCGCACGTCGACTACTGGGCGGATCAGGGCGCGACGTCGCTGAAGGCGTACATGCAGATCTCCCGAGAGGCGTTGAAGGCGGGCATCGACGAGGCGCACAAGCGCGGCATGAAGGTGACGGGCCACTTGTGCTCGGTCACGTACGGCGAAGCCGCGGATCTCGGCATCGACAACCTGGAGCACGGCTTCGTGGCGGCGACCGACTTCGTCGCCGACAAGCAGCCCGATGTGTGCCCCGGTCAGGCGCGCGGCCAGCAGACGGTTGCCACGCTTGACGAGAACGGCGCGCCGTTTCAGACGCTGGTCAGGAAGCTGGTGGACAAGCGCGTCGCGCTGACGTCCACGCTCACCGTGTTCGAGACCTTCACGCGGGGACGGCCGACGCCGCCGGGACTCGACGTGCTGGTGCCGCAGCTGCGCGACAGCTTCATGCGCACGTACGACCGCGTGCAGCAGAATCAGCAATCCGTGTACGCCACGCTGTTTCCGAAAGCGATGGCGCTCGAGCGCGCGTTCGCCCGCGCCGGCGGCATGCTCCTCGCCGGCACGGATCCGACCGGCTCCGGCGGAGTCGTGCCCGGCTTCGCGAACCAGCGTCAGCTCGAGCTGCTCGTCGAGGCCGGATTCACGCCGGTCGAGGCGATCTCCATCGCGACGCTGAACGGCGCGAAGTTCCTCAACCGCGACGCGAGAATCGGCACCATCGCCGCGCGCAAGCAGGCCGACCTCGTGGTCGTCCTTGGCGATCCGTCGCGCACGATCGGCGATGTGCGCCGCGTCGAGACCGTGTTCAGGAACGGCGTCGGCTACGACCCGCAGAAGCTGATCGAGTCCGTGCGGGGACAGGTTGGAATCTGGTAGAAACGTAGGCAGGAAGGGCAGGACGATGGCGGCGATCGTGCCGCCGGCTGACGAAGTTGTGCCGCCGACTGCGAAACCGTAACGGCCTTCGTCGCGCACCCGCTCGAAACAGACCATTTTTTGCCGCGCGCCACGGTATCGTGCTTGCGTTGCGGTCTGTTGATGCTGCACCGGTTGGCCCGTGTCGTCCTGGCGCTGGTGCCGGTGACGACGTGCGCGGCGCGGCTGCACGCGCACGCGATCGAGCCGGTCGATACGACGCAGGAGCTCACGCGCTGCGCGCGGATGGTCCGCATTGTCGTCTCGCGCCGGGGCGCGCACTCGCCTGCACACGCGGCCGGGCAAACCAGTTCCGCCGCCTCCGACCGCTAGTCGAGCGTACGTAGTGTCCGCCGTCAGGCGGCCCGTGGCGTACGTAGTGTCCGCCTTTAGCCGGACCGCGGTCATCACCACCCGCCTTATAGTTGTCTCGCGATCGCGGGCCCTTCCTGAAAACCGATGCGTGTCGTTCAGGTCAATCTCGTCTACGACGATCGTCTGACCGATCCTGACGCGCTGCTCGATCA
>Ga0075423_10006616_pt1 | contig 10886 bp, 12 predicted proteins | sample SoiMethybrSBSTD2_FD_80114 | JGI IMG/M metagenome (GOLD analysis project Ga0075423, IMG submission 80114) | Bulk soil microbial communities from a Populus tree surrounding site in Tennessee, USA - Soil MetaG P. TD hybrid SBSTD2 | ecosystem: Environmental > Terrestrial > Soil > Tree plantation...
ATCGTGATCGGGCTGGCGACCACCGTATTCGCGATCGTGCTGGCCCTCGCGGCGTCCGTGCCCAGCGTCGACGATGCGGTCGACGTCCCGGCGTCTCCCCGTGAGGCACCGCCCCGACGATGACCCACGCCGCCATCGTCTCGGTTCTCGTGCCGTTCGCGTGCGCGGCGCTGATGCTTCTCGTCGGCGATCGACACCTCCGCGTGCAGCGTGCCCTGGGGCTCGTCTCCTGCATGACCCTCGTAGTGATCGCGATCACGGCGATCCTCCGGACCTCGTCGGGCGCGGTCGAGGTCTATCGCCTCGGCGACTGGCCGGCCCCCTTCGGGATCGTTCTGGTTCTCGATCGGCTCGCCGCGTTCATGCTCGCGCTCACCGCGCTCGTCGCAGGCGCGGCGCTCGCGGCGGTGCTGACCGCCGACCCGGGATGGGATGCGAGAGGCCGGCACTTCCATCCTCTCTTCCAGCTCCAGCTCATGGGCCTCGACGGCGCCTTCGTCACCGGAGACCTCTTCAACCTGTTCGTCTTCTTCGAGGTGCTGCTCGTCGCCTCGTACTGTCTGCTCGTTCACGGGCGTGGCGCCGGGCGCCTGCGCTCCGGCTTTCACTATGTCGCGGTCAACCTCGCGGCGTCCTCGCTGTTTCTGATCGGCATCGCATTGCTCTACGCGGCGACCGGGACCCTCAACTTCGCCGACCTCGCGGTCCGCGTCCCGCGCGTCGCGGCCGCCGACGCAGGACTCCTCCACGTCGCCGCGCTCGTGCTGCTCGTCGTCTTCGCAGTGAAGGCCGCGGTCTTCCCGCTCTGCCTCTGGCTTCCCCGCGCCTACGCCGCGGCGGCCCCACCCGTGGCGGCCCTGTTCGCGATCATGACCAAGGTCGGCGTCTACGCGATCCTGCGGCTGCAGGGGTCCGTCTTCGACGCCGGCGCGGTTGGTCCCTGGCTGCTCGTGGGGGCGATCGCCACCGCCGCCTTCGGCGCCCTCGGGGCCCTGGCCGCCCCGACGCTTGCCGGCATGACCGGCTATCTGACACTGGCCTCGATCGGCACGTTGCTGATCGCGGTCGGAGCCGGATCGAGCGCGGGCTCGAGCGCGGCGCTCTACTACCTCGCCCACTCGACGCTCGTCACCGCCGCCCTGTTCCTGCTCGCCGATCGGATCGCGGCGCAGCGCGGGGGCGATGCCTTCCGGCCCTCGCCCCCGGTCGACCAGCCGGCGGTGCTCGGCACGTTGTTCCTGATCGGCGCCGCGTCGGTCGCCGGCCTCCCGCCCCTGTCCGGCTTCATCGGCAAGCTCGCCATACTTCAGGCCACCGCCACGACGCCGAGCCGACCCTGGGTGTGGAGCATGCTCCTGGCCACCGGATTGCTCACGATGATCGGGCTCGCGCGTGGGGGGAGCGCGCTGTTCTGGAAGACGGCGGACGCGATCGCGCCGGCCGCGCGCGGGGGCCTCCCTCCACTCGTACCGACCGTCGGCCTGCTCGCCCTCGGCGCCGCCCTCGCGCTCCTCGCCGCCCCCGTCCAGCGCTTCGCCGACGCCGCCGCGGCGCAGCTCGCCGAGCCGCGCCTCTATGCGTCCTCCGGGCTGCGCGCCACCGACGAGCCGACCGCGAGACCACTGCCCCTCGAGCCTCGACCTTGAAACGCTGGCTTCCGCATCCGATCGTGTCCTCCCTGATCCTCACCGTCTGGCTCGGACTCCATTCGAGCCTGGCCCCGCTTGATCTCGCGGGCGGCGGGCTGCTGGCGATCCTGGTTCCTCGGCTGCTGCATCGGTCCCTCGGCGGGGCGAGCCGGACACGCCGGCCCTGGGTCGCGATCCGTCTCGCGGGCGTGGTCCTGTGGGACATCGTCACCGCCAACGTGGCGGTGGCGAGGCGGGTCCTCGGGCCCGTGTCGCGCCTGCAGCCGGGCTTCATCGAGGTGCCGCTCGACCTGGTGCATCCGGATGCCGTCGCTCTACTCGCCAGCATCATCGCGATCACCCCCGGCACCGTCGTCGCCGACATCGACGAGGCGCGCGTCTGCATCCTGGTGCACGTGCTCGATCTGGCCGACCCCGCGGCGCTCGTGTCGGAGATCAAGAGCCGGTACGAGCGGCCCCTGAAGGACATCTTCGAATGCTAGGCCTCGCTCTGGACTTCGCCTTCCTGGCGCTGGCCGGCGCGTTCGCGCTCGCCGCGCTCCGCCTGGTCATCGGCCCGAGCGCCCCGGATCGCATCCTGGCCCTCGACACGCTGTACGTGGACGCGGTCGCGATCGCGATCCTGCTCGGCATTCGCCACGACGGCCTCGCCTACTTCGAGGCGGCGCTGCTCGTCGCGTTGATCGGCTTCGTCTCCACCGCCGCGTTCGCATGGTACGCCGCGCTCGGCGCTCCGGAGCGCTGACGTGCTGGCCACGCTGCTCGAAGCGGCAATCTCGTTCTGCCTGATCGTAGGGGGCTTCTTCACGCTCGTCGGCTCGATCGGTCTGGTGCGGCTGCCCGACTGCCTCATGCGCCTGCACGCGCCGACCAAGGCCACCACCCTCGGAGTAGGCGGGGTACTCGCCGCCTCCCTGCTGTCTTCCCTCGCCCGCGGCCGCTTCGTGGTCCACGAGCTACTCATCGTGCTGTTCCTGTTCCTGACCGCATCCGTCTCCGGGCTGATGCTCGCCCGGGCGGCGATCCGCTTGCGGCTCACCTCCCGGGCCGAGCGGCCGACCCCGGAGGACCGGGCCTAGTCGCCCGCACGATGATGTCCGCCTACGGTCGTCGCCGATCTGGTGCGCGGCGGATCTCGTCCAGGTGCTCGATGCCGAGCGCATCCCGGACGATCCCCATGGTCTCTCGCGCGACGGTGCGGGCGCGCCGGGTTCCCTGGATGACCGCGTCGCGCACCAGACGCTGGTCGCCCGCATAGCGCGCGCGGCGCTCGCGGATCGGGTCGAGAAAGCCGTTGAGCGCGACCGCCAGCCTCGCCTTGACCTCGACGTCCGAGACTGCCCCACGTCGATATCGCTCCTTCAGCTCCTCGACCTCGGTGCGATCCGGATTGAAGGCGTCGTGATACATGAAGACCGGGTTGCCCTCCACGTGACCGGGATCGGTCGCCCGACGTCGCGTCGGGTCCGTGTACATGCCCCGCACCTTGTCGGCCACCGTCGCCGCGTCGTCCCGCAGATAGATGGCGTTGTCGAGGGACTTGCTCATCTTGGCCCTCCCGTCGAGTCCGATCAGCCGGGGCACGCGCCCCACCATGGCCTCCGGCTCGGGGAACACCTCGCGCACCTGCCGGTTGAACCGGCGTGCCACCGCACGGGTGAACTCGACGTGAGGGAGCTGGTCCTGACCTACCGGCACCAGATGCGCGCGGGCCATGAGAATGTTGGCGCTCTGCATCACCGGATACGTGAAGAAAGCCACCGGCACGGACCTGCGGCCGAACCCGTCCATTTCCGCCTTCAACGTCGGATTGCGCTGCAACATGCCCAGCGGCACGAACCAGCTGAGCCAGAGGGCCAGCTCGGCGTGCTCCGGGACAAGGCTCTCGACGACGAACCGGCTGACCGCGGGGTCGAGCCCCACCGACAGCCAATCGAGGGCCACCTCCCACACCGCCTCACGCACCCGGGCAATGTCGTCGGCATGGTCGGAGACCTGGTAGTCGGCACTCAAGAAAGAGCAGTCGTATTGCCGCTGCAGCTTCACCCAGTTCTCGAGCGCACCCGCGTAGTGGCCGAGATGAAGCGGTCCGGTGGGACGGATTCCGGTCAGGACACGCTTGAGCGGCTCAACCATCGCCATTGCCTCCGAGCACCGTAGGCGAGCGGCCCCGGCGCACGCCGAGCCGAGAGGTCGGCGTCGGCCTCAGGCGACGTGCCCGGCGGCAGACAGTCGGCGGTCGAGATCATAGGCGGCGCTGATGAGCGCCAGATGCGTGAACGCCTGCGGGAAGTTGCCGAGGTGTTCTCCCCGGCGGCCGAGCTCCTCGCTGTAGAGGCCGAGGTGGTTCGCATAGCCAAGCATCTTCTCGAACACGAATCGCGCCTGCTGGAGATCCCCCAGCCGCGACAGACACTCGACGTACCAGAACGAGCACATGTTGAAGGTCCCCTCCTCGTCCAGGAACCCGTCGGAGAACTCGTCCCCGATGCGGTAGCGGGAGACGAGCGAGTCGCTCACGAGGTCACGCTCGATCGCGCGCAGGGTGGACACCCAGCGCGGGTCGGCCGGGGCTATGAACTTGACGAGGGGCAGGAGGAGCGAAGACGCGTCGACCGCGGTCGAGCCCTTGCTCTGCACGAACGTCTTCCGATCGGGGTTCCAGAACTGGGCGAAGATGTCCTGATAGATCGCGTCGCGGGTCTGGTGCCAACGCGCGAGGGGAGCCGGAAACGAACGCTTGCGGGCGAGGCGGATGGCCCGGTCGATCGCCGCCCAGCAGAGCACACGGGAGAAGAGGAATTCACGCCGCCCGCCCCGCACCTCCCAGATGCTCTCGTCCGGTTCCTGCCAGTGCCGGCCGATCCATTCGATGAAGCGGACGACGTTGACCCAGAGGTCGTGCGAGATGGGCGCGCCGTACTTGTCGTAGAGGTAGATCGAATCCATCAGCTCGCCGTAGATGTCGAGCTGAAGGTGGGTGTAGGCCAGGTTGCCGATCCGGACCGGCCGCGAACCCTTGTAGCCCTCGAGGTGGGAGAGATTCTCCTCGGTCAGGAGCTTGCGGCCGTCGATGCCGTACATGATCTGGAGGGCCCCGTCGGGTTCGAGCTCCGCACACCGGTCCTCCACCCAACGCATGAATGCTCCCGCCTCCGCGGTGAACCCGAGCCGGATGAGGCCATACAGCGTGAACGACGCGTCCCGGATCCAGGTGTGCCGATAGTCCCAGTTCCGCCCACCGCCTACCCACTCCGGAAGCCCGAAGGTCGGCGCGGCCACGATCGATCCGAAAGGCCGCGAGGTGAGGAGCTTCAGGGTCAGCGCGGAGCGATTCACCATCTCCCGCCACCGCCCGCGATAGGTCGAACGGCCTACCCAGCCGCGCCAGAAGTTGACGGTGTGCTTGAACGCCCGGGGGACGTAGTCGACACCGCCGGACGGCGACTCCCGGCCCGGCTCGACCTGTTCGAAGATGAAGGACGCCGACTCATCGGCGCGCAGGGTGAACTCCGCCACCGCCGCCCCGTCCACGATCCGCACCGGGACCGACGAGCGCAGCAAGAACACGAGCGTGGAATCACCCGCGGCGATGAACCGCACCCCGTCGCCGGTCTGCTCTGCGGTGTGGGCGGCCCGCGCGTAGTCGAAGCGCGGCTCGCACACCATGCGGAAGCGAACCTCCCCGCGGACCGTCTTCGCGCGGCGGACGACGTCGTGAGCGTGCCGGCCTTCCTCGATCGGCATGAAGTCCGAGATCTCGGCCACGCCATCGTCGGAGAGAAAGCGGGTCAGCAGGACGCAGGTGTCGGGCAGGTAGAGCTGCTTCTGCTGCGCCCCCTCGAGAAGAGGGGCAAGCCGGAAGCGCCCGCCGCGCTTGTCGTCCAGCAACGCGGCGAACACGGAGGGGGAGTCGAAGCGGGGCGCGCACATGAAATCAATCGAGCCGTCCATGCCGACGAGCGCCACCGTGTGGAGGTCGCCGATGACTCCGTAGTTCTCGATCGGTTGATAGCCCATGTCATTTCATCTTGCATGTCCCACACGTGTCCCCCGGCCGAACTCTCGAAGTGTACCGCGCGCCACTCCGGAGTGGCCGTAAAACACCGGCCCGTGCTTCATCGGACAGCACCTCTTCCGGCCCGTGCACGACGACACGACGACGACACGCCTCGCGGACGACCGCGGCCGCGGGTACACTCCGGTCAACCTCACTCCATGGCCTGGCAAAGTCTTCTCGAGTATGTCCTGCTGGCGACCAGCTCGCTCTTCGTCATCGTGGACCCGATCGCGACGGTCCCCGCGTTCCTGGCCATGACACCCAACGACAGCCCGGAGCACCGGGTCAAGACCGCCCGGCTGGCGTGCTGGGTGACCGCCGCCGTGCTGCTGCTCTTCGCCCTCACCGGGAAATTGATCTTTCGCTTCCTCGGCATCACCCTGCCCGCCTTTCAGCTGGCGGCCAGCATGATCCTGCTGCTCATCGCCCTGGACATGCTGCGCGCGCAGCGGTCCCGGGTCCAGGAGACGGCCGAGGAGACCACGGCCGGCGCGGCCAAGGAGGACATCGCGGTGACGCCGCTGGCCATCCCCATGCTGGCCGGGCCGGGCGCCATCTCCACGGACATCGTGCTCCATGGCCAGGCCCGGGGGCTCGCCCAGCAGATCGCGTTGTGCGGCTGCATCCTCGCCGTCTCCCTGGCGAGCTATCTCATCCTTCGCCTCTCGGCCAGGGGCATGAAGTGGCTGAGTCCCATCGCCCTGCGGATCACCACTCGCGTCATGGGCTTGCTGCTCGCCGCGATCGCGTTCCAGTTCGCGCTCAACGCGATCGCCGCCCTCAGGGGAACCGTGTTCTAGCTGCGGCCGACCCGCTTTGGCTATCGGGTCAGCCGGCGGCGGCAACATCGAGCAGGCCGCACCCCGGGCACGATCATGCCCACTGCGAGAGGTGTCGAGCGATCCATCGCCACCTCGCATTCCCGCCACTCCCGGTCGCCAGCTCATCGAGCACGACGTAGGCCGCGCTCGTCGCCTCGGGAAACCACCGCGCGGTCTCGCCGCCGTGACCTCGCACGGCCTCCAGCGTCGCGCGGCATACCGTCTCGACCAGCTCGTCCGGCGCGTCCAGGTCTTGCACGAGGCGGCAGGCCGCGCGCACCATCGACTCCACGGCCTCGCTCACCTCGCGGGGGCCGAGGGGCCCCCGCTCGATGCGCGCGACGAAGAGCTCACGCACCGTGAGCCGAACGCCACGGATCGGCACCCCCGCTCGCACGAGCTCCGCTAGCCGCTCGACCATGACGTCCTCGAAAGGTCTCACGCCACGGGCTCCACCCGGAGCGCGTCACCGGCCGCGTCCACCCGCACCGTCGCCCCATCGCGAACCTTGCCGGCCACTATCAAGCGGGCGACCGGCGTCTCGACCTCCCGCTGGATGACCCGCTTGAGCGGCCGGGCCCCGAAGACCGGATCGTAGCCGACGTGGGCCAGATGGGCTCGCGCCGCTTCGGATATCTCCATCGTGATCCGCCGCTCGCCGAGCCGGTGCTGGAGCCCCGCGAGCTGGATCTCCACGATCTTCCCGAGCTGCGCCTCCGTGAGGGCGCGAAAGACCACGATCTCGTCCACGCGGTTCAGGAACTCGGGCCGGAACTGGCGTCGCAGTGCATCGAGCACTTGCTCGCGCATCCGCTGATAGCTCCGCTCGTCGGCGTCCCGCATCTCCAGGATGAGCTGGCTGCCGATGTTGGAGGTCATGATGATGACCGTGTTCTTGAAGTTGACGGTGCGACCCTGGCCGTCGTTGAGGCGGCCGTCGTCGAGCACCTGGAGCAGCACGTTGAAGACGTCGGGATGCGCCTTCTCGATCTCGTCCAGGAGTACGACCGAATAGGGCTTCCGGCGCACCGCCTCGGTGAGCTGGCCGCCTTCCTCGTACCCGACGTACCCGGGTGGGGCCCCGATCAGCCGCGCGACGGTGTGCTTCTCCATGTACTCCGACATGTCGAGGCGCACGATGTTGTCTTCGTCGTCGAAGAGCGTCGCGGCCAGGGCCCGCGCCAGCTCGGTCTTCCCGACCCCGGTCGGGCCCAGGAAGAGAAAGGAGCCGATGGGCCGCTTGGGATCCTTGATGCCGGCCCGGGCCCGGACCACCGCGTCGGCCACCGCCCGAACCGCCTCGTCCTGTCCCACCACGCGCTCGTGGAGCTCCTCCTCCAGCCGGAGGAGCTTCTGCATCTCGCCTTCCATCAGCTTCGAGAGTGGGATGCCGGTCCACCGGGAGACGACCTCCGCGATGTCCTCCTCGTCGACCTCCTCCTTGATGAGCCGGCGGCCGCCGCCAGCCTGCGCCCGCTCTTCCTCTGCCTTCAGGTCGCGCTCGAGCGACGCGAGCGTGCCGTACTGCAGCTCGGCCACGCGGTTCAGATCGTAGGCGCGCATGGCCTGTTCGATCTCGACCTTCACCAACTCGATTCGCTTCCGCAGCTGCCGGGGCCGTTCGATCATCGCTTTCTCGCGCTCCCATTGCTGGCGGAGCGTCCCGGCCTCGGCCTGCAGGCGGGCCAGCTCCTCCTCGAGCTTCCCCAGCCGGTCACTGGACGCCGCGTCGCTCTCCTTCTTCAAGGCCTCCCGCTCGATCTCGAGCTGCAGGATCCGTCTCGTGATCTCGTCCAGCTCGGCCGGCATCGAGTCGATCTCGGTTCGAAGCCGGGCCGCCGCCTCGTCGACGAGGTCGATGGCCTTGTCGGGCAGGAACCGGTCGGAGATGTAGCGGTCGGACAGCACGGCGGCCGCCACCAGCGCGGAGTCCTTGATGCGGACGCCATGATGGACCTCGTAGCGCTCCCGGAGCCCGCGGAGGATGGAGATCGTGTCCTCCACGGTCGGCTGGTCCACCATGATGGGCTGAAACCGCCGCTCGAGCGCCGCGTCCTTCTCGATGTGCTTCTTGTACTCGTCGAGGGTGGTGGCCCCGATGCAATGGAGCTCGCCCCGCGCCAGGGCGGGCTTGAGCAGGTTGCTCGCGTCCATGGCCCCCTCGGCCGCCCCCGCCCCCACCACCGTGTGCAGCTCGTCGATGAAGAGGATGACCTCGCCCTGCGCATCGTGCACGGCCTTAAGCACCGCCTTGAGCCGCTCCTCGAACTCGCCGCGGTACTTGGCGCCCGCGACCAACGCCCCCATGTCGAGGGTCACGACGCGCTTTCCCTTGAGCCCTTCGGGCACGTCCCCGCGGACGATGCGCTGGCCGAGCCCCTCGACGATCGCGGTCTTCCCCACGCCCGGCGCTCCGATCAGCACCGGGTTGTTCTTGGTCCGGCGCGAGAGGATCTGGATGACGCGCCGGATCTCCTCGTCGCGGCCGATGACCGGATCCAGCTTGCCCTGCCGGGCGAGCGCGGTCAGGTCACGCCCGTACTACTCGAGGGCCTCGTAGGTACCTTCCGGCGTCTGGCTGGTCACGCGCTGGCCGCCCCGGACCGCCCCGGTCGCCTCGAGCAGCTTGTCCGGGGTGAGGCCGGCCGCCTGGAAGGCGTCGGCGACGGCTCGATCCTTCTTGACGAGCGCGAGCAGCAGGTGCTCGACGCTCACGAACTCGTCCTTCATGTGCTGCGCTTCGGCCTCGGCACCGGTCAAGACCTCGCCCATGCGGGGCGAGAGGTAGACCTGCCCCCCCTGCGCGCCGGGCCCCGAGACCCGGGGGAGGCGCGTGAGCGCCTGGCGCAGCCGCTGCATCAGCGTCGCCGCGTTGCCGCCGGCCCTCTCCACGACGCGCGCCGCGACGCCGCCGTCCTGCTCGAGCAGGGCCAACGCGAGATGCTCGGGTTCCATCTGCGTCTGCCCCTCGCGCTGCGCCATGCTCTGCGCCTGGCGCATGGCGTCCTGCGCCTTCTCGGTCAACCGGTTGGGATCCATGTCGGCCTCTCCTTGCCCCTCAGGGTCGAGTACCCCGTAGGCGGGCCAGCTCTGCTTGGAGGTGGTCCACCCGCTCCAGCAGGTCCACGATGATCGCCGCGTCGAAGAGGTCCATGCCGAGGTCTGCGTTGAGCCGCAGGATCCGCCGGAGCCGCGGCGCGGCCTCGACGCTGAATTCGTCCGGCCGTCGGGTCACCGGCTCGACCAGACCGGTCCGGACCAGGTGATCGAGCTGGGCCGATGAGACGCCGGCGGCCACCGCCAGCTCGTCGCGGGTGAGCCGTCGCTCGGCGGTGAGCGGCGCCTTCACGATCGGCGCGGGCTGCCATGGCCGAGACCGCGTGCGCATGCCTGTCACTCCCCGGCCGGTCGGTCGGCCGGCGCCGCGGCGCTGCGTCGCAGGGCTTCGTAGGCTTCCCGCTCCGGCGCGCTGGGGCGCTCGGGCACGACGATGCGCACCGCCGCATAGAGGTCTCCACGCGCCCCATCCGCCCGGGGCAGCCCCCGGCTACGCAGGCGCAGTCGCCTGCCGTTCTGCGTGCCCGCCGGCACCGTGAGCGTCACCGCCCCGTCCGGAGTATCGATTCTCACGTCCGCTCCGAGCACCGCCTGCCACGGCCAGATCGACAGCTCCATCTCCAGGTCGTCGCCGGCGACGCGATAGCGCGGGTGCGGGACCATGCGCGCGTGAAGGTAGACGTCGCCGGGTGGGCCCCCGTTCGTCCCGGGCCCTCCCTGGCCGGCCAGCCGCAGCACGACACCGTCCCGCAGCCCGATGGGGATCTCCACGTCGAGGGTCTTGCCCTCCCCGATCTGGATCCGGCGCTTGCCGCCCCGGAGGAGATCGTCCAGGGTGACCGCCAGCTCCACCTCGACGTCGTAGCCCGGCATCGTGACTCGAGCGCGGCCGGGCCGTCCTCCCGATCGGCCGAAGAGCGAGGCGAAGAAGTCGCTGACGTCGCCCAGGTCCTCGGCGGACCATGTCTCCCCGCCGCTCGCCTCCGCGCCGGGAGGAGGGGTGAAGTCCATCCCGCCCTTCCAGCTCGCGCCGAGCGCGTCGTACTTGGCCCGCTTGTCGGCATCGCTCAGGACCTCGTAGGCCTCGTTGAGCTCCTTGAAGCGCTCGGCCGCCTTCGTCCGCTCCGTGACCGGCTGCAGATCGGGGTGGTGCTTCCGGGCGAGCTGGCGGTACATTCGCTTGATCTCGGCCGCGGAGGCCGTGCGCGGCACTCCCAGCACCTCGTAGTAGTCACGGAATTTCACCGCCACGGTCCGACGGGCTCCTCGGCGGTGGCCACCACGACCCGCGCCGGACGC
>Ga0075423_10006617_pt1 | contig 10885 bp, 7 predicted proteins | sample SoiMethybrSBSTD2_FD_80114 | JGI IMG/M metagenome (GOLD analysis project Ga0075423, IMG submission 80114) | Bulk soil microbial communities from a Populus tree surrounding site in Tennessee, USA - Soil MetaG P. TD hybrid SBSTD2 | ecosystem: Environmental > Terrestrial > Soil > Tree plantation...
CGTCGCGCCCGAGATGTCGGTGCAGTTCGCGCCGGCGGAGTCGCAGCGACGCCATTGGTACACGTAGGTGATCGGTGCGGTGCCCGACCAGGTGCCGGCTGTACCTGTGAGCGTCTGCCCTTGCTGGGTTGTACCGGTGATCGTGGGAAGGGAAGTGTTGACCGGGGCGCCCACGACGGCGGTCGCGGCGGACGTCGCGCTGTTCGAACCGGCGACGTTGGAGGCCGTTACGATCAGACGGATACTTCGAGCGACGTCGGCCGAGCTGAGCGTGTACGTCTGGTTCGTCGCAGCCGCGACGTTGGAGCAGCTCCCGCCCGCCGAGTTGCAGCGGCGCCACTGATACGCGTAGGTGATCGGACCGGTGCCCGACCACGTGCCCGGATCGCCTGTGAGCGTCTGCCCCGGCTGCGCGGTACCTGAGATCGTCGGCAGCGATTTGTTGCTGGGTTTGACCGCAGCTGCGATGACGGCTGTTGCGGCCGAGGTCGCGCTGCTCGACCCCGCCAGGTTCGAGGCTGTCACGATCAGGCGGATTGTGTGTTTGGCGTCGCTGGAGGCAAGCGTGTACGTCTGGTTCGCGGCGCCTTTGATGTTGGAGCAGCTCCCGCCCGATGAGTTGCAGCTGCGCCACTGATACGCGTAGCTGATCGGATCCGTGCCGGACCACGTGCCCGGATTGCCCGTGAGCGTCTGCCCCTCCTCCGGCGTGCCCGAGATGGTCGGGAGCGAGGCGTTCGACGGCGGTCCCGTTCCGGCGGCGAAAACAGATCCTCCTCCGCCGAGGATGAGCGCCACCGTTCCGACGACGAGCAAGACCTGAGTCAACGACGTTAGCCGTGGTCGATTAGCTGAACGCCAATTTACGAAGATCCCCGTCCTCACAGCTCCCCTATTTGCCGCTGGTCGCAGGTGGTTCCCGCGTCGAGCACGCCTCGAAGGCGCGCCCCGGCGAAGCCGTCCGCAGAGAGGACCGCATCGACGGCCGCAGCTTCATTCCCACCACGACGAGTCTAGTCCTTTAGCGGAGGGGATTCTAGTGCTTCTACGACCTCCTAGCTGGCGCTTCGAACAGCGGCCGAGGTCACGTGGATGCGCCGTCTCTACGCTACGAGTGATGCTGCACTGCCCCATCCACGGATGGGCCGATGCGATGCTCGAAGTAGGCATGCTAAGCGCATGAGTTGGAAGCGACCGCCCGGAATCACGGTTGCGCTCCTTGCGCCGGACGGGGGCGGCAAGACGACGCTGGCGAAGGCCCTCGAACGATCTCTTCCGGCTCCCGTCAAACGCGTCTACATGGGCCTCTTTCGCCAAAGAGGGAAAATTTGGGAGCTCCCGGTAGCCGGGCTGTCGCTGCGCCTTCTCCTCGCGTGGCGAAGCTACCTGCTGGGCTTGTTCTACCGCGCCACCGGGCACATCGTCATCTACGACCGCTACTGCTTCGATGCTTTTCTCTTGCCCGGGCCATCGCCGCTGTATCGCATCGACCGCTGGCTTCTGGGCCACTCATGTCCTGCACCGGACTTGACGCTCATCCTCGATGTACCGGGCAGCGTGCTCCACGCGCGCAAGCAGGAGAGCGCGCCGGCACTGCTCGAGGCTAAGCGCCAGGCGTATCTGCAGCTAAGCAACATCATTCCTCGAGCCAGGGTCGTCGACGGAGCCGTCCCTTTCGTTGACGTCCATCGCCATGTCGCCATGTTGATCGAACGCGAGTACACGCGGCGGCGCGCTCACAGGAGCTGACAACGTGAGCACAAGGTGAATCGTCTGGAAGTGCGCGGCACCAACTCTTTGATCCGCACTGCGCTGGCACCCTGGCTGGGCGACATCCGCTTGCCTCTCCGCGGCCTACTCAGATGAGGCCGTTCCTCGCCCCACCGGTGGGCAGTCCGCTCGCGCCGGGGCCTGTGCCGAGCTTCTCGATGGTGATCCCCGCCTACCAGGCCGCCGGCTACGTCGGTCGTGCAGTCGAGTCGGTGCTGGCCCAAACCGTCCCGGCCGCGGAGATCATCGTCGCCGACGACGGGTCGACCGACGACCTCGCGGAGGCGCTCGCGCCCTATGGCGATCAGGTGAAGCTCGTGCGCGGGCCCCACGGCGGCCCGCCGGTGGCCCGCAACCGTGGCTACCGCGCCGCCACGGCGGAGTTCGTCGCCAACCTCGACGCCGACGATGTCCTCTACCCAACGTGGCTGGAGGCGGTCGGCGAGCTGGCCGCCGCGCGGCCCGATCTCGACATCCTGACGACCAACGGCTACCTCGTCCACGATGGGCGGCGGCTACGCCGCTGCTATTTCCGCGACTGGCCCTTCGAGATCGAGAACCAGCGACGGGAGATCCTGCGCCGCAACTTCGTCATTTCCTTCGCGGTGGTAAGGCGCAGTCGTTTCCTCGAAATCGGTGGTTTCGACGAGAGCTTGTTCTGGGCGGACGACTGGGACTTCTGGCTGCGTCTCCTCCTCGAGGGGGCCCGAGCCGGCTGTGTCGACGAGACGCTGTATGAGTACACCGTGCGCGAAGGCAGCGTCGCGACGCGCCCGCGCGACGTCTTGCGCGACTGCATTCGGCTGCTGGAGAAACCGGACGTCGTCGCACGGCTCGAGCCCGGCGAGCGCCGTGAGCTCGCACGCTCGATCGCGAGACAACGACAGGAGTTGGTGACGCTTGAGCTGCAAGAGTCGCTCGTGCGCGGTCAGCCTGGGTTCCGGCGCTCCGCTCTGGCCGTGGCCTTCGGACCCGGTTACGCACCTGCTGCACGGGTGAAGGTCGGAGCCTGGGCAGTCGCTCCCGGACCCGTACGCCGCCGGCTGGAAAGAAGGAATGCGCGGGAGTGGATCGGGGCCGGTGGTGCGAAGATCGCGCGCGGAGCGGGAGGCGGCGCGGACGCCGAGCCGACGCGGCGGCGGCCGGTTCGAGTCGCGTTCTACTGCGATGCCGACGAGGTTGGCGGCGCGGAAGTGAGTCTCGGAAACCTCCTCGCCGCGCTGTCGCCACGAATCGACGCTGTGGTCGTCGGAACGAACCGCCACGTCGTCGACTGGCTCGGCGGCCATCGTCCGGAGGCCCCGAGGAAGCTCCTGTCCCCGATCGCAAACGACCTCGAGCTTCGGCCGATCGCCGAGCATTTCCGGGCCATCCGCCGGCTTCGCCCGGACATCCTCCATGTCAGCCTCAACAGCCCCTGGGCGAGTCATTGGGCAATTCTTTTTGGACTCGCAATTCCCGACGTGCGGGTCGTCGCGGTCGAGCAACTCCCACAGCCCACGACGCGCGTGCGAAGACGCGCTCTCAAGCGCCTGACGGCGCCGCGTCTGGCAGCGCACGTCGCGGTTGGAGAGCGCTCCTCGCGCGAGGTTGCTCGGCTCGCAGGCGTTCGGCCGGAGTCGATCAGAACGATCTACAACGGGGTCCCCGAAGTGGAGCTCGAGCCCTTGCCCCGCCCGGGGGAAGGGCCGGTGATCGGGTCGTTGGGGCGACTCGAGCCCCAGAAGGGATTCGACGTGCTCGTCCAGTCGCTACGTGAGCTCCCGGATGTTACGGCCGTCATCGTCGGCGACGGCAGCGAACGCGATCGGCTGGTGCGCCTTGCCGAGCGACTCGACGTCTCCGATCGCCTCGTCCTACCCGGGCGCCGCGACGACGCTCGCCGCTATCTCACCACCTTCGACGTGTTCGTACTACCTTCGCGCTTCGAGGCGTTTCCGCTCGCGATTGTCGAGGCGATGCTCGCCGGGTTGCCGGTCGTGGCGACCAGCGTCGGCAGTGTCGCGGAGGCCGTCGTCGACGGGCAGACGGGTAGGCTCGTCTCGCCCGACGAACCGAGCAGCCTTGCGGGCGCCGTCCGCGATCTGCTCGAAGATCCGGAAGGCGCTCGTGAGCTGGGCCGAAGGGGGAGAGAGGCGGCGATGGAGCGGTTCACCTCGTCTGCGATGGCACGCGCGTTCGAGGAGCTGTACGACGAGGTGACGCGCTGAGCCTGCGCCGCGTCGACGCTCGCTTTCTCCTCCCTCGGCAGCCGCGCACGGCGACGATCTTCGGCTCGTTCGATGAGTGGAGGCATGGTCTCGAAGAAGCCGGGATCGAGGTTGTTCCCCCCAGCTCGTCGGCAGATCTCGCCGTCGCTCCTGCTGCCCTGGGTCGGGCTGCCCTCGCCTCGGGGGCCGGAATGCTGATCGTCGAGGGACGAGGCGGAGCCCGGGAGCTTGGCGGATCGGATTACACCATTCGTCGCTTCCTCGCGCGCCCCACGCTCGAACGGTCGCACGTTTTCATACCGCTCGACACCCCCCGCCCAGCGTCGTATGCCGTGGAGCAGTGGGGCGCTTCGGACACGCGACCGAAACAGGTAAGGAACCGCGTCGCCCGCGCGCTTCTGCGAGCAGGCAGATTCCCAGAGCTCGGGTCGGCAGTAACGGTTGCCGCGAGGAGACCCGGCACGCCGTATCTCGTGGCGGCCGCGCGAGACGCCGGTGTGCCGGCTGAGTGTGACTGGTTCCTCACGCTGGGCACAGTTGATTCCCTCAGCCGAAATGTCTTCCATCTCTTCCCTCGTAATGGAGAGGAGCCGCGCTGGGTGCTCAAATTCGGGCGGGTTCCCGGGTCCGACGCGCTCTTTCGGTCTGACGAGCGAGGGCTTAGCCTTGCGCAGGAGGCACGACGCGCTGCGAAACACGCACCGCGCTTCGTCGCGCGCTTCGACGTCGACGGGCTGCCGGCGTCCCTCGAGACCGCGGCGACCGGGGACCTGCTTCGAACGATCCTCGAACGTCCTGGTCGCGAGCGCGAGAAGCTACGGCTGATCGATGTCGTCGCGACCTGGCTCCTCGAGCTCGCCCGCGAGACGGCTGCGCCGGCGGAGACGCTCGAGCCGGAACGGGCGCGTCTCCTCGAGGAGGTCGTGCGGCCGTGGCAGGCGCGGGGGGTAGATCCCGACGTCGTATCAGGCCTCCCCCCGGTACCTGCGGTCCTGCAGCATTCCGATGTCCACTGCGACCAGGTTCTGATCCGGCGAAACGACTTCACCGTCGTCGATTGGGAGAATGCACGCCGGCCGGGGTTACCCGTCCTCGACCTCGTTCACTTCCTGACCGACGCGCTCACTGTGCTCGATGGCTCGCCCGGGCTCGAACATACGCTCCGCCTCCTGCGTGGTGAGCTTCCGCGCTCCGCGGTGCTCTTTCGCTGGATCAGAGCGATGGTCGATGCGATGCAGCTGCCGGACACCGCTGTCGGTCGCATCGTCACCTTGCTCTGGTTGGAGAAGCACGAAAACGCAATACGAATCAATCCCTCTTATCGGCCCGAGCTGGCTCCCAGCTGGCTTCGCGATCCCGCCCTTGGCGCGTCGTGGGCCTGCTGGCGCGAGCTCTGACTCAGACCGCCTCCAATCGCCCGCGGTTTGCGAGCAGCCTCTCGTAGAGCCGGTCGAATGCGTACAGGCGGGTCTCGAGCCGGAGGTTCGCAAGTGCCCACTCCCGCGCGTTGCCGGCGATCGTGCGACGGAGGTCGGCGTTTTCGAGCAGTGCGACGATCGCCTCCGCGAACTCGTGATCGCTTTCGGCCAGCAGCACATGCTCACCGTCGGTGAGGTCCAGTCCTTCCACGGCACGCCGCGAAGCGACAGTCGCCTTTCCTGCCGCAAGCGCTTCGATCACTTTCACTCGCATTCCCCCGCCGACTCGGATCGGTGCCGCGACAACCGCCGCAACGTTGAGGTACGGGTCGACCGATTCGACTGCGCCGGTTACGACGACGCCTTCGCCGGCCTCGGCGCGGATTCGAGTGGTCGGATCTGGTCCCACGAGATACAGAACCGAATCGGACACGCGGGATCGCACCTGAGGGAAGATCGATTCGACCAGGCGGAGTCCCGCGTCGGCATTGGGGCCGTGGCGGAAACCGCCTGCGAAGAGAACGCTGGGTGGCGGCGTCCCGAGCGGATCGAGGGGACTCTCTGGAAGCTCCATGCCCAATGGGATCGTGACCACAAGGGGTCCTCGTGACTGTTCAGCTACCTGCTGACGGTCCCGCTCGGTGAAGACGACCACGGCGTCGACCGCGGCGTCCGTCTTCTCCGCGAAGCGCCGCCAGGCGACCATGTCGACCGAGTGAACGAGACGCTCGATGCCGCGGCTCACTCGCGAGAGCTCCCGGGCCGCGTCCGCGCCTGGGTCATGGTCGACAAGAATCCTCGGAGCCGAGTGATCTTCGAGTGCGGGCAGATACTGTGCGATCACGCGCAGCTCCGCCTGGACGATGTTGGGCCGCCACGATGAGACGACCTCGCTGAGGCGGTGCGCGAAGATGCGGGATCGAGTGTCCGCAGCCCACATCGGCCGTCCCGCGGCGAGCGCTTCGAGGATGCGCAGGCGCCGCCCCCATCGCCCGTGCCACGTCGCCGTGAAATCATCGAGCGAGATCTCCTCGACGAGCGAGCAGCGAGCCCTCAGATCCTCATCTACCGGCCCCTCGCCGGCAGACCGGAGGCAAAGCAGCGCCACCTCGTGCCTGTCTGCGAGACGTCGTGCGAGCTGGGCAGTCGCCCGTCCTCCGTGCCTCGAGTCGAGTCTTGGGGCAAACGGCAAGAGCAGCAAGATTCGTCGTCGTGCGGTGGCATTCATCTCGTTCGAGGATTACATGCGCAGGCGGGAGGTCTCGGCGAGATGAGTGCTCCGGCTGATTCCGTCGCAGACGTCTCCGTCGTCGTCGTCTCCTATAACGCACAGGCTTACCTCCTCCGCTGCCTAGCCTCGGTCGCCGACCTCCCGTGCGAGGTGGTTGTCGTCGAGAACGCGTCGACCGACGGAAGCGCGCAAGCAGTCCGCGAGCAGTTTCCGAATGTCAGGCTTGTCGAGCTCGACCGCAACCTGGGCTTCGGGGCCGCGAACAACGTGGGCATCGAGATGGTGACTCGGAGCTACATCCTGCTTCTGAACCCAGACGCCTGGCCGGTCGGCGACGCCGTCGACAGGCTGGTCCACTATGCCGCTTCTCACCCGAGAACGGGCGCCGTCGGCCCACGGCTGCTCAATGTCGACGGGACGATTCAGCAATCCGTGCGCGGCTATCCGACGCGCTGGCGGCTCGCAACCGAGTACCTCTTCTTTCGCTGGTTCGCGCCGCGAACGAATCTACTGAACGCGTTCTATGCCGCGAACTTCGACCACCGAAGCGAGCGCACCGCCGAGTTTCTCGTGGGCGCTGTCCTCCTGCTGCAGCGGGAGGCGTTACAAGAAGTGGGCGGGTTCGATCCTGAGTTCTTCATGTACAACGAGGAGGTCGATCTCTGCTACCGGCTGCGGCGTGCGGGCTGGTCCGTCGATTTCTACCCGGGCGCGGAGTTCATTCACGTCGGCCGCGGCTCGAGCGACGCGGTCGCCCAAGAGATGTACCGCGAGCAGCTACGTTCGCATCTTCGTTTCCTTGCCAAGCACGAGAGCATGGAGCGCGCCGAGCAGGCGAGGAAGCTGCTCGTCGCCGCCATGTTGCTCCGGTCGATCGTTCTCCGCGGAAACCGGCGGAAGATCTCGCGTCAGGCGTTTCTCTGGCTTCGTTCGGGTCGGACCGCCGACCTTCTCCACGAAAGCTCGTGAGCTCGAGGGCTCTCCTCGATCGGCGGCCTGGCTCGATCCTCGACGAAGCCGTCTCCGAGAGGGGGACCGGTGGCCCAAGGCTCGAGCTCGAGCAGCTGGAAGACGTCGTGCCCGATCTTCCTCAGGACGGTCGCCAAGCCGAGTACGACGAGACTCAACATGACGAGCAGGGCGATTGCTCCGATCAAAACCCACACTGCGATCTGCTCACTCTATCGGCGGTGGCCGACGCGAGCTGTAGTCATGGACATGGTCCTGCCCATGTGTCGCAGTCTTCAATCTCGGCGGCCTAGCCGGACGCTCCGAGGCCCTGCTGCACGCTTCAGGGTGTCGATCGCCTCCTTGCACGCGGCGAGGACGTGAGACACCGGCCCGATGCCCCCGACGGGATTCGAACCCGTGCTACAGCCTTGAAAGGGCTGTGACCTAGGCCGCTAGTCGACGGGGGCCAACAGGCAGGATAGCCCGGCGTTGCCACACGGACGTGAAGGCCGCTCCGGGACCAGATCCGAGCAGGCGTTTCACTCAACGCGTCGCCTGGACCTGATCCGCGACTGAAATCCGCCGTGCCGGCAAGCGCGGCGCCGTCAGCGGCAAAGGACCAGAAGATCTTCAACTTCGCCTTGCTGCTCGAGTACCTTCAGGCCGCCTTCTACAGCGAGGCAGTGGACCGGGGTCGGCTGAAAGGGGGTATGCGCTTTACGAGCTGGGTGAGAACGGCGACCTCCGCTAACCACTTTGACGTGTGCCGACCCAATACACTCGGCCTTACGGGCGGTTAGCTCAGCTGGGAGAGCGCCTGCCTTACAAGCAGGAGGTCGCGTGTTCGAGCCACGCACCGCCCACTCGCTGGATCCCCTGCAAAGCGAGTGATTCCCTCCGGGTAGCAGGATCCGCCGGCTCGAGCGAAGCGGCCTCAAAGTCAGGTTTAGTCAGGTTCCGACCTCGGAAGGTGGCGCCTAGACGAACGGCCGCACGTCCTTCAAGCGGCCAGGAGGCGAAGGAAGGCTCCGATCTCCCCCGCACCACTCCTCGCTCGGTGAGCGCGACCGTAATCAGATGATGCGCCTCCTTCCCAAAGCCCAGACCTAGAGAAACCCGTCCTGCACGGGAGACGAGACGAGCTGTAACGGCAGACCGTCTTTCGGATGCTTCCAGCAGACCCAATCGGATGGGTTCAGATCTGATTAGAAGGGGGTACTTCTGTCGGCGGGCCAGCAGGAGACTGGGCGATGCGCCCCCCGACGCGCGCTCTTTGATTCACTCCTGCTGGCCCGCCGTCGCAAAGGATTACGCATCCAGCGTCCGCGTTGCGGTCTGGGGCGAAAGTTTCCGCTAAGTGCGCGAAAACTCGTCGCAACTCTTGCATCCTTTGAGCAATTGCACACGAAACGCTCTCAGTAGCCACGCATGAGTCGCGTTAAGGTCAGCCGTCCCCTCTCCCCGAGGGCACCCTCAACGGCGAGCCGGCAGGAATGCCCAGGTAACTCGAACTGCCCAACGGAAGTACTCTGGCGCATCGAGATACCCTGCGCATCGCCCAGTCTCTCTCCTGCCGGCTCGCTTGGAGTGTTCCCTTCCGACTTCCATTCCATGCCACTTTCGGACGATCTTTCGGCGGGCGCTGAAACGCAGGCCATGCCCTCTATTCTCGCGGCCGCTGCGGAGGCGAGCGGCAGGGATCGCGCAGGTGCAGATGGCCCCGCGGGGGGTGTGGACTCCGCGGGGCCATCCACCTCCGAGGGGAGAGGAAAGCGGAGATAAAACTGCGAAACGGATGTGTCGCTTCGGGTCGGGTGAAGTCCGACGGTTGGACTTCGTACTCCGTGGTCCTGAGGGCTCCACGGCTAAACCCTCCAGCCCCTCGACAGTACGCCTGCTGAGAGGAAAGTTCAAGGCTCACGGTCGAACACAGGCGGCGGCCTCGCTCCAGCCAGCCGGAGCGTTCGTTATGCCGAGCCAGGTGCCGTTGCCGCGGGCGATGTAGCGACCGCCGATCGTGATGCCGAGGACGTTGACGGTGCTGAACGGATTCGACCTGCGCATCGCACGAAAGGCGGACCGTCGAGCGACGGCCAAGGTCGCTTGGTAGAGGCCATCGTTATGGCCTGGCTGCCGGCAGCGGTGGAATCGAGAAGGTCTGGACGCGGAAGCAGGTTCGGGCGCCTCCGTGGAAGTCCCGGACGAGGGCCTCGCCGGCACGCCCCTTCGCTGACATAGCCGCGCCCAGGGCCCGGGAGGACGGGCAGCGCTGCAGCGCTCGTCTCGGCCACCCGGCCCAATCTGCGGCACTCGAGCGCATGACACTCTTAGTGGCACTTCGGGGAGCGGACGGAGTCGTGCTTGGAGCCGGCGAAAGCGCTGATTGATGGCGGAGCGATCGACGGACGGTTCAGAATCGGCAGGAGGGGGTCATGACGCTCCCCGAGCACCGCCGGGGCCCGCGCGTGCCGTACGCACGGGCCCATTTCCTCGTCTTAGGAACGCGAACGCGCTCGGTTGATCGCCCGCTCGAGCTGCCCCTTGGTCATCGTCGAGCGGCCCTCGATCCCCAGTCGTTTGGCCTGGTTGTAGAGCTGCTCCTTCGTCCGGTTGCTGCCGCCGCCGGAAGAGCTCGAGGAGCGCCGGCTGCTCGATGACGTCGAGCGCGAAGCCGACGTACCGGACCTGGATCGACTTCCGCTCGCACGGCTCGACGATCCGCTGCTCGCCGCACGGCGGCTTGCCGCCTTCGCAGTCGAGCCGGTTCGCTTCTTCGCCCCGGACGAGCGGCTGCGCCCTGAGCCGCCTGAGCGGCTGCCGCTGGTGCTGCCCGAGCGGCTCCCGCTGGAGCTGCCCGAGCCGCTGCGGCTGGAGCTGCCCGAGCGGCCTGCACTACGGCCGCCGCCCTGCTGGGCGCGCCCGCCGTCGCCGCCGCTTTCCTCCTGGTCGTCACTGTCGCCGATCAGCTTCTTGGCGACACCGACGGCAGCCGGCACAGCCACGCCGAGCGCGGCACCCGCGACGACCTTCTTGCCGGTCGACATACCTTCGCTTTCGTTCTCTTTCCCTCCGTTTTCGTTCTCTGCCATCGCGACCTTCCTTTCGTAGCGTTAACCGCGTGCCTCGTTGAACGAGTCGATGAACCGCGGGATGATTCGTTCGCTGACGAAGTCCGGCCCGTTCTTCGCGAGGTATTCCCCCGCCGCTCCCGCAGCGTCCTCGGCGGCCGGAATGAGCGCGTCGCGCGCCGCCTCCCAGCCACTCGAGAGCACGGAATTCAGGACCGTGCCCGCTTCACCAAAGCC
>Ga0075423_10006618_pt1 | contig 10885 bp, 6 predicted proteins | sample SoiMethybrSBSTD2_FD_80114 | JGI IMG/M metagenome (GOLD analysis project Ga0075423, IMG submission 80114) | Bulk soil microbial communities from a Populus tree surrounding site in Tennessee, USA - Soil MetaG P. TD hybrid SBSTD2 | ecosystem: Environmental > Terrestrial > Soil > Tree plantation...
ATCTGGGCCGCGCGCCTTCTCGGCATCCCGGTCGTCTGTCACATCCGCACCAGCCGCTCGCTGACCCGGAACGAGCGGCGGGTGTCGAGGCACGTCCGGCGCTTCGTGGCCAGCACGCGGTGGGGGGTGGAGCACTACCGGGCCGAGCTCGGGCGGGCGCCCTCCGACATGGATCTGGTGTACGAGGGCATCGACCTCGACACGTTCGACGAAAGGGCCGCACGGGAGGCGGGTCCCGCCCTGCCCGACGGTCCGCTCTACGTCTGTCAGGTGGGCTCGCTGATCCCGCGGAAGCGGCCGCGCCTCGCCGTGGAGGCGGCCACCCTCGCTCGTCGACGCTGCCCCGACCTGCGGCTGGTGCTGGTCGGCGTGGGCCCGCTGCAGGAAGAGCTGGTGCAGATGCTGCGCGAACCGAGCATGGGCGAGGCGGTGATCATGGTGGGGCACGTCCGCGAAATCCCCGCCCTCCTTCGCCGCTGCTTCATCGGCCTGCTCGTCTCGGAGCACGAAGGCCTGCCCAACGCGGTGATGGAGTACATGGCGGCGGGGCTGCCGGTGGTCGTCTCGCCGCTTCCCGGAGTCGACGAGCTCGTGCGGCACGAACAAACGGGCTTCGTCGTGGCCGATCCGACGCCCGAGCGCCTGGCGGAGGCGCTCCTTCAGCTCGCGCTCTCACCCGAGAAACGCGCGGCGTTCGGCCGGGCCGCGCGCCGTCACATCGAAGAGGGGCGCTTCAGGGTCGAAACGGAGGCCCGCGCCGTCGAGAGTGTGGTGACGCGAGCGGTGGGCGAGGCCGCCCCGCCCAACGCGTGAGGGCTCAGCGGGGCGCGGCGGCTCGGATCTCGTCGGCCGGGAAGCGAAGCGGGCGCCACGGGATGCGGGCGTGGGTGACGCCGTCGGACCGCGTGAGCTCGCAGCCGAGCGCCTCGCCTCCCGGAGACATCACCGTAACCTGTGCGGCGGACGTGGAGAACGTGATGCCCTGCAGCTCGTCCGGGCCGGGAGTGCGGGGGCCGTCGAGGGGGTCGTCAACCGCATCGAGAGTGACCACGCAGCGGTCGCCATCGACCGCGGCCCGGAAGCGGAGATGGTCCCGGACCGTCAAGAAGCGTAACAGCCTCCTGGTCGTGGTGAGGAGCAGCCGCCCGTCCCGGGAGAAATCGGCCAGGCGGGCGAGGGCCATCCGGGAAGCGACCGGGAGCGGCTCCTCGCGGGAACGCACCTTGCCGAGGTGGGTGTAGAGGATGCAGACACCCCGCCGCGCCACGAGCCGCCGCAGGAAGGAGTCCGTCAGGACCTCGGCGATGCCGGCCGCGTTGTCGCCGTGGCTGACCCCGCCCCACGAAGGGTTGCAGCGAAGGAACTCGAGCACGCGCGTCCCGTCCCGGAGCGATACCGTCCGGTAGACATGGTTGTCGGCGTGCGGCGCGTACCGGACGTTTCCGCCGCGAGCCAGCACGTGCTTGGCGGCCTCCTTGGCCAGCGTTCGCGCCGAAGCCCAGGGATGACGGCCCGTCCACACGCCGCCGAACGCGGCCGGCCGGTCCTGGCCGACGAGGCTGGTGACCCTTCCGCGCCAGACGTAGCGCACGCCGAAGTCGCGGGTGAGATCGGCGTGATACGCGGGCGAGCCCGGTTGGTCGCCTTGTCCCACCATGATGTCCGAGCCGAAGTTGGTCGGGGCCTTGGAGTGGTCCACCCAGACCTCGAGCCGGCAGTCGTGGCGCCGCAGCTCGGCCAGCGCCCTCTCGGCGTGTCCGCGCGACACGGCCAGGTCCCCGAACGAGTGGATGCAGTCCACGTGACCGCTCCGGATGAGAGACCGCAGCGCGGCCTGACCCTTGTCGCCGGCGTTCCAATAGGCGAGCTGGCCCGGGGGCATGTCGAAATAGATGCTGTTGCCCACCTCCAGGCCGAGCCCGGGCCCCATGCTCGAGGCCTCGTGGCCGTTCAAGTAGCAAACGATGTCGAGATAGACGCGGAGATCGGGGGTCTCGTCCAGATCGCTGCAGATCGCGAGGGCCGCGGCAAAAGGGTGGGGGAGGTGACGCAGGCTCACGCCAGGCGTCATTCGAGGCCGTCGGCCTTCCCCCCTGCCTCCGCCGCGCCGTCGCCGTCGAGGCTCCCGGGCTCATCGCCCCGAACCCAGAAGTCCGCCAGCGGGACCGGCGCGCCCCGGCGAAGGCTCAAGTCGACGGCCAGCGTGGCCAGCGTGGTATCGAAGAGGCACTCCACGCCCACAGGGGGGGCGCTCCCGGCGCAGACAGTCTGGACGAGGGCCGACATCTCCGCCGCCTGGCCCTTGTCGGGCCGCGCGCGCCGGGTCCGTTTGCCGTCGGCGGAGTAGAGGTGAAGGAGGGCGAAGTTGTCGAGCTGCGCGGTCCGCCCGCCCCCGAACACCTCCAGGTGCTCCTTGGGGACCCGCCGGCCTCCCTGCGTCAGGTAGAGCAGGCTGCCCACCGACCCGTCCTCGTAGGTGACGGTGACCGCGACGTTGTCACGATCATCGGGAGTCGACGACGCCGGCCGAAGGGAGGCGGCGCTGACCGTCGTCGGTCGGGCGCCGGTGAGGCAGGCGAACACGTCCAGGAAGTGGCCGCCCTCGCCCACGAACCGCGAGCCCTCGCTCTCGCGCAGGTACCAGGAGCCGGCCTCGAGCTGGCCCGCGTGCACCCGGTAGCTCATGAAGAGCGGCCCGGAGCGCGGCGAGAAGAAATCGCGGAGCTCGACGAGCAGCGGCGCGAAGCGCCGGTTGAAGCCGACCATCAGGCGGTCGTTGCCGCTCGACGCGATCGCCTGGCGGACCCGCTCCGCTCCCGTGCGATCGATGGCGAGCGGCTTCTCGACGAACACCGCGAGCCCGGCCTCCAGCGCGGCGGCGGCGAGGCTGGCGTGAGAGGAGTGCCGGGTGGCGATCACGACGGCGTCGATGTCCCCGGAGCCCAGCAGCGCCCTCGCGTCGGTGCCGTGCCGCTCGAACGGAAAGCGCCGGCAGGCGTTCAGGGCCGTCAGGCTGCTTCGAGTGGCCACGGCCACCAGGCGCACGCGGGGGTTGGCCGCGAGGTGGGGAAGGAGCATCGTGGACGAGTAGTTGCCCGCGCCGATGACGCCGATGCGAGCCTTGTCCGTGGGCTTCGCCGGCCGCTCCGGCGGGGGTTGGAGCGGCGGCGCCGGCGTGGCGGCCGGCTCGGCGTACCGGAAGAGCATGCCCAGGCCGCCGGCCCGGCCCTCGGCCATCGCCTGATAGACCTGTTCCGCCTCCTCGAAGGGGTGGATGCTCGTGATGATCGGGTCGAGGTCGATCCTCCGCTGCGCGACCAGCTCGAGGAAGGCCGCCATGTTGCGCCGCTCCGTCCACCGGACGTACCCGGCCGGGTAGTCGACGCCGTCCTCCTCGTAGACGGGATCGTAACGACCCGGACCGTAGGAGCGCGAAAAGCGCACCTCCAGCTCTTTCTGGTAGTAGTCGTTCCAGGGGATGTCCACTCGAGTCTTGCCGATCTCGACCACCCGCGCGCGGTCCCGGGCGATCTCGACCGCCAGCTCGATGGGGCTGTTGGAGTCGCCGCCCGCGGTCACGAACACGGCATCGACGCCCCGCCCGGCGGTCAGGCTTCGTACCTCCTCGCCGAGCCGTGGGTCGTCGGGCAGGGCCGCCGCCGCCGCTCCGCCCGCGACCGCCAGCCGGCACCGCTCCGGCGAGACGTCGACGCCCACGGCGCCCACGCCCGCCGCCTTGAGGATGCGTACGAGGATCTGGCCGAGCAGACCGAGGCCGATGACGCCCGCGGTCTCGCCGAGCTGCAGCTCCGAACGACGGAACCCGTGCAGGGCGATCGCGCCGACGGTGGCGAAGGCCGCGTGGTGGAGCGCCACCCCCTCGGGAACCGGCACCACCAGGTTTCGGGGGACGAAGACCACCTCCGCGTGGTGCGCATACTCGGCGCCCGCGCAGGCCACCCGCTGGCCCCGCTGGAATTCGGCGGCTCCCGCCCCCACTTCGAGCAGCGTCCCGGCCAGGGAGTACCCGAGAGGCGTGAGCGAGTCGAGCCGGTTCATCACTTTCTGGAAGGTGGCTTGCGGCCCTTGCTGCCGCAGCGTCCGGAGCACCTTCTTGACCTGGTCCGGACGGGCCATCGCCTTGCCGATGAGCGACATCCGGCCCTCGCGCACCTTCATTCCCTCGGTTCCCGCGGACACGACGCTGAACGCGGTCTGGACGAGCACGCCGCCCGACCCGCAGCCGGGGGCATCGGCCTCCTCCACGCGGATCTTGCCGGTGCGGTAGTTCTGGCTCACCTGACGCATCGGGCTCCTTCCCGGCGGAGGCTGTAGTCTAGCAGCACCTCCCGACCCCCCCGGCGCGAGGGCCCCGAGGCGGCGGCTTGCCTCCGGACAGCGGTCGCGCTAGGCTCGTTGGCCGCGACGATGAGCAACCGCTCCAGCAACCTTCTGGGGGAGCCCAGATCCGGGGCCCAGGCCCATGCCCGGGGCACGCCGCCGTTCGACCTCCACGAATGGCTGGAGATTCCCCTGCGGCACCCCTTTCACCTGCTGGTGCCCTTCGTCCTCGTGCTGGCGGCATCCGTGATCGCGACGTTCGTGCTGCCCAAGAGATACCAGTCCGATACGCTCATCCTCATCGAGACCAGCCGGGTTCCGGACCGGATCGCCCCCAACGTCTCGGGCGAGAGCGCCAACCGTCGGCTCCAGGCGATCCGGCAGGAGATCTTGAGCCGGAGCCGATTGGAGCGCGTCAACGCGGAGCTGAACCCGTATCCCAACATCGCCTCCCCGACCGAGGCCGTGGAGCGCATGCGCACGGCGATCGACGTCGCCTTCAAGGGGGACGACGCCTTCAGCATCGACTACACCCACCACGATCCCCACATGGCTCAGCGGGTCACCGCCCGGCTGGCCACGCTGTTCACCGAGGAATCACAGAAGTTCCGCCAGCAGGAGATGGAGGGAGCGTCCGAGTTCCTGGAGGGCGAGCTCCAGGCCGCCCAACGGCAGCTCGACGAGAAAGAGGAGGCCCTGCGGCGTTACAAGGAGCAGCACATGGGCCGCCTGCCCGAACAGCTCGCGGCCAACCTCGCGACCCTTCAACGCCTCCAGCTCGAGCAGCAGTCGCTCGATCAGACGATCCGTGCCGCCGAGGAACGCGTGGACCGGCTCGACGGGAACCGGACCGCCCCGGACACGACCGGCTCCTCGCCGACGCCGATCGAGGGGGAGATCGCCCGCCTTCAGAACCAGCTGGCGGCTCTTCGTACGCGGTACACGGACGAACATCCGGACGTGAAAGCCGTGCTCGCTCAGCTCGAGGTGCTCAACCGCGCGACGGCGGCGTCGAGCGGCCCGGTCGCCGCGAGCGGCCCGAAAGGCCAGGCCGAACGGGCGCGGGCGGAGCTCCGCAGCCTGACGACACGCCGGGACGACCTCCGCCGGCAGCTCGAGATGTTCCAGTCGCGCGTGGAGGCGGCGCCGCGGGCCGAGCAGGACCTCGCCACGCTGACCCGCGACTTCAACCAGCTCCGCGACAACTACTACGAGCTTCTCCGGAAGAAGACGGACGTGCAGCGGGCGGAAAGGCTCCAGCAGCGCTGGCGCGACGCGTTCCGGATCCTGGACGCCGCCAACCTCCCCGAACGGCCGGTCTTCCCGAACCGGCTGTTGTTCATCAGCCTCGGCACTGTCCTCGGGCTCGCGCTGGGGCTCAGCCTGGCCGTCGCCCGCGAGTTCCTCCTCGACACGTCCGTGAAGTCGGTCCGCGACCTGGAGATGGTCCTGCCCTACCCCGTGGTGGGAAGGATTCCCCACGCGAGCCACAACGACGCCCGCAGAGCCGCGGCGCAGCAGCACCGGGCCGCGATGCACGCTCCGACGGCCAAGGGTCGCTGAAGCCGGGCGGCCGCCCGCAACGGATTCCTATCGGGTCGCGACCCGGGGCGTGATGTCCAGGCGGCACTCGAACGCGCACGATCCCCGGATCCGAGCCCGACCGACAATCGTGGTCGTGGGGCTACGGCGATGGTATCGGCGGCTCACCCAGCCACCCGGGGGCCGCTCGCTGGCGACACGCTCCTCCACGACGAGCCGGGGATCGATCTCGATGGACACCAGGCCGCGACCGGTGTCGATCTCGTAGCGGCCGGATCCCGAGCGGAGCACGCGGCAATCCTCGGACACGTGAAAAAACAGCTCGAGGGTGTGCTCTTCCCGAGCTTGCACCTGATCGCGTATGAGGAGACGTCCCGCCGCGCCGTCCAGCTCGAGCACCCGTCGATGGAGGACGGGGTCCTCGAGTCCGGCGTACCCGTCGTGCTCGCCGGTGACCAGGCCCCCCTCCGCGCGGGCCTCGAAGTCGAGGCAACGCGCGCGGGCGCGCCGGCCCCACAGGAACGGCCCCCGCATCTCGGACTGGTCCCGCCCGTCGACGGCGAGCGTGTTGTGAGCGGGCGTGCTCCGGAAGTAGCGCCGCCACTCGGGATGGGTGAAGTAGTCGTAGGTGCCCGGATCCACGAGGACGTCCAGGCCGAAGGCGCGGAGCACGAAGCTGAGCGCGTCGGCGTGGCCGTGAGCGGCGATGGGGCCGAAGCCCAGATCCCCGCAGTCGAAGAGCACGCTGATCCGGTCTCCGGTTCCCTCCGACCCGCTTTGGAGCAGGTAGTAGCCGGAGTCGGGGAAGGACCGGGACCGGAGCAACCCGGCCGGCGGAAGAGGGGGCAGCGCGTCGAAGACTCGGCGTCCCTCGCGGCCGGCCAGCCAGCGCGCCTCCTCGCGGTAGCCGCCCGCCCACGCGGCGAAGTCCGCTCGCCCCAGCAGACACGCTCCGGCCGAGAGCAGCCCCTGCGCGCTGATGCCCCCGTCGCCGAGATCGAGCACGTAGCCGTCGTCGGCGTCGCCGAAGGCCGGCAGGCGATCGCCGCCCTCCGTGAGGGCGCCCACGAACTCCAGCATCTTCTGCAGCCGCTCCGCGTATTCGGGCCCGAGGTCCTCTCCCACCCCGCGGGCCACGACGGCGGCGATCAGCAGGAACTGCAGGACGAAGAGGTGGTATCCGATCGCCTGCTCGCGCGTGCAGCCGTCGGGAAACGTCTGGGCCACGATCTCACGGCGCAGGATGTCCCGGCTGTCCCGGCGCCAGCGGCCGGTGGGGTCCAGCCCATGGAAATAGCAGGACGCCACGAACACCCCCGCCGCCTCGCCGATCAGGTGGTTGTTGGCCGAGGAACCGGCCGAGTACTTGCGTGAGATCTCGCGGGCATGGAGATGGACGGACGAGAGGACCCGCGCCCGGAGGTCTCCGGTCAGGAGACCCGACTCCCGGATGAGATCGAGGCTCCAGACCCAGTTGATCAGCCGGATCGAGATCTCGAGCGGGCTGCGCCAGTTCATGCCCCACCCGAACGGGCACGAGCGGAGCCACGAGTCGATCTGCTCGAGCACGGCCTCGGCGTAGCGGCGTTCGCCGCTCGCCCGGTAGGCCCGCGCGAGCACGACCAGGTGGAGATGTCGGTTCGGCTCCCAGACCACCTTGGCGTCGCCGGTCACCGCGGGGTCGCGATAGTCGATCCACGGCGCAAAGCGCAGGGCGGCGGACCGGCCGCTCTCGTGGTCCCGGTTCCAATCGATCGGATCGCCGAGGTGGTGCGCCTCGAGGGCAAAGAAGCTCAGGCGGTGGGCGGCGATGCGATCGGCCCGCGCGAGCAGCCGGCGCCGCCAGGTGTCCTCTTCGAGAGTCGCCCCCGCGCGCGCCCATTCTCCCACCTCGACGTCCGCCACCCGGAAGCCTGGCTCCGCGGCGGCCAGCAGTGCGCGCGGCGGCTCCGACGGCGGGCCGGAGGCGAGCCGGGCGCGATCGAGGACGTCGCGGCCCAGGGCGGCCAGCCTCCACGCCACCTCCTCCCCCGACATGCGGCGCAGACGGTTGAGGTACCAGCGCGGAGACTGCATCGGATCAGGATCGCGCGGCGAGCGTGTCTTCGACGACGCGCTCGAGAGCGTCCACGCACCGACGCGGATCGTGGTTCAGCTCCACGTACCGGCGGGCCTGCCGGCCGCACTCCCGCATCGCCTGGTCGTCGGCGAGGAGGGTGCGAAGCGTGGCCGCCAGCTCGGAGGGAGAAGCGCCCGTTCGCCCCAGCCCGTTGCGCGCAATCACGCCGTCGGGATCCACGACGCTGACGACGGGAACTCCACGCGCCCAGGCCTCCAGGAACACGTTGGGGAAGCCTTCGGCCTCGGAGGTGCACACCAGCGCCCGAGTCTGGGCATACAGCGCCGGCATGTCGTCGTGGGCCACGTAGCCCTTGACGACGATGTTGGCGAGACCCGACAACCGTTCCCGCATCTCCAGGCCGTACGCCGAGCCGTTGTTGGTCTGGCCGACGACCGTGAACGGGATCTCGGGCAGGGTGCGGGCCAGCTCCAGCAGCCATTCCGGGCGCTTCTCGCGACTGAGGCGCCCCGCCCACAGCACGGTGCCCGAGTCGCCGGCGGGCGGCGGCGGCTCCGGCACGTCGCAGGCGTTGGCGACCAGGCTCGACACGTATCCGAAGGTCTCCCGCAGCGCGCGTTGCTGGTGCTCGGTCTGGGCGACGATCGCCGCCGCGCCGCGGAGCCCGAAGCGGTAGAGCGCGCGCTCGCCCGGCCCGCCCAGCAGCGGCAGGCGAGGATCGCAGTCGGCGTCGTGGGCGAGCGCAAACACGAACGGCCGCCGGCGGTAGCGGCACCAGGCGCCGACGAGACCGGCGTCCTGGCTGGCGCCGCGGTAGTAATAGACCTCCGCTCCCGTCCGGTCGAGGGCGGACCACAGCCCGGTGAGACGCGGGTGGAAGAAGCGCACCACCCTCCTCCCGGCCTCGGGCGCGTAGCACTTGTGCAGCCGGATACCGTCGATGTCCAGCCCGTCGGGCTGGCCATGGTCGAAGACCACGAAGCTGATCTCGTGACCCCGACGGGCGAGCTCACGGGCGAGAAGGGCTTGTTGGACTTCCGCGCCCCCGACGTGGCGCACCGCGGGATCCCCCGACAGCACGGCATAGTTCCGAAGCGAGACGAAGCAGAGCTTCACTTCATCCGCTCCCGTCGGCGGATCCCTGCAGCCATGCGGAAAGCGCCTCGGCGATCCGAGGCCCCGCCTGCCCGTCCCAGAGCGGGATCGGCCGGCCGGCCGTCCAGCGGCCGTTCCTGAAGTCCGCGAAGGCCGCCCGGATCCGGTCCGGATCGTTCCCGACCAGCCGGCTGGTGCCGAGCTCGATCGTGACCGGGCGCTCGGTGTTCTCCCGAAGGGTCAGGCAGGGCACGCCGAGATACGACGTCTCCTCCTGCAGACCTCCCGAGTCGGTGAGAACGACGGCGGCGTCGGCAACGAGCGAAAGGCTGTCCAGGTAGGGCAACGCCCCCAGGCACAGGAGCTCTGGCTGACCGGGGGCCAGGCGGGCGGAGAGGCCGGCCTGCTCCGCGACCTTCAGCGTCCGCGGGTGGATGGGGAATACGAGCGGCACCTCCCGCGACAGCTCGTGGAGCAGGTCCACGAGACGCGCCAGCGTGGCCGGCTCGTCCACGTTGGAGGGCCGATGGAGGGTGACGAACCCGAAGCGGCGTGGCTCGAGCCCCAGGCGACGGGCGGTGGCCTTTTGCCGGGCGGTGGGGAGGGCGGCCACCAGCGCGTCGATCATCACATTGCCGACCAGGAGCGCCTTGCTCTCCGCCACCCCCTCCCGACGCAGGTTCTGCAGGCCAGAGGGCTCGGAGACGAGCAGCAGGTCCGCGATCGCATCGGTGAGCACGCGGTTGATCTCCTCGGGCATCGTGCGGTCGAAGCTGCGCAGCCCCGCCTCCACGTGGGCCACGGGAACGCCGAGCTTGGCCGCGGCGAGGGCGCAGGCGACCGTGCTGTTCACGTCGCCGAAGACGACGGTGGCCGAGGGCCGGCGAGCGAGCAGCTCCGCCTCGTAGCGCTCCAGGATCCGCGCCGTCTGGGCGCCATGCGATCCGGAGCCGACGTTGAGGTGCAGGTGGGGCTCCGGGATGTCGAGCTCCCGGAAGAAGACCTCGTTCATGGCGGCGTCGTAGTGCTGCCCGGTGTGGACTATACGAAAATCGAGCTTTCCCGAGCCGACGACTGCCCGGACCACGGGGGCGAGCTTGACGAAGTTCGGGCGGGCCCCGGCCACCAGATCCAGGAGCGGTCTCATTCCTGCACTCTCGCAGTCGCCTCCGTCGGCCTGAGGGACGGAGGGTGGGGTCCCGACCGCCGCGCGAGGCCGTAAGGGTACTACAGGTCCGGATGCAACCGGTGGAAACCGGCCAGGGCCCTATTGGAAAAAGGCGTGATCCCGTGTATAAGAAGCCATCCAGCCTTTTCGGGGCATGCGTGCCTCTCCCTCCTGGAGGTGGCGGGTGTGCGGGATCGTCGGTATCTGTGAGGCCGACCGGGCCGCCGCCGTTGACGAGGGGCTGCTCAAGCGCGCGACGCGACGGCTGAGCCACCGGGGTCCCGACGGTGAGGGACTGCTCTTGCGCGGCCGCGTGGGCTTCGGTCACCGCCGACTGAGCATCATCGATCTCGCGGGCGGAAGCCAGCCGATCTTCAACGAAGACGCCACGGTCGCGGTCGTCTTCAACGGCGAGATCTACAACTACCTCGAGCTGCAGTCGGAGCTGGAGCGGTGCGGGCATCGCTTCACCACCAGCTCCGATACCGAGGCGATCGTCCACGCCTACGAGGAGTACGGCACCCGCTGCGTGGACCGGTTCCGCGGCATGTTCGCCTTCGCGATCTGGGACGGCCGCGACGGCTCGGTGTTCGTGGCGCGGGACCGCCTCGGCAAGAAACCGCTCTTCTACCGGTTCCACGAGGGCCGCCTCCTCTTCG
>Ga0075423_10006620_pt1 | contig 10883 bp, 5 predicted proteins | sample SoiMethybrSBSTD2_FD_80114 | JGI IMG/M metagenome (GOLD analysis project Ga0075423, IMG submission 80114) | Bulk soil microbial communities from a Populus tree surrounding site in Tennessee, USA - Soil MetaG P. TD hybrid SBSTD2 | ecosystem: Environmental > Terrestrial > Soil > Tree plantation...
CATCGTCAACCAGGCGCTTGCGCGGGCCGCGTTTGGCGGGCGCGATCCCCTCGGGCGCGTGATCATCGCTCGCTACGATTCTCTGGAGCCGATGACGATCGTCGGAGTCGTGGGCGACGCGCGACAGTACGGGCCAGCGCGCGAACCGCAGCCGGAAGTTTACATGCCGTACCTGCAGCACTTTTACAACGGCGCGACGTTGCATGTCGTCGTCAAGACTGCCTCGAATGCGGCGGCGCTCGGTCCCTCCATCCAGCGCAAGGCGCGCGAGCGATCCCCCGAGGTCTCGGTTCGACTCACGACACTGGATGCGCTCCTCGCGGAACACGTCGCCACGCCGAGGTTTCGAGCCTGGTTATTGGGTCTCTTCGCCGTCGTGGCCCTCTGCCTGGCGATGGCGGGCATCTATGGCGTGATGGCCTACGTGGCCGGGCAACGTTCGAAGGAAATCGGCCTGAGGATGGCGCTCGGGGCAGGTGCGCCCACCGTTCTCTGGCTGATGCTCGGCCGCGGATTGAAGTTGACCGCAATCGGCCTCGTTGTCGGCGTGTTGGGGGCTCTGGGATCCACACGCCTCATGAGCGGCATGCTCTTCGGCGTCCAGCCACATGATGCCGCGACCTACGCCGGTGTGATCGCGGGCCTGGGTCTGTTATCGCTGCTGGCCACGTACGTGCCGGCACGTCGCGCCACGCACATCGACCCGCTCGTCGTGCTCCGTCAGGAATGACCTTTTTCGGGAGCCTGCTCATGATGTTCTGGAGGCGGCTTGGCTATCTGTTGCCCTGGCGGCGGCGCGCCGCCGAGCGTGACCTCGAGGAGGAGCTCCGGTCCATCGCGCAGATGGCTGGCCCGGGCGAGCTTGGCAACCTGACCCTCGCGGCCGAGGACGCGCGCGCCGAATGGGGATGGACGCGGCTCGAGCAGACCGCTCAGGACATCCGCTACGCGCTGCGCATGCTCTCGAAGAGTCCCGGCTTCACGCTGGCGGCGGTGCTCTCGCTCGCAATCGGCATCGGCGCCAATACGGCGCTGTTCACGGTCATCAACACCGTGATGTGGAAACACCTGCCGGTGAGCGACCCGGAACATCTGCTGACGATCGGACAGCAGGGCCCGGCCGGGGCGAGCAACGCGTTCACTTACCAGCAGTACGAGCTGTTCCGCGATCACGGACACGTGATGGAGCTCGCGGCGTATTCGCTGGCGCAGCTCGACGCCAGCATCGACGGACACCCCGAGCCCACGCTCGAGGCACAACTCGTCACCGGCGAGTACTTCCCGCTGCTGGGTCTCCGCCCTGCGCTGGGACGGCTGTTCGACGAGAGCGACGACCGTGTCCCGATGGGCCATCAGGTCGCCGTGCTCAGCCACACCTACTGGCAGCGCCGCTTCGCCGGCGCGACAACGGTGATTGGCAGCACGATCACGCTCGGCGGCCTGCCCTTCACCGTCGTTGGCGTCACACCGGCCGAGTTCTTCGGCGCGGAAGTCGGCACCTCCCCGAGTCTGTACCTGCCGGTGATGATGCAGCCGGTGCTGAAGCCGATGAATGGCAGCCTGCTCGAACGCCCCACCGTCTTCTCGACGTGGCTTCGCGTGCTCGGCCGGCTCGCACCCGGCGTGCCGCTCGAGCAGGCCGAGCCCCGGCTCAACGCGCTCGCCGGGAGGCCGGAAACGGAATGGCGCCCCCGCAACAAGTTCACGGGGCAGCTCGAAGATCTGCGATTGGTGGTGAGCTCGGCGACCGCGGGGCTGTCGGACCTGCGCCGGCAGTTTTCGCAGCCGTTGTTCGTCCTGCTCGGCGTCGCCGGTCTCGTGCTGCTCATCGCCTGCGCGAACGTGGGTCAACTCGTGCTCGCGCGGTCGGCGGTACGCCGTTCGGAATTCGCGCTGCGGCTCGCCCTGGGCGCCAGCCGCGGACGCGTCATGCGTCAGGTGCTGGTCGAGGGCCTGGTCCTGACTGGCATCGGCGCCGCGGCCGGCGTCGCGCTCTCGTATTGGGCCGCGCCGGCCCTGGTGCGGTTCGCGTCGGTCAATCGGAGCTCGGTCATCCTGGATCTCTCTCCCGATCTCCGGGTTCTCGCATTCACCGCCGTGGTCTCGATCGCCGCGGGGCTGCTGTTCGCGAGCGCTCCGGCGGTGCGGGCTTCGCGCGCCGACCGGTCATCCCATGGGACCAATGACCTTGCCCGGACCCGATACGCCGGCGCCGAGCCCGGTCCCGGCAAGGCCCTCGTCATCGTCCAGGTCGCGCTGTCAGTGGTCGCTCTCGTTGGCGCGGGTCTGTTCGTGCGCACGCTGCAGAACCTCAATCGCCACGAGCGCACGATCGACGTCGATCGCCTGATCGTCGCGCCGCTCGAGCCGCGCGGCAGCGGCCAGCGCACGCCGGCGCTCGCGTTGACGCTCGACCGGATGTATCGCGACCTGGTGATCCGCGTGCTCGCCATACCCGGCGTGCGATCCGCGAGCCTTGCGCGTACCACCCCGCTCGGGCCGAACACGTTAGGCTTCCTGGTCGTGCCGCCGGGAGGCACCGAGGCGAAGAGGCTGGACGCCACGATCGTCTATCCACGTTACTTCGCGACGATGGGCCTCCCGATCGTCAGGGGACGCGACTTTACGGAGGACGACCTGCGGCCAGAGGCCTCGCCGGCCGTCCTGGTCAACGAGCCATTCGTGAGCGAATTCCTCCAGGGCCGCGAGCCGCTGGGCGTCGGCCACGGCCTCAGGACGGTGCGGCCTGGACGCGGTCCCGCGGCAGCCGGAGGGCCGTTGAACATCATTGGCGTCGTCAGGGACTCGGGGCTGCCGGGGCGCCGCGCCGCGACGCCGCCCAGGGTGTATCAGACGTTCCTTCAGGCGAACACGGGATTCGGACAGATGGTGCTGCACGTACGCGCCGAGCGCGACAGCGCCGACATCATGCGGCCGATCGTCGCTGCCGTTCAGTCAATCGCTCGCGATGTGCCGATGGCTCCGGTGCGCACGCTGGCCGCGGAGGTCGACGCGGCTCTGGTGCGCGAGCGGCTCGTCGCCACGCTGTCCACCCTGTTCGGCCTGGTCGCGCTCGCGTTGATCTGCATTGGACTCTATGGGCTGATGGCGTTCACCGTGGCGCGCCGTACCTCGGAAATCGGCATCCGGATGGCGCTCGGTGCCACCCGATCGGACGTTCGGCGGATGGTGAGCCGCGAGGCGTTGGCTATCGTGCTGGCCGGACTGGCGCTGGGTCTGCCCGCCGCCTGGATCGCCGGACGGATCGGCGCCCGCGCGCTGTCACCATTGCTCTACCAGGTCACCTCGACCGATCCGGTCACAATCGGCGCGGCGATTGCCTTGCTCATCCTGGTCACGATGGCGGCGGGCGCGCTGCCGGCAAGACGCGCCGTACGGATCGATCCGATGGTTGCGCTCCGTATCGAGTGAGTGACGCGGGCTTACTTCGCCGGCCACCGCGCCGACTCGGTCCGGGCGGTCTTCAGGTAGGCCTCGATCTTCGCAACGACGTCGGCGTGCAACGCGGCGACGTTCTTCGCTTCGCTCCGGTCGGCCTCGAGGTCATAGAGCTCGAGGGGCTCGCCCGGTTTCAGCCGCACCGCCTTCCACCGTCCCATCCTGACGGCCTGCTGAAAACCGCGCTCGTGAAACTCCCAGTAGAAGAACGGATGCGTCGGCTGCGACTGGCCGCGCAGCGCACGGACCATCGACATCCCGTCGAGGCCGTCGGGCGCCGTGGCGCCGGCGAGCTCGGCGAACGTCGGCAGGAGATCCCAGTGCGCCCAGGGATGGTCGCTGACGCGGCCGGCCGGCACCGTGCCGGTCCACCGGGCGATCATCGGCACGCGGATGCCGCCTTCGTACATGTCGCGCTTGATTCCGCGCAGCCCGCCCGAGCTGTTGAAGAACGCGGGATCCGCGCCTCCCTCCTGGTGCGGCCCGTTGTCGCTGGTGAAGAGGATCAGCGTGCGGCGATCGAGGCCGCGCGCCGCCAGCAGATCGACGAGCCGGCCGATGTCGCGATCCATCCGCGTGATCATCGCGGCGAACGCCGCGTGGGGCGTGGGCTGGGACCGGTAGCCGAGTGACGGCGTATCCGGCCGCGATCCGCTCTGCACCGCGTCGGCCTTGGCGTTCACGAACGGCTTCTCGGGGAACTTGTCGCGATAGAGCGCCATCGAGTCTTCCGGCGCGCGCAACTCAGCATGCGGGACGGTGTAATTCAGGTACAGGAAGAACGGCCGAGAGTCCTCCTTTTCGATGAACGCCGCCGCCTCCTTCGTGAACATATCTCCGGCATAGTCCCGCTCCAGATCGACGGGAACCTTCTCGCCGTTGCGATAGAAATGGTCGGTGAACTGGCGGTGCGCGTGGCGCTGGTCGAGGAACCCGAAGGCGTAGTCGAAGCCCTGCTGGTCGGGCATGCCGGGCGTGCCCGGTTGTCCCTGTCCCCACTTGCCGATGACCGCGGTGCGGTAACCGCGCGTGCGCAGCACTTCACCGATCGTGACCTCCTCGGCGCGCAACGGGACGTCTCCCTCGGGGAGACCGCCGTTGCCCCGAATCCACGCATGGCCGGTGTGCTTGCCGGTCAGCAGCGCCGCGCGCGACGGCGCGCAGACCGTGCTGCCGCTGTAGTACTGCGTGAACCGGGTACCTTCGCGCGCGAGCTTGTCGAGCGCCGGCGTCTGGAACTTCGTCTGCCCGTAGACGCTCAGATCGCCGTAGCCGAGATCGTCGGCCTGGATGAGGAGAATGTTCGGGAGCGGCGACGGCTGTGGCGCCTGGGCGGCCGATCCCGAGAGCGTCGCAATGCCAATGAGTAGTGGTGTGAGGAAGCGCATCGGATGTTTCGTCGTGTCATCGTCTCAATGAACGATCCGCGAAGTCCATGAACCGATCCCAGTCGTAGGGCAGCAGGTTGTGCGCGCCGCGGCGGACGTGATACCCGCGCCGTCCCGAGATCAGCGGCTGTTCGAGCCCAGGCATCGCCTCGGGCGCGATCGCGCGGTCGCCCCACAACGCGAAGACCGGCGAGGTGTGCGCGAGCGACAGGAACTCCCCGCGGGGATCCGACCACAGGTCTTCGTCGGCGCTCGCGACGTACAGCGCGCGCGGCGCGATCAGGGACAGCAGCATGTGCTGGTCGACGGGGAGTGCGGGCACCTTCGCGGCGTAGGCGCGGTAGTTACCGGCGAACCAGTGTGGAAACGACTCGGTGATCCGTGCGAGCGTCTCGCCGAAATTGCGCCGGCTGAGGGAGGCGCCGCCCTCACCCGATTCGTTCGAGATCACCAGGGCGAAGCGCTCGTCCTCGGCGCCGGCCCAGAGCGCGGCCTTGCCGCCGCGTGAATGCCCGATGACGGCGACGCGCCTCGCGTCGACGCGCGAATCGGTCTCGAAATAGTCCATCGCGCGGCTCGCGCCCCAGGCCCAGGCCGCCAGTCCGGCCCAGGCATTCCCGGGCCGCGGCCCTTCGGTGGTGCCCTCGAAGAGCCGGATCACGCCTTCCCGAAACGTGTCCTTATCGTCCGGCGCGAGGTCGCCGACCTGCAGCGCGGCGATGCCGTACCCGCGCGCGATCACCTGTTCGGCGGGCCAGAAGCCCGATTTCTCGCGGCGCGTCGGGTCTGTGTTGTTCGGAGGGCGGTTGTTGAGCAGCAGCAACACCGGTACGCGCCCATTCGAGCCTGGCAGGAATAGCGTGAGCTCGAAGCGATGCGTCCGGTTCTGGTGACTGCTGAGTACCGCAATGCGCTCGAGGGTTGCGGCGCCCTCCATCGCGCGATCGTTCTTCTCGATCACCTCGAAGCTAAGCTGATCGGGCTTGCCGGGCGACCGGCCGTACACGTGCTCGCGGAACAGCTCGAGGATCTCCGTTCGACGCGCCCCCCATGCCTTGACGTCACGGACGCGGCCCTTCGCCGCCGCCAGCGGATCGGGCAGCTCGACGCTCCCGACCCGGCTCTCGTCGTAGTTGAAGACGCCTTTCTGCCGCGCCGTCTCCCGCTGCGCGATCTCGGGATTGGCCTGCCAGCCCGCCTGCCGGGCCGCGAGCCCGCAGACGGCGGCGAGCGCGAGGATCGAAGCGACCGCTCCCTGCCCGCCGTAGCGCCCAGTGCGAAGGAGGGCTTGTCCTCCGTAGCGCGCAGCGCGAAGGAGGATCACGATTCGGCGGCGACCGCGGCGATCAGTGCCTTGATGTAGCCGAACGCGAACGCGAAACCCTGCAGGTTGCCGGTATCGCCTTCAATGCTGGGCACGTGGTCGGGCATCATCATCCCGTCATACCCGACGTCGCGGTAGACCCGCATCGCCTTCAGCATGTCCACGTCCCCGTCGTCGATGAACGTCTCGCGGAAGTTGAGGAAGCCGCCGGCGATGTTGCGGAAGTGGACGTTGAAGATCTTCCTGCGCGATCCGAAGTAGCGGATCACGTCGAAGATCTGCTCGCCGGGCTTGTCGAGCATCTCCGAGACGGTGCCCTGACAGAAGTTCAACCCGTGATACGGGCTCTCGGCGATCGAGACGAACCGCTTGAGGCCGTCCACCGATCCCAGCACCGTTTCGATCCCACGCCAGCCCTTGCCTCGCGGCATGCCAGGGTCCTGCGGATGGCAGGCGAGCTTCACCTTGTACTCGTTGGCCACCGGCACGACGCGCTCGAGGAAATGCGTGATGCGCTCCCAGTACAGGTCGGCATTGACCGGGCCGGCGGCCGTCAACGGCGGATCCTGGGCCGCGCCCTCATACACGAAGGTGCTGTACCGCGCGCCGCCGCGTCCCGGCGTCGGCGCCGTCCGGGGAACGCCGATGAAGGTCATGTTGTACTTGAGCGACGGAATCCCCGCGCGCCCGGTGTTGCGGATCATCTGGCAGATGTCGTCGATCTGCTTCTGGCGATCGGGCTCCTTCCCGAGCATGATCGCCGGGCTCTCGCTGCGGCTGATCTCCGAGGAGCTCAGGGGCAGCGGCACCATGTCGAGGGTCAGGCCGAACGACTCGACGTGCTCGCGGCGTTTCGTGAGCGCCTCCGCCGACCATTCGGGACCCATCTGCGCGGAGGGCAGACGGCTGCAGATGTGATTCACACCGAAGCCGGCGAGCACTTTGAGGATCGAGTCGGTGTCGCCGTGCTGGGTGCCGGCCTTCATCTTTGCCCGGCCCGTGGCGCGCGCGGCGGCGGGGCGTGCCGCGACCTGCGCCGAGACCGCGGCCTCGGCCAGCGCCCCAGCGGTCACCCCGCTGCCCATCAGTCGAACAAAATCACGTCGTTTCATAGACTGCCTCATCGTCAACCCCAACTCCCAACTTCCAACTCCCAAGGGACGGCATCCGAACAACGGGGTGAAGGCGATCCACCAAGCTGGTGGCACGCCTTTCACCCCCATTGTTCGAATGGTTTCTCTTGGGAGTTGGAAGTTGGGAGTTGGGAGTTGACATGGTTAATGCGACGTCCCCACTCGTGGGGCGTCCATCAGCGCCTGATACACCAGATTGGGAAACTTCTGCGCGACGTCGGTACGGTTGGGAATCAACTGGATCATGAACACGATGGTGAGCCTGGCGTCGGGATCCACGCGGTACGTGGACCCATAGGCGCCGCCCCAGCCGAACGTGCCGACCGAGCTCATGCCGTTGGCGCCATATCGATCGGTGGTCTCGAAGCCCAGGCCGAACCCGAGGCCGGCCTGCGAGTGCAGCGTGCCGACCTGGTTCGTGGTCATCAGCGCCACGCTCCGCGGCGAGAGGATCCGGGCGCCGTCGAGCGCGCCGCCATGACGAATCATCTCCAGGAATCTCCCGTAGTCGCGCGCCGTCGAGAGCAGGCCGGCGCCGCCGGCAAAGCTCTTTCGCGGGCCGTCGACGTAGTGCCCCTGACCGCGGGCGCCATCCGGCGCCCGGACAATCTTCCCGTCTGATCCGCTCGAGTAGACGGTGGCCAGTCTCGCCCGCTGATCGACCGGCAGGAAGAACTTCGTATCTTTCATGCCGAGCGGCGTGGTGATGCGCGTGGCGATGAACTGGTCGAGCGGCATCCCCGAGGCGCGTTCGACCACGCAGCCGAGGATGTCGGTGTTGTACCCGTAGACGTAGGCTTCGCCGGGCTGCGCGACGAACGGCAGGGTGCCGAGCCGTTCCATGGTGTCGCAGACCGGTTCGTCCTTGTCGGCGGTGTACCATCCGAACCCCGCCGCTGGACCCAGGCCCTTGGCTTCGTACAGCGATGAAACGGACGCGTCGGTCCCATACGAGATGCCCGCGGTGTGGGTCAGCAGATCCTTGATATTGATGGCTCGCCGCGCCGGCTCCGGCGTCAGGCCGGCCGCGCCCTTGGTCATGACCGTGGTCTTCGCGAACGTCGGGATGAACTCGCTGACCGGCGTGGTCAGCGTGAGCGCCCCCTCCTCCATCAGGATCAGGATCGCGACGCTCGTCAGCGCCTTCGACTGCGAGGCGATGCGGAAGATCGTGTCAGTCGTCATCTTCCGCGACGATTCCTTGTCGCTCCAGCCCACCGCGCGGTCGTAGATTGGACGGCCGTCGCGCAGCACGAGTCCGACGGCCCCGGGGATCCGGTTGTCGTCGACGTACTGCTGCAGGAGCTTGTCGATCCGGGCAAGCCGATCGCTGGCGACGCCGGCGTCGCTGCCTGAGGACGCGGCGCGCTGGCGCGCCGACACCGACACCACGGCCAGGACCAACACCACTGCCAGCAGGTTCAGTTTCCGCATAGCGCGGTATTCTATACCTCCCGTATACTCTCCAGCCTGTTTGCTCGCTTGTTCCACGCGCACTGGAGGATCCCGATGCAGAAGACCCTCGCGTCAGCGACCCTGACGGCTGCAGTGCTGGTGCTGGCGTTCGCGGCGACGACGCCGACGGCAGCGCCGGTGCGGCTCGCGCGGCATCCCGACTACCACGCCGGCACTCTCGCCTTCAGCTACCTCGGCGACATCTGGACCGCGAGCGAGGACGGATCCCGCACCCGCCGCGTCACCGACCATCGCGCTCGCGAGGTCTACCCGCGCTTCTCGCCCGACGGCCGGATGATTGCGTTCTCGTCGAACCGCTACGGCAACTACGACGTCTTCATCGTCCCGGCGAGCGGAGGCACGCCGAAGCGGCTGACCTTCCACACCGGCACCGATGACGTGGTGGGCTGGACACGCGATTCACAGAACGTCATTTTCAGATCCGCGCGCGGTGACGGGGCCTTCCCCAGCGTCGCAACGATGTATCAGGTCGCCGTGAGCGGCGGGCAGGAGAAGCCGCTGCCCGTCGACTGGGGGTACTCGGGCAGCTTCTCGCCCGACGGCAAGTCGCTCGTCTTCAACCGCCATCCCTCGTCCTGGTCGCGCCGGCACTATCGCGGCAGCTACGCGGCCGACCTCTGGATTGCCGATCTGGCGGGCAATCGCTACACGCAGCTCCTGGCCGACGAGCGCTACAACCGCCTGTGGCCCATGTGGGGCGCGGATGATGCGATCTATTTCGTCGGCGATCCGCTGCCGAACGACAAGACCATCAAGCCGGGCAGCGCCGACGTGCGGCGGAGCGTCAACAACATCTACAAGGTTCCGGTGAAGGGCGGGACGCCGGTGCAGGTCACGCGCCACACCGATGGCGCGCTGTTCTGGCCGTCGATGTCGAGCGACGGCAAGGTCATCGTCTACGAGGAGAACTTCGGGATCTGGAAGCTCGACGTGGCCACCGGAAAGTCGGCGGAGCTCACGCTCGATCTGGCCAGCGACGAGAAGGAGAACCAGATCGACGTCGAAGCGATCAGCAACGAGGTCGATGCCTACGACATCTCCCCGTCGGGACGGCGTGCGGTGATCTCCGCGCGCGGGCAGATCCTCACCATCGCCACCGAGCGCGGCGATATCACCCGCGTGGCGCCCGACGACATGGCGTCGCGCAACCAGTTTCCCCGCTGGTCGCCTGACGGCAAGTTCATCGTCTTTCAGTCGGATCGATCGGGCCGGGACGAGCTCTGGCTGAGCGATCCCGAGGGCCAGGGCCTCAAGAAGATCACCGACCTCGACAACGAGAAGGGCGTGCCGCTCTGGACGCCCGACTCGAAAGCCGTGCTCTACACGGCGGCCGACAGGAAGCTGTACAGCTACGCGGTCGCGGACGGAAAGTCCGCGGTCGTCTCGTCGAGCGACATCGGCCGGATCGGATCGGTCTCGGTCTCGCCCGACAGCAAGTGGGTCGCCTTCGCGAAGCAGGATCGCACGCTGCGCTCGCACGTCTACATCGCGCCGATCGGCGGCGGCGAGGAGCGCCACGTCTCCGACGACGCGACGCTGTACTCCGAGAACAACGCGGTCTGGACCGCGGACGGACAGTATCTGGTGTTCACGTCCGCCGAAGGCTTCAGCAACGGCATCGCGACACAGGGCGGCATCAACACCACGATGGCGCTGTGGGCGCTGTCGCTGCGCGATCAGGATCGCGATCCGAGCAACCGCGACATCGACAACGAAGCGCAGGGCCTGGCCGCCGAAGCCGCGGCGCGGCAGGCGGCCGGCCGCGGCCAGGCGCAGCCGGTCGAGGTCCGGATTGACTGGACCGGCATGGCCCGGCGGGCCCGGCAGGTCACCGTTCCCGGCACGGCGATGTCCAACCTCACGCCCGCGCCCGAAGGCCACGCCGTTGCGCTCACGGTCACGATGCCGGGCGTCGCGGCCGGACGAGGCGGCGAGGGCGGCGAATCCCCCTCCGGCATCTACATCGTCAACGTCGAGAACGGCCAGCTCACGCGCATGCCGTCCGCGCCGCAGACGCCGGGAGCGGGACGCGGCGGACGCGGCGGCGGTGGCGGCGCCGGGTTCGGCGGAGGCGCAATCGTTTTCGCGAAGGACGGCCGGACG
>Ga0075423_10006622_pt1 | contig 10883 bp, 7 predicted proteins | sample SoiMethybrSBSTD2_FD_80114 | JGI IMG/M metagenome (GOLD analysis project Ga0075423, IMG submission 80114) | Bulk soil microbial communities from a Populus tree surrounding site in Tennessee, USA - Soil MetaG P. TD hybrid SBSTD2 | ecosystem: Environmental > Terrestrial > Soil > Tree plantation...
CACCAAGGGGCAAGGCAGCGCGCGCGTGCGCCTGCTCGTGGAGAGCCTCGACGGCGCGGGCCAGCCCGTGGCCAGCGAGATCGCGTACGTGGACAACGACGTGCTCCTCTACAACCGCACCTATTTCGAGTGGCGCCCGCACACCCCGGCATCCACCTACCGCGTCACCGTCTACTCCGCCGACTGGACCAAGCAGGGGGGCCTATGAGCCGTCGAGCCTTTCTGCGCGCCGCCGCCTGCCTGGCCGTGATCGGCCGGGCGCGCCCCGCGCGCGCCCAGAGCATCACGCCCCAGACCGCGCCCCAGTACTTCCGCCTGGAATACGAGCCGGGCACGGACCGCAAGGGACGTCCGACGGTGTCCGGCTATATCTACCTGAACTCCCTGGGTCAGGGCGCCGCCCGCGTGCGCTTGCTCGTGGAAACGCTCAATGGCGCCGGCCAGGCCGTGGCCAGCGAGATCGCGTACGTGGACACCGACATCCAGGTCAGCGGCCGCACCTACTTCGAGGCGCGGCCAAGGACCCCCGGCGCCAGTTACCGCGTCTCCATCTACTCCGGCGACTGGCTCCGGACCGGCGGCGGCTTCTAGCCCCATGACCGCAGCCAAAGGAGGAGGCCCGATGGCTCTCACCCAGTTGAGCCGACGCGTCCTGCTCGCGCTCGCGTCCGCCGTGGCGCTTCTGGCGACGGTGTCCATCGCCGCGCCCCCGCACCCCGCCCACGCCCAGGCCGTCACCGCCCAGAACGCCCCGGGATTCTTCCGCCTGGAGTATGCGCCCGGCACGGATCGGCGCGGACGGCCCGTCGTCTCGGGCTACGCCTATCTCAACGCCACCGGCCAGGGCGCGGCGCGCGTGCGCCTCCTGGTGGAGACGCTCGATACCGCCGGCCAGCCCGTGGCCAGCGAGATCGCCTACGTCGACGAAGACATCGTCCTGGGCGCGCGCAACTACTTCGAGGTGCGCCCGAAGACGCCGGGCGCGGCCTATCGTGTCTCCGTTTACTCCGCGGACTGGATCAAGGCCGGTGGTGGCAGCGGCATGTAGCGGGCGGGGCCGGCGCGCCCTCCGCGCCGGCCTGGCCGCGCTCCTCCTCGCAGGCTGCGGCACCGCCGGCGGCGGCTTCACCGCGACCGGGCCCACTACCCGCGACGGGAGCAGCGGCTACCTCGTCGAGACCACCCCGGGCACGGACAAGCAGGGCCGGCCGATGGTGTCCGGCTACGTCTACGGCCGCGGCGGCCGCCCGCGCGTGCTCCTCGAATCCCTCGACGCCGGGGGCACGCCCATCGCCCAGCAGCTCGTCTACGTGGACCAGGACATGAGCGCGGGGCATGCCTACTTCGAGGTGCACCCGAACACGCCGGGGGCGGCCTACCGAGGGCGGGTGCAGTCCGTGCAGTCGCTGTACAACGGGGCGCCGTAACCACCTCCCGATTCATCGCTCGCGCAGCGCCTCGTAGGTGCGTTTGAGCAGGGGGCTCAAGAAAAACTCGATCACGCGGCGCCGCCCGAGCTGGATCTCGGCGGCGATCGCCATCCCCGGTATGAGTCGCACCGGCCCTCCGTCCACGTCCATCGTGTCGCGCAGCATCTCGACGCGCGCCACGTAGAGAAGACCGGCGTTCTCCTTGCTGACCGCATCGGGCGAGACGGAGACCACGGTACCGGGAACCGTGCCATAACGCGTGAACGGAAAGCTTTCCACCTTGAGCTCCGCCATCTGTCCCGGCTGAACGAATCCTACATCCTTGTTCTCGATCCACACCTCACCCTCAAGCTTGCCGCCGTTCGGGACTACCACCATCAGCTGCTGCCCGGCGGCCACCACGGCGCCGACCGTATGAATGACGTTCTGCTGAACGATCCCGTCAGCAGGCGCGAAAATTCTCTGCACTACCCGACGGCGAGCTGCCTTGACTACTTCCTGACCGATTGACGCGGCTCGACTCTGCCAGCTCGAGAGCTCGGCCCGCCGCGTGCTTCGAAACTCTGACTCGATCACGTCATAGTGAGCCTCGGCCTCGGCCCGCGCCGCCTCCTCCTGTTCGAGTCGTCGACGCTCCATGGCGAGCTCCTGGACCTTGTCGATTCGGCGCTCCTCCACTTCTAGGAATTGCAGGGTCGCGATGAATTGGCCCTCCAGCAGCGTCCGAAAGGCGTCAGCGCGCTGAGTCTGGATCGCCACGACGCTCTCGAGGCGCACCACGTTGGTCTCGGTCACCGCGACCGCCGCCGACCGCTGCTGGATCGTCAGGGCTGCCGCTTCCAGTCGACGCCGATACTCCGCCCGCTGATCGTCGAGCAGCCGCTGCTGGAGCTCGACGTCCTCCGCACCCGCTGCTGTCGGAGCCGCGATCCGGGGGGCGTCGGCGATCAGCGCCTCCAGACGGGCCACGTGCAGCTTGGCTTCGGCCAGCTCCTGCGTCAGTCGGGACTCGTCGGCGTCGCTCACGGTCGGATCGAGCTCAAGGAGGATCTGACCCTTCCGGACCATTGAACCGTCGCGAGCACCGATCAACCGGACGATCCCCGGCTCCGCCGTCTGGACCACTTGCACTCGCGCCTGCGGCACGATTCGGCCCCGAGCCACCGCGACCACATCGAGGGTGCCCAGGTAGGCCCAGCCCACTGCGATCAGGAAGGCCAGGACAATCGAGAGAGCGAGGCTGACTGCCGTCGTCGATGGCGGCGTGTCGCGCTCGCCGATCCCAGGCGGCAAGAACTCGACATCCTCTCGACGGGGCATGCGACCAGAGATGGGTTATGAGCCGGACCGCAGCGGAACGATGCCGCCAGGTCCCCGCTGCTCGCGCTCAACGCGGGCCAGATACCCGCCCCCAGCCAGGAGGTCGACGGGCTTCCCCTGCTCCAGAATACGACCCGCCTCGATGGACATGATGCGGTCAGAGCGCCGGACGAGCGTGAGCCGGTGCGTGATGATGATGACGGTACGGCCCGAGCAGATCGCCGCCAGGTTGTGGTCGATCAGCCGCTCCGATTCATAGTCGAGGGCGCTGGTCGCCTCGTCGAGGAGCAAGACTGCGGGCCGTCTCACCAGTGCCCGGGCGAGACCGATGCGCTGCCGCTGGCCGCCGGAGAGAAAGACGCCATGCTCACCCACCGGCGCCTCGTAGCCGCCAGGAAGCTTGCTGATGAATTCATGAGCGCCGGCGAGACGTGCGGCCGCCATCACCCCATCGATCGGTAGACTGGGATCAGCCCAGGCGATGTTCTCGCGGATCGAGCCGCTGAACAGGGTGGTCTCCTGCGGCACGATGGCGACGTGCCGCCGAAGCCACCCTGGATCGATCACGGCGATGTCGGACCCATCGATGAGAATCCGTCCCCGCTGAGGGAGATAGAGCCGCGCCACCAGCTTGGCGATCGTGCTCTTCCCCGATCCCGACGGCCCAACGATCCCGATTACCTCGCCGGGCGCGACAGCAAAGGAGACGTCGCATAGGACCTCGGTCCCACCCGGACGGTAGGCAAAGCCCACTGCGTCGAACTCGATGCGTCCCTTCATCCCAGAGGCGGGCGCGATCGGCGGCAGGGCGGGCATCTCGGTGGGCGCGTCGAGGAGATCTGCCAGCCTCCTGACCGCCACAGATGCCTGTTGGAAATCCTGCCAGAGCTGAAACAAACGCTGCACCGGCGCGGTCACCCGACCCGCCAGCATGCTGAACGCGATGAGCTCGCCCACCGTCAGGTCACCCGCCATGACGGCCTTCGCGCCGACCCAGAGGATGGCGAGCGCGACGAGCTTACTCAGGCCGGAGGCGAACTGGCTCGCGATCTGGGCTAGTTGACCAACCGTGAAGCCGGATCGCACGAGCGCGGCGAGCCGTTCGTCCCAGCGGCGCTCGAGCAGCGGCTCGACGGCGGTGGCCTTGACGGTCTCGACCCCGCGCACGATCTCTACCAGGAAGGCATGCGCCTCCGCGCCGCGCTGCGCACGATCATCCAGCGCCCGATACAGGAGCGGAGTAACAAACAGGGAGAGAGCCGCGTAGAGTGGCAGCGCGGCGAGTACGATGCAGGTGAGCGGGATGCTGTACAGAAGCATGACGCCGAAGAAGACCACCGTCAACAACGCATCCACGATCGCGGTCAACGGAGGTCCCGTAAGGAACTGGCGGACCGATTCCAGCTCCCGGATACGGGCGACCGTGTCGCCGGCACGACGCGCCTCGAAATAGCCGAGGGGAAGGGCGAGGGCGTGTCGGAAGACCCGCATTCCCAGCTCGATGTCGATCCGATTCGCGGTGTGTGCGAACAGATAGGTCCGTAAGCTCCCCAGGACCCCCTCGAACACGATCATCGCCAGGAGGCCGACGGCCACGACGTCGAGCGTGCCGACGCCCCGGTGGACCAACACCTTGTCGATGACGACCTGCGTGGAGAGTGGTGTGAGAAGGGCGAAGGCCTGGAGTATCAGAGAGGCCACTAGCACATGGGCGAGCTGGGCGCGATGACGAGCGATGAAGGGGAGAAACCAGCGGAACCCGAATCTGGCGTGGATAAGATCAGCGGGGCGCCGGGGCGCGAGCAGCAAGATACGACCCCCCCAGCGGGCCTCGAGATCGCCTCGCGTGACGATCCGCACCCCCATGGCACCCGGCTCCTGGATGAGCGCGCGCGTCTCATCAGCTCGGACAAGGATCAGATAGACACCGTCGCGATCCACGAGGAGCGCAGGCAGCGGGATCTGGCCGAGACGGCGCCAGGAACGCGACACCTCACGAGCCCTGAGCCCGAGATGTCGCGCCGCCTGGCTCATTGCGTCCGGCGATACGGTGGCGGTGCCCGGGCCCCCATATCGCCGGCTAAGATCGGTGGGATCGGCCGGCAACCCGTGGTACCGCGCGATGATGCACAAGGCGAGCAACCCCGGGCTCAGGTCAGATCTATGGCGTTGGCTCGACGCTATCCCCATTGATTCTGCGCCGCTTGCGCGCCGTGACTAAGCGCTGGATGTCGCCGGCTGCCAGTACGCGGCCAGAATCGCCTCGACCTCGGCCGGCCGCTGGACTGCGGCCGTCGCCCAGTCGAGGCCCGTGCTCGCCGAGTAGGCGGCCATCGCCTGGATCAGCTGATCCACCCGATTTGCCATGAGGATCTGGCCATCGCCCGATCGGACGTTCTCGATCTGAAATGCCGAGCCGCCGTACCAGCCCTCGACGATGACACCGTCACTCGTACTGCCGACGGTTAGACGCAAATCATTGGCGCTTCGACTCAACACCAGATCGATGGCCCGGATCCCGGTCCCTAGGCCGAACCTCAGGGAGTCTGCGACGCCCGACGTGGCGTCGTTTTCGATGATTCGATCGGTGCCCTCCCAGCGTTCATACACGTAGCTGTCAGCGCCGCGACCCCCCATCAGCCGGTCATTTCCGGGCCCGCCCGATAGAAAGTCGCCCGCGGAGTTACCGGTGATCGAATTGTCCAGCCCATTGCCCAAGAGCTTGCCGGCCGCTGACCCCGTCAGAACCAGGTTCTCGACGTTGGCGCCCAGAGTGTACGAGGTCGAGCTCTTGACGGTGTCCCTTCCCTCGCCTGCGAGCTCGGACACCACGTCACCCGATTGATCCACGATGTAGGTGTCGTCTCCCGCACCCCCCCGGAGCGTGTCGGCGCCCGCGCCACCCGACAGCACGTTGGCCGCGCCATTCCCGACGAGGACGTTGCTCTGCGCATTGCCGGTGGCATTGATTGCCGCGATGCCGGTGAGCGTGAGGTTCTCCACGTTCGCGTCGAGGACATAGCTGACGGAGCTCCGCACCGTGTCGGTGCCCTGCCCTGACGCCTCGATTACTCGGTCCCCTGAGGAGTCCACCACGTACGTGTCATTGCCCGCTCCTCCGCTCATGCTGTCAGCGCCCGCGCCGCCATCGAGGACATTCGCTCCAACATTCCCGACGAGCGTGTTGGCGAGTCCGTTTCCGATCGCGTTGAGCGTGGCAGACCCGGTCAGGGTGAGGTTCTCGAGATTGCTTCCGAGCGTGTAGCTGATCGAGCTCAGGGCGGTGTCGACACCCGCGCCGGCGGCCTCCAACACGCCATCGCCGGGATTGTCGACGATGTAGGTATCGTTCCCTAGACCGCCCTGCATCGAATCGGCGCCCGTCCCTCCGTCGAGTCGGTCGTCGCCTCCCCAGCCCATGAGCGTATCGTTTCCGCCGAAGCCGGCCAGATTGTCGGCCGAATCATATCCGTTCAGCACGTCGGCTCCGGGACCGCCCTGAAGCACCAACTGCTGCAGGGTGCGAAGGTCCCACACCGTTCCATCGGCGAACCGAGCCTCCTGCACTTGATACGCATTTGCCGAGCCGTCGAGAAACCATGACAACACCCTCAACGATTCGCCGGTCGGCGTGAGCCGGAACACCAGATCCTGAACGTCGCGCAGCGCCGCCACGTCCTTCGGCGCGACTCCCGCCTCGAAGGCGATGCGATCGGTGGCCGGGCGAAACCAGTCATTGTCCACGATGGTGTCCTGACCCGCCCCGAGACCGAACACGTAGGTGTCACTGTCCAGGCCTCCCTCGAGCCGATCATCTCCGGGGCCGCCGACCAGGACATCGTCACCGCTTTCCCCGTAGAGCGCGTCGTTGCCGGATCCCCCCTCCAGCCGATCGTTCCCGGCCGCGCCAGCGATCACGTCATTGCCTCCCTGTCCCCGCAGGAAGTCGTCGGTGCCGAATCCGAGAACGGTGTCCGGCCCTTCGGTGCCCCGCGTGACCATCTCCTTGATCGTGTCGACCGTCCACGTAGTTCCGTCCGCAAACTCGAAGCGCTGAACCTGATACTCGTAACCAAAGCCCTCGTTGAACCACCAATAGAGTCGCAGCTCGCCCGGGCTACCATTGACGCGCATGACGAGATCGGCCCCATCCCGTGTCACCTGCACGGTCGAGGGCGTGATGCCGGCCTCCATGCGAACCGTGTCCGTGCTCGGAAACGCCCAGTCGTTGTCCTTCACGATGGTCTGGCCGGCGTCACTGCCGAACACGTAGATGTCGTTGCCGCGCCCGCCGTCAAGCGTGTCGACGCCGCGGCTGCTGTAGAGGACGTCATCGTCGTCACCGCCGAACAGCGAGTCGTCTCCATCCCCTCCGATCAGCACGTCTTTTCCGGGGTCTCCATTGAGCGTGTCATTGCCCGTTCCGCCATCGAGGCGGTCATCGCCAATCGTCCCGTAGATCAGATCGTTGCCAGCACCACCGACGAGATGATCGTCGCCCTCGTCGCCAAACAAGGTGTCCGCTCCGCCGTCGCCATAGATGAGGTCGGCGTTCGCGCCTCCGTGGAGGGTGTCGTCTCCTTCTCCCCCACGGAGGGCATCGGCCCCCTTCGTGCCGTCGAGCGAGTCCGCTGATGGTGAGCCAAGCATCGGGGTCTTTCCTGCCGAATCCATGAGCCAGGAGAGGTCCTCCCCCTGACCGGCGAAGCGGTTCCTGAACACCTCATAGCCGAAGGCATCCTCGCCATCGAACGCCCTGATCGAGCGCGCGAATTCGGCCAGCAGGACCCTTGCCTGGGCCGGGTCCGACGCAAGGAGAGCCGCCAGATCATCACCGACCGCCGTGAGGTCACCTCGGGTGATGTCGGCGACCTGGTCCCACTGGTAGGTGATCCGGTCGTAGTAGGGCTTGAGACGTGTCTGGATCATGAGCTCGGCATAGACCATTTCGTGCAGCTCCGAATATGCTTCGAGGAGCATCGGGCCCGCGGACTCCGCGGGATTCCGACCCCATCCGCCAACGAAGGGCTGGCCGGAGAAGGCTTCAAGCACCGCGAGGCGGCGGGCATCAATGACCGGTCCTCGGCTCGCCGGGTCGATCGCGGCACTCCCGGTCCACTCAAAGAGGATCTGCTCCACTGTGGCGGACCGCACGGCAGGGTCTGACTGGGCGACGAAGTCGCGAACGAGCCCTTCTAGAACGCCCGTCTCATCGCGAACGATGGCTTGGCTCAGGTCGCGCACCGTCCCATACCCCAGGGCATCCGGGAGCTCGGCGATCGAGCTTGGCACCGGAAGCGATGAGGTTGCCACGGTGTTCTGGGGCCGCGAATCAAACCAGACGTCCTCACTGACCCCTAGAGTGCCGTTCGTCCGCTGGAAAGTGCCGATCTGGAGGTGGGCATTGCCTTGAGCGTCCACCATCGAGCTGTCCCCGTAGGACGTCGACAGGGACCGGACGCCTACATCGGCAAGCGTCCGCAGCTCGGCCGAAGTGCTCACGCCGTCGCCATCAGCGTCCCGCCAGACGCGCAGACTTGCGAACGCGGGGTCCGAGGCGTCAATCTTACCGTCGCCGTTCGCGTCGAGGTCAGCGAGCGCCTGAAACCCGTTGGTGGCCTCAGTCCCATTTGGGCGGAGCGTATGGTTCCCAAGCAGCTCTCGCCCGGTGTCGATAAGTCCATTTCCATCACGATCCCGAACCAGCAGCCCGTCGTCGACGCCAACCCAGCCCGTTCGCTCTGCGAATCCGTCGGCATTGTGGTCAAAGAAGGTGGCCCCACTCGTCGGAGTTGTCTCGACCCCATCGCCGTCCAGGTCGAGGACGATCGGACACGGAATCAGACTCTTCGCGACCTGGAGCTTCGTGACCACGCTGTCGATGGAATGGGCGGTCTTGAGCGCGAGGAAGCCATGGACTGCGGCCACTGGCGGCGCCCCGGACAGCAGGAGCATCTGAATCGGAAGTGGGAACAGCGAGTGGGCGAGCTCGATTCGGGTTCCGAGATGCGCGCCCATATGGGGAATGATGTCGGAGGGATCGACGACATCGACGATGGGGTACTGGGCGTTGGGGTCGCGCCCGAGGTCCCCCAGCATGGCCTTGACTGGGCCCGCGTTGAACGTCACGGCGGGACGATGATCAGCCGTGGACTGAAGCTGGGCGATCGACCCTCCCAGCGAATGTCCCGTATAGGTCAAGTTTTCACGGGGAACCCCGAGACCGATCGCGATGGCAAGGAATGCGTCAGCGTCACGAAGCTGAGCCCTCGGCACGCGGCCGGTAGCCAGCGCCCACGATGCACGCTGGTCGCCAGGATCGGTGATCTCGGTTCCTCGCGACGCGAGCACGTACTCCCCAGTGCTCAGGTTCCGAAATACCGCACCGTAGTAGCCGCTGTCTCCCGAACTCTCGAGCGGCCGACCATCGGGCCGAAGGACTGGCGTCCAGCTGGGCGGAAGTACCGCGCCACTACCGCCATATACGTAAGCGCTCAGACGAGCATACTCCTCGTACGTAGCCATGAGTTTACCCCCGGTGCATTTGGAGAACTAGTTGCGGGTAGGTCGTAGCGCAGTTGACAGATCCCAGATTCTGATCTGTCGGCCGATTGGCACGGCCAGGTATCTGCCATCCGGGCTGAAAGCAATCGCGTCAGCAAGCTCGCGGGGATTGGGCAAGGTGAAAAGCTGGGCCCCCGTCTCGGCCTTCCAGACGATCACCCCACCGCCAGGAGCAGCGGAGGCCATCAGACGTCCATCAGCGCTGTATGCCACGGAATAGACGGGCTTCGCATGTCCGGCGAGAACCCGGGTGGGGCGGCCTTCGAGCACATTCCATACCGTGACCACCGAACGCCCGAAGGCGGCTGTGGCAATCTCTTTGCCATCTGGACGGAACGCCACCGCAAAGGGCGACTCTGGATCGCCCGTCATCGAGCGGACTTTCGTGCCTGACTGAGCGTCGAAGATTTGGAGCGGCGACCGTTCGTACTCTCCCGACGTCGCAATCTGCTTCCCGTCGGGGCTGAACGCCACTGCGTTTCCGGTCGCAATATGCCCCCGGCAGACGGTTACGAGGCGGCCGGATGTTGCTTCATGGACGGACACGCTGCCACGATGTCCCGCAGCGATCAGGGCCCCGTCGGGAGAGAAGCTGAGAGCGCCGGTGAACACATCATTGTCCCCACGTCCAAGCGGCGACGGACCGAGCAGGCTCTGCAGGACCCGCCCGGTCTCGCCATCCCAGATGTGAATCGCAAAGTGACCACGGACTGCTTCGGTAAACTTCCTCCCGGCCGCCACCGTTTTGCCATCTCGGCCCCAGGTCACGGCCGAGACGCCACCAAACTCCCGATTCAGATTCCGAAGCAGTGCCCCCGTGCGCGCGTCCCAAATCATCAGCGCATTGTGTAGGACTCCTCCCGCCGCGATCTTGGCCCCGTCCGGACTCCAGGCAATCGCGCTAATCTCGCCGTCATGCTCGAAGACGCGGACCAGTCGAGGCTTCGGTGAATCGGCCGCGACAATCCACCGCCAGCCATCGAGGTTGAGGTTGGTGGGGTCCAAGCCGATCCCGGCCCAGCCGAGCCCAATGATGGCCGCCGTCGCGAGGAGAATGCGCCACCAGCCTCCGGCTCTCGCTTCGGGCCGCGGCGGCCGCGGCTTGGTCACGCGTGGATCAAGCATGCGCGGATCGTAAGAACGGTCTCCGCGACGGTCAATGTCCAGAGTTTGATACGGGGGAATCTGCACTCGCTGCGACTACTCGGGCGGCGCGACCGAACCTCTCGTTGGCGGCGGCGCACTCTTGGCGTCCGGCTCCTCTTCCTCCTCCGTCAAGTACCGCCCGATCCCCGACACCACCGGCACGATCACCATCACCTTGAAGAGGAGCAGCAGCCACCCCGCACTCGCGCGGTCGTAGGTGAGCGGGGCCTCCCACTTGATCGTCTCCGGCACCTTGAGCCCGGGGATCGCGTCGAGGACATGCCAGAGGAGGAAGTCGGCGAGCGTGCCATGCTCCACCGGCCGCGCCTTGGGCAGGAACAGCGGCGGCGTGAGCCCGTGGAGGAGAAACGCCACGCTCGCGAAGCAGCCCATCGCGATGATGACGAAGTTGAGGTAGAGCAG
>Ga0075423_10006623_pt1 | contig 10882 bp, 7 predicted proteins | sample SoiMethybrSBSTD2_FD_80114 | JGI IMG/M metagenome (GOLD analysis project Ga0075423, IMG submission 80114) | Bulk soil microbial communities from a Populus tree surrounding site in Tennessee, USA - Soil MetaG P. TD hybrid SBSTD2 | ecosystem: Environmental > Terrestrial > Soil > Tree plantation...
GTCTGCTCGCAGGCCGCAACGACCTGGAGTTGCTCCGCCGCACTCGCGTCGGGCGCGACATCAATCGGCACCATTACGAGGCCGATGAACTGCGCCAGGAATTGACGCGTCCGGTCGTTCAGTCTCTGCTCGCACTGCTGCGGATCCGGAATACGCATCCGGCGTTTCAGGGAACGTTCGATGCGCTCGAATCGGCCGCCGACCGCCTGGTGCTCGTGTGGACGAACGGCGAGGCGTTCGCTCGGCTCGATGTGAATCTCACCCAAGTGTGTGCATCGATGACGTGCTCGAGTGGCGGAGCACAGTCACAGGGCGCTGTGGCATGGGATGCGGTCGCAGAGGCACGCGCATGACGTGCGTCACCACCGCGTCGCGCAACATGGCCGTCGTCAAGACGCTCACCTATCTCATGTTCGCCATGTTCGCGATGACGACCGACTCGGTCGGCGTCATCATTCCTGAAGTCATCAAGACGTTTCAGCTGTCGCTGACGGCCGCCGGAACATTTCAGTACGCGACGATGACCGGAATCGCGCTGGCCGGCCTCACACTCGGCCAGCTCGCCGATCGGCTCGGCCGCCGGCCCACGATCGTCATCGGCCTCACCCTGTTCGCAGCCGCTTGCTTCCTCCTTGCCGCGGGGAACACGTTCCTGTTCTTCGCCGTGATGCTCGGCGTCTCGGGGCTGGCGATCGGCATCTTCAAGACAGGTGCGCTGGCGCTCATCGGCGACATCTCGACGTCGACCGCCCAGCACACGTCGATCATGAACACCCTCGAAGGCTTCTTCGGCGTCGGCGCGATCATCGGGCCTGCGATCCTCACGCGGATGCTGGCCGCTGGCATGTCATGGACGTGGCTGTATGTCCTCGCGGGCGCCATCTGCGTCGTCTTGATCGCGCTCGCGCTCGTGGTGAAGTATCCGCACACGGCCGTGCCGGCACGGACCAGCGGATCCACGGGAACGGCGCGGGCGATGAAGAACCGCTACGTGCTGGCGTTCTCGGCCGGGGCGTTCCTGTACGTTGGCGTCGAAGCGGCCGTGTACGTGTGGATGCCGACGCTGATGGCCGGCTACACCGGTTCGGCGGTGACGCTGGCGACCTACAGCATCTCGATCTTCTTTCTCCTGCGCGCGGCCGGACGCTTTCTCGGAGCGTGGGTGCTGACCCGGGTCCCCTGGCAGGCCGTGCTTGCGCTATTCAGCGGCGCCATCTTGCTTTGTTTCACTGTGACGGTGGTTGCTGGCGTGAACTGGGGTGTGTATCTGCTCCCGTTGTCCGGTTTGTTCATGTCGGTGGTCTATCCGACGCTCAACTCGAAAGGGATCAGTTGCCTGCCGAAGTCCGAACATGGAGCGGCCGCGGGCGTGATCCTCTTCTTCACGTGCGCGTCGGCGGTCCTCGCGCCGCTCGCCATCGGCGCCGTGAGCGACGCCTTCGGCCAGATCGTTTATGGCTTCTGGCTCGCGACCGCCCTGGCCGCGTTGTTGTTCGCCGGGCTGACGTTCAACTGGCTGCTCAACCCGACGCGGGCCGTGCTCGAGCAACTGGACGTCACGGAGTATCGACAAGACGCTACGGCGTGATTCTCGGAGGAGTCGCGCTCTGCACGATGCGGTCCTCGAGCATCGGGCTCCTCGACCAGCCTGCGATCCGTTGCGGGTGGATCTACTTGGACGACGGCCGCGGGTTCTCGGCGTTCCGAGGGACGGGCTTGCCCCACACCTCGAACTTGGAGACGGCAACGAAGCCACCGACGCCGTGGCCTGAACCCGGCATCAGCTGCGCCCACCCGATCTCGTCCACCTTGGAGAGGTCTGGCTTCTCCACCCAGCTCCCGCGGGTGACCGTCTGGGGCACCTCGAGTTTCAGCCACCGAAGCGACGACAACACGATCTCGTTCTCGACGTGAGAAACGTCGGGTGTGCCCGTGCCGGGATCGCCCACAAGGAACGTCCCGTCCGCCAGCTTGACGACGAGTCTGGCCACGTGAAACCCCGAGACATACGTGCCCCAGATGACACGACCGCGGTTGGACAGATCCACGAAGTTGTTCTTGTGACGCAGTGTCACGGTCACGGCCCCGCACGAGCCGGCCCATAGCTCGGGCCTCTCGATGCCGTAGATCATCAGGCAGGTCGGACCGCCCCAGTCTTCCGCCCACGAGCCAAAGCGCAGCGTCTTCCTGTATTCGGGGATGTACTTCGCGTTCGGATCGTAGACGTTCAACACCAGGTCGGGAGTCGTCACGACCTCCGGGGTCACGTTGGTGAGCGGAAGCGTGTTGGCATCGTAGGTCTTCGGATTCCGCCACGTCTCACTGAAGAACCGGGGGCCCGGGTCCGGCGGTTGGGGAATCCCTCTCGGACGGGGAGGGGATTGCTGGGCCAACAAAGACGTCGCGACGCAGCCCGCGAACACAAGTGCCACACACAGACGAAGAAACGTGGACATGAGGTTTTCCCTACTTCGCAGCGCTGCTCGCAGGCGAAGCTGTGGAGATGGGGCCGATCATCGTGATCTCGCCCGAGTTGGACGACCCTTCGCTCACCCACTTGAACTTCATGACGTTGGTGTTGTCCCCTCCCGTGATCGTACCGGTCATCACGTTCCGCTGGATGCCTTGGCGATTAGGGTTTGGCGGGGTGTCGATGTGGTTGATGTAGAACATGATGGTGTCGCCATCGATGCGTCCGTCGATCATCGTCACCACCGGTGGCGTGCACGGTCCGCAGACCAGCCCCCACACCTCGTTACCTCGTACCTTCAGAATCCAGTTCTGCTGCGCCGTGCGCCCGACCGACACCCAGTGTCCCTCGACACTCGCCGACGGCGCTTTCCCTGAGGCCGCGGGAGCCGGCGGCAGCGGCTGTGGATTCAGCTCGAAGTTCTCGACGACCCGCGTCAACGAGATCGAGATGGGGGTGGCGCTGGAGTCCGCCTCTGGCCGCGCGGACAGTCGCATGACGTTGCGGCCCAGCGAGGCCTCGACGCGCTCGCGATAGGGCCCGTCGCGACGGAAGGCCGGTCCACCTGTGTCGCGCCGAATGAAGAAGGTTGCTCGGTCTCCGTCCAGAATCCGGCCATCTTCGATCCTGAACACACTGGCCGGGTCGTCGCAGGGGCCGCACATGATTCCGGTCAGGCGCTCCCCGGATACCTTGAAGACGTAGACTCGCGTTGCAGTGCCGTCAGCCGCCGTCCACGTTCCTGACACGAGATCGGCGGCCTGCAGACCGGACGCCGAGAGCACCACACACGCCGCGCAAAACGCGATGAGTCTCATGGCCTCTCCCAAAAGTGTGACATTCCACGCGGCGTGTCGTTCCAGTGCTTCGTCGCTCGTCATCGCAGTCCACGCGTCGGCTGATCTCTTCGACCTTGGAGGCGATGTTTCCCGAGCGCCCGTTAGAAGTCGAACTGGGCGTTGAGCCGCGCCGCCCGCGGGTTCAGGACTGCCGTCGGCTGCATCCAGCGCGCGCCGTTGGTCGCCGGATCGTACACCGACTCGAAGGTCGTACCAGGGTTCGCGTTGAACAAGTTGTAGAGGTCCAGGCCGAGATTCAGACGCTTGCCACCGAACCGCAGCACCTTGGCTACTCGCAAATCCGTCACGTTGATGCGATCGCCGTAGATATCGCCCGGCGCGAGCAGGTCGACGCTTTGCTGGGCCAGACCAGGGCGCAGCGGCACACCCGTCGCGGCCAGGAACTGTGCGGGCGTCATCTGGTAGTTCGCGGTTCGGGAGCCGCCGTTGGTCGCGACGGTTGTTGCGACCGGCTGCGCGTTAGGCTGCGACCGGAAGATGGTGCTGACGAGCACATCGATCTTTGGCACCGTGTAGCTGGCCAGACCGCGAACCTGCGTCAGCCACGGCTCGGCGAAGTCGCATGAGGGCTGACCGTTGACGATGCCCGACGCGATCACGAGGCCGTTCGTGGGGGACATCGGCCGCCCGAAACGCGCGATCAGGATGTCGCAGGTGTCATTCACGCCGCGCCCGGTGCTGGTGCCGGCTTGCAGGAACAGCGCGTCGCGCACGCGTGCGCTCAGCGACAGATCCACACCGTGCCAGTAGTGCGTTTCGTCACCGAAGTCCTTGTTGGTCGTGTAGTACGAATCGGTCACGCCAACCGCCTGGCGGGCGTTGCGCACGAGGAACGTCACGGGGTAGCCGCCGCCACCGGGCAGCGTCGAGTTCAGTGGCGCGGCGAGCGTCACCTCATCGAAGTCCGCCGGCGTCAGCGCGGCGTTGTGCGTGGTGAAGAAGTTGTTCCACCACCGCCGGTTGTAGGTCACGTCCACCGACATTCGCGGCGCGAGTTCGTGCTGGATGCCGATGCCGAACTGCCAGTCGTTGTTGCGCACGCCCCAGCCCTCGAGCACCTCGGGATTCACGCGCGTGGTCGCGACCGACGCGCCCCAGTTCAAGTTCGACCACGGGCCGCACTCGAGGTTGGCCTGCGGGTTCATGAAATCGCATTGCGCGATGCGGTCTCCGTTCGGATCGGTCCACTGCCGATTGATGCTCGAGACCAGCGTTGTCGCCGGATTCTTGATCGTGTACGCCTCACCGGAGAACGCGCCCTGCATGTACTGTCCCAGGCTCATCTTGACTGCGGTCTTGCCAGTACCGAACAGGTCGTACACCGCGCTGCCGCGAGGTGAGAGATCCCGGTAACCTGTCACGCCGTCGGTTCGGGGAAAGATGTTCGCTGGACCGAACTGGTGAGCCTCGAGGACGCCGTTCTCGCCGTCGGGGGCCCAACTCGAAGCCGTCTCGAAACGCAGCGCACCCTGCAGGGTCAGGCGACCGCGCGTCCAGGAGTCCTGGACGTAGAAGCCGTTGTAAAGGATGCGGTCGCTGACGCGCGTCGGCCCGACGCGGGTGCTCAACTGGATCGGCGTGCCGTTGTTGAACGTGTAACTGAGTTGCTGTGCGACTTGCGTGGTGGTCTTGGCCACCATGAAGCCGGCTTGATAGCCGAACTTCAGGTTGTTGCCACCCGAGACGTAAGCAAGCGACGATCGCCAGGTGACATGTTTCTGCCACTGCGACGGCTGCGCGAGCCACCCCCGATACAGATAGTTGGCGAACGGTACACCCGCGTTGGTGGATTGCTCGGTGACCGGAATCAGGTTGGTGAGCGCGCCTTCCGGCATCACGTCGCCCCACCTGGCCCGGAAGTCCGAGTAGCCGCTCTCGAACAGCATGCGATTCGAGATGGGTGACGTCCACGTGGCCTGCATGATGCTCAACGGGGCGTTCCAGATCGTGCCGGACTCGGGCGACGTCGTGGCCACGCCTGGGCCGATGCCCGGACCCGAGGCCGTCCAGCCGTTCCCGGGACTGCGGCACTCCCCGCTGTCCTTGACGACTGACGAACCGCTGCAGTTGACGGTGTAGTCGGCATAGAAGCCCACCTTGTTGCGCGGGGTGACCTGACTGGTCAGGCGGACGCTGTTGACGATCCGGCTCGTCGCGTTTCGGACGCGCACGCTCTCATCCCTCGCCCAGGTCCAGGCGCTGGCGTTGCCCACGTTCTTGTTCGCGTACTGGTTTTGCGTCTCCTGCTGGTTGCCGGTGGTGCGCGTGTTCGCGAAGAACCAGATTCGGTCGCGCTTGATCGGGCCGCCGAGCGAGAAGTTCGCGTCCCAGTTCTTCACGAGGGCGGGCGCATCGGCGAATCCGAGCGCCCGCAGTTCATCGTCGATGTTGGAAGACTGCCCCCATTGCCCGGCCCAGCTCGCGAATGCGTTTCCGCTGAAGGCGTTGCCGCCGGTCTTCGGGATGATGTTGAACGAAGGCGCCCCCCGGTCGGCTTCGCCCAGGCCGCCCGAGATCGACACCTGGACTTCGAGCGCATTGTTCATGTCGTAGGCGTAGTTGGACACGCCGCCGCCGTTGAATGGCGACCCGACGGTCATGCCGTCGATCTGGACGACGCCCTCATTGGCGCGGCCGCCCCGCGCGGAGAAAAAGTTCGTGCTCGTTGCCACACCGGTGTTGAAGCCGGTTGCCTGAATCGCCGGGATGGCGGCCAGGTAGTTGCCGTAGCCCCGTGATGCCGGCAGCGCCCGCACGATCTCTCCGGCCATGACCGTCTGCTGTCTTGCCGACTGCAGGTCGACGACCGGCGTCTCGCCCGTCACCGTGATGGTTTCGGCGAGGGCACCCACGCGCATCTCGGCGTTGATGCTCGTGACGCCGCTGCCGGTGAGCTCCACGCCCTCGTGCACGACGGTCGTAAAACCGGGAAGGGTGAACGTGATCGAGTAGGTTCCTGGCGGCAGGTTCGTGATCTGATACTGCCCATTGCCGTCGGCGGCGGCAGCGCGCGCCTTTTCGATGAGCGCTGGACTCGATGCTTCTACGGTGACGCCGGGTAGAATGGCGCCAGACGTATCACGCACGGTACCGGCGAGAGTCTGGGACGAGGCCACACCGCTTGCGAGGAAAGTGAGACCCGCCGCCAGCAACAACGTTCTCGAGAGAGTTGTCATAGCACAGGCTCCGTCACTGTTTCGATACGGGTGAGGGTTCCCCGGGGGACGCCGAAAGCCTTTGCGAAGTGGGCTGAGTCTACGGCAACCCGCAGCCACGCGGATAGACTTCCTGCATCCTCTGTAAGACGTGCGGCGACTCACCGCCCGTATTCCCGTTGCCATTCGCCACGGCGCCATTTAGGCTTGGCGGGTGGAGTTCCGCCACCTGAAATACTTCGTCGCTGTCGCCAACGAGCTGAACTTCACGCGCGCCGCCAGCCGTTTGAACACGTCGCAACCCTCGCTGAGCCAGCAGATCCGCCAGCTCGAGGCAGAGATTGGCGTGGCGCTGCTCGATCGGAGCCGGCATCACGTCGCGTTAACCGATGCCGGCCGCGCCTTCCTGCGCGAGACGAAGGACATCCTCGGTCGCATCGAGCATGCGGGTCGGCTCGCGAAGCAGGCGGCGGGAGGACGCGCCGGGGATCTGTCGGTGGGAACCTTTCCGGCAGCCGACGTCCGAATCCTTCCGCCCTTGCGCCCGCTTGTCGCCACGCACCTGCCTCACCTCCGCCTCATACTGCATAGCAAGTACGCCGTCGAGCCCGTGACTGGCCTGCGGACCGGGGCTCTTGACGTGGCATTCATGCGCGGGCCGATGGACGTCGAGGGACTCGAAGTGGTCGATCTCGTGCGCGAGCAGATCGTCGTCGTCCTGCCGGCGCACCATGCATTGGCCAGACGCAAACGCATCCCGGTGCACCTGCTGCACGACCTGCCGTGCATCACGATGGACCGAGGGCTTGCGCCCGCACTGCACGATGCGATCGCCTCCCTCTACCGGCAGGCGCGAATCCGCATGCAGGCCGTCTCGAGCGCCGACAATGTGCTCGGCCACCTCCAACTCGTGCAGGAAGGGTTTGGATTCGCGCTGCTGCCCGACTCGGTCGGCGCGCTGTTGCCCCCTGGCGTCGTCCTCAAGCCACTCGCCCACGACCCCGTCCCGACGGTGTCGATTGTCATCGCCTGGAAGGCCGGCAACGCCTCGCCGCTCGTGCGCACGTTCGTCGATCTCGTCCGGCAGTCGGTGCCGATCGGGAAAGACGTCGCACGTCTTACGGGCCGGCCCAGAAAGTCTTAGCCGGTCCGGCGCCAGCCCGCTACACTTCGACCGCAAGATGTCAGGCGATAACACGCCATCACGTGGCGCGCTGGCGGGCCTCACTGTGCTCGATCTGACGCTGGCGCTCGCGGGGCCGTTCGCCACGTTCCTGCTGGCTGGCCTCGGCGCACGCGTCATCAAGATCGAGAATCCCGAATCGCCGGATCCGTGCCGGCAGAACCCGCCGTATCTCGGGCGCGACGGCGTGTCGCTCGGCCGCATGCACCCCGACGATGTCTCGGTGTCGGCGCTGAACAGGCTTCGCGGCAAGTACGGCGTCACACTCAATTTGAAACGACCTGGCGCTCGTGACGTGTTTGCCCGCCTGCTGCGCGAGGCGGACATCGTCGTCGAGAACTTCAGCGCCGGAACGCTGGAGCGGCTCGGCGTCGGGTATTCGTTCGCGCGGTCGATCAACCCGCGCGTGATCTACTCTTCGATCTCGGGCTTCGGCGCGATGCAGGCCCCGGGCACCGGCAAGGCCATGGACACCATCATCCAGGCGTTGAGCGGGCTGATGATGACGTCGGGCAACCCCGAAGATCCGCCGGTCCGTGTCGGCGTTCCAGTGGCGGATCTGATCGCACCTGTCTTCGCCGTGGTGGGCATTCTCGCCGCGCTCCGGCAGCGCGAAGCCACCGGGGCCGGTCAGCACGTCGACGTGTCGATGCTCGGCGTCCTGACGTCACTCGTCGCGGCCGAGCCCTTCGACCTGCTGGAGGCCTGCGGACTGCCGCAGCGCACCGGCCGCGTCGTCCCGCGTCTGACGCCGTTCGGTGTGTACGAGTCGGCCGACGGCCACGTGGCGATCTGCGCGCCCACCGAGCAGTTCGCCCGCGGAGTCTTCGCCGCCATCGGGCACTCCGAGCTCGAGCGCGACCCGCGTTTCGCGACGCGCGATGCGCGCGTGGCACACGTGGACGAGATGACGGCGCACATCGAGACGTTCACGCGCACGCTCTCGACGGCCGAACTCCTGACGCGGTTCGCTCGACACAACGTGCCGGCGGCGGATGTGCGTTCTCCCGGCGAGGCCGTCCGTGACCCGCGCGTGCTGGCACGGGCCGAGACGGTGCCGCTGGAGCACCCGCAATTCGGGCGCGTGGCTGACGTGGTCGGCATGGGCATCCCGATCACCTTCTCGGAGGCCAGCGCAGCATGCCTGCGCCCAGCGCCCTCGGTCGGCCAGGACAACGCGCTCGTCTATGGCGATTGGCTCGGATACGGTGCTGCCGGCGTCGAGCAGCTGCAGGCTGCGGGCATCATCTGAGATACGCGCGTGCAGGAGCCCTACATCGTTGCATCGTGGCCGTCTGTTCCGGTCGAGATCGTCCGGGCCGCTGGCTTCCGCCCCGTGATGATTCGCGGAGCCTCCGGCCCGACGCCAGCGGCCGACACGCATCTCGAGCCAGGCATCTTCCCAAGCCGGCTTCGACGGCTTGTCGAAGATGCTCTGACAGGACGTCTCACTCATGCGGCGCGCATCGTCATCCCACGCACATCCGACGCCGACTACAAGTGCTTTCTCTATCTGCGTGAGTTGGTGCGCAGGGGAGTGACCACCGCGCTCGCGCCCATCGTCTTGTTCGATCTGCTGCAGTCGCGCGGCCCGGACGTGCCGGCCTACGACGTGGCGCGCGTGCGCGCACTGCTCGACGAGCTGTCGTCGGCCTCGGGCCGGCTGGCGTCCGATGACGATCTCCGCGGTGAAATCGTGCGAGCGAACGCCGCTCGGGCTGCGGCCCGGCGCCTGGTCGAACTTCGCCGCCCCGTTCCGCGCGTCGCGGGAGCGGAAGTCTTTCCATTGCTCGCGGCGTTCTGGGAAATGAATCCCGATCGTTACGCGGAGATGGCGAGCGACGCTGCGACGCGGATCGCGGCGCGCCCACCGCTGGCCGGTCCACGCGTGCTGCTGACTGGAGCGCCTGTCGATCGTCACACACTACACGAAACGATCGAATCTCATGGTGCCGTGGTGGTTGACGAAGTCGGCCCGTGGGGCAGCGGCGCTGCCGGCGACGACGTGCGAATCGACGAGGACCCGGTAGCCGCGCTCGCCGAAAAATATCGAGATGACTCGATCGGTGCGCGCACACCCGTTGACGCGCTGCGGCGCTTGACGCAGAGCCGGCTCGACGAGGTCGATGCCGTCGTCGTGTCGCTGCCGCCCGACGATGCGGTGTTCGGTTGGGATTATCCGGCGCTACGTGACGTGCTCAACGCGCGTCGCATTCCACACGTCTGTCTTCGCTGTGATCCGTACGAGAGACCAACCCCTGCCGATCACGCAGCGCTCGACGTGATGGTATCCGCTGCCTCGCAACTGCACGAGGCGCGGCATGGCTGACAGCCAGCTCGAGGCGACAGTGGCGGCATCGGCGTTCCAGAAGCAGTGGTTTGCCGATCTGCGGCGCCGCGTGTTCGACGATCGACAGCCGTACGCGCTGCTCCAGGCCGATGTGCCGTTCGAGTTGTTCGACCTCGTGGACATTCCCGCCGTCAGCAACCAGTGGTGGGCAGCGATCGTTGCCGCCAAACGCCAGGCGACGAAGTTTCTCGATGCCATGGACGCTGACGGGCTCCATGGTGATCTGTGCCGCTACTGCAGTCTCGGCTACGCCTCGACACGATATGCAGGCGCAGGTGAGGCGCCCTGGGGCGGACTGCCGACGCCTCGACTGCTTTGCGCCCGGCTCGCGTGCGACTGCATTCACCGCGTCTTCTCGTTGTGGGCCGCAACATTCGGTGCCGAGCTCTTCGAGATCGATCATCCGGGCGCGGGCGATCTGCCGCCGCGCTGGTGGGAGCTTGGCCGATCTCGCTGGCGTGAGCTCGTGGAGCCGCACCGGCTTGCGTTCGTGGTCTCCACGCTGGAGCGACTGATCGAGCGTCTCGAGGCGATCAGCGGACGCCGGCTCGATCGCGATGCGCTGCGCGAACGTCTCGAGCTGGTCAACCAACAAGAGGAGGTGTTCGACGCCGTGCGCCATCTGATCGCGGCGGCGCCTGAGTGCCCGGTGCGGATGACGGAGCAGATCACCAACGTGATGGCCACGCAGTGGGTACGGGGCAGCACGTGGGCGCTCGCCCACGCGCGCGCGTTCCACGACGAAGTGAAGCGGCGCGTGGACGATGGCGTCGCGGCCTGCCCGGGTGAGTGCGCGCGACTGATGTGGATCGGGGCGGGCCTCTGGCACGACACCGCGTTCTACACAGCGTTCGAGGCGTCGCA
>Ga0075423_10006626_pt1 | contig 10880 bp, 10 predicted proteins | sample SoiMethybrSBSTD2_FD_80114 | JGI IMG/M metagenome (GOLD analysis project Ga0075423, IMG submission 80114) | Bulk soil microbial communities from a Populus tree surrounding site in Tennessee, USA - Soil MetaG P. TD hybrid SBSTD2 | ecosystem: Environmental > Terrestrial > Soil > Tree plantation...
CTCGAGGACTTCGGCGCCTTCCCGGCAGTGATCAATGCCGAACTGCGGCGGTACCTGCCATTCTTGGCGTCGACCAAGGTGCTGATCACGGCGTTGCGGCACGGGGTGGGTCGGGAAACGGCACACGAAGCGATCAAGGAACAGGCGGTCGCGGTCGCACTGCAGATGCGAGAGACCGGGCGGAGTGACAACGACTTGCTGGATCGCTTGGCTGCCGATCCGCGGCTCGGGGTGACTCGGGCCGAACTGGAGGCGGCGATTGCCGATCCGATCGAGCTGACCGGCATGGCTGGCCAACAAGTGTCGACGCTGGTTTCGGAGATCGAGAGGATTGCCGAGGCGTACCCAGCGGCGGCCGGCTACCGGCCCGGCCCGGTGCTGTAGCAAAATTCTCAAAATCTCACTCCAGACGACGTCGCTTGTCATCCGCTGAGCGTGAGATGACGCTGGCCGCCCTCGCTCGGGGGCGATTCTGCGAAAATGAGGGCGGTGCACACGTACCTGCTGCTTGCGGCGGCCGAGTTCCGGCGCTTCAGCACCTATCGGCTAGCGATCTTGGCGGGCGTGTTCACCCAGTCTGTCTTCGGGTTCATCCGAGTCAGCGTGCTGTTCGCGGCGATCTCCGAGGCCGGTGGCACGCTGGCCGGATATGACGAGCAATCGGCATCGACCTACGTCTGGCTGGGCCAAGCGCTGATCGCACCAGTCGCGATCTTGAGCTGGACCGCGATCGCCGAGCGGGTCAGCAGCGGTGATATCGCCGTGGACTTCGCTCGGCCGGTTGACCTTCAGCTCGCATGGTGGGCGCGCGACATGGGCCGGGCGAGCCTGCAACTGCTGGCGCGCGGCATACCGCCGCTGTTCATTGGCGCCGTCACTATCGGCTTGGCGCTCCCGCAATCCTGGACGGCATATCCACTCGGTCTGATTAGCCTGATCTTGGCCGTCTCGATCAGTTTTACGGTGCGGTTTCTGGTCAACCTCATCGCATTCTGGACGCTCGACGTCCGCGGCTTCGTCAACCTTTATCTGGTGGTGGGCAGCTCGCTGTGCGGGCTCCTTGTTCCGGTCCACCTCTTCCCCGAGTGGCTGCGAATCATCGCCTACGCCACACCGTTCCCATCGATGCTGCAATCACCGATTGACGTGCTGTCAGGCTATGTACTCGACGCCGCTGCGGTCGCCGTAGTCGGCAGCCAAATCGCCTGGCTCGTGTTCTTGGTCGGCTTCGCCCGATTGGTGCAGTGGCGGGCCGCACACCGGCTGGTGGTGCAAGGTGGTTGAATTCAGCACTAGGTCACGCGATCGGCGGGCTCATGTGTATCGGACCATCATCGGCTCTCGCGTTCGCAGCCAGTTGGCTTACCGAGCCAGCTTCTGGCTCAATGTGACCACCTCGATCGGCGTCGGCCTAGTCGAGTTCGTCGAGCTGTATGTGATCTTGGCGAATGTTCCAGTCTTCGGCGGTCTCAACCTGCGGCAGGCAGCACTTGTCTACGCCCTCGCGAACGCAGCGTTTGCATTCGCTGACTTGGTGTTCGGGCAACTGGATACCATGCCGAGCTACCTGCGCCTAGGCCGGCTCGAGGTGATGCTTGTCCGGCCAATGCCGCTGATGCTGCAGCTGATCACCTCCGACTTTCAGCTGCGCCGACTGGGGCGTGTGGCGATTAGCGTGGTGATCATCATGGTGGTGCTGCCTGGCCTGGATCTGCAGTACACGCCGGCCACGGTCTATCTGCTGTTGATCACTCCGTTCATCGGTGCCGCCATTTACGCAGCCTTCTTTGTGACGGCCGGGGGGCTCCAGTTCTTCCTGATCAGCGGGGAGGAGTTCACAGCGGCCTTCGTCTACGGAGGCGGCTATGCCGGACACCTGCCTGGAAGCGTCTTGATCACACCCCTTCAAGTGCTTTTCACCTTCGTCTTTCCAGCCACGGTGACCGCCTACCTGCCGGGACTGTTGATCATGGGCCTACCCGGGTCGGAGTTCCTGCCCGCCTGGCTCGGCTGGTTCGCGCCGCTTTTCGCCGCTTGGGCGTGGCTCTTGGCCGGACTCGCCTGGCGGGCTGGCATTCGTCGCTTCACTGGGGCGGGTGGCTGAGGTGAGTGGAGAACCGATCATCGCGCTTCAGGACCTACGACGCTCCTTCATCGTGCGGCAGAAGGCCGGTCGAGTGCGCCGGCGTACTCGGGTCGTGCATGCCGTTGATGGCATCAGCGCGTCGATCATGGCCGGCGAAGCGGTCGGCTACATCGGAGCCAACGGAGCGGGAAAGTCCACCACCATCAAGATGCTGACCGGGATTTTGGTTCCGACCAGCGGTCGGGTGCATACCTGCGGCTACAACCCGGTCCCACAGCGGCGGTTGCTCGCTCGGGAGATCGGCGTGGTCTTCGGGCAGCGAAGCCAGCTGTGGTGGGATCTGCCACTGCGGGACTCGTTCCGCATTCTCGGGGCGATCCATCGGATGACAACTCTCGACGCCGCGACCAGAACTGAGACCCTGGTGGAACGGCTGGGCCTGGGACACCTGCTGGATGTTCCGGTACGCCAGCTTTCCCTGGGTGAGCGGATGCGAGGGGAGGTCGCGGCTGCTTTGGTCCATCGCCCGCGGCTGCTCGTCCTCGACGAGCCGACCATCGGGTTGGACATGATCAGCAAAGAACGGCTGCGCCACTTCCTGGTCGCCGAGCGCGCCGAGTTCGGGACCACGTTGCTGCTGACTACCCACGACATGGGTGACATCGAACGGCTCTGCGAGCGGGTGCTCGTTGTCGATCACGGTCGGCTTGTGTTTGACGGGACTCTCTCGGGCCTCGCTGCGCGAGTGGCACTGCAGCGCGTACTCGTTGTCGACCTGCCGGAACCGAGCCCGGAGCTTCATGTGGCGACCGCAACCCATATCGGCAGCGAGCTCGACGGCCAGCGGCAGCGGCTTGCGTTCAGCCCGCAACAGACAACCGCTGCCCGCGTGCTTGCCGAGGTCAGCGCAATAACGGAGGTAATTGACCTCACCCTTGAAGAGCCAGCGATTGAAGACATCGTGCGTACTTTGTACGGCGCCTCGTGACGGCGATGAACGGACAGTGCGAGGTGGCGAGCGAGGCGATCAAACTCAAGAGGCCCCTCAGTACCAATTACTGAGGGGCCTCTCGGCGGCGGGGGATCAGGCGACGATTGAACTCTCGTCCGGCATCAGCAGCCAGGCGACGAGGTAGATGATGAGCTGCGGACCGGGCAGAAACAGGCTGGCCACGAACAGGATCCGCACAATGGTGGGATCCAGGTTGAATCGGTGAGCGATTCCTGAGCACACGCCCGCGATCATCCGGTCGTCACGAGGGCGGTAGAGCGTCATGTCGAGTTGTCCTTCCTGGACGGTATGAACTTGGAGTTCCTTCCACTTTGCGTCATCAACTCGAGCCCAAGCGCCAATCTGCTGGCCTGCTCCGGGTCATCCTCAGGGCCGAAGACATGGCTTCCCGGATGAGAATGCGGTGTTCAAACGTGATGTTCGACACAGTGCGCGGTCCTACCACGGCAGATGCCGATCGCTGACAGACTATGCCGGTGGACTTCCCCCGCCGAGCTATTTCTTTCGAGCCTGATGACATTGAGCCCTACGTTGCGAGACGGTCGCTTGGCTTCACTCCAGCTGATCAAGACGACCAGCTCATTACGCGTCCGGCACGGGCCGAGCGCGTTCTGGAGCCACCCGTAACAATCTCGCGCGGGACGAACCAGACCGATCCTTCACCTCGGCCGCGCCGAGCCTCGTTTGCCGAGCCGCTGACTTCTGACACTGACGAGGAGAAGTCGACGGCGACGGAGGCAGGGATCGGCAGGCGCGCGATTGATCCCTTCCCGCAATCAATCAAGCCGCACGCATCTCGGGCTGACGACGCCGTTCCGGTCCAACCGCAGCCCCCTCCGCTACGGCCGGCCACGTCGCCTCCAGCGTCGCGTGCAGTGCCGCTAGCGTCGCCTCCTGCCTCGCGTGCAGTGCCGCCTGCACCTCCTGTGTCGCGTGCACTGCCGCTTCCAGAGTCGCGTGCAGTGCCGCCAGCGTCGCCTCCTGCCTCGCGTGCAGCGCCACCGGCACCTCCTGTGTCGCGCGCGGTGCCGCCTCCAGCGTCGTACGCAGCGCCACCGGCACCTCCAGTCTCACGTGCAGTGCCGCCGCCTCCAGCGTCGTATTCAACGCCACCGACGCCACCTCGTGCCTCGCGTACAGTGCCCCCGCCGGCACCTCCTGCGTCGGCGCCAGTGTCCGGTCCAGCGGCTCGGCGACCGTCATCTCCTGTGCCGGCAGCGGTCTCGCGGCCTGCCACACCCGAGGCAGCGCCGGCCTCAGCACCCACGCCTGCACCCGCCCCGATGTCACCATCCACGCCGAGGCCGATACGGGCACCCAGCCGGAATGCCAAACCACAAGGAACCTCACCGGCCGGCGGCCCGGCGGCAAGGCGAGCAGCCGTTGCCACTCAGCCGGATGATCGCCCGGCGCCGCGGCGGCCGCAACCGACCGTTCAGCATGCCGCTCCAGCCGTAGCGCGCCGTACCGATCGTTCGCGACAGACGATTACTCGCGAAGTGCCGCCCATCATTGTTGACAGGTTGGTCAAGAGCTACAACGGGACGCTCGCGGTTCGCGACCTGAGTTTCGTCGTACAGCCGGGACGTGTCACCGGATTCCTGGGGCCAAATGGCGCAGGCAAGACGACCACCATGCGAATCCTCCTTGGCCTGACCAGCCCGACGACCGGTCGGGCGACCTTTGGCGGCCTCGCATATGCCGACCTCGCCCATCCCCAGCGGACGGTGGGCTGCGTACTCGACGCCAGCTTCCACCCAGCTCGCAGCGGCCGCAATCACCTTCGCGTGCTCGCTGCCACGGCGGGTGCGAGTGATCGCAGGATCGACTGGTTGCTCGACGAGGTTCGGCTGGGCGACGTCGCCAGGCGACCGGTCGGGGAGTATTCCACCGGCATGCGGCAGCGACTCGCACTCGCTGCGGCAATGCTCGGCAAGCCGGATTACTTGGTCTTGGACGAGCCTGCCAATGGTCTGGACCCGGAAGGGATCCGCTGGCTGCGTAGCTTCTTGCGCGATTTCGCAGCAACCGGCCGTGCGGTCTTGATCTCATCACACCTGCTTAAGGAGATCGAGGCCAGCGCAGACGACATCGTGGTGATCAACAGAGGTCGGCTGCTGGCCCAAATGCCCATGTCAGAGCTCAACTTGGGTGAGGGCATGACCCGCGCCCGCGTCTCTGACACGCAAGCCGCCCTTCGCGCGCTCGCAGCACTCGGCGTGGACGTGCAGGTTGCCGCGGACGAGCGCGGCGCGTTCCTGCGCATCCCGACCAATGCCGTAAGCGAGGTCGGGTCGGTTCTGTATAGCTCCGGAATTGTGGTCGATGAACTGGCCACCGAAAGGCGCGATCTCGAGCAGGAGTTTTTCTCCATGCTCGAAAGTTCCAGATGAGCGGTGCTCTGCGTGCGGAGGTACGCAGGATCACCACCACCAGGCTGTGGTGGAGCGTACTGATCTGCATTTTCCTGCTCAGCGCCGGTTACGCGGCGCTACCCGCGAGCGCCGCGCTGCTACAGAGCAAGAACGGAGTTATCAGCTCGCCATTCACCGACCCAGGGATCATCCGCAGCATCTACAACGGCGGCAACGTGCTATCCCGGATCTTGGCCATGGTTGTCGGCATCGTCTCAATCGGCAGCGAGTACCGTTACGGCACGCTCGCCTGGAGCCACCTCGCCACCCCGCGTCGGATTCGGATGCTGCTCGGCAAAGCTGGTGCACTGTTGATCTTCGGCGTCATCTACGGCATCACCAGCGTTGCCGCTGGCATGCTGGTGGCGATTCCTTTCGTGCTGGCAAACAACGGCTCGTTGCTGCTCGACCAGCCTGATACTTTGCGCTCGATCGTTCTCGGCGTTTGCTCGATTGCGCTCTGGACCATGATCGGGATGGGCCTCGGAATCTTGATCAAGAACATGTCGATCGCATTGGTGCTCGGAGTCATTCTTGGCTTCTTGGTTGAGCCGGTCGTTTCGTTGGTGCTCTTCTTGAAGCGATGGGACGAACTGCTCAATGTGATGCCCAGCGGGGCCACCAACGCCATGCTGGAAATCACCTCACCAGTGCTGTTCGCTGCCCAGCATCCATCTCGTTGGTGGCTCGCCGGCATGATCCTGGCAGCGTGGTGCCTGCTGCCTGCCTTCGCCGGCTTGCTGTCAGCGGTACGCCGCGATGTGGCTTGATTCGGTCCACGTAGGTTTCGGCATGGACTCTTGGGCCGGGTTAGACTCCCCGCCATGGCTCGAGTGGTTGTCGACGTGATGCCGAAGCCGGAGATCCTGGATCCGCAGGGTAAGGCTGTGACCGGGGCGCTGGCCCGGTTGGGCTTCACTGGCATGTCTGTGCGTCAGGGCAAGCGGTTCGAGCTGGAACTCGAGGGCGAGGTCACCGAGGAGCGGCTGGCTGAGGTGCGCCGCGCGGCTGAGACATTGCTGGCGAACACCGTCATCGAGACTTTCATCGTACGAGTCGAGGCTGAGCCAGAGTCGCCGCCTGAGGATCGCGACGTCGAATCTGCAGACGACGGTGAAGCCAGCGAGCAGGCCGAAGATGCGGAGCAAGCCAAATCCGCCGAGCAGGCCGAAGCGGGCGAGCAGGCTCCATCCGCCGAACAGGCGGAAGCGGGCGAGCAGGCCGAGTTGGCAACCCAGGCGGGCTGATGGCCCCAAAGATCGGCGTCGTCACTTTTCCAGGTTCGCTTGACGATCATGATGCGCTCCGCGCTGTCCGATTGTGCGGTGCTGAACCGGTGTCGCTGTGGCACGGCAATGACACCCTCGAGGGCGTAGAGGCAGTGATCTTGCCCGGCGGTTTCTCTTACGGGGATTACCTGCGCTGCGGTGCCATATCCCGATTCGCGCCGGTGATGGCTGAGGTGATCAAGGCAGGCGAAGCCGGAATGCCGATACTCGGCATCTGCAACGGCTTTCAGATCCTCTGCGAGGCGCACCTACTTCCAGGTGCCCTGATCCGAAACGATGTGCGCGTCTTCGTCTGCAAAGACCAAGATCTTCGCGTCGAGTCGGCGGATACCACGTGGACAACGGACTTCACCGTCGGCCAGATCATCAACGTCGTACTGAAGAACGGTGAGGGCGGTTATGTCGCCGACGAAGAGACCTTGCGTCGCTTGGAGGGCGAGGGTCGAGTGATCTTCCGCTATGTCAACGGCAATCCCAACGGTTCTTTCCACGACATTGCCGGAATCTGCAATGAACGCGGAAATGTGGTCGGCTTAATGCCCCACCCCGAGCACAATGTCGACTCGCTTACCGGGCCGACCCAAAACGGTCGTCCGTTCTTCACCAGCGTTTTCAACTTTCTCGCTGCCAAGGTCTAGTGCCACCGCAGGTTGCGTCAGGATTCCACTCATCCGGCGTGCGACATTCCCCGCGGGCTCACCCAGCCGGCGGCCGGGTGCCGGACGAACCAACCAAGACCGGTGCGTTGCACGGCTGGCGATGGGTCGCCCTGCTTCTTGTGCTAGGTGCACTGTTCGTCGGGCTCCGTGGCATTCATGCGTTGGCAGACCAGCCGGAGCAATCGGCGATCTTCACCGATCGAGTCGTCGTCGTGGGAGTGACTGGACGACCCGAGCTGACGCCCACCGACCGTGCCGTACTCGGCTCGCATCTCAACGATGCTCAGGCGGGCACCATCTCGATCCGCCCGCGCTATGTCGGTGACTGCGCTGCCGCCGGCTGGACCACGCTTGGAGCCGGTCGCCGAGCCGCAGTGAACGGCTTGTGTACGCCAGAGGTGCAGGGCGGGAAGGTGACCGACTGGCCGGCACGTGAAGCTGCCGCTGCCGCCCGTCGAGGAGATGCGAAGCTCGGCACACTCGCCAGTTCAATTAGCGGCTGCGTTGCTGCGGTCGGTCCCGGTGCAGCGCTGGCTGCCGCCAGGCCGGATGGGAGTATCGCGAAATATCAGTCACAGCAGGAATTCGTTGCAAGCGGGATGCAACCAACATGCCCCATCACGATCGTCGACGCTGGACCCCTCTCGGACCAGATCATCACCCAGCTGGCCAATCGCAAAGACATCACACTGATCGTGACCGGTGTTGGTCCAAATCCCGGGTCCGACGACCCGAGCTTGCAAGTCACATATCGGCTCGGCACTACGCTGCCTGGCTGGCTGACCTCGGCCAGCACCCGGCGCGACGGAATTGTGACGTTGACCGACCTGACCCGCACTTTGACCGAGTTTGGCAGCCCTGGATCATCGGTCGCGGTTGATGGTTCGCCATTTGCGGTTTACAGCACCGAGCTGTCTGTCGATGAAATCAACGCCAAGATCAATTCCGTTGCGGCGCTTTCCGACGCGGCACCGATTGGCTACCTGACTCTTGGCCTGATGGCCGCCGCGCTTATCGTGATCATGGTGATTTCGGTGCTGCGGGGCCAGTTCCGGCTGCCCAAACTGATCTTGATACCTTTCGGAATAACGCCTGCCGCGATGATGCTTACTGGAGCGCTGCCGTGGCAATACAGCAGCTCGCCGGGGCTCTTCGTCAGTGTCCTCGTCACTGCTTGGTTGGTGATCTTGACAGCACTGGCACTGCTGATCGGCCGCATCGCCCAGCTACCCAACATCATTGCCGCAACTGCCCTCAATGTCGCGGCATTCACGATTGACGCCGCGCTCGGGGCGGTGATGCAACCGGGCTCCCTGCTCAACTCACGGCCGATCTTTGGTCTGCGTTGGTACGGCTTCGGCAACGTGACCTTCGCCGCGTACGCCACCGCCGGACTGCTCCTCGCCGGTTCTATCGCCCATCGGCTGCTAGCGGCCGACCGGCGCGGTGCGGCCGTTGCAGCGGTTGGTGCGATTGGCTTCGGCATCGTGATCTGTGAAGGCTGGCCGTCGATGGGCAGCGACTTCGGCGGGGTGATCGCACTTACTCCGGCAGTACTGTGGCTGATGCTGGCGCTATCCGGGATCAAGATCACGTGGCCAAAGCTGCTGGCGATCGGAGGCGCCGCGGTGTTGGCGGTCGCCCTGATTTCCGTGCTCGACTGGCGCCGCGGCCCGGATCGCCGTACGCACCTGGGCAACTTTGTGCAGCGAATCATCGATGGAGACGCGCTGGATGTGATCAGTCGCAAGGCGGTCGCTTCCGCTGAGACGATCACCTCCATTCTCGGCATCGGGTCGATATTGATTGGTGTCGTGCTGTGGATTGTGATCTTCAGATACGTTGTGCCGCGGATCTCATCCGACTTCACGACGGCACGTAGCACCCTCATTGCCGCGCTCGTCGTAGCCATCCTCGGCACCTTGCTGAACGATGGGGGAATCAGCGTCTGGTTGACCGCGACGGCCGAGGTCACCGTCGTAATGGGATGGTTTTTGTGCGACTGGGCCGAACGCAATGATTGGACTCCACGCACCGCGATGGCGGAGCACAGGTAGCGTAGGCGGCCGTGGCAGACACCGTCGGCAATGCGACCCAAACCCCGGACCAGCCACAACCGTGGACCGAGCTGGGCCTCAAGGAGGCCGAATACGCCAGGATCAGGGAGATCCTGGACCGCCGACCGACCTCCTCAGAGCTCGCGATGTACTCCGTGATGTGGTCGGAGCACTGCTCGTACAAGTCCTCCAAGGTGCATCTACGCAAGTTCGGTTACCTGCCTCAGGAGACATCGATCGGAAAGCTGCTTGCCGGGATCGGGCAAAACGCCGGCGTGGTCGACATCGGGCAGGGCTATGCCGTCACCTTCAAGATCGAGTCGCACAACCATCCCAGCTACGTCGAGCCGTACCAGGGCGCTGCCACCGGGGTAGGCGGCATCGTCCGCGACATCTTGGCCATGGGCGCGCGTCCTATCGGCGTCATGGACTCGCTGCGCTTCGGCCCGCTGGATGAGCCGGACACCGCGCGAGTGTTGCCGGGCGTCGTTGCGGGGGTCGGTGGTTACGGCAACTGTCTGGGCTTGCCCAACATCGGCGGCGAGGTGGCCTTCGACCGCACCTACCTCGGCAATCCACTGGTCAACGCGCTTTGCGTCGGGGCGCTACGGCACGAAGATCTGCATCTCGCCAAGGCATCCGGATCAGGCAACAAGGTGATCTTGTATGGCGCCTCGACCGGGGCTGACGGCATTGGCGGGGTGAGCGTACTGGCATCGGAGACATTCGATGAAAAACATGCCAGCAAACGCCCCAGCGTTCAGGTTGGCGATCCATTTATGGAGAAGCTGCTCATCGAGTGCACCCTGGAGATCTTCGCGGCCGGATTGATTACCGGAATTCAAGATCTGGGCGGCGCTGGGCTCTCCTGCGCGACCTCCGAACTGGCCAGTGCTGGCGACGGCGGTATGCATGTCGATCTTGATCTGGTGCCGCTGCGCGATCCGACGTTGAGCCCTGAAGAGATCTTGATGAGCGAGTCCCAGGAACGCATGATGGCGATCGTCGAACCTGATCATGTCGATGCGTTCATGGCGATCTGTCGCAAGTGGGACGTACTGGCGACCGTTATCGGCGAGGTCACTACGGGAGACCGCCTCGTGATCGATTGGCACGGTGAGACCGTGGTCGATGTGCCACCGCGCACCGTGGCTCACGAGGGTCCTGTTTACGAGCGCCCCTTTGAGCGTCCCGATTGGCAAGACGAGGTCCAGGCGAACGGAGCTGATCGCCTGGCGCGACCGTCGAGCGGTCATGAACTGGCCGACACCTTGCTGCGCATGGTGGCTTCGCCAAATCTCTGCGACAAGTCCTGGATCACTGATCAGTACGACCGTTACGTCCGGGGCAATTCGGTACTGGC
>Ga0075423_10006627_pt1 | contig 10880 bp, 7 predicted proteins | sample SoiMethybrSBSTD2_FD_80114 | JGI IMG/M metagenome (GOLD analysis project Ga0075423, IMG submission 80114) | Bulk soil microbial communities from a Populus tree surrounding site in Tennessee, USA - Soil MetaG P. TD hybrid SBSTD2 | ecosystem: Environmental > Terrestrial > Soil > Tree plantation...
CAGATAGCAAGCACATCGGCTTTGCGGCGCAGGGCCAGCTCAAGCGAATTGCGCTCGCTGGCGGACCCCCACAGAACATTGCTGCCGCAGTAGGCTTCGGTGGTGGTACGTGGAATGCTGCCGGCGATATCCTGTTTTCGTCCGGCCTTGGAAGCGCCATTAAACGCGTCGCCGCTTCGGGGGGAGAACTGGTCGACGTGACGAAGCTCGCTAGTCTAGGCCACATGCGGCCGTCGTTCCTGCCCGACGGCCGCCGCTTCCTGTTTGTCAGCGTTCGCGAAACGGCACCTGGCGCTCAGGACTTGTACATCGGCTCCCTGGATGGCGGCGACCCTGCTCTGGTGCTGAGCGGTGCCTTGAGGGCGGCTTACGTACCACCCGGGTATCTGGTGTTCAACCGGGGCGCGATGGTAATGGCGCAATCGTTTGATCCAGATCGTCGGGTCCTGACCGGCGACCCCGTTCGAGTGGTCGATGCAGTTGCCATGGGTCCTAGTGGATTCTTAGCCGGATTCTCAGCGTCAGCTTCAGGTGTGCTCGCGTATGCGCCCGGTACGCCGACAGGTGAGGGGCTCAGTCGATTGACCTGGTACAGTCGCGACGGACGGTCGATGGGTAATGTTGGTGGCCCGGCCAACTACGGAGACGTTGCGATCGCACCCGATGGCAAACGTATCGCCGTCCATCTTCATGAGGCGTCGCCAGGTGGCAACCTCTGGTTGTGGGACAGCAGTCGCAGCAACTTTTCTCAATTCACGTTCGACCGGTCGCACAACATCGTGCCGATCTGGTCTCCGGACGGCACGTCGATTGTGTTTGCCTCCGATCGCGGCGGAAGCATCTTCAATTTGTACCGGAAGGCGGCCAGTGGGGCGACGCCCGAGGAACTTCTCCTCGAGTCCAAGATCAACAAGATTCCTGAAGCGTGGACCGCGCACCACGGTGGCCTGGTGCTCTTTGCGAGCGGCGGTCCCGCGGTTAGCGATTGGACTATCTGGCGGCTCCCACTCTCTGGAGAGCGGACGGCTACCCAAATCAGCCCTGGCATGAGCGAGTTTCTCTCTGAGTTTTCGCCTGACGGGCGTTGGGTTGCTTATGTGGCAACGCAGGCAGGTGGTCTCAGCACCTTCCAGGTGTACGTGCGATCCTACCCGGGATTGAACGGACCGTGGCGTATCTCGACGAATGGAGGCAACCATCCGCGTTGGTCAGCAGACGGACGTGAGCTCTATTATCTCAATCCACAAGGGACGGAGATCATGGCTGCCGCGATCACCACCGACGGCACTTCGCTTGCCGCAGCAACGCCGCGCGCCATCATCAAGACTCGAGTACGACAGGACCACTATCCTGGCGGCGTGCCCTACGATGTCACGCGCGACGGCAGGTTTCTCGTCAACGAATTCGTCGCGCCTGAACCTTCGTCCGGTGCTGTGTCAGACGCCTCGTCGTTCACCGTGGTACTGAATTTCACGTCGGGTCTGTAACCAACACCCAGGCTCACGCCTGCGCTCTACAACGATATGGAAACGGTCTCTGGATCGGGTTACTGGACTCCGTTGAGCGTGATGTCGAAGACCAGCGTCGCGTTGGGTGGAATACCGGCTCCAGGGCTGGTGTTGCCGTAAGCAAGTTCGGGCGGAATAACCAGGCGGCGTTGCCCGCCGACCCGCATACCGACGACGCCCTGATCCCATCCTCGAATCACTTGTCCCGATCCCAGGCGGAAGGAAAAGCTGAGACTCGAGTCGAACTGCGTGCCTTTGGCGTCCGGCCTGCTCGAATCATGCAGCCATCCCGTGTAGGCAACGGTCACGAGATTGCCCGAGGCCGCTGTCGCTCCTGTGCCGACCACGAGATCGATCTGCGAATAGGGGGCGCTCGTGGTGGGTGGTGTAGGCGTTGTCGTTGGGCCATTGTCGCTGCTGCAGGCGGCGACAACGACCAACGCCAGGATTGGTATGAAGCGTTTCATTTTTACGTGATTGCTATTGTGACGTAGAGCGCAGGCCTTTGGCCTGCGCGCAGGGTGTCTGCTAGGCGGCGACGGTCAGGAAGAGAGCAGCGACCGAGACAAAAATCAGGGCAAAGCCCGCAGGTATCCACAACAATCCGAAATCAGAGTCCATGTGCCTTCCAGGAGTTTTGGATGAAGAGGCGATGGCATCATCGCCGGTGAACGTTACGTCTCTACAGCGTAGCATCCAGCGGCGGAAGCAGATTTGTGGTATGCGCGACGACGATATATGTCGGCGTCGCGATGTGAAGCCGTGTGAACGAGAACGATTCTGCCGGGTCTTGAAAAGCAAGACCCGGCCTACGGCGTAGAGCGGGTCGTGCTCTGTGGAGCGGAAGTGGAGGGCGGGTCCTGCTCTATGGACCCGCCGCTCAAATCAGAACGTGTACTCAGCGCTGATGCGGAACAGCCTCGGCGTCAGGATCGCGCGCGGCTGCAGCCACGTGCCGCCCGGCACGAACGTGTTGTTGTAGGTCAGGATCGCATTCGAGTTCAGCGCGTTGTAGAGATCGAGTCCGATCATCGTCCGTTTGCCACCAAATCGAAACAGCTTGGCGACGCGGAAATCGAGCTGGTTGATCCGATCGCCGTAGCGGCTTCCCGGCTCGAGCAGATTGATCGTGACGTTGGTTACGCTGCCTGCCGGCGGACGTCCCAGTTCCTGGGCGATGACCGACGCAGGCACGGCGTAGTTTGCTGCCAGCAGTGCGCCCGGCTTGCTTTGCATGACTCCGCTGACCTGAACATCGACTCGCGGAATGGTGTAAGTCGCGAGCGCGCGGAATTGTGTCAGTACGCCATACGCGACGTGACAATACGGGCTTGTCGTGCTGACGGTGGAGCCGACGAGGCCCCCGCCGATGTTGGCGTTGAGCTCAGGCAGGCTGGCCCTGGCACCACAAGCGTCGGCGACGTTCTGGCCTGTGCTGGTGCCGCCCTGGAACGTCAAGCCGCCTTGGGTGCGCACGTTGAGCGTCACGTCCAGTCCATTGAAGTACTGGTACCACTCCCCGTAGTCGCGTGAAAGCGCGGTCAGATTGTTGATGCGTCCGAACAGCGCCGGATCGATGTCGAAGAGCCCTTCGACTCGATACCCCCCGCCATTGGGCAGCCGCGGATCGGACGGCGCGGTGATTCCGTACTGCGTGTAGTTCGCCGACGTGGTGAAGAGGTTGTCGTTCAGCGTGAAGCCACTGAACCAGCGCCGGTGATAGGCGACCTCGATCGACGCGCGGGCCATCAACTGCTGCTGCACCGAAGCGCTGAGGCCCCAGTCATTCGAGCGCACGCCCCACCCGTTCAGCACGTTGGGCGCGAAGGAATTCGTCAGCGTGTCCGTGCCGAACGCGAGGTTCGAGATCTGCCCGCAGAAGTCGCCACCACTGCCGCTGAGATCCTGGGCGAGCGGATTCTGCAGATCGCAGTCAGCCTGGAAATTCCCGTTCGCGTCCGTCCACGTGCGCTGGACGCCTTGCGGACCAAACGGAGGATTCGTGTTCGGCATCCGCAGGGTCGGGTTGGTGTTGTAGAACGCCACCGGGTTTCCCGTACTCGCGCCTTCCAGGTACTTGCCGAGCGTGAATTTCGCCGCTGTGCGCCCGTTGCCGAAGACGTCATAGGCGAGACCCATTCTGGGTGTGATGTCTTTGTAGCTATCGACGCCGTCGGTTTTCGGGAATGACACCGGGTTGGGCATGAATCGCGACGGCCCGACTTGCTGCGGCGGGAACCAGCCGCGCGCTCGGTCGAAGCGAAGCGCGCCCTGGAGCGTCAGACGTCCCAGTGTCCATTGCTCCTGTGCGTAGAACGCCGTGATCCCCGCGCGGGCGCTCTGCGTGAACGGAACCGCCATCGTCAACTGATTCGGCACGCCGTTGTTGACCCGGTACATCAACTGCTGGCTGTTCGTGAAGCTCGTACGTTCGTCGTAGAAGTAAGTGCCTTGGTACCCGAGTTTCATGCTGTGTGCCCCGGTCACGAATGCGCCTGACGCACGCCACGTGTACGCGCCGGTGTAGTTGTCGTTCCAGTCCTGCGAGCGATACACGAGACTCGGGATCCCGCCGTTGTTGGCGCACCCCCCCGCGCACTGCTCCTGTACGCGAATCAAGTCGCGAGTGGGGTTTCCCTCGCGCTCGAAGTTGCCCCACCCGTAGTAGGTCACGCCGAAGCCGGCGTCGAAAAGTAGCCGATTGGTGAAAGGCGACGACCACGTCGACTGCACCACGCGCAGCGGCTTCGTCGCGCCGACGCCGTCGGCTTCCGGCGCGACGATTTGCGCCGGCGACGCGAGGCCCGTCGTGGTTCCCTCGCACTTACGACACACGGACTGTTCGTCCCAGAAGCCGCCAATCTTGTTGCGCGGTGACACTTGCCATGTGGCGCGGCCGCTGATGTTCTCCCACGTCCGATCCGAGAAGCCGGGACGGCTCAGGTCGGGCACGTAGTTCCATTTCGTCGGGTCGCCGGCGTTGAGGTTGTAGTACTGATTCGCCGTGATGCGCGTGCTGCCCTGCGTCCGCGCGTTGATGAAGAACCACAGTCGATCTCTCTTGATCGGACCGCCAAACGCGCCATTGATGTCGTAGACTTTACTGATGGGCGTGGCCTGCGCGAGCCCGGCGGTGCGGAGTTCCTCGGTGTAGTTGCTGGACTGGAAATGTTCCCCGGTGCCGCTGAAGTAGAAGGCGCCCTCATACCGGTTGCCACCGGTTTTGGGGACGATGTTCATGACCAGGCCGGCCGTCTCCGACTCGCCGAGGCCTCCGGAGGTGGTGAATGTCACTTCCTGCGAGTTGCCGACGTCGGCGACGTAGGTGGGCGGCTGATTACCTCCGGGTGGATTACCGACGTTGAGGCCGTCGACGGTCAGCCGGCTCTCGTTGGCGCGGCCGCCGTGAATTGGAAACTGGTTGATGAGCGGTCCCGTCGCCACATCGTTCGCGTTGGTGATAACGCCCGGCACCAGTACGACCATCGAGTTGTAGTTGCGGACAGTGGGGATCGACCTGATGACATCGGTGCTCAAGGTGGTTTGTCGCCGCGCGCTCTGCACGTCGACGATAGGGCTGGCGCCGGTGACGACGACCGTCTCTTCGAGCGTTCCGACTTTGAGGTCGGCGTTGATCGTCGCGATGAAGGATCCGGTCAATTCAACGTCTTCGCGCCTGAACGTCGTGAAGCCAGGCAGCGTGAAGGTGATGGTGTAGGTGCCGGGCCGGAGATCTTCGATGCGGTACTGTCCCGCGGCATCGGTGATGCTGGAGCGGACCTTTTCGATGAGTACAGGACTCGCCGCTTCGACGCTCACCCCGGGAAGGACGGCGCCGGACGTGTCCTTGACGGAACCTGTGATGACGGCCTGAGCCAGAGCGGCTGACGGCAGTACGAGCGACAGCGCGGCGACGGAGACGCAGAGACCGATGAGACGGCGCATACCCACCTCACATTCGACAGTGCAGCAACGGGGGCCCCATTGGAGATGAATGCGAAACGGCGCGGGCTCGTTGCGTCGGCCGACGAGATGAGTAAGGAGAATCGGAACCGTTTGCGCTCCGCGAAACTCCCTTCGTTAGAGGTGGCTGAGATATACGCCTCGGGCGTACCGGCTGTCAATTCCGTCCCGAGGGTAGGCCGTTACGCGGCCGGAAAACTTTCGGTGCCTGACACCAAAAAGTGAATTCACGTTTCGGTGCCTGACACCAAAACGGTGAACGTCAATGCGTCATCGCATAGAGCACCACGTTGATGCCCACCGCATACGCATCCGGCGAGAACCTGTAGAAGTACTGCGGATCTTCCGCCTCGCGCTCCCAGCCATCTGGGATGTCACTGTTATGGATCATCACGACCATCAATCTTCCGTGCGCATCGGCAATGCCCCGTGACTCGACGATCGAGCTGTCTTCGCCGCGCTCGGAGATGCCGCCACCGCTGCGCCGCCAGAACTGGATGGACGCCATCTGCCGCACTTCTTTCACGTTGAACATCAACTGCCAGATCTGATGCTCCGGCGGCAGATCGATGATGGGGAACTGCTCGGGCGGAAGGACGCGACCGATTTCTTCATCCCACTGTTCGCCTGCGCGCGTACCCCAGTAGTCCGAGGAGAAGATAAAGCCGCCTTTCTCGAGATACTCGCGCAGCCTGATCACTTCCTCGTCAGAGAAGCGGGCAGAGCCGCCGTCCTCGACGAGGATGTACGGGCACTGGAAGAGTGCGGGGTCGGTGGCCGACACGGTCACGTATTCCGGGTCGCCGCTCTTCTGTTTCGTGACGCGTGTACGCGTGAGCTCGCCGAGCCGTACGCTGAAGTTGATGTCGGCGCCCGGGTAGTCCGTGCTCCAGCCGCGCTTCTCGCGGTGGTCGCTCGTGAACATGAGGCGGCAGTGATTGAAGGCGCCGGCGAAGGTGTCGGCAGTCGGATGTCGCGGCGGATCGTTGAAGCCGAATCCGCCTCGCCAGATCTGCGCGTGCGCCACACCAGCGGTGAGCGCGACGACCAGCACGCTCCACGTCAGACGTGTGCGTCCCTTCATGAGTATTCTCCGCCTGCGTCCAGCATACTTCGTCTCATCGTGTCTCGCGTTAATCTCTCTTGAGGCTTAGAATTCGCCGGGGAGAAACTGACATGCGTATGCCACACATTCTCACGGCGCTCCTGGTCGTGCTTAGCGCGTCAGCAGCGCACGGGCAGAATCGCGCCGCCGCTTCCGGTACCTGCGATCTGCCTCATGGATCAGGCGTGTCGTCACAGCAGCTCATGTCAGGGCAGCGACAGCGGGCATACAGATTGTTCGTCCCGCCCGGCTATGACGGGCATGCCCGTTTGCCGCTCGTTCTCGATCTGCACGGCAGCGGAGGGTCGTCCGAGGGACAAGCCAGAAACAGCGGCCTCGAGGCCCTGAGCGCCAGCGAGCGGTTCATCGTGGCGACGCTGGATGCGGAGGGCGGACGCTGGAACGTTCCGGTTCAGAGCAGCCGTGCCGATGACGTCGCATACGTTGGCGATGTCATCGCTCATGTCGCCGCGCACGTGTGCACGGATGAAACGCGCGTCTATGCGACCGGGTTTTCCGGCGGTGGACGAATGTCCTCGTTGCTCGGATGTCAGCTCGGTTCGCGTCTTGCGGCAATCGCGCCGGTGTCCGGGCTTCGCTTCCCCGCCCCGTGCACCGGTCGCCCGATTCCAGTACTGACATTCCACGGCCTGGCGGATCCGCAGAACCCCTATGACGGACATGCAGCCGGGCGTGGCGAGGAGTGGTCAGAGAGCGTTCCCGATGCGCTTGCCAGCTGGGCGCGTCACAACTCCTGCAAGGGGGATGCGATCCTCGACGATCCTCCCGGTCCGCTGTCCACGATGCGCTACGAGGGGTGCGCAGGCGATGCCGAGGTACGCATGATTCGCATCGATGGTCTCGGTCACACCTGGACGAAGAAGGAGGTCGATACGACCGCGGTCATGTGGCAGTTCTTCAAAAGCCATCGGTTGAATCGTTAATCCCGATCGCAGCTATGCTCGAGCGCCGACCTCAGCTAGCATGGGGCGTGATTGTGGCAGAGGCAGTGAGCCAGCGAACTGTGCGCTCCCAACAACTGTCGGGTCGCCGACTACTCGCGTTGCCTCTCCTTGCAACGATTACGGCGCTCAGTGCCATCGGTTGTGACTCTAGCTCGACAATGGTGTCAGAGCCATCCCCGACGAAGTGTGAGGTGACGCTATCGACAGCGAGCATATCCGCCAGTGGAGGCAACGGCACACTTTCCATCGCAACGCGGCAGGAATGCGGGTGGACCGCATCAACCGCGGCGGGTTGGATCTCCGGGATCACGCCGACCTCGGGGCAAGGCAATGGACAGATCGCATTCACGGCGACTGCCAATCCGACCCGCGCCGAGCGGCTTGGCGAAATTGTCGTCAACGACGCGCACGCTCAGATTCGACAGGAACCAGCGACGTGCCAATTCACGCTCACGTCCGCGAACCAGGGCTTCGGTAACGGTGGGGGTACCGGCACCGTGATGGTGGCCGGGATCCAGAGCTGCCCGTGGACTGCCAGGAGCAATTCGTCTTGGATCGCGATTACGTCGTCGGCCAGTGGCGACGGAAGCGGCTCGCTGGAGTTCCGAGTCGCGCCGAATTCCCAGGGCGCGAGAACGGGAACAATGACGATTGCCGATCAGCAGTTCACGATTACTCAGTCGGCGGCAGAGGCACCATCACCTGCCCCGCCAACTCCGCCGCCCGGGCCTCCGGCGCCGCCCGCGCCCCCGGCACCACCCGAGCCGCCTCCGCCACCACCGCCACCACCGCTGCAGTGCACATACAGCGTAAACGCGCAGTCTTCCTCGTTCCCGTTTGGAGGGGGCGCGGGAGGACCGATATCGGTGTCGGCTCCCGGCGGTTGTGCATGGACTGCGCAGAGCAACGCGTCGTGGATCACGATTACATCCGGCGCGAGCGGCAGCGGCAACGGCACAGCAACGTTCAGTGTCGCCGCGAACAACAATGGCCTCGCGCGTACCGGCGCTATCACGGTTGCTTCGACGACGGTGACGGTGACGCAGCTGCGCGATCCAGCCACTTGCCATTACACGCTGAATCCCAGTGGCGGCGCTTTCGCCTACACGGGAGGCACGCTCTCGATGAGCGTGGCCACCGACAGTGATTGTTCGTGGACGTCCTCCGCGAGTGCGCCTTGGATCGCGATCACATCGGGCACGGGCGGCAGTGGCAACGGCTCGGTCGCGTTCAGCGTGGCTGCCAATAGCGGTGGTCTTGCACGCAGCGGCAGCGTCACGGTTGGTTTCACGACTGTCTCGGTGACGCAGGTACGCGACCCGGCGACGTGCCGCTACAGCATCGATCCAGGCGGGGCCACGCTTCCGTCCGGAGGAGGCGGTGGTTCGATCAACGTGAGTACGGCAAGCGACTGTCGCTGGGCCGTCAGCGTGACGTCATCATGGCTCGTGATCACGTCAGGCAGCGGCGGTGCCTTTGGATCCGGTTCAATCTCCTGGAGCGCGGGCTCGAACACCGGTCCGCCCCGAACCGCGGAAATCCTCGTGAGCGGTCAGTCCTTCGAGGTCACGCAAGCCGGGTCATAGGACTGAAGACACTCCCAACTCCCAAGAACCAACTCCCAAGCAATCGTTGGGAATCGGAAGTTGGGAGTTGATCGTGTGTTTGCTTCAGGCGAAACGCTGGTCGTCTGCTGAAGGCCCGTAGACTGCCGGAACCGTCGCGCCAAGGAGACGCAGGTAGACCGTCAACTGGCCGCGATGGTGTGCCAGGTGATTGAGCATGTCGCGCAGCGCGACGTTTCGTGGCGCCTCGGATACCACCTGCCCTCCGGCACGCAGCCTCCAGTTGGTCGTCATGAGCGTGCCGTCGTCGGTCCCTTGCAGTGCCGCGCGGGCGTCGGCCACGCTCTTCTCATGCGACGCGATCAACTCGCGTTGCGAGGGAAGTTTCCACTCACCGCCGGCAGCCGGTGTGAGATCCAATTCATCCTGTTTGACGATGAACGTGACCCACGCCGGCATCGTGGCAATCATGCCCGCGAGCCGGCCGAGAGCCATTGACTTCTCGTGCGGTTTCCAGTCGTCGCGTCCTGGCGGAACGTGTTCGAGCACTCGCTTCGTGCGCGCCGCTTCGCGGTCGAGTTCGCCGAGCAATTGTTCTGTAAGTGTCATGCACCCATGGTGGATCGAGTCGCAGCCGTTGAAAAGACCGCCTCCGATCTGATCCATATCGCCGGCGTGACGCCTCTACCGCTTGGGCGAGTGTGGAAGATGCAGCGACATCAACACCACCGTTCCGTCGATCGCACTGAACCAATGTGGTGTCCCCTCCGGCACCATGATGAAATCTCCCTTGGCAACACGCCGTGACATCCCGCCTTCGATTCCACTACCCGTCAGGTTCTCGGCGTTGGTCCGGTTCGAGTTGGTCAGCTTGCCGCCGGTGACGAGCGTCGCCGAGCCATCGACGACGTAGAACAATTCCGCTTCGGTTTCGTGCACGGCTGCATTGGCGACAGCCGCGCGATATTCCAGGCTGACGTTGTACGGCGCCAGCTGAATCATCGATTGCGCGAGCAGTGCCTGGTCGCCCTTGCGCTCGGCTTTAGCCTTGGCGATAAGCGCCGTTACATCAGCCGCCGACACGTAGGTGCGCGCGGCGGCGGCGGACGCGGCCGGCGCGGCAGGCTGCTGCGCAGAGATCGCAGACGAGAGAATCAGAACGAGAGCGGGAATCACAGCGCGCATGTTTTCCTCCAGCGGCCGCCATTGTAGCCGTTCGCGCCCGCGGCCGGCGCATGCTCGCCCGGCCGCCTGCGGCCGGCGCATGCTCGCACCGGGCGATATACTCTGCACGTTCTGCAGGTCGAAGGAGGCGGATACCATGCGCTCGACAGTCTCGATCGGCGTACTGCTCGCGATGCTCTTGACCGCTTCCGGCGGCGCGCGACAACAGCCCGCGACGGCGACGAGTGGCGACTGGCCGATGTATCGCCACGACCTGGCTGGAACCGGGTTCTCGCCGCTGGCACAGATCACAGCGGCGAACGTCGCGACGCTTACGCAGGCATGGACCTACTCGCTCCAGGGCGATGCGAGCACGGCTCCTGCCGGACGCGGTGGGGCAGGCGCCGGCGTGAATTCTCAGGCGACACCGATCGTCGTCAATGGCGTGATGTACCTCCCGGCTGCCAATCGCATCGTCGCGCTCGACACGGACACCGGCAAAGAGTTGTGGCAGTCGCCGGTGAGTGGAGGAGCGCCATCCCGTCGCGGCGTCGCGTACTGGGCAGGTGAAGCTGGTGCTTCTCCACCGCGCGCGGGCGCGCGCATCTTC
>Ga0075423_10006628_pt1 | contig 10880 bp, 9 predicted proteins | sample SoiMethybrSBSTD2_FD_80114 | JGI IMG/M metagenome (GOLD analysis project Ga0075423, IMG submission 80114) | Bulk soil microbial communities from a Populus tree surrounding site in Tennessee, USA - Soil MetaG P. TD hybrid SBSTD2 | ecosystem: Environmental > Terrestrial > Soil > Tree plantation...
AAGCGCGACTCGCTCACGCCCAGACGAGATCGAAGAGGCGGCAGGTATTGACGGTGAGCTGGTACGTCGCCTCGTCCGCCGGCAGCCGCTTGATCTTGGCCACCTCTTCCGCGACCCGCGCCACCAGCCACGGGCCCGAGGTGACGTTCTCGAACTCGCCCTGGTAGGGCCAGGGCGCGTCGCTCTCCACCAGCAAGGACTCGATCGGCACCGCCTCCACCATCTCGCGGTCGCGCGCCCGGTAGACCACGTCCGGGGTGACCGAGATCAGGTAGCCCGCGTCGACGATCTCGCGGGTGACCTCGGCGCTCGCCTTGTGCCAGTGGAACACCGCGCGCTCGACGCTCCGGCGCTTGAGCTCGGCCAGCGCGTCCGCCGCCGCGTCGTGGGGCGCGTGGAGGATGACCGGGAGGTCGTAGCGGAGCGCGAGGTCGATCAGGCGGTCGAGGCGCTCGCGGCCGAGCCGGCGGACCGCGTCGGGATCGGCGGCGCCGCCGAGGCCGTACCAGGGCAGCCCGATCTCGCCCACCGCGACCAGGCGCGAGTGGTGGGCGTGGATCTGCGTCTCGACCGCTTCCAGGTCCGCGGGGGTCAGCGTCCACTCCGGATGGAAGCCGAGCGCGGGCCAGACGCCCTTGCCATTGTCGAGCGCGGCCTGCAGGGTGCGCTCGTTCGTCGCCGCGTCGCAGCCGACCGCCACCACGCCCCACACGTCGTGCTCGGTGGCGCGCATGACCGTGCCCCGGACGTCCGCGAAGGCCGGGTCGTGCAGGTGGCAGTGGCTGTCGATGATCATGCCGCGCGGCGGCTCCTCAGGCACCCGCCACCGTCATCCGGCCGATCAGGAGTGTCGGCGCGCTGGTGCGGTCCCGGAACACGAGGTCGTTTCCCACTCCCTCGACGGCGTGCAGCATGTCGAGCAGGTTGCCGGCGACCGTGATCTCCTCCACCGGGTAGGCCAGCTCGCCGTTCTCGATCCACATCCCCACCGCGCCCCGCGAGTAGTCGCCGGTGACCCCGTTGACCCCGAAGCCGATCAGCTCGGTGACGTAGAGGCCGTTCTTCACGCTGCGGATCAGGTCCGCCGGGTCGCGGTCGCCCGCGGCCAGGTAGAGGTTGGTGGTCGACACGCTCACCCCGCTGCCGTCGCGGGCCCCGTGATGCGTGGACGGCAGTCCAAGCTTGCGCCCGCTGTAGGTGTCGAGCAGGTAGGAGCGGAGCGTGCCCTGGTCGACCACCACGGTACGGCGCACCGGGAGCCCCTCCCCGTCGAAGGGGCGCGAGCCGAGGGCGCCCGGCACGGTGCCGTCGTCGACGATGGTGGCCGAGGGCGCCGCGATGCGCTCGCCGAGCTTGCCCACCAGGAACGACGCGCGCCGGTAGAGCGCCGGCCCCGACGCGGCGCCCGCGATGTGCCGCACCAGCGAGGCGGCCATCTCCGGATCGAAGACGACCGGCACCTCGGCGGTCTTCACCCGGCGGGCGCCCAGGCGACGCACCGCCCGGCGCGCCGCGATGCGGCCGATCTCCTCCGGGTCGTCCAGGCGCGCGCGTCGGCGGGTGACGTGGTACCAGGAGTCGCGCTGCATCTCCGCGTCGCGGGTGGCGACCGGGGAGACCGCGAGGCTGAACGAGGAGGTCGCGTACTCGCCGGAGAAGCCGTGGCTGGTCGCGTAGGCGTAGCGGGCGCGCCGGTCCCCGAAGTCACCGCCCTCCGAGTTGGTGATGCGCGGGTCCTCCGCGAGCGCGGCCGCCTCGCAGCGCCGGGCCAGCTCGATCTTCTCCTCGGGCGGGATGTCGTGGCCGCCCGGATCGCGGAGATCGAGGTCCGGGATCTCGCGGGCGAGCAGCCCCGCGTCGGGCAGCCCCGCCATCTCGTCGGGGCTCGTGACGCGGGCGAGCGACACCGCCTCGTCGACCAGCCGGGTCATCGCCTCGGGCGACAGGTCCGAGGTGGAGGCGGCCGCCACCGACTTGCCCACGAAGACGCGCAGGGCCATGTGCTGCTCGCGCGCGTGCTTGACGGTGTCGACCTGGCCCAGGCGCACCTGGGCCGAGAACGACTGGTCTTCCACCACGAACGCGTCGGCTTCGGTGGCGCCCTTGCGGGTCGCCTGCTTCAGGAGGTCGGCGAGGAGATCCTGCATGCGGCTCAGACCTGGGTCCCGCCGACGGTCATCCCGTCGATGCGGATGGTCGGCAGCCCCACCCCGACCGGCACCGACTGGCCGTCCTTGCCGCAGGTTCCCACGCCTTCGTCGAGCTTGAGATCGTGGCCGACGCGACTCACCCGGGTGAGCGCCTCCGGCCCGTTACCGATCAGGGTCGCGCCCTTCACCGGCTTGGTGACGCGGCCGTCCTCGATCAGGTAGGCCTCGCTCGCCGAGAACACGAAGCGGCCGCTCGTGATGTCGACCTGGCCGCCGCCGAAGTTCACCGCGTAGAGACCCTTCGGCACGCTGCGGATGATGTCGGCGGGCTCGTCCTCCCCGGCCAGCATGAAGGTGTTGGTCATGCGCGGCATCGGCGGGTGCGCGTACGACTCGCGCCGCCCGTTGCCGGTGACCTCCATGCCCATCAGGCGTGAGTTGAGCCGGTCCTGCATGTAGGCGCGCAGGATGCCCTTCTCGATGAGGACGTTGCGACGGGTCGGCACGCCCTCGTCGTCCACGTTGAGCGAGCCGCGCCGGTTGGCGATGGTGCCGTCGTCGACCACCGTGACCAGCTCCGAGGCCACCGGCTGGCCGAGCCGCCCGGAGAAGGCGGAGGTCTTCTTGCGGTTGAAGTCGCCCTCGAGCCCGTGCCCCACCGCCTCGTGGAGGAGGATGCCAGGCCAGCCCGGCCCCAGCACCACCGTCATCTCGCCGGCGGGGGCGTCCGCGGCCCCGAGCTTCATGAGCGCCTGGCGCACCGCCTCAGAGGCGAAGCGCTGCCAGCGGTCCTCTTCCAGGAAGAAGTCGAAGCCCACCCGGCCGCCGCCTCCGTGGCTGCCGATCTCGCGCTTCGCGCCGTCCTCCACGATGACCGTGATGTTGAGGCGGGTGAGCGGCCGCACGTCGCCGACCGTCCAGCCGGATGGGGTCGCGATCATCACCACCACGTCCTCGCTGCCGAGGGTGGCGATGACCTGACGCACCCGCGGGTCCAGCGCCCGCGCCGCCGCGTCCATGCGACCCAGGAGCTTGAGCTTGCGGTCGAGATCGGCCGCGATCGGGGGCTCGGCCAGGCTGTAGAGATCGTGGGGGGCGCCGTCACCGCCCACCGCCACCACCGCCGAGGATGACGCGCGGTCGGCGATGGCGCGGGCCTGGCGCGCCGCCTCCTCGAGGTTGGGGAGCGCGAGGTCGTCGGTGTGGGCGTAGCCGGTGCGCTCGCCGGACTGGGCGCGGATGCCCGCCCCCTGGCTCACGTGGCGGGCCGCCTTCTTGACCGCGCCCTCCTCCAGCACCAGCTCCTCGCTGACGCGGTACTCGAGGTAGAGGTCGGCGTGATCGACCCGGCCCGCGAGGGTCGAGCCGAGCAGCCGCTCCATCGTCCCGGCATTCAGTCCGAACCGATCCGCGAAGAAGCGCTCCGGGCGCGCTAGCATCTCTCTCTCCTGGGAGTCTCTCGAAAGCGGTTCATCCTAGCACCGGGCTCAGGCTGGGCCGCCATGTTTAGTACGCGTCCTCGTCCTCACCGCGTCGCTTTTGATTATCGCAGTTAGTTAACCCCCACGCAAAGCGTCGACGATTCGACGCCTTATCAGCGGCTCGCTATCCTGTGCGCCATGCCGACACCCTACCGAGCGGGAAGCCCGGGAGCGCGAGCTACGGGAGGAATTACCGACCCAGCTGGCGGACTACGAGCGGGAGCCAGCAGCCGGTCGGGCGGACAAGGGTCGGCGGGAGTTCCTGGAGTCGCACATCAGGCGGGTCCGGCTGCGGATGGCTGATCTCGAGGCGAGGCTGGCGAAGAGCAACGACAGCTAGGGCGGCGACTCGACTACGTCCGATCGTCTAGCTCGGGATCGCCGCAGCGGCGCTCAATGAACATCCTCCGGATCGCCTGCGGAATGGTCATTTCTGGAAGGAAGTCCTTCCGAGTCCTGAGGGCGTCAACGGTCTCGCGTATGGTCTCTTTCTTCTCGCATTAGATCCCGGCAAAGTCTTCTGCCAGCGATCGGAAGCCGGTACGTAGCCCGACTGAGCCTCCGGAGGCCTCGAGTAACTAGGTGCGGCGACGCCTTCATCCCTCCCGTTCCCACCAGAGGCGATCGAGCGCGGCAGCCCCGGGGCCAGCAAGGACGAAGAGGGCGCAGGCGACTAGCAGCATCCGGTCCAGGTCGCTCGCGTTCCAACCTTGTCCCGGCATCTTGACCCACAACGTTGTGACGAGCATTTCCACGGCGAACAGGCACGCCACTACGCGGGTTGCAACGCCGAGGAAGAGGAGGATGCCGCCGACGAGTTCAAGGATCGCGATGAAGGGTGCCATGAGGCCCGGGAAAGGGATGGCAACCTTTGCAAAGAAGGAAGCCACGCCGCCGAGTCCACCCGCGAACTTCTGATAGCCGTGAATCGCAAAAAGGAGGCCAGTCATGAGGCGGACGACTGTGATACCCCAATCCGGGTGTACACCGGCGATGCGTTTCATCCTAGCTCTCCTTTCGTAAGTTCCCCGTCGACAACGGCCGTTGTTTGCCTAGTCGATCACCTGATCCGCCCGCTGCAGGAGCGAGGGCGGGATCGCGAGGCCAAGGGCCTTGGCGGTCTTGAGGTTGATGACCAGCTCGAACTTCGTCGGCTGCTCGATGGGCAGGTCGCCTGGCTTGGACCCCTTTAGAATCTTGTCAGCATACACGGCAAGGCGCGCATGCGTGTCACGTTGACTCGCGCCGTAGCTCATCAACCCGCCGGCGTCGACATACTTGCTCCACCCGAACATTGAGGGCACTCGTTGCGCGATCACAAAGTTACCAAGGTCGACACGGTTCGCCATCGTCGCACCCTCGGGAAACACCACCATCGCGTCCGGCTGCGTGCGTCTGACAGTCTCGAGCGCCTTGCCGAGCTCTGGGCTTGGTCCAAAGGGAGACTGGGAGAAAGGAACGTAGATGAGATTAATCCCGAGCCTCTGGGACGCCGTCTCGGTGGCATGTAGCTCAGACTTCTCTCCGGGGTGGTCGGTATTCGATAGAGCAGCGAGCGTGCGCAAACGAGGGAGGGCCTCCTTGAGAAGTTCGACCCGCTTGCCTGCGATTTCGAGGGATTGAAACGTGATGCCGGTGAGGTTGCCACCAGGTCGTGCCAAACTCTGGACGTAGCCTGCCTCGACCGGATCACCGCTGACGGTGAAGAGGATCGGAATATTCTTGACCGTCCGGGCAGCCCGGATCGCCGTGAGGCTGGCGACAACTACGGCGACGTTCGACTGCGCCAGCTCCGCGGCCCCTGCGTACAGGGCCTCCAGGCTGCCGCGTGCATGTCGAATCTCGAAGTCGATGGTCTGTCCTTCGACATAGCCAAGCTTTCTCAGTCCGTCGCGAAAGCCCTCCAGGAATGGATCAGGCGGTGCTCCCGCGGAAAGCCAGCCGATGCGGGGTGATTTGCCCGCCTGCTGCGCCTCGATGGCGAGCGGCGCGGCGAGGAGGCCGCCGCTCAGAATAAGGAAAGCCCGGCGGTTCATGCCTTGTTCTTCACCGCGGCTTCAATGATCTCAGTCACCAGTGCTCCAATGTTCTTCTCCTCCCGGATCGCCCGGGCCGCTAACGCTTCAGCCTGCTCACGGCCGAGGATCACCCGGAAGGTCATCCGCACCTTGTCGCCACCCACCGCTTCCTCGTGCGCGATGGCATCCTTCGCCATTTCTTCGGGTAGGGGCTTACGGGGCAGTTTACTGGGCGGGGGGCGTCGTGGCATCGCTGCTCCGTCACAGTGGTTGGGCCGCCGGATGAGGTGGCTCCTTCTCCGGTTGCATGATCAGGCCGCCGCACGAGCGCTGCATCCAGACGTACCCGTTGTCTGTGCCGCCGTCCAGATCGCCGCATCGCTGGTGCTCAGCGACGAAGGCCACCAAGGCAGTCAGAACGTCCGGCATGGGGCCGGAAGATTAGCACAGGTCTTGGCCGAGGGGCTACGAGTGGCGACGTCTCCACCGGGCGGCAGCGCCCAACCCGCGTCGCGATTTTGACGGGCTTCTAGGGTTGGCTCTGCTGGCCGTGCGACAACTAGGTACTAGTACCGATTGAAGCCGGCGCGGCTGCCTCGCTATGCTTGCCGCATGGGACAACTTCTCTACATCAGTCGCGAGTAAAGAGTGGTCGGCAGCCGCGGCATCGAAGACGCGACCAAGGCCCCGGATCCACGGGTACTCGTGATCGATGATGACGACGATCTTCGAGCCTTGGTCGTCCGTGTTGTCAAACAGGCTGGATATGGGGTGGACGCGGTATCTGACGGACAGGCTGGGCTGGACCGCCTAGCGGAACAGGGCTACGATCTCATCGTCTGCGATTTGCGCATGCCCCGGATGGACGGCGTGACCTTCTACCGGGAAGTAGAACGCCGAAGTCCCGCCGCGGCGAGGCGCATTGTTCTCATGACGGCGCATGTCCGATCAGACGAGTATGTGGAATTCCTGCGAGGCGTCCACGCCCCAGTCCTCAATAAACCCTTCACGCTGGACGAGTTCCGCTCGACACTCGTCCGGATGGTGGGGCCGCGTCGCTAGCGACGGCGCTTGAGCCTTTGTCGATGGCGCGGCAGATGCGTACGGTCTGCACCACCGTCTTGAGTGAGCCTGAGAGTTTGGGCAAGAAGTGTGATGTTCCCATTTTACCCGCCAAATTCTTCACTGTTGTAGTTAGCCGTAGGTGACACCTGCGCCGCAAGTGTTGAACACCTTGATACTCTCGGCAGACGGCACGCCGGTTGCGTCGTTTACTCGCCATGCACCCGGACAGCAAGGGCAACGCCGGAGGGCTTCTTTTCGTTCTACGCGCAGAACGCCGCCGTCAGCGGCGATGCATCTGCGGCGGCAGTGACGCGGACGAAGAGTTTCGGAAGCGACTCAGGAAGCGCCTGGCCGAGGGTCGCCTCTTCCTCGCTAGTGGTGTCTCGACGCTGCGGCGCGGCACCGGCCGGCCGTGCATCGTGTGTTGTAAGGCGATCACCCATACGCAGGAGCACGAGGTAGAGGGCGACGGTGTGGCTCCCGTCGCCTTAGCTCATCCCGACTGTTATCGCATTTGGCGGGAGGAGTCCCGGGGCATGCGACCCCAGGAGAGATAACTTCCTACCAGTCTCGGTGGCAAGGAGTCGATCATGCCCTGCATTCGATGCGGCAAGGTCACCGTGAAGTGGTGTACTTGTTCAATCGGGGAGGCAAAGGAAGCATTCTCGGCCTGGTCCGAGGTCGAGCTCCGGCAGGCAAGTTACCGAGTCGCGCACTTGATCGTTGCATGGGCACCGGACCATGAGACCCCGATTCCTACCGCTGCAAGAAAGTGACGCGCCACACTGGACGCTGGTGACGTGTCCGCGCCACGGGACGGGTGACATTGAGTTGAGGCAGGAAGGCGCGTTCACGGAGGTCCGGTGTCGCGAGTGCGTGCTGGAGAGGGATAAGGCGGAGTAGAACCCGACGGGGCAAGCTCGAGAGGGCGCTCCCTCCCCGTCGGGCGAGTCCGGGCGTCTCGGCAGCCACCCGGTAGTGAATCGTAACGCGCCAGCCGGCGCTATTTGGTCCGGTCAGCGATACACGCGAGGTAAGCCTGCCGGTACCGTTGGTCGGTCTCGCCAATCGAATCCATCCCAAGTTGGGACGGTGAAATCCCCGGCGGGCTGCTGTCCGTGATCCGCCCACCGCTTGGATTGCTGCCGGGCTGCGGGCTGCCCGTCCCGGGAGCCGGCTGGGCAGTGGTTCCCGGCGAGACCGGTGTCCCCGGTGGCGTCGACGACGGTGCGGGTTGCCGCGTCGCCCCGGCGCTGGGCTGTACAGGGCTCGCCTTGCTCACTTGTGCCGCCTTCGTGTTGCAGAAATCCATATCCCCCTTGGTGGGCGTAGCGGCCAAAGCCGCTCCTGAAAGGATCCCGATCGCTAGAATTTCTGTCCCAATCAGCCTCCCGTGTCTCATGGTGCCCTCCATTGGCCAAGCAGACTACTCTGAGATCGCTCGAACATAGTCAAGCGGCGGATTGCTCTGAGATCGCTCGAACAGCGCGCTCAATCGCGCCAGGGCAAGAGCCCCCAAGAGGAGGCCGAAATCCCGAAGCGCGATGTCGTAGTAGCGAGCGCCCAGAAGCAAATTCACGATGATGCCGCATAGCCACAGGCCACGACGTAACCGCCGAGGGCGGGGCGAAATGCCACCAGCAGGCCGGCGACAATCTCGACTATTCCTGCAGCTCGCATGAGCGCCTGCGCAGATACGGGCAGTGCGTGCGCCACTGGTGGGGTCAAATACTGTTCCCACTGCACGAGAAAATTGGTGAACTTGTCGAGTCCAGCAATGATTGGTGCCGCGATGAAGGCGATGTACAGGAGCCGATACGCTTGGCGGGCCGGGGCCAACCCCGCGCGCGAAAGCGGGACGACTACCGGTTCACTGTCAAGTACGCGGCTCATAGCTGATCCCCCCTGCATGACAGTGGGGCTGCATCGGACGTGCCCCAGGGCCATTTGCCCGAACGGACCCCTGTTTCGGCCGTTTTGACTAGGTAGGTTCTGCGCGTAGGGGTACAAGCTACTGAGGAGTCCGGGGCGATGTGGACTGGACGCGATTGCCGCCCGAAGCCCCACGGCATGCAGGCTACGACAACCGGCCCGTCTGCCTCGCCTCCGTATGGACGGGGCGGACGCACTCTACGCTGACGGCTCTTCCTTCTGCTCGCAACGTTAGCCCAGTTGAATACTCCCGCTGGAAGTGCCTAAGAAGATCAAGCGGATACAGCGAGGCTAGCTTATCGCAGATGTGTCCACGCTTTGCCGGAGCCGCACTCAGACTCGCGTCGAGATTCAGTCGCGCCCGTCGAGGGCCTGCTGCACGAGCTCGTGCACGGTCCGGAGTCCGCTCAGCAGCGCGGGGCCCGGACTGAGCAGCGTGGCCCCGTCCACCTCGTGCACGCGGCCTTCCCTCACCGCGCTGATCCGGTCCCAGCCGGGCCGGCCGCGCACCAGATCGAGGTCGGCGGGCTTGCCGCACCAGGAGACCAGGATGAGCTGGGGATCACGCCGCGCCACCTCCGCCGCCTCCACCACCCGCTCCCGCGCGCTCCGGCGATCGCGCAGCTCCGCGAACACGTCGCGGCCGCCGGCCAGCTCGATCAGCTCGGAGACCCACCGGATGCCGACGATCAGCGGGTCGTGCCACTCCTCGAAGTACACCCGGGGTCGGTCGGGCCACATGGTGGAGAACTCGCGCACCTGGTTGATCTCGTCGTGCATGTCGGCGACGAGCGCGCGCGCGGCCTCCTCCGCTCCGAGCAGGCCGCCCACCATCAGGATGGACTGGAGGATCTCGTCGATCGAGCGGGGATTGGTGCAGAGGACCGGCAGGCCGGCCCGGATCAGGTCGGCGGCGACGTCGGCCTGCAGGTCCGAGAACGCGAGCACCAGGTCCGGCTCGAGGGCGAGGATGCGGTCGACCCGGAAGGTGGTGAAGCCGCCGACCCGGGGCTTGTCGCGCGCCTCGGGCGGACGGTGCGCGGTGCCGGGTACGCCCACCACCCGTTCCCCCGCCCCGAGCGCGTAGCAGATCTCCACGTGCTCGGCGCTCAGACAGACGATGCGCCGGGGGGAAGTTACTGGTGACTTGCCGTACATTCTGCGCGGGGTTTCCCCCTCACCCTGCCCTCTCCCCAAAGGGGAGAGGGATATGAGGTTAGAGGTCCTTGGCCTGGTAGAGCTCGGTCTTCGAGATTGAGCGCTGGAAGCCGAGGTAGGCTTCCTTGGTCATGCGCGGCGCCCACGACTTCAAGATGTCGCGTGCTCCGTCCGCGTCGCCCCACAGCAGGTCGACCGCCATCAGGGCCAGCTGCTTGGCCGGCTCCACGTAGGCCACCTTAGGGTCGGCGATCGCGTAGTCGGCGCCGTGGCCGCTGCCCACCGCCCCGCCCATGTAGGGATGAAGAGTCGGCATCACGTGGGAAATGTCGCCCATGTCGGTGGAGCCGCTGCGGTGGCCGGACTCGGTCACCTGGTCGGCGCCCAGGACGTCCGCCGCGTTCGTCTTGAAGAGCTCGGCCATGCCCATGTGGTTGAAGAGCGGGAGATAGCCGGGCAGCGTCTCGATCTCGACCTGTGCGCCCAGCGCCATCGCGCCGGCGCGGAGCGCACGGTCGACCTTCCGGTTCGCCTCGAGGATCGCCTCGACGGTCTTGCCGCGCACGTAGGTCTCGAGGCGTACCTCGCCCGGGATCACGTTCACCTGGCTGCCGCCGTGGGTGATGATCGGGTGCACGCGGATCGAGTCCTCGTCGCGGAAGGTCTCCCGGATCGCGTTGATGGCGGCGAGGCCGATGTTGGCCGCGTAGAGCGCGTTGACTCCCATGTGCGGCGCGCCGCCCGCGTGCGAGGCGCGGCCGATGTAGCGCACCGTCTTCACGATGCAGCCGTTGTTGGAGGCGGCAACCCCCGCCTTCTTCATGTCGGGCTGCGAGGTGGTGTGGATCATCATCGCGAGGTCGACGTCGTCGAAGTGGCCCAGGCGGAGCAGTTCCGGCTTGCCACCCAGGAACTCGAGGCGCCCCGCCCGCGCCTGCTGCACGCGCCACTCGACGTCGCCGTACTCCTCGGCGGGCACCGCGAAGAAGACCACCCGGCCGGCCAGGTGATCGAGGGCGCGCGTCTCGAGCAGTCCCATCGCCGCTCCGAGCAGCCCGGCCATCTGGGCGTTGTGG
>Ga0075423_10006629_pt1 | contig 10879 bp, 6 predicted proteins | sample SoiMethybrSBSTD2_FD_80114 | JGI IMG/M metagenome (GOLD analysis project Ga0075423, IMG submission 80114) | Bulk soil microbial communities from a Populus tree surrounding site in Tennessee, USA - Soil MetaG P. TD hybrid SBSTD2 | ecosystem: Environmental > Terrestrial > Soil > Tree plantation...
CTGGAGAGCGCGGATGTGCTGGTCCAGAATCTCAAGCCTGGGGCCGTGGACCGTCTTGGCTTCGCGGTTCCCGACCTTCACCGCGCTTATCCGCGCCTGGTGCTCTGCTCGATCAGTGGATACGGCGAGGAGGGACCGCTGGCGGACCGCAAAGCCTACGATCTGCTGGTCCAGGCCGAAACTGGGCTCTGCTCCATCACGGGCGGTCCTGCGGAGCCGGCCCGAGTGGGAATCTCGGTCGTCGACATCGCGACCGGTGCCACGGCCTATGCGGCCATCCTGGAGGCGCTGCTCACGCGCGCGACAACGGGGCAGGGCGCCGATATCCGTGTCTCGATGTTCGATGTGATGGCAGACTGGCTGACGGTGCCACTGCTGCACCACGAAGGCGGCAAGACGCCGCGCCGAGTTGGCCTCGCGCATCCGTCGATTGCGCCCTATGGCGTGTTCACGACCAAAGATGGGGCCGCAATTTTGATCTCCATACAGAGCGAGCGGGAGTGGGCCAATCTGTGCCGGGATTTCCTGCAGAACGAAAGCGCCATCAAGGATGAGCGCTTCGCCACGAACGTCGTCCGCGTTCGCAATCGCGACCAGACCGATGCCATGGTCGGCGCGGTGTTTGCCTCGCTCGATGCCGTGGCCGCCGAGCAACGCCTGACCCGGGCCGATGTCGCGTTTGCCAAGGTCAACGACATGGCGGCACTGTCCGCGCACGCCCACCTGCGGCGCATCACCGTCGAGACAGCGTCTGGACAGGTTTCCTACCCGGCCCCGGCGCCGATCTTCATCGGTGCGCCGCGTCGCTATGGCCCCGTGCCGGCGCTCGGCGCCCATCAGGCTCTCAAGGACGAAGACGAATGCGGCCGAGACCTCTGACTGGCGGATGCAGAACCTGCTGCTGAAGCCGCGACCCTGCAACGTGCGTCCGTCTTCCTCCGGGTCGCGCGCTCAAAGGCGCTGGGGTGAACGGCGTGGCCGGCGCATGCGCCGGATGCTGATTCATGCGGATCACGCCACCAGAGGATTGACGTAGCCGGCCACAAGCTTGACCAGATCGGCCTGGCGATCGGTGCCGGTCTTGGCGAATAGCCGGCGGAGATGGGTTTTCACCGTGGTGGGAGATATCCCCATCGCTTCCGCCACTTCAGGCACACCCCCCACCTGTACAATGGCGAACAGCACGCGCAGCTCCGTCGGCGTCAGCTTGTAGAACTTGGCAATGATGTCTTGTGGCGATGGCATGTCGAGCGCCGCCCTCTTCACGAATACGGCGGCAATCGCGTCAGAGCTCGCGCCGGCCTGCCGGCGCACTCCCGCGGTCAGCGGCAGCACGTGCGCGACATAGTGCTCGCCGTCGCGAGCGGTCAGCGGCACAGCGCCGCCGCGCGGCCCCGCATCAGCGTCGCCACTCTCCGTGATGCCGAAGATCTCGTCGAGGCCTTGCACCGCGCTGGCGTCGTAATGTGCAAGCTTGCCGCTGTTGCCGCGCGCCAGAACGCCTTGCGTCAGCATGTCTTGGCCGCTCGTATTGGCATGCACAATCCGCCCGCGGGCATCCACAAAGAAGAGGCCGGCCCCGATTCCATCGAGGGCATTGCCGAATGTTGCGGCATTGGCCGCCGCGCGATCAACCCTCTGGCCGACGAGCACAGCCCGGCGAATGTGCGGGACGATCAATCGCAAGCGCTCTCGCATTGAGCTGTCCACCGCCCCGCTCTCGCTCTTACGCAGGAACAACAGGCGCACGAAATCGGTCGGCGACTTGTCGAGGCTCGCCTGCAGCAGGTCGACAAAGCCCTGAGGCTCCAGCCATTCTCTGTAAAAGTAGCTGTCTGCGAACTCACCGTGCGGAAGCAGATCGGCTGGACTGGCTACGTCTTCGGTTTCAAGCAGAAACATCGGTGTCGTTGTCGGGTCGAGCTTTGCGTAACGCTCGACGTACAGATCGACGTGGCCAGATTTGACACCGAATGCATGGATGAGCTTGACGGAAATGCCGGCGGGGTTCTGCCAAAGCAGAATCCCCGCTTGCGCACCCACGAATTGAGCCGCCTTGTCGAGTGCTCCGATCCACAGCGTCTGGTCGATGGCTGCGTCGTAGATGTCCCCGATCAGCGAAGAAATGTGTTCTGGATCAAACATGCGATTCTTTGCAAAAAGCGAGCTGGGCGAGCGATCTTGTGAATGGCTCCGTAACATCCATGCGCGTACACTTGCGACAAGTGCGCCATGGTGGCTGCTCTCAAGCTTTCGCTCATTTTGGATTTGCTGTCGGATTGACAAAAGCACGTCCGCTCGGTCCGATGCCGCTCACCTGGATCACCACCGGCTCCCGGACCAAAACGAAATGCGGGATGTTTGCGGGCTCGGTGTAGAAGCTTCCCGCCGGCAATGCTTTCAGCGCTGTCTCATCGAATTTCTCACCATAGCCGGTATTCCAAGTGCCCGAGAGGATTGTCACCTCGCGGTAGTCCGGATGGGTGTGCGGTGCGAGCCGGTATCCAGCAGGAAACTTCAAGCGGATCGTGTAGAGCCCCGGCTTGGACGGATCTCCCACCAAGTTTGCTTGCTCAATGCCCGCCAGCGCCAGGCCGCCTTGCGACTGCCACTTCATCTCAGCGGGCGTCAACGCCATGGGGTCCGCTTTATCCCCCGCATGAAGGATGCCCAAGACGCTGGAAAGTCCCAAGTAGCACACTACTAGTGCAGATCGCCGAATGATCATGTGAACCTCTCGTTGATCGTCGGCGCTCTCCTGCCACTCGGTCGTTGGAAACTGCGTTGTAATGTGCGTAGAAAAAATTGATTGCTTGCGTTGAAATTTGTCTTTTGCCAAAGCATCCAGTTGTCGGCAGCAGCGTGGAACGCCGATAGAGACATTAAGGTTCAATCAAACAGTTCCGAGGCGCTGGCCACGAAGCCAGTATCAGTTATTGAAGGAATAGATCGTGAAAAATAACGAGCTGCTGCACGTCCGCGTTTTGGGTCACCTCTTCGTAGGATATCGCCACACCAGAGTAAAGTTGCCGCCATCAAGGAAGACGCGCGCTCTGCTCGCTTATCTCGCAGTCACTGGGCGTGCGCACAGCCGCGATCGGCTCTGTGGCATGTTCTGGGGCCTGCCCGATGATCCACGCGCCGCCTTGCGGTGGAGTTTGAGCCATTTGCGGCCTCTGATTGATGATGGTGACTGTCGCAGGATCATCGCCGATCGCGAAAGCGTCGGGCTCGATCTCAGCTGCGCGACGGTTGACATTTTGTCCTTGCGCAGCGCGGCTCGCGGTGGCGTCGAGCTCATGTCCATCGAGGCATTGCGTGAGGCAGCGCAAGCACTTGAGGGCGAGTTTCTGGAGGGTCTCGATCTGCCTGATTGTCAGGAGTTTGCAATCTGGTGCGCGGCACAGCGCGAGGAGACACGGCGACTTCGCGTGCGTGTTCTCACTGCGTTGATCGCCCGACTGGAGGATATCCCTGAGGAGGCGCTACCCTTTGCACGCACGCTCAGCTTGCTCGAGCCAGACAATGAGACGGCTCATGCCGCATTGGTTCGATTGCTGTGTGCCACCGGCCGCCGCGGCGAGGCCGGCAATCACCTGCAGCGAGCACGTCGGCAGCTCGCCGAGCTCCAGGTGGTGAGCACCGGCGCCCTGGAGCGAGTCGCACAGATGTCGTTGCAAGCGGACGTGTGTATTCGCTCGAATGGAGGAGACATCGCGCCAACTCGTGCCGAGCACCAGCGTGCCGTCACCCTTTCGCATGATGTGCAGTTTTGCAGGACCTCAGATGGCGTTCGGATTGCGTATGCTGCGGTGGGCGACGGGCCGCCTCTGGTTTGGGCTGCGCCCTGTCTTGCCTTCAGCTGGAAAAGTCCGATCTGGCGTCACTGGACCGAAGAGTTCGCGAAGGATCGTACATTCGTTCACTATGACGAGCGTGGCAGCGGTCTCTCGGACTGGGACAATGTCACCTTTTCGGTTGATTCATTCGTCCGCGACCTTGATGCGGTTGTCGATGCACTCGGCCTCGATCGGTTCGCGCTGATTGGGAGCTCGAAAGGGGGCCCGACATCGATTGCCTACGCGGCACGTCATCCGGAACGGGTCTCGCACCTCGTTCTCTACGGCACATTCGCCGAGGGTTGGCGGGTGCGGGGAGACAGTGCTGAAATCGAGCGATGCGAGGCGATCATCACCCTGACACGGCAAGGATGGGCGCAGGACAACCCCGCCTTTCGACAGATCCTGACATCTCTGCTGCTGCCTGACGCCACGCTCGATGAGATGGGGTGGCTGAATGATCTGCAGCGAGTCTCTGCCTCGGCCGAGAATGCAGCCCGGCTGCAGCAGTCGCTCGGGGATTTCAATCTTCTCGACCTGTTGCCAGCCATCAAGGCACCGACTCTTGTGCTGCACTGCCGGGACGATGCCACGCTACCTTTCGAGCAGGGGCGCCTGATCGCCAGTCGTGTCCCTGGTGCCAAGCTTGTCGCGCTCGACAGCCGCAACCACATCCTCTTGCCACGCGATCCAGCCTGGGGACGATTCGTCAGCGAGGTACGCCAATTTCTGTCTGAAGGTGCGACGATAATATCCGGTGCATAGTGGGCAGCCTCCCATGACCATTGTTGATCGGCGCCGCGAGCTGTGGCTTGTGATATAGGTGGCGTGCAGTGTGAGCGCCGCCGCGCTGACGATGGGAGGATGCAATGCGAAAGGCAGTTCTGGGTCTCTGCTTTCTGCTGTTGTGCTACAGCGTTGGTGCCGCGCATGCGCAGCAGGCACTGAAAGTCGGTCTGGTCATGAGCTTCACAGGCCAGTTTACGGATCCGGCCACGCAGATGGACAACGGCATCAAGCTTTATATGAAGCATCACGGCGACACGGTTGCCGGCCGCAAGATCACACTCATCCGCAAGGATACTGCCGGCGCGCCGGACGCTGCAAAGCGGCTTGCGCAGGAATTGGTTGTGCGTGACCAGGTCGACATTCTGGCCGGCTTTGTGCTCACGCCCGAGGCGCTCACGGTCGCCGACCTTTCTGCCGAAGCGAAGAAGTTCATGGTGGTCATGAATGCGGCGACCGCAATCATCACCACCAAGTCGCCCTACATCGCACGTTCGTCTTTGACCCTGCCGCAGAATTGCGAGCTGTTGGGAACCTGGGCGTACAAGAATGGTGTCAGGAAAGCCTTCACCATGGTTGCGGACTATGCACCCGGCCATGATGCCGAATCCTCGTTCGAGCGCGCGTTCAAGGCCGCCGGCGGCGAGATCGTCGGCTCGCTTCGTATGCCGGTCGCCAATCCGGACTTTTCCGCTTTCGTGCAGCGCGCCAAGGATACTGCACCGGATGGAATCTTCATCTTCGTACCCGGGGGCTCGCAACCGCCGGCTCTGGCGAAGGCTTTGGTCGAGCGGGGGATCGATCCGACCAAGGTCAAGATCATGGGGCAGGGCGAGCTCACCGACGATACTGCGCTCAAGGCCATGGGGGATGCCGCGATTGGCATCATCACCGCCTATCACTACGATCACGGACATGACTCGCCAGCGAACCGCAGGTTCGTCGCGGCCTACAATGGCGATTACAAGCGCAATCCGGATATCTATTCGGTTGGCGGGTATGACGGCATGCACCTCATCTACGAGGCGCTGAAGAGGACCGGGGGCAAAGCCGATGCGCAAAGCCTCGTCGACGCCGCAAAAGGGCTGGCATGGGAAAGCCCGCGTGGCCGCATTGCCATCGATCCGGAGACGCGCGACATCATCAACACGGTCTACATCCGCAAGGTCGAGAAGGTTGGGGGCCAGCTCCGGAACGTGGAGATCGAAAAGTTCGAGAATGTGAAGGACCCGGTGAAGGCGCGTATGAAATAGCGCCCTCAATCGTCTGACAGATCAGGCGTTGATTGCAATGGAACTTCAATCGTGCAGACAACGCCTGAGGGTTTGTAGTCGCGCTGCACCCGCGCTTGAGGAACCTCTTGTTCGATGAGAACGCTGCCAAAACCTTTGCCGGTTGGAGGTTTCACGCGAGGTCCACCACTTTCTGTCCAGACGAATTTGAGCACATTGGCTTCCTTGCGCTGCGCCAACGACCATTTGAGCGAAACCGTCCCGGCCGGCGCAGACCATGCGCCATACTTCGCGGCATTTGTGGCGAGCTCGTAGATGACGAAGCTGAAAGGGGACGCGAGACTGGGCGGCAGCACGACCGGCGGCCCTTCAATCTGCGCGCGCGACGGATCGTCAGAAATGTAGGGCTTCAACTGTTCTCGAACCAGCGACGCCAGGTCAGCACCCTTCCAATCCGACTGGACGAGAAGATCATGGGCGCTCCCCAGCGCGGCGACCCGGCCCTCGAAACCTTGAACGAAATCTTTGGTCGTTTTGGCACTTCGCAGGGTTTGGTGCGCAATAGCCTGCACGACCGCAAGGGTGTTCTTGACCCGATGGTTGAGCTCACGCAGCAGCAACCTTTGCTGCTGTTCCCACTGCTTGCGCTCGGTAATATCACGGTCACTTTCGAACACTAGCCGACGACCTTCGACCGTGACGAGCTCGAGCCTGCTATCGACAGCGAACTCGCGTTCATCTTTGGTCTTCTGTATCAACTCCCCGCTCCAGGTCCCGCGCTCAAGCAGCTTGGCCTTGAGCTGCTCGAATGACGAACCCGGCACAGTCGTCCTTAGGAGCCTTTGACTCTGTTGACCGATCGCTTCCGTAGATTTGAAGCCGTAGAATTCCTCGCAGCCGCGGTTCCATTGCAAGACGCTGTCGTCCACATCCCAGACGAAGATCGGCTCACGCGACAGGTCGACCAACTGCTTTTCGTGCAACAGATGCTGCTCGCTGGCTCTGAGGGCCTCCTCGATCTGGCGGCGGTCGCTGATATCGACGAATGTGATGACCACACCATCGATCTTGTCATCCACGGTCCGATAAGGCCGAAGGCGGACATCAAACCAGCGATCGGCGCGGCTGCGGACCTCACGCCGAATTGGTACGAGATCCGCAAGCACGGTGCGGGCATCCTTGATCAAATCGGTATATTCAAGCTGATGGGCAAAGTCGGTGATCGGCCGGCCTTCGTCCGCAGGCGTGATGCTGAACAGATCCGTCACCCGATCCGTGAACCGCTTGATGCGCAGGCTGGCATCGAGAAAGAGCGTGCCGAAATCGGTCGCCGCCATCAGGTTCTGCAGATCGCTGTGCGCCCGCGAAATCGCATCCAGCTTCAGCTTGAGCTCAGTATTGACGGTCTGCAGCTCCTCGTTGATCGATTGCAGCTCCTCCTTGCTCGTTTCGAGCTCCTCCGAGGTCGATCGATACTCCTCATTGATCGACTGCAGCTCTTCATTGGCAGCCCGCAGCTCTTCGTTGGCGGCATCTGACTCCTCGCACACCGTGCGAAGCCGCGACTGCGTCAGCTCCAGCTCCTGGGTGAGCCGGCGCACTGTTTCATCCGTGACCTGCTGGTCCGAACGCAGCAGGTTTGGATCAATGGTTTCGCCCTCGATGAACATCACCAGCGCGTGACGCGGCAGGGTCTCGTCCTTTGAGGGCTTGATCAGAAGATGGACCCGATGCGGTGAGCCATTGAACCGGACCGCTATCGGAAGACTGAGCGTCGAGATGTTCTGCTCGAAAGCACGATTGAGAGAAGACCGAAGCTCGAAGCGCAGCTCCGGCCGAGCCAGGTCACCGATGTCCCCGCTCAGGGGACCCCCCGACGGCATCAGGTAGCGGCCGGCATTATCCGAAAGGTGGACAACCCGGTGCGCCTCGTCAACGAGCACGCTTGGTGGGGCCACCTCCTCGATCGCGCGCCGATGCATGGCGGCGTCACCAAGCGCGACTGTCGGGCTCAGTCCGCGGGCATACTGTACGTTCGGCTCGCGCACTCTGACAGGCCCGAGGAGACGAGGCACCAGCCGTGGCTTCTCGCCGACCTGCACTGTCGACTGATAGATGCGCGCAGAACGATCCACAAGACGAAACAGGCCGGGCGGATGCTCGGCCGTTTCCGACGAGCCGACGAGCAGAAAGCCGCCCGGATTGAGCGCGTAGTGGAATGTATTGCAGACCTGCTCCTGCAGCTCGCGGTCGAGATAGATCAGCACGTTGCGGCAGGAGATCAGGTCCACATGAGAAAACGGCGGGTCCTTCAGCAAGTCATGGACCGCAAACAGCACGGAGTCCCGCACCTCTTGCCGCACGCGGTAGCGATCGCCTTCTTGCGTAAAAAAGCGTCGAAGTCTCTCTTCGTTGACGTCAGTCTCGATGGCGGCTGGATAGCGCCCTTCTCGCGCCGAGGCGAGCGCTCGAGCATCCAGGTCGGAGCCGAAGATCTGGATTGGCGGGCGGAGTTCATGGCGCCCCGCCTCCTCCAACAACAGCATGGCCAGAGTGTAGGCTTCTTCGCCGGTGGCGCAGCCGCAAACCCATACCCGAACCGGCTCGTTCGGATCCTTGTCCTTGAACAGGTTGGGCAGCGCCGCTTTGGCCAGTGTGCCGAAAGCCTCGGTGTCGCGAAAGAACGTGGTCACCGAAATGAGGAGATCGGCCAGGAGGGACTGCGCCTCGTCTGCGTTCTCCCGCAGAAAATCATAATAGTCCTTCAGTTCGTCTGTCCGGTTCACCTGCATGCGGCGAGCAATGCGCCGAAGCACCGTCGACTGCTTGTATTTGGAAAAATCGTGGCCGGTGCGGACCCGCAGATGGGCGAGGATACGCCGCAGCAGCTCCTCATCGATATTGCTCGCATCTGGTACCGGCGTGCTCTGCTTGACGCGAAGCAGCTCGACGAGGCGTTGCGCGAGGTCGCGAGCGGGCAGCACGAAGTCCGCCACGCCGGTCGCAATGACGCTGCGCGGCATGGAGGCCCATTCCGCCTCGTTCGGGTCTTGCACCAGAATGATGCCGCCTGCCTCCTTGACGGCCCGAACGCCAATGGCGCCGTCAGAACCGGCACCACTCAGGACAACGGCGAAGCCATCACCAATCCGTTCCGCGACCGACCGGAAGAAGAGGTCGATGGGCGATCGCTGGCCGTGAGGCTGCTCGAACTCCACCGCCGAGACCTCGTGGTCGATCATCTGCAGGCGGCGATCGGGCGGAATGACGTAGACGTGATCCGCCGCAAGCTTCTGCTTTCCTTCGATCTGCACAACCGGCATGCGCGTTCGTGCGGCCAGGATGCTCGGCAATTCACTGCGCCGCTGTGGATCGAGATGCACCACCACCACATAGGCAGCGCCGGTTGTTGGCGGAAGCGACCCTATAAAGGCCTGGAGCGCCTGCACTCCGCCGGCCGACGCACCAATCGCGACAATGACCGGCTTTCCTGCTTCCCCCTGACCGTCACTGCCGCGGTTGTTCCTGTCGATCGCCATCGTGACCTGCCGATCCGGTCTTGCTTGAGTTTATCGCGACGCAGCGCCGTACGCCATGCAATTGAAGCGCGCCTTTTGCTTTCCGGCGACAACGTTCCAATGGGGAACTTTGTTTCGCTCCAGCGGTTGAGCGTGAAGGGCCCGCAGCCAAGGAGAGCAACAATGGCCAATCGCGACCTCGTGGCCATCGGTGCATCGGCGGGCGGGGTGGAGGCTTTGGCCTTCCTGTGTAAGAGGTTACCGGCTCAGTTTCCAGCGACCGTTCTGATCACGCAGCATCTTCCCAGCCACTATGCATCCAGTCTGGATCAAATTCTGAGTGATGCCGGCAACCTGCCGGCGACGTTCGCCCGCGAGGGTGATCCCCTTAGAAAGGGGCAAATTTTAATCGCGCCGCCGGGCTGTCATTTGATCGCCGATCGCGACAGACTGCTTTTGGGCAAGGGCCCGCGAGAGAACAACGCCCGCCCCGCCATCGACCCGATGCTGCGTTCAATCGCGGTCTGTTGCGGCCCGCGTGCAATTGGGGTGATCCTGACCGGCACCCTCGGCGACGGGGCTTCCGGGCTGGAGGCGATCCAGCAATGCGGAGGCATAACGGTGGTGCAGGATCCCGATGATGCTGCCTTCCCGGACATGCCGCGCACGGCATTAAACCGGTCGATACCGGACCACGTCGCCAATCTGGCAGACCTTCCGGTCCTCTTGAACAGTCTTGTCCAGCGTCCCGCCGGCGAGCCAAAACCGGTGCCTGAATCAATCCGGTTTGAGGTTGGCATCGCGAGCGGTCAAAAGGCCAGCATGCAGGACATGGATCGGCTGGGCCGGCGTTCGGTCCTGACCTGCCCTGAGTGCAATGGCGTGATGTGGGAGATCGACGAGATGTCCCACTATCGTTGCCATGTCGGTCACGCCTATGGCGCGGCCTCGATGGATTTGGCCGTCGACGCGAACCTCCGGCGCGCGCTTGGATCCGCCTTGCGGGCCCTGGAGGAGCGCGTCGCGCTGACCGAAAGGCTTCGCAAGCAGGCGAGCGAACGCGGCCACAACCAGAGTGCCGACGTTTGGACACGCAGGATCGAGGAAACTGAAAAGGAGACGGACGCGCTCCGCAAGGCAATCATTCGAGTTGACCAACTGATCGACCGGGCGGCCTGAGGGCGGACTTAGGTCAACATGCGTGACGTTGTCCGGACATCAGCTCTGCGGTGCCTGGCGTTCATGGGCCAGTCTGAGGAAGCTTGTGGTAAGCCTCACCTGTCCTCGCATATGCAAAAAGGGGTATGCTTGGTTAGCTCTGCCGGACCGGTAGAGCATGGCATTCCAACGTAGGCTGCGACAGGAGCGAATTATGCCTGATCGGCTGGCCGAGCGGCTGCGGGTGTGCACGGATGTTCAGTCCGTACTGGACACCGCCTTGGATCGATGTTTGACCCTCGTTGGCACGGGTCTCGGCAATATCCAGTTGGCGGACTGGACAGAC
>Ga0075423_10006634_pt1 | contig 10873 bp, 11 predicted proteins | sample SoiMethybrSBSTD2_FD_80114 | JGI IMG/M metagenome (GOLD analysis project Ga0075423, IMG submission 80114) | Bulk soil microbial communities from a Populus tree surrounding site in Tennessee, USA - Soil MetaG P. TD hybrid SBSTD2 | ecosystem: Environmental > Terrestrial > Soil > Tree plantation...
AGTGACAAGCTAGAATTCTGTTCGTACGCCTTCTTGTCACTTGCCACTCATCAGTTGTCACTATTCCTATGTAACCAGCACAGTAACAGCAGTGACGAGTGACCAGTGACAAGCTAGAATTCTGTTCGTACGCCTTCTTGTCACTTGTCACTCGTCAGTTGTCACTATTCCTATGTAACCAGCACAGTAACAGCAGTGACAAGTGACGAGTGACCAGTGACAAGCTAGAATTCTATTCGTACGCCTTCTTGTCACTTGTCACTCGTCACTCGTCACTGTTCCCATGTTCGATTGGCTTGACGCGATTGCCCGCCGCGTGGGCGCGTTCATAATTGGCGTGCCGGTCTACGTCGCCGGGCCGGCGATGATTCTGATCGGCGCGCTCGATTCGTCGCTGTTGTCTCTGCCTGAAATCAACGACTACCTGGTGGTTGCGCGCTGCTACACGCATCCGAAAACGGCCTTTTTCTTTCCACTTTTTCCGGCGATTGGATCGACTCTTGGGTGTGCGCTCCTGTACACGATTTTTAAACGCGGCGGTCTGGCTGTTCTCCACCGTCGGTTTCGCGCCGATCGCGTAGAAAAGGTGGAGCGGGCGTACGCGCGTTTCGGCGTGCTGGCACTGGCAGTTCCAGCGCTCCTGCCGCCCCCGCTGCCCTTCAAGATTTTCATTGCCACCGCGGGTGCCTTGCAGTTTCCGCGAAAGCGTTTCCTCGTAACGATTTTGATTGCGCGCTCGGTGCGCTATTACACAGAAGGCATCCTGGCGGTTTACTATGGCGAGCGCGTCCTGCGGTTCCTGAAAGACAACGGCTTGTTGATTGTCAGCATTGTCGCAGGCGTCGTCGTGATCGGTTTGGCAATTTACCTCTTATCGAGCCGCGGGCGGCAAGCAGTCGAGGCGGCTGAAAAAGCTAACGGAGAAGGACCTAATTAACGTTTGAAATCCTTGATTCACAAAATTACTGGCGGGCTGGGGCAGCTATCGCAATACCTGGTTTCATTTGGGCCTTTTGGATTGCTGGCTATCGCGTTTCTTGATTCGGTTTTGATTCCGATGCCCGGCGGAGTCGACGCGGTTTTGTTGCTGCTCGCGGCGTCGCGCCCATCGTGGATGTTGATTTACGTTGCCGCGGCCACAATTGGATCGACCGTCGGTTGTGTAGGTCTGTATCGACTGTCGCAGAAGGCAGGCAAGCGTGCTCTCTCGCGGTTTTCGGAAGCGAAGCAGAAGCGCGTGAAGGACCTGATTGACCGGTATGATGTGATGTCGGTCCTGGTCGCGTCGTTGTTGCCGCCACCGTTTCCTTTCAAGTTGTTTGTCGTCTCGTCGGGAGTGTTTCGCCTGAACCTGGTGCGATTTACGTTGGCGATCGCCGCCGGTCGCACGTTTCGTTATTTGCTGGAAGGTTATCTCGCGGCGCGGTACGGCGGACACGCAAAGGATTTATTAGCGCGTTACTATCCGACGATTGGAATTACTCTGGCCGTGCTGATCGTGCTGTTCTTTATTGGCAGGGCGCTGATGCGCCAATCGCGCAAGACGGAACCGTCAGGCGTCGAAAGCTAACTGCAGCTCACCCGCGGGAAGCTTTGCCTGAAACTTTCGCGCTTCCGAGAGTGTGAGAATTCCGTTCTCTGACAATTCACTTAACAGGCGCAGGAATACACGCGCGGTGGCGAGGGCGTCATCCGCTGCGCGGTGACGGCGCGGAATCTCAACCGCAAAGTACGTAGTGAGCGAGTCGAGCCGGTGGCTTTCCAACTGTGGCACCAGCCGGCGCGCCAGATCCACGGTGCACAGCTGCGCATTGCGCAATCTAAAACCGGGAAAGACGCGCGCGATTTCCCGGTTCAGCAGCGGCAAGTCGAAATTCGCATTGTGCGCGACCAGCACTGAGTCGCCGATAAAGCCCAACCATTCATCGACGATGTCGGGAAATGTTGGCGCGGTCAAGAGCATTTCACTCGAGATTCCCGTCAGGTCTGCGAGGAACTTCGGCACGTTCGCCTCGGGATTGATGAGCGTCTGAAAGTCGTCGAGCAGGTCGCCGCCGCGTACGCGGTACGCGCCGATTTCAATAATGCGCGCGGGTATGCGCCGACCATGGACGGCCTCGACATCGAATACTACGAACTCGGTATCGCGCAGCAAACTCGATCCGGAGTCGGATGGGTTGATGGCGAGATATTCCGGCTCGAATGTGAATCGCGAATCGTTCCGGAGGAGCTCGGTGACCAGTGAGGCCGCCAGCTCGTTATTGATGTTGGTCAGACTCAGGACCGATTCCGCGATTTGCAGGAAGCCGGCGCGACCGCCACTGTCACGAACTAATTCGAATGTCTCGTTTACGAGAGTAGAATCAGAAACAAGATTGCCTGGTATGTTCACGCCAGCATTGTAACGGAAGGCGCGATGGCGCAGCTAATGTGAAACAGGAAAACGTACTCGAAATCTTCAAACGGACGGGCGCGCTCCTGGAAGGCCATTTTATTTTATCGAGCGGCTTGCATAGCTCTGTTTACCTTCAATGTGCCATCGCGTTACAGTCTCCCGAAGTTGCGAACCAATTTGGCAGCGCAATCGCGGAGAAGTTTCGCGAGCAGGGAATTGAGACGGTAGCGTCGCCGGCAATTGGCGGATTGATCATTGGTTACGAAGTTGCGCGAAATCTCGGCGCGCGCTTCATCTGGACTGAGCGCGAGCAGGGGCAAATGACGCTGCGCCGGGGCTTTACCGTGAGGGCAAGCGAACGAGTGCTGGTGGTCGAGGATGTGATTACCACCGGGGGCTCAACACGAGAGACGATCGATGCACTGAAAAGTCACGGGGCGGAAATAGTCGCGGCTGCGTCAATCATCGATCGTTCCGGAGGCAACGCGGACGTGGGCGTGCCGCGCCTTTCGTTGGCGACGCTAAACGTTCCGGCCGCGCTGCCTGAGGACTGCGAAGCGTGCGCGCGCGGCGAAGTGGCGGTCAAGCCAGGAAGCCGCTCAACAGTAAGCAGTAAGCAGTAAGCTGTGGGCAGTGAGCAGTGAGCAGTGGGCTGTGGGCAGTCAGCGGTTCCTTGTCGCTTTCTGATTCTGTCCTTTACCGAAAGTCACGTCCTGCCAATCGTCAAGTCTCGGACGACCGCTTACTGCTCACGGCTCACCGCCCACTGCCCACTGTTCACTGATTTATGAACTTCAAACTTCTCCTTCAATACGACGGCACTGACTTTCACGGCTGGCAAATTCAACAGGGGCTGCGCACAGTCCAGGGCGAGTTGACGCGCGTGTTGTCTTTACTCGACGACCGCGAGGTAACCGTGCACGGGTCGGGACGCACTGATGCGGGCGTGCACGCCGAAGGCCAGGTCGCGAGTGTTCAGCTTCAGCGCGAAATCGCGCCGCAGAAATTGCGTAACGCGATCAACGGAAACTTGCCGCCGGACGTGCGCGTGCTTTTCGTAGACCATGTGCCGGACGAATTTCATGCGCGGTACTCGGCGCGCCGCAAGACTTACGTGTACAGAATCGTTCATGGCTTCGTCATCTCGCCATTCTGGTCTCGTTATGCCATGCAGGAAGGACGCGCGGTGGATCTTCGCCGCATGCGGGCATGCGCCGGGCTATTTCTGGGTGAACACGATTGGACGGCTTTTTCGGCGGCGCAGTCTGACGCCGAGTCTCGTGTTCGCGACGTGATGCGTTGTGACATCGATGACCGCTGGAGCGCGCGCGGACGCTGTCATCTGATCGAGCTCACGGTAACAGCGGATGGGTTTTTGCGTTACATGGTGCGCTCGATTGCCGGGACCTTGCTGGCGGCCGCGAGGCGCGAAATCGACGTACAGACAATTGAGCGCGCAATTCGGGACGGTGACCGCGACCTGGTCGCCGCGACGGCGCCCGCGCACGGTTTGACCTTGAAAAATGTGGAGTACGATTGACAGCGTTTCTGCTTACGGTAAGAATGAAGCCGCTTTCGTGATTCGATTCAGTGCTTTCAAACTTCAAAGACGTCGTTGAGAAAGGCAGTCGCGATGAGCGGCTGCTTTCGGCAATTGCGTGGGATCGCCTGCCGCGTCACGTCGCCATCATCATGGACGGTAACGGCCGCTGGGCCGCGCAGCGCGGGCAGCCGCGCATTGCGGGACATCGCGCCGGAGTCGAAGCGGTGCGCGCAGCCGTCGATACGGGCGCGCGCCTCGGTTTGGGTGCACTGACGCTCTATGCGTTCTCAACCGAAAACTGGAAGCGTCCGCGCTACGAAGTAGATGCGCTCATGCGCATGCTGCGGAAATACCTTCGGTTGGAACTCGACGAAATCCATCGGCAGAACATTCGATTTCAAACGATCGGCCGCACCCGAGCGCTGGCGTCAAACGTGCAGCAGGAGATTGCTCGCGCCGGGGAACGCACCGCCGCGAATGACGGTATGGTCCTGAGCGTGGCGTTGAACTACGGCGGCCGCGCCGAGATTGTCGATGCGGGACGCGCCGCAATGCGCCGGTTGATTGACGAGAAGCGATCGCCCGAAGACTTATCGGAAGAAGACATCGCGCGCGAGTTGTACACCCGCGATTTGCCGGAGCTGGATCTGCTTGTGCGGACCAGTGGCGAGTTGCGCATTTCGAATTTTCTGCTGTGGCAAAGTGCGTACGCGGAGATTCATGTCACGGACACGCTGTGGCCGGATTTTCGACGCGTTAATTTGCTGGAAGCCATTGTCGATTATCAGCAGCGGCGCCGGCGCTTCGGCGGATTGAAACTCGTTGTCAATGCAAAGTAGGTTACCGAACGGCGATCGATAGCCAGCGGACCGGACAGTAGCTTCTCAACCCAATTCTTGGCCACTCAACCAAACAAGAAGAACCCGCTCGGCAAGCTGGCGAAGATTCCACCATCGATCGCGCGGCTGCTCACCGCTGTCGTGCTGCTTCCCGTATTGATCTTATCGGTAGTGTTTCCCAGTCTCGCGTTGGTGTTTGTTTTGTTAGTGACCATTGCGCTGGTCATTGCGCTGCTTGAATTCTGGGTCCTCGCGCGTAAACAACAGGTGCGCGCTGATCCGGTGGCGGGGATCCTGGGCGCGGCGGCCTTGCTCACTATTTTTTACTTCGCAGAACCGAGGCGCCCACCGGACTTGTTTGCGTTAATGCTGGTGGTGATTTTGCTGACGATGTGTTCGCTCGTCGCGGCGATGCTACGCGGCGCGCCGTTCGACAGAATGATCAGCTCGGCCTCGGTGACCGTGATGGGCGTCCTATACATCGTGCTGCTGGGTGGACATTTGATTGCGGTACGGACAGGCTTCAGTCAACAACTCTCAAAACATTTGCTCGAGTTCTTTTTTCTTGTGCTGATGGGTTCGGACGCGGCGGCGTACTACGGCGGCCGAGCGTTTGGCCGGCACAAGCTGGCGCCCACCGTCAGTCCGGGCAAAACCTGGGAAGGCGCCATAGCCGGGATGCTGGCGAGTCTGCTGCTGGCGGCGGCGGCGCATTACTGGTTCTTTCCTGAATTGCCTTTGAAGTTTGCTTTGCCACTCGCGGCGGTAATGAACATTGTCGGCGTGTTGGGCGATCTCACCGAAAGCGCCTTGAAACGCAGCGCCGGAGCGAAAGACACGGCGCAAATTCTGCCGGGACATGGCGGAATGTTGGATCGGATCGATAGCTTGCTGTTCAACGCGCCGGTCATCTACTATTTTGCTCTCGCGTATTTCACGTATTTTCGCTAATCATGTCCGCCAAAAGAATCATTCTGATCGTGCTTGGCATCTTCATGGTGCTCGCGTTGATCGTCGGGCTGGTTGCGGGTGGAATCGTTTGGTTTGCGTTCAGCACGATTGGCAAGAGCGAAGCGGCTGACACCGCGCGCGCGTATCTGCGCTCCAATGAAAAGCTGAAACAGGACATTGGCGAAGTCAAAGACTTTGGCTCGATCGTTACGGGAAGCGTCAATGTGCAAAACCAAAGCGGCGACGCCACTTTAAGATTGAAAGTTTACGGCGAGCGGAAGACTGTGCATGCGACGGTGGGCTTGATGTATCGCAACAATCGCGCTTGGCGCGTTACGGACGCGAAATACGAAAACGATGGCCGCACCATCGATTTGATGTCAGCATATGAACCCGAACCGGAGGTGTCGCCCGCGCGCGAGAATCGCAATGACAACTAGCGGAGTCTCCATTCTCGGTTCCACCGGCTCGATCGGCTGCAATTCACTGCGTGTGCTGCAGTCGCTGGGCCCGGCACGATTCCGCGTCGTGGCCCTCGGCGCCGGTCGAAATGTTGAGAGGCTCGCGGTACAAGTCAGCCGATTCAATCCCGAATTGGTTTCGGTGGAATCGGAGGAAGCAGCAGAGCAACTGCGCGCCGAACTGTACAAACGCTCGGCACCGACCCCGGCCATTAGCATTGGCGAGGCCGGCTTAGTCGAAGTCGCGACCCACCCGGATGCAGATTGTGTTGTGTCTGGAACGGTCGGAGCCGTTGGGTTCGTACCAACCCTGCGCGCACTCGAGGCAGGGAAGCGTGTGGCCCTCGCGAACAAAGAGACACTCGTGATGGCCGGCGAATTGATGACGCGCGCCATAGAAAAGTCAGGGGCGGAATTGTTGCCTGTCGATTCTGAACACAACGCACTGCATCAGTGCCTGCGCGGCGAAAAGCGTTCAGAAGTACGCCGCTTGGTTTTAACTGCGTCCGGCGGGCCGTTCCGCACGCGCGACCATGCGGCGATGGCGTCGGCGTCAGTTGCCGAGGCGATGCAGCACCCCACCTGGAACATGGGGGCAAAAATCACGATCGACTCAGCGACTTTAATGAACAAAGGTCTCGAAGTGATCGAAGCGCACTGGCTATTTGGTTTCGATGCAGATGAAATCAGCATCGTCATCCATCCTGAATCGATCGTGCATTCGATGATCGAACTGGTAGATGGCTCGATGATCGCGCAGATGGGCGTGACCGACATGCGTCACGCGATTCAATACGCCCTCACGTATCCAGAGCGTTATCCGTCGCAGTTGCCGCCGCTGGATCTGGCAAAACTTTCCTCACTCAACTTCGAGTCGCCCGACCTGCAACGGTTCCCCTGCATTTCGCTCGCGTATCGCGCGTTACGCACCGGCGGCACGATGCCCGCCGCGATGAATGCCGCGAACGAAGAAGCCGTCCACGCGTTTATTGATGAACGAATCGCCCTCACCGACATCCCCCGAGTAATCGAGAGTGTGATGAATCAGCATAAGCAGCGCCCGGCTGATACTCTTGAAACGGTTCTGGTGGTTGACAGAGAATCGCGCACGGCGGCGCAGTCGGTGATCGAAAAACTCACCGCCAAAACGGTTGAAACCACAGCCGCCTGAACTCTGCATCGTCCGACAGACGGCCGGCCTGTCGCTGGAAGCTGGCAGGCTGCAGTACAAACCCAACCTTTGTTACGTTTGACGCATCTCTTACCTCCGCTTACACTGAAATTGATTGGCATTTTTCGACGAATCGATAACTAAATGAGCCTACTACAAAGCGGAATTATCGGAGTTCTGGCCTTCATTTTTATTCTCGGCGCTGCCGTGACACTCCACGAGTTTGGTCACTTCATCGTGGCCAAGCTGCTGAAGATTCGCGTGGAAACTTTTTCGTTCGGCTTCGGCCCGCGCCTCTTCGGATACAAGAAAGGTCACACGGATTATCGCGTGTCGCTGATTCCACTCGGCGGTTATGTGAAGCTCGGCGGCGACGAATCCAACGCCCCGATCGAAGGTGAAGGCGCGCCGGACATTCCCGCGCGTGAGCGCTTCGATCTGCGCCCGCGTTGGCAGCGCATCCTGGTCGCGGTGGCCGGTCCCGTGATGAACATCTTGACCGCGCTCGCGATTCCGTTTGTGGGCGCGGTGATGTATGGCGTGCAATTGCCGCCACCGCCGGTGGTGCGACACATGCTGCAGGGCGGTGCGGCTGAGACCGCAGGCTTGCAACCCGGCGATCGCATCGTTTCTTTTGACGGTAAGCAGAATCCGAAATGGCGCGTGATTGCTGACGATGCATTGCTTTCGCCCGGCAAGGCACTGCCTTTGGAAGTCGACCGCGGTGGTCAACGAGTTAGCCTGACGATCACACCGACGGCCCGAACTGAGCAGGGCGAGACGATCGGCTCACTCGATTTCCTGCCTGACTACGGCAACCTGCCGATTGTTGTGCGCGACGTGGAACCCAACAGTCCGGCGGCTGAAACCGGATTGCAACCGGCCGATCGAATTGTCGCGGTGAACGGCGAGCCAGTGAAAAGCGCTGAGCAGGTGAGCCTGTACATTCGCGAACACAAAGGACAGCCGATCACTCTGCGCGTCGAGCGCAATCATCAGCAGTTTGAGATCACGGCCACACCGCGAAAACTCCGAGCCGAGGAGAATCGCGAGAGGCTGGGTTTTACGCCCGACGAAGATGTGCCATATCAGCGCGTCGGCCTGGTCGGTTCGTTTCGCGAAGCGGTTGATACGAACGTTGAGTACGTTCGCGTGACAGCGAAGGCGCTCGGCCAGTTGTTCGCCGGACAGCGTTCAGTACGCGATACGATCTCCGGTCCAATTGGAATCTATAAGGTCGCTTCGACCTCCGCGATCAAATTTGGCTGGGCCGGAATTTTTGGCACGCTGGGCTTCCTCAGTTTGAACCTCGGGATCTTCAACTTGTTGCCGATTCCGGTGCTGGACGGTGGTGCGATCTTCCTGCTCTTGATCGAAGGCGCGCTGGCATTGATCGGTCTCACGATTTCGCGAACCGTCCGCGAACGAATTCAGCAAGTTGGCTTCGTCGTCGTACTGCTGCTAATGGTATTCGTCATCACGAATGATTTGTTAAAGCAGACATCACTATTTCGTGGTTCCAGCGACAGCTCGCCACCTGCGGCTTCACCAGCGCAGCCCGGTCCAACAAGATGATAAGATTGTTCAGGTTTGTTTAGCGGAGGGCTACCGCCCTCCGGATGGCGGGCAGTAGCCCGCCTCTAAACGGGCAATGTGCGAATGCGGAAATCGAAAGCGGTACAAATCAAGCATGTGCAAATCGGCGGCGGCGCCCCGGTAGTCATTCAATCAATGACGAAGACGGACACGGCGAATGTCGACGAGACCGTCAAACAGATCGAAGAGATGGTCACCGCCGGCTGCGAGATCGTCCGGCTCGCCGTGCCTGACAATGATGCCGCGATCGCGCTGAAGGAAATCCGCAAGCGTGTGCCAGAGGTTCCACTCGTTGCCGACATTCACTTTCATTACAAGTTGGCGCTGCTGGCGCTGGAAGCCGGCATCGATAAGCTGCGTTTGAATCCCGGCAATATCGGCAAGCATGAACGCATCGTCGAAGTCGTGCGCGCCGCGCAGGCCCAGAAAGTTCCGATTCGTATTGGCGTAAATGGCGGTTCGCTGGAAAAGGATCTGCTTAAGAAATACGGCACCGCCACACCGGAAGCCATGGTCGAATCCGCGCTGCGCCATATCGGAATTCTCGAAGATCTGGATTTCACCGACATCATCATTTCCTTGAAAGCTTCGGACGTGCATCGCACCGTCGCGGCATATCGTCTGCTGGCTGAGAAAGTTGACTATCCGTTCCATCTCGGCGTGACCGAAGCGGGCACGGCCTTCACGGGAACGGTCAAGTCTTCGATCGGTCTTGGCATCCTTTTGCACGAAGGCATTGGCGACACCATCCGCGTCTCTCTGGCTGCGGAACCGCAGGAAGAAGTGCGCGTCGCCTGGGAGATCGTGAAGTCACTTGGCCTGCGCACGCGTGGTGTGACGGTGGTGGCGTGTCCGACGTGCGGCCGACTCGATGTCGATAATTTTGTCGAGATCGTGACCGAGATTGAACGCCGTCTCGCGCATGTTGAGGAGCCGCTTCATCTTTCTGTAATGGGCTGTGCGGTGAACGGCCCCGGCGAGGCCCATGATTCGCAGCTCGGGATAACCTTTGGCCGCGGCGTCGGCATGATCTTCAAAGACGGCGTGCCGATGCGCAAAGTGGCCGGCGAAAATATCGTGGATGCTTTCGTCGCCGAAACTGAAAAACTACTCGCCGAAGGCCCAAGAGCCGAACCTGAAGCGAACCTCACGCGTTTCGTTCCGGAACTGGTTTCCATCAAATAGCCTACGGCAACTTTCCTGCTCGTCTCTTTTTGCTGGTTTTTCGATTGAGATTTGTCAGGTCCGGCAGGAGCGTTAGGCCGCCGACATCGCCATCACGAGCGCATCGCTGGCGATCTTGCGGTTGATGTTTACTTCGAGAGTTCCGCGCAACTCCTCAATCTGCTGCAGCCATGAGCCGGCTTTCGAACTTCGCAGCCCGTCCGCGATCTGTTGTAGTTGACCAAAGACGTCGAGATTTACAATCGTCTCCTTCGGCCGTCCTAAGCTGAGCGCCCACGCGTCACGAATCAGTGCCTCGAGCACGTCGAGCAGCTCCTCATACTCGTCGCGGTCCTTTGCGGCGGCCAACTCTTCCGCCGACCGCAGCAAATCAACGCGATCCCCCGTTAATGTCAGGGAAGTGAGAACTCGCAGCATCGCCTCGCGCCGGTCTCGATAGGTTTCGATGTCGGCCGAAGATGCGCGACCCAGACTGCCGCGTGAAGTCCGCGCCAGCAACTGCGCGTCTTTCTTCGTTAGGTTCTTAATTTCGATCAGGTAGCGTTCGATCTCTTCCGCCGCGATTGGCGCGAACTGAATTGTTTGGCAGCGTGAGCGAATTGTTGCCAGGAGCGCGGTCGGATTCGTCGTTGTGAGTACCAGGTGCGTCGCCGGCTCAGGCTCTTCCAGCGTTTTCAACAAAGCGTTTGCCGACTGGTCATTCATATACTCGGCGTCTTCGATGATGAAGAC
>Ga0075423_10006635_pt1 | contig 10873 bp, 11 predicted proteins | sample SoiMethybrSBSTD2_FD_80114 | JGI IMG/M metagenome (GOLD analysis project Ga0075423, IMG submission 80114) | Bulk soil microbial communities from a Populus tree surrounding site in Tennessee, USA - Soil MetaG P. TD hybrid SBSTD2 | ecosystem: Environmental > Terrestrial > Soil > Tree plantation...
ACCGGCGTGACGCACGATCGGATCGCGCGGCCGCGAACGATCACGGTGCAGGCGCCGCACTGTCCGAGGCCGCAGCCGAACTTGGGCCCCCGCAGCGCGAGGTCGTCGCTCAACACGTACAAGAGCGGCGTCGCCGGATCGACGTCGACCGTCCGGGCGCGCCCGTTGACGGTCAGGCGGATGGTGCTCATGCCGCGATTATATCGATCGGCGGATCTTCTCGATCTTGCTGTCGCGTTCCGACGTGAGCCGTTCGCGGTCGCGGCGGTATTCCTGCTCCAGCGTGTCGCGCTGCGCCGGATCCCAGGTCGCGCGCAGCGTCGACTGGTGCAGGACCTCCGCTTCGGCCAGCTTCGCTTCGTAGAAATTGCGAATCTCCGCGATGGAGCCCTTCTGCGCGTCGGTCAGCGGCCGCGCCTCGACGCCTTCGTCGGCGTCCTTTTTCTTGAGGCGTTCCATCGCGAGCTCGTACGCGGACTTCAATTCAGCCATCGCCTGGATCCTAATAGGATTTGGTCCCCACTTGAACCGTGACATCCGTGAAGAAGTTCCACCGGACGTAGCCGCCGCCGACCGTTCCGCCGAGCTCGCTGTTGTCGCCGAGCGACAGCCGGACGACGTGCGAGCCGTAGCCGTAGTAGGGAATCCAGGGCCCGCGTTGCGGGACCGCCAGCAGCGGGTTGAACCCGAGCGCGAATTCGCGGAACGCGCGTCCCGCCTCGCCGGCCTTCTGCATCTCCGCTTCGACCGCGTCGCGTCCGGACGCCGCGGCGATGTCGACGACGCGCCCCCTCGCGAACCGCAGCCTGAGCCCCTCGACCGGCCGTCCGTCCCATTGCGACGGCGGAAAGACGACGACGCCCTCGACCGACTCTTCGATCGGCGCGACGCGGACGACGCCGGCCGGTAATTCGATTTCCTTGTCGATGAGCACCTTGCCCTCCGCCGCTCGTTTGCGCGATGCGTCGCCGTCCTGCAGGTTGATCGCGCGATCGCCGACGCGGAAGCGCAGGTCGGTGCCGGACAGCGAGGTGAGGTGCACGTCGCCGGCGCGAAGCGCGGCGGCAAACTCGCGCTGCGCCGCCGCCAGCGCGGAGTAGTCCGTGTTCAGGAGCGCGCGCTGATACAGCGCGTCCATCGCGAAGCGCGGCGGCAGCGGCTGGCCCGCGAGGGGGTAGGCGCTGCCGTTCTCGATCCAATGAAAGTGAATCGTCCGGCGGCCGCGACGCTCCGTGAGGTCGTCCTTCAGCCAGTCCTGCATCGCGAGGTACGCCGGGTGCGCCGTCGTCGCGCCCGGCATCATGATCGCGGCGTCGACGGTGCGAAACATCTCCTTGTAGTGCGCCCTCGCGGCGGCGTTGCCCTTCGACAGCACCGCTGCGTCGAACGACTCGGGCACCGGCTCGCGCAGCACGTCGACGACGCCGAGATCGATGCCGCCGGCGCGCATGACCTCGTAGCGGATGTGCGGGAGGAGATCCTCGAAGAGGCCGGGATGCGCGATCGACATGACGCGCTCGCCCGGCGTCAGCGCGAGCTGCCGCACGAGGCGCTGGGCGATGGCGGGATAGTCGAGCGTCAGCCGGGGCTGCGCGGCCAGGGTGATCGAGCACACCGCAAGCAGGGCGAGAGAAACGCGCGTCATGTGACCGATTATGGCGCGAGACACTTGGCGTGAGTGGCTTCGCGCTGATGCCCGCGAACATGAATCACTTCGCGTACACGGCCGCGGCCGAGACGACCATCGTGCTTTACGGGACAGGCCCGGTCGAGTTCAACTACGTGAACCCGGCCGACGATCCGCGGAACGCGACGTCGACGTCGCGTTGAGGCGGAAAGGAGTGGGATGCTGGGGCGATTCGCTCGCGATCAGCGGCAGTCGGGATGATGGCAGTCGCAGCGCAGCTCCGTCGACTGACCCTTGAGCTTGCAGTGCTCGCTGCAGTACTTCCCCCACTCGCCGCCTTTCTGAACGATGCAGCTGCAGGCCGGATGCGCGCACTTGGTGGACGTCGCGTCAGCCATGACGACCTCCTCGGCGCCAACTCTACTCCTCCGGGTGCCGTTGAAACCCGCAAGTTTCACGTTTCAACGTTCAACCGCGGGCAGATGAGCCGGCTGGCGGATCGAATGCGCAGTTCCCGGTGGAGGACACATGGACCACACTCGGGACCACCGGAGCCTGCTGGCCGAGGCGGAAAAGCGCCTGCTCGTCCGTATCGCCCGCCGGCTTCCTGCATCAATTAATAGCGACCACCTCAGCGGCCTCGCGCTGGTCTCGCTGCTCGCGGCAGGACCGGCGTTCGCCGCGATTTCGACGACGCGGTGGGCATCGGGCGTCTTCGTGGCGCTGCTCGCCGCCAACTGGTTCGGCGACAGCCTCGACGGGACGCTCGCCCGCGTCCGCGACCAGCAGCGTCCGCGCTACGGCTACTACATCGACCACGTCATCGATCTGATCGGAACTGCGGCACTCGTCCTCGGGATCGCCGCCTCGGGGCTGATGACGCCGGCCGTCGCGTTTGCGCTGCTCGCGATGTACTTCATGGTCGCCGCCGAGAGCTACCTCAGCACCCATTCCCGCGGCGTCTTCCGACTGTCGTTCGTGGGGTTCGGACCGACCGAGCTGCGAATCGTGCTCGCGGCCGGCGCGCTCAAGGTTGCGGCCGAGCCGCGTGTGACGATTGCCGGCACGAACGCGCTGCTGTTCGATGTGGGCGGCATCCTGGCGATCGTCGGCCTGGCGACCGCGTTCGTCGTGGGCGCCATCCGCAACAGCGTCGCCTTGTACCAGGCAGAACCGCTCCCCGGCCGCCGCGCACGTTCGCAAGCCGATCAGCACGTTCGCAAAACCGATCAGCACGTTCGTGAAACCGATCAGCACTTTCGCAAAACCGATCAGCACCTTCGCGAAACCGATCAGCACTTTCGCGAAACCGATCGGCACTCGGCGAGGGCGACATGTTAACAAAGGCGATCGCCCGGCCCGGGAAGTTCGTGGTCGTCGGCTTCTTCGGTTTCCTCCTTCAGCTCGCAATCCTCTGGTTGCTCACGTCTGTCGCCGGATGGTCGTGGCTTCCCGCAACAATCGTGGCCGTCGAGGCCGCGATCGTTCACAACTTCGCGTGGCACCGCGTGTGGACGTGGAGTGACAGCGTTGCAGGGTTCAGCAGGTTCTCGAGGTTCGATGGGTTCGCTGGGTTCGCTGGGTTCGCTGGGTTCCGTAGGTGCTCGGGGTTCGGAAATGCGACTGCGGCATTCCTCCGATTCAACGCCTCCACCGCGCTGACATCGATCGTCGGAAACGTTGTGCTGATGGCGTGGTTCGTTCGCGGCTTGCGATTGTCCGTCGTCCTCGCGAACGTGCTGGCCGTCGGCGTCATGAGCGCGGCCAACTTTCTCGTCGCGGACTGGTGGGTGTTTCGGCGTGCGAAGCCGAAGGTTCGGGCGTACGCAGCAGGAACCACGTGCGTCACGGCCGCGATCGTGCTCTGCGCGACGCCGGCGCTGGCCGCTCCGCCGCGCGAGGCGCTCGACGCCTGGAGTCAGTACGTTGCACAGACGGAGGCGCGCCTGGACGCGACGGCGTCCGGCACTCCGTGCGACCGCCCGGCCGGCATCGTCGCCGACGGCCGGACGATTCCCGTGCCGTCCGCGACGATCAGTCACTGGCAGGGCAGCGTGTTCATTCCGCGCATCACGGTCGAGCGGGTACTCGAGCGCCTGCAGCATCCCGGCACGCCGCCCCCGCAGGAGGACGTCACCGCCTCACGCGTTCTCGGCCGCGGGCCGGATTCACTCCGCGTTTACATGCGTCTCGTCCGTCATGCGATCGTCACCGTCAGCTATGACACCGAGCACGAGATGACATTTCGTCCTCGCTCGTCGGCCCTCGCCACGGCGCGCAGCGTCGCCACGCGCATCGACGAAGTCGGCGGCGGCGATCACGGCTTCCTGTGGCGGCTCAATTCCTATTGGCGTTATCAACAGCAGGACGACGGCGTGCTCGTCACGCTCGAGTCGCTGACGTTGAGCCGCGACGTTCCCGTGCTGGTCCGCCCGATCGCGGGCCGCCTCGTGCCGCGGATCGCGCGGGAGTCGATGGTTAGAACGCTCGAAGCGCTGAAAGGTTATCTGCAAGGGTCCGCCTGAAGGTTATCTGCAAAGGTCCGCCTGAGGCGGACACTACGTACGACTAGAATGTCCGGATGCGCGTCCTCAATCGCACCGCCATCAGCCTCGTGGGCGCGGAGCCGTACGTCGACTGGATGCGCCAGCACGACGCCGATGCGAACAGGGGGATGATCACCGTCGCGCGCGCGCAGCCGTACGGCACCGCGTTTCTGCTGCCGGAGGTCGAGTTCGAGGAGGACGTCCAGGACTGGGTCGAGCAGAACTTCGAATGGCTCTTCGAGTTTCAGCTGGCCGCCTGGACCGACGACGAAGCGAGCTGGCCCGCGACGCGGGACCTGAAGACCTTCCGCGCCTGGTTCCGCGTCGACATCCACAGCGTCGTCGTCGACGTCGGCGACGACGACATCGAAGGCGAGGAACTCTGATGCTCCTTCACCTGGTGTGCTTCAAGTACAAGTCCGACACCGATCAGGCGGCGCGCACACAACACCGCCAGCGTCTGAGCGCGCTACGAACATTAGACGGAGTCATCGACCTGAAGGTTGGCGAGGACGTCGTGCGATCGCCCCGCTCGTACGACACGGGCCTCAGCATCACGTTCGCGGACCGTGCAGCGCTGGACACGTACGCGAAAGATCCGCGTCACGTGCCGGTCGCGCAGCTGGGCGTCGCGCTCAGCGAGCACGTCGTCGCGTGCGATTTTGAGATTTAGCGCCGTTCGTTTTTAGCGATTCCGGACATCAAACTTTCGCCGCCGCCATCCGTCTATAGCGGACAAGATGCTGATGGCGGCTGGTCTTGCGATCGCACTGTCCTCCGCCGCGATTCCCGCGGCACTCCCGTCCGACGCGCTCCCGGTGACGATCAACGTGCTGGCCGCGTCGGATCTCCCTCAGGCGCTCGTTGCGGACGTCCTCCATGAAGCCGCCGCGATCTGGCACGAGGCCGGCGTGCGGCTGGCGTGGCAGCGCGGCCGCACCGTGGTGCCATCCGCGCTGCGCGTGATCATCGGCGGCGGGCATTCCGCGCCGACGGCCGATGGCCGGCTGCCGCTCGGGTGGATCGCCTTCGACAACGACGTCCACGGTACGTCGCAGATCTACCTCTCCTTTCCGAACGCCGTCGATCTTCTCGCGGGATCGCACGTGGGATCGACGAGCATTGCAATCATGCCGACGAAAGAACGCGACCTGCTGCTGTCGCGCGCGATGGGTCGTGCGCTCGCACACGAGATCGGTCACTACCTGTTTGGATCGAAGCAGCACGCGGCCGACGGTCTGATGCGTGCGGTGCATACGGCGGCGGAGCTGTTCGGCGTCGAGCGACACCGGTTCAGGATCACACCGGCCGAGCGGGCGCAACTGGCTGCAGGGCGTACATCTATTTACATCGCCGCGCGCGACTGATTTCGCGCTACCATCGCGCGGACCGCTTTTTCTCCGCGCGAGGGACACATGATCAACAGAACGCCGCGTCCGGCTGGCCTGACGGTGCGCACGAAAACGGCCGTCTGCGTCACGGCCGTCGCGATCGTCGCCGCGCTGTCCGCGACGCAGGCTCAGCGCGCTCAGACCCCGAAGACGACGTCGCTGACGTCGCCGAAAGAACAATTCGGCTGGGATATCGGGGACGACTACCGGCTCGTGAACTACACGCAGTACGTCGAGTACCTCAGGAAGCTCGACCAGCAGTCGGACCGCATGACGGTCGTCGAGATCGGGAAGACCGAAGAGGGACGTCCCGAGCTGACCGCGATCATCACGTCACCGGAGAATCACAAGAAGCTCGCGCAGTACAAGGAGATCAACCGGAAGCTCGCCCTCGCCGAGGTGCCGGAGGATCAGGCGCGTCAGCTCGCGAGGGAGGGCAAGGCCGTCGTGTGGATCGACGGCGGCCTCCACGCGACCGAAGTGCTCGGCGCGCAGCAGCTGATCGAGACGATCTACCGGCTGAACTCGAAGACGGATCCGGAGACGATGCGGATCCTGAACGACGACATCGTGCTGTGCACGCTCGTCAATCCCGACGGCATGGAGCTCGTGTCGAACTGGTACATGCGCAACGCGGACGAGAAGCGTCGATCGACGGCGGCGATTCCGCGCCTGTACCAGAAGTACATCGGCCACGACAACAACCGCGACTTCTACATGATGAACATGTCGGAGAGCGTGAACGCGAACCGGGTCATGTATCGCGAGTGGTTCCCCGCGATCATGTACAACCATCATCAGACCGGACCCGCCGGCGCGGTCCTGTTCGCGCCGCCGTTCCGCGATCCGTTCAACTACAACTTCGATCCGCTCATTCCGCTGGGGATCGACATGGTCGGCTCGGCGATCCACACGCGCCTCGCCGTCGAAGGCAAGCCTGGCGCGGTGATGCGGTCCGGCGCGCCGTACTCGACCTGGTTCAACGGCGGCATCCGCACCACGTCGTACTTTCACAACCAGATCGGCATCCTGACGGAGACCATCGGCAACCCGACGCCGGTCGAGATCCCGTTCGTCCTCGAGATGCAGCTGCCGCGCGCGGACGTCCCGAACCCGATCGCGCCGCGGACGTTCTATTTCAGGGAAGCGATCGAGTACTCGATGACGAACAACTACGCGATTCTCGACGTCGCGTCGAAGCGCAAGGAAGACTTCCTGTTCAACATGTACAAGATGGCGAAGAACGCCATCGAAAGAGGCAACAGGGACAGCTGGACGATCCATCCGAAACGGATCCGCGCGGCCGAGGAGGCCATTGCGGCGCAATCGCCCGGCGGTCGCGGCGCCGCGCCGGAAGGCGGCGGCCGCGGCGGGCGGGGCGGCGGCAACTTCGGTCGCGGCGGCGCGCCGGTCGCCGTCTACAACAACGTCCTGCACGATCCGGCGATGCGCGATCCGCGCGGCTTCGTCGTGCCGTCCGATCAGCCGGACTTCCTCACGGCGACCAAGTTCGTCAACACGCTCATCAAGGCCGGCGTCGTCGTTCACCGCGCGACGGGGCCCTTCTCGATCGGCGGCAAGCAGTATCCGGCCGGCTCGTTCGTCGTGAAGAGCGCGCAGCCGTTCCGCGCGCACGCGATGGACATGTTCGAGCCGCAGGACCATCCCGACGACATTCCGTACCCCGGCGGCCCGCCGCGGGCGCCGTACGACGTGACGGGCTACAACATCGCGTACTCGATGGGGATCAGGTTCGATCGCATCCTGGACGCGCTCGACGGCCCGTTCGAGAAGATTCCCGATCTCGCGCCGGTGCCGGCCGGCAAGGTCGCGCAGGCGCCGAACGGCGGCGGCTACCTCTTCAGCCATCAGGTGAACGATTCGTTCGTGGCGGTGAATCGGCTGCTCAAGGCGAACGAAGAGGTGTACTGGCTGAAGAGCGCCGTGAGCGCGAACGGAAAGACGTATCCGATCGGAACGATGTTCGTGCCGGCGAAGGCGTCGACGTTCGCGATTCTGCAGAAGCTCTCGACCGACAAGGGCCTCAGCTTCGATGCGACGCCGGCAAAGCCGGCGGCCGACTCGCTGAAGCTGAAGCCGGTGCGCATCGGCTTGTGGGATCAGTACGGCGGGTCCATGCCGTCCGGGTGGACGCGCTGGATCTTCGAGCAGTACGAGTTCCCGTACGAGGTCGTCTTTCCGCAGACGCTCGACGCCGGCAACCTGAACGCGAAATACGACGTGCTCGTGTTCGTCGACGGCGCGATCCCCGATCGCGATCCGGCCGGCGGAACCGGAGGATTCGGCGCGCAGCCGGCGGCCGACTCGATCCCCGCGGAGTTCCGCGGCTGGCTCGGTCGCGTCACCGTGGCGAAGACCGTGCCTGAATTGAAGAAGTTCGTCGAGAACGGCGGCACGATCCTCACGATCGGATCGTCGACGGTGCTCGGACACCACCTGGGCCTTCCGGTCCGCGACGCGCTCGTCGAGGCGGTAAACGGCGCGACGCGTCCGCTCCCGCGCGAGAAGTTCTACGTGCCCGGATCGATCCTCGAGGCGCGCATCGACAACACGCAGCCGCTGGCGTACGGCATGGACGAGAAGGCGATGGTGTTCTACGACGAGAGCCCCGCGTTCCGCCTCCAGCCGGAGGCCGGCGCGCGCGGCGTGAAGCCGATCGCGTGGTACGAGAGTCCGTCGCCCCTCCGCAGCGGCTGGGCGTGGGGCCAGCACTATCTCGATCAGGCCGTCTCGATCGTCGAAGCGCCGGTCGGGAAGGGCCACGTCGTGCTGTTCGGCAACGAGGTGCTGTGGCGCGCGCAGCCGCACGGCACGTTCAAGATGTTCTTCAACGGGATCTACTACGGCAGCGCCACGGCGCAGGCCGGATCGGGAGCGCGGACGACCGAGCAGCGATAGCATGGTCCTTCGACCCGCATCGCTCGCTCCCTTCGACAGCGCTCAGGGAGCGAGGTCGCGAAGCGACCGAGTCGAATCGCGTGAGAAGCGACGGCGGACGAAGCGGATCAGGAGCGACGCGAACGCGAGGATCACGACGAGGAGCACGACGGCGATCGCGAGCGCGATCCGTGGGTGCCGCAGCGCGCCGTATGACAGCCCGATGGCGAGGAGGTCCTCGCCGACGCTGAGGATCCAGTTGCTGAACGGCTCGGGGCTCGTGTTCGCGGCGGCGCGGGTCCCGGCCTTCGTCAGGTGCGTGGTCATCGCGACCGACCCGCCGACGAGGGCCGCCAGCGTCTGAGCCGCCGGCGACGCATCGCCGAGCGCGGTGACCGCGACGAGCGCGCCGCCCAGCGGCCGCACGACCGTGTGAACCACGTCCCAGATCGAATCCAGCCACGGAATCTTGTCCGCCACGAACTCGACGACGTACATCACGAGCGCGACGCCGATGACGATCGGATTGTCGAACGCGCGGAACTGATCCGGCAGCGCGACGAGCCCGTAGTGCGAGCAGAGGCCGAGCACCGCGATCGTCGCGTAGATGTTGAGCCCTGACGCGAACGCAAACGGAATCGTATAGCCGAGCGCAGTCAGCACAGGCACCTCGAACAATTATCGCTGCTCGGCCCGACCGTGCCGCGCGGCGGACCTGAAACAGCCGGCATCGCGGGGCGCACGCGATGGATCTATTTCGCAACGAAACCGTTTCCGCGGGCCGGAAAGACGCGGCTCCGGCTTCTTCGGCAGGTGGAACGCGGCGCGCGACCCTTGAGGTCGCGCGCCCTTTACTGTGACAGCTATCGCAGATCCACCCGCCAGGCGCCGCGGCCGTGCGTGAACGCGAACAGGCGCTTGCGTCCCGACGTGTCGCGGATCACCACGAGCCACTCGGTCACCGAGGGCCCGAAGCCGGTTTCCTCCACCATCCACCGCACGCCGCCGTCGACCGAGACGAACACGCCGAGATCGGTGCCGAGGTAGAGGCGCGTCGAATCGTCGGGGTCCACGACGATCGAGTGGACGGGGATATCAGGGAGAGCCTGCGTGCCGCTGCCATCGGAGCTCGTCCAGGTCGCGCCGGCGTTGGCGCTGCGGTGGACGTGCTTCCCGCCGAAGTTCCCGTACGTCGCGTACACGACGCTCGGGTTACGCGGATCGAACGCGACCGACGTGACCCAGCCGTCACGCGGCCGCGTGACGTCCCACGTCGTCGAGGACGTCGCGCTGAGCGCCGCGCGAGAGGAGACGATGTCTCCCCGGCTGGTGCCGGCCAGGACGCGGTCCGAGTCACCCGGCGCGATGGCGATCGTGCTGACCAGGCCGCCGTCCGGCATCGCCGTGCTGGCCTTCGTCCAGAGCGCGGCCGCATTGGTCGTGCGATAGAGATGCGCGCCGCCGACCCAGAGCCGGTTCGCGTCCGCCGGATCCATGACGAGCGGCGCCACGAACAGATAGTTCGCCTCGGGACCCACCGTGCTCGAGACCACCGGATCGAGTCCGTTGATGGCGCCCGTGAAGCGCGTGCCGCCGTCGACCGACTTCGTGATGTTCGCCCACTGCGACTCGCCGTAGATCACGTCCGGGTTGTTCGGGTTGACGGCCACGTAGCCGCCGTCGCCGCCGATCGCCGAGCGCCACCCGTCGATGCCCGCCGCGTCGCTGCCGATCAACGTCGAGTTGTCCTGCGCGCCGCCGAGGTACCGCTCGCCGTTCGGGAACGGCAGCCCGTGGTAGAACTGCGTCACTCCGTATCCGCGATTGAGCGACGTCCACTTGACGCCGAGCTGTGTCGACGCCTGACAGGCTGCGCGGGCTCCGGTCGAGAGCGCGCCGCGCGCGTTCGTCGTTCGCTGCAGGCCGCCGTCGTTGCCGACGATGACAATCTGGTTCTGCACGCCGTCGTAGTCTGGATGAAACGTGATGGCGTGCTGGTCGACGTGCGTGGTCGTCCGCGACTCCGGCGGTCCCAGCGTGTACGACGCGAGCCCCCACGACGATCCGCCGTCGTCGGACCGGAACCAGTCGACGCCCGCCGCCCACACACGCTCGGGATCGCGCGGATCGACCGCAACGACGTTGTTGTACCAGCCCATCGTCGTGTAGACGTTGCGCGAGTTGATGCCGCTGCAGTCCGTGGCCGTCGCGCCGCCGACGTTCGTGAGGAGCAGCGTGTTGATCTTCGTCGGATCGGTGTTGGTCACGCGCGCCTGCCAGGATCCGACGACGCCGCCGCGATCGGACCGATAGACGGCAAGCAGTCCCTTCTCGTAGTTCCCGCCGGGCCCCGGGGCGTTGCTGGCCGCGAGCGCATACATCACGTCCGGATTCGACGGCGCGATGGCGAG
>Ga0075423_10006637_pt1 | contig 10869 bp, 10 predicted proteins | sample SoiMethybrSBSTD2_FD_80114 | JGI IMG/M metagenome (GOLD analysis project Ga0075423, IMG submission 80114) | Bulk soil microbial communities from a Populus tree surrounding site in Tennessee, USA - Soil MetaG P. TD hybrid SBSTD2 | ecosystem: Environmental > Terrestrial > Soil > Tree plantation...
GATAGGGGGTTTGCACGGACCGGTTTGGACGAAGCTCCAAGGACGATTCCGTGACCTTCCTTGATCCCCGGAAGCTTTTAGGGCAAGAAGGAGAATCCGCGGCGGAGCGATATCTGCGGCATAAGGGATATCGGATTGTGGCACGCAATCTGCGTTCGTCGATGGGAGAGCTGGACTTAGTGGCTGAGGACGGTCAGGTGTTGGTCTTTGTTGAGGTGAAGGCGCGTCGGACGGATACATTCGGCGGAGCCATCCACGCCGTCCATCAACGGAAGCAGGAGAAGTTGATTCAGCTAGCGGCTCAGTATTTGGCTCGCCATCACATCACAGATCGACCATGCAGATTTGATGTCGTCTTGCTGCACAGTGCGGGCGCCGTTGCCCCGCAGATCGAGCATATTCAAAATGCCTTCGAAGTGTCCGGAGACGATCTTCGTTGGTAGGGCTAGGAGCCTGTCCGAGTAATCCTTCGTGGCGAGGCGAAGGAGGTGCAGGCAGATGCGAGGCCGCAGGTTCGAAAAAACCGGAGGCGTATTCGCTGGAATACGTTGAGGATTTTTTCGGACCGAGAACGATGCAGATGTCGGCAGATCGTTCGCCGCAGTAGAATGGCATTACTCGAACAGGCTCCTAAAATGATTCAACTGATCCACGTATCGAAGCAGTATGATCAGCGGCTGGCGCTCTCGGACGTCACCTTCGAGATCGGCAAGGGAGAATTTGTCCTCCTCATGGGACCCAGTGGCGCGGGTAAGTCCACGTTGTTACGGATGCTCATCGGCGCCGAACGGCCCGATGAGGGGCAGATCTTCGTACATCAGAAGAACGTGACAGCGCTCAAGTCGTCTGACGTTCCGTATCTGCGCCGCAAGGTGGGAACGGTGTTTCAAGACTTTCGGCTGTTGCCGAAGAAGTCCGTCTTCGATAATGTGGCGTTGCCCTTGCTGGTGCAAGGCATTTCTCCCGCCGACATTCGTCGGAAAGTCACGGAGGCGTTACGGGCGGTCGGTGTCGAGCATAAGCGAGATCAGCTGCCTGCGGCCCTCTCGACGGGCGAGCAACAGCGGGTCTGCATTGCGCGTGCGATTGTGAATGGCCCGGTCGTCTTGCTGGCGGATGAGCCGACGGGAAATTTGGATCCAGCCCTGACGTCCGAGATCATCGAATTGTTTAAACTCATTAATGCACGCGGCACCACTGTCGTGGTGGCAACGCATGATCCCCTGGTCATGGCGCAAGTGAATCGGCGGGTGCTCACATTGTCACAGGGCCGGTTGCTGCCGGAACAGCGGGTGCTGGGGTGAGGACGCTCTCGTATCTCCTCAAGGAATCCTGGGTCAATATGTGGACCAACCAGACAACGACGATGGTCGCCATCTTGACCACGGCCTTTACCTTGGCCTGTGTCGGCGTCTTTTTGCTGCTCTACGTCAATCTGCGGGCGGCGGCAGGATGGCTCCAGGACGATATAAAAATCATGGTGTATCTTGATGAGCGGCTCGCCTCCGATTCGGTCGCTGAAGTGGAGCAGCATTTGCGGGCCGACCGGGCCGTCGCTTCGCTGTTGTTTATCTCAAAAGAGCAGGCATTGGGGGAGTTCAAGGCACAATTTCCTTCGGAGTCTCACTTGCTTGACGGGTTGGGCCAGAATCCCTTACCGGCCTCCTTTGTCGTGGCACTGAACCCGTCGTTCCGTTCGGTGGATGCGATCAAGCGATGGGCAGAGCGGGTCAGGCAGATCGCCGGCGTCTCCAAGGTCGACTATAATCAAGACTGGATCGACGCCCTCGCGACCGTGATTCGATCGATTGAGTTAGTGGCCATCGGCATCGGCGTGATTCTCTCGGCTGCGGCCGTCACCATTATTGCCAATACGATTCGCCTCACATTATTCGCCCGACGGGATGAAATTGCCATTCTGCGTCTCATCGGAGCGACCACAATATTTATTCGTGTTCCATACCTCATGGAGGGCGCGGTGCTTGGCGCCTTGGGCAGTACGCTCTCGCTCGTCATGCTCAAGTTCATGTATGAATTGTTTCGGCAACAAATGCGGACGACGGGACGATTTGCCGGGCTCGACAACCTCATTGCATTTTTCCCTCCGTCAGTCTGTCTTGCCCTGGTTGCGGTGGGGATGGGGCTCGGGGTTGCCGGCAGCTTCGTGTCGATACGGCGTTTCGGCGAGGCCAAGGCATGAGGGGTTGGACGGGGGTGATGATCGGAGTCGTGGTCTGGGGGCTGGTGAGTCTTTCCTTGCCGACGAGGGCGGTTGCCGATCCGATCATCGACAAGATTGAGAAAGAACGCAAGGCGCTCGACCAACTCAAAGGTCAGATCGAAGAAAAACGCAAACAGGCCGATGAAGCGGGGAAAAAGCGAGAGTCCCTCTTGCAGGGAATTCAGACACTCGACGAACGGGTGTTGCGCTATCGACAAGCGCATCAGGACATTAGCCGAAAGTTGCGAAAGAAAGATCAAGAGATCGAGGCCATCAATGCGCAACTCGCCGACTTGCGTGTGAGTGTACGAGAACGCCAGGACGCCATTCTGGCCCGGCTGCGAGTTCAGTACATGGAGGGCCGTTTTGGGCATTGGAAAACCTTGCTGGCCTCGGACTCGTATGGTGATTTCCAGCGCCGGCTCCAATATCTCTCCGCCGTATCCGAACGGGATTATGCCCTCATGGGTATGTTCCGGACCGATATGACTCGTATGGAGCAGGCGGAGCGGCAGCGGGAAGACGCGCGAGTCGGGATGCTGTCGTACAAACAAAGTACCGAGAAACAGATGGCTGAACTGAAGTCGGTCAAGAAAGAAAAGAAGATCTATCTCACCAAGATCACTCATGAAAAAGAGTCGTATGAACATGCCCTCCAAGAATTGGAACGGTCCGCGTCGCGCATCGACAGTCTGTTGCGCGAGTTGGAGCAGCGCCGTCGCGCGGCTGCGGCCAGGCCTCCGACCGGGATGATCGCCCCCCGAGGGGTGAAGGGTGCATTGCCGTGGCCGGCCGATGGGAGCATCATCTCCTTCTTCGGCCGTCAGAAACACCCGACCTTCAACACCTATGTCCAGCGCAGGGGTATTGAAATTAAGACGGTTGAGGGGAGTGCCATTCACGCCGTGATGCCTGGGTCTGTGGTCTATGCAGACTGGTTGAAAGGGTACGGACTCGTTATAATCCTTGATCATGAGAATGGGTTCTTTTCACTATATGCCCATGCCTCAAAGATACTGACGACCGTGGGAGCGCAGGTGGGAGCGGGGCAAGCGATCGGTGAAACAGGAGACACGGGCATGACGGGAGAAAATACTCTATACTTTGAGTTACGCCAAGGGGCGGAGCCGATTGATCCTCTCCAATGGTTGGCGAGGCGCTAGCAAGATTAGGGAAAAACAATCGGGCATCGCAGAGTTTATAATAGCTGAGATGTTTGGACAGAAAGAGAATACGCCAGTAGGATGCTCAAAAATCCGCTGCTGTCACCCACCCTACCCCGGCGTGATGGGGGTCGGGTGAGAACAGGGAACTTTTCAGCATCCGAGTAAGGAATGGGCAGAGGAAAGGATATTAAATCATGGAACAGGATCCTCAACGACGATTCTGGATGTTAGGTCCGACAGTGGTGGTCGCACTGGTCGTGGGTGTGCTGCTCGGCAAGGGGTGGGAGCGGACCGGGCATGCCACGGAAACCTACGAAGAGTTGAAGACATTTTCCGAGGTGTTGACCCAAGTTCAGAAGAGTTATGTCGATGAAACGAAAGTGAAGGATCTTGTCCAGGGGGCGATTCGCGGGATGCTCTCGACCCTCGATCCGCACTCGGCCTACATGACCGCGGACATGTATAAGGAGATGCAGGTTGAAACGAAGGGGGAGTTCGGGGGCGTGGGCATCCAGATCGGGGTCAAAGAGAACCGGTTGGCAGTGATTGCGCCCATTGAAGGCACACCGGCCTATCGAGCCGGAGTCAAGTCGGGTGACTTCATTACGAAAGTGAACGACGAGACGACCAAAGACCTCACGTTGATGGATGCGGTTCAGAAGATGCGTGGGCCCAAGGGCTCGAAGGTCAATTTGACGATTCAGCGGGAGGGGACTCCCGACCCGCTCCAATTTACGCTCGTCCGCGATACCATTAAGATTGAGAGTGTGAAGTCGAAGGTGTTGGACAATATCGGGTACGTGCGTTTGACGCAATTTCAGGAATCAACGGGACGGGATTTGAGCAAGGTGCTCAAACAGTTCAAAGACCAGAAGCTCCAGTCGACGATCCTGGACCTTCGCAACAATCCAGGCGGACTGCTGACCTCGGCTGTTGAGGTATCTGAACAGTTTCTTCCCGGCGGTAAATTGGTGGTTTATACCAAGGGACGCGAAAGCAAAAAGGACGAGTGGATCTCCAAGGGGAAAGATCAAATGGATGACTCGCCCATGATTGTTTTAGTCAATGAAGGGTCGGCCAGTGCATCTGAGATTGTGGCCGGCGCCTTGCAGGACTATGGGCGGGCGGTCATTGTCGGCACGACTTCATTCGGCAAGGGATCGGTGCAAACGATTCTCCCGCTGGGGGATGGATCCGGGCTCCGCCTCACAACGGCGAAGTACTACACACCGAAAGGGCGCTCCATCCAATCAACCGGGATCACGCCTGATATTGTCGTAAAAGCTCAACCACCGACTACTGTTGCAAAAGCGGGTGAGACCAAGTCCGGTGAAAAGGACGGGGAACAGAAGCAGGCCAAGCCTGCGGTCGTACCAGGGAAAGACCAGCCGGCTCAGGCCGGCAAAGGGCAGGAAGAGGGTACTCAGAAGAACGGGACCATTCCGCAGCCTCCTTCCGCTGATGTCTCGAGCGATCCTTCGCTTGAGCAGGATGTGCAACTTCAAAAGGCGGTTGAGATGCTGAAGACCTGGAAGATCTTCAAGGAGCTTCCTCGCCCCTCTTAATGGAAGGCTGCGGCTGTTGTAAGGCAATTGCCTCCAGCAGCCGTTCTTCCGATCCTGAGAACCCGGGTATGGTGCGCAGCAGGTGCGATCGTACCAGTCGTTCCAGGTCGGACAATGTAGTGATGCCCAGGCGGGTATAGAGGTACGCCACAAGAGATTCGGATAGTCCAGGGAGCTGTGTCCAGGCCTTCACCGCTTCCGGGAGTGGCGTTCTCAAGGCTTCGTAGGTCTGGATCGTTCCAGTTTTGAGAAATTCTTCAATCTTGTCCGCCAAATCCCTGCCGATTCCGTCAAGATCTTCCAACGCCTGCCGTGAGGCGACGTCTGCAATGTCCTCTTCCAAGGCTTCGATGGTATCCGCTGCCTTCCGATAGGCTCTGATCCGATAGGGATTCGCCCGCTGAACGGCTAATCGTTCCGCGATCGACCGGAAGATCGCTGCGACTTGCCGGTTGTGTTGTGGGGCAGATATCATAGGCCGTACCGGTGCTATTCTGACGTGATCAGGGATGCGGGGCAAGGGGACGACACGGTCAGATTTATTGACATTCTCAATTCTGCTCTCCTAGGATAAATGGCGATGGCCGATGTGATTCAGATTCAGGTGAACGGCGAACAGCGGAGTTGTCGAGCTGATGCCACCGTGGGGGATTTGCTGCGTGAACTTGCCATCAAAACTGAGCGCGTGGCGGTGGAATTGAATTTGGAAATCATGGATCGCAAGGATTTCGATCACCGAAGTCTGAAACAAGGAGATCGAGTGGAGGTCTTGAGCTTCATCGGCGGCGGTGCGCCAGTGGAAGCTCAGGGCAAAGGGAGGGGTTTCATCCGTGCAAAATGATCGCTTGGTCATTGGCGGCCATGAGTTTACGTCTCGGCTGTTCGTTGGGACCGGGAAGTATAAGGATTTTGTTGAAACTAAGAAAGCCATTGAGGCGTCGGGAGCCGATGTGGTGACGGTGGCGGTGCGGCGTGTCAATATTACTGATCGCTCCAAGGAGAACCTCCTCGATTATCTCGACCCGAAGAAGTACACCATTCTTCCCAACACCGCCGGCTGTTACAACGTAGAAGATGCACTGCGCTATGCTCGTTTGGCCAGGGCCGCCGGCGTGTCGGATTTGATTAAACTCGAAGTGTTGGGGGACGAGAGAACGCTGTTCCCCGATACGGCTGGATTGATCGAAGCGGCGAAAATCCTCGTGAAAGAAGGATTCATCGTACTGCCCTATACCAATGACGATCCCATCGTGGCCCAGAAGCTTGTCGACATCGGGTGCCCCGCTGTCATGCCGTTGGCGGCGCCGATTGGATCGGGACTTGGTATCCGCAATCCATACAATTTGAAGATCATCATGGAAATGATTAAGGTGCCCATCATTGTTGACGCCGGTGTCGGGACCGCGTCCGATGCCGCCCTTGCGATGGAATTAGGGGCGGACGCGGTACTCATGAATACGGCCATTGCCGGAGCGAAAGATCCCATTGCCATGGCCGAAGCGATGAAGTATGCGGTGCTTGCAGGCCGGTTGGCGTACAAGGCCGGACGGATCCCGCGAAAACTATATGCGACTGCCAGTAGTCCTATCGAAGGGATGCTCTAAGCGAAGTGCTGAGTGCTGAGATGGCAGATATGAAGAGCGACAGACACATTCACTCAGGACTCAGGACTCAGCACTCACTGCTTCACTGATGCGGACACTCTCCAGCCGTCTTCTTGTCGTTACAGATCGCCATCAGACCAACGGGCGTCCGTTGGTTCCCGTTCTGCAACAAGTCCTCACGGCTGCCGTACCGATAGTTCAACTCCGTGAGCGTGATCTTTCAGCCAGGGAACTCGTGAGGCTTGCGCGTGAGGTGCAAGTTGTGACGGCCTCGCACAAGTCCCAACTCCTCATCAATGACCGGATCGATGTCGCGTTAGCCCTTGAAGGAGCCGGCGTCCATTTGCGTAGCAATAGTCTGCCTGTTTCGGTCGCACGCCAGTTGCTGGGAACGCAACGTCTTGTGGGTGTCTCCGTGCATACGGTAGAGGAAGCGATACAGGTGGAGTCCCAGGGTGCAGACTACATTATCCTTGGCCCGATCTACGCAACGCCATCCAAACAGATGTTCGGTCCGCCACTCGGCATTCACACTCTTGAGACGGCCTGTCGGCTGGTCCGCATTCCCATTTTCGGAATTGGCGGAGTGACGGCGGCTCGTGCGCAGCAGATGCTCTGTGCCGGGGCATTCGGTGTGGCGGTGATCACGGCGATTCTCGGCGCGGCCGATGTAGAGTCGGCGACGCGCGAGTTACTCGAGGCCGTGACGCCCGTACCGTGATGTGCGTCATACACGATTCGCTCGCTGCAAGATGCCGTCGTCCGGTTGACCCTCCCAGGAACGGGTGATAGAATCCGCGCAGACAAGGACTTCTCGATTCAGCAAGGGGTTTCGCGTTCTTCGAGCGGCGCCATGGATGGCAAGAAAGAAAGTCCGAGTCGATTCCGGTCTCTCCGAGATTCTGTCACGCACATCACGAAGCGGTTGACTGAAGGAGAAGCGGGCGTGGCACAACGTAACGACGAACATATTCGCGAAGTTGAAAAGCTTCGCGTGCAGATCCAGTCGATGGAAGAAGAAATCCGTCGACTGTACCAATCTCGCTACCAGCTCGACCAAGCCACCAAGCAAAACGAGAAGCTCGTCACGACGCTTCAAGAAGCGAAGGTGCAGATCGAAGCGTTGCGCGCGGAAGTTGAAAAACTGACCGCGCCTCCCTCGGCCTATGCCATCTTCTCAAGTCTCAATACTGATGGAACCGGAAATGTCTATGTGTCCGGGCGAAAGATGAAAGTCAGCCTGCACCCGTCGATCAAGGGGAGTGCGATGAGGAAGGGGCAGGAAGTGGTCCTGAACGAAGCCTTGAACGTCATTGAGGTCAAGGGCTTTGATATCCAGGGCGAAGTCGTGCGGCTCAAGGATGTGCTCGAAGGAAATCGTGCTCTGGTGACACTGCATTTCGACGAAGAAAAGGTTGCAGAACTCGGTGACCCGCTGCTGGCCGAACATTTGAGCGTCGGCGACCATCTGCTCTACGACCCTCGCTCCGGGTATGTCGTCGAAAAGTTGCCGAGGTCTGAGTCGGAAGAATTGGTATTGGAAGAAGTGCCCGATGTCGATTATGAGCACATCGGCGGGTTACAGCACGAGTTGGAGCAAGTCCGCGATGCAGTGGAGTTGCCGTTTCTTCATCCAACCCTGTTTTCAGAGTACAAGTTGAGCGCGCCCAAGGGGGTCTTGCTCTATGGACCGCCGGGGTGTGGGAAAACCCTGATCGCCAAGGCCGTCGCGAATTCGATCGCGAAGAAGCTCGGACATCTGACCGGAAAAGAGATACGAAGTTATTTCTTGCATGTGAAAGGTCCGGAGCTGCTCAATAAGTATGTCGGTGAGTCCGAGCGGCAAGTCAGAGAAGTGTTCAAGAAGGCGAAAGAACGGGCGGCGGACGGCAATCCCGTCATCGTATTCTTCGACGAAATGGATGCGCTCTTCAGAACCCGAGGCACCGGGATTTCCTCCGATATCGAATCGACGATTGTGCCGCAGTTTCTCTCGGAAATCGACGGCATGGAGCGACTCCGCAATGTCATTGTCATCGGCGCCAGCAATCGCCAGGATCTTATCGATCCGGCTGTGCTCCGCGCCGGACGGTTAGACGTGAAGGTCAAGGTGGGTCGTCCCGATGCGGTGGCGGCCAAGGATATTTTCTCGAAGTATCTGAGCACCGATCTGCCGTTTTCGGAGGAAGATTTGACGCGCCATGGCGGCGACGCCAAGGCCTTGGTCGAGCAGATGACCGATCTCACGGTTGGGGCGATGTATGCGTCCTCGGAAGAGAATAAGTTCATTGAGGTCACCTATGCGAACGGTGAAAAGGAGGTGCTCTACTTCAAAGATTTCGCGAGCGGTGCGCTGATCGAAGGCATCGTGTCGCGTGCGAAGAAGTTTGCCGTGAAGCGGGCGATCGCGAAAGAAGGCCGTGGCCTGCGGTCCGAGGACTTGATCCGCGCAATTCGTGAAGAATTCAAGGAACACGAAGACCTGCCCAATACGACCAATCCTGATGACTGGGCGAAGATCTCAGGAAAAAAAGGCGAGAAGATCGTGCATCTTCGGACGATCAGCGGAGGTCCGGACGACTCGCGTCAGATCGAAACCGTCACAACAGGGCACTATCTCTAACAGGCTGCGGAAAATCCAAGTTGCACAGTAGAACGACATCGGCTGACACGTTTGGGACAAGAGGAGCACACATTCGCAGGATGCTCAAAAAGACCGTCCAGCAAGGCCGCAGCAAGCGAAGAGGCGAGGCGTACGCTTCGGTACGTTGAGCCTCTGAGTGAAGCGAGAACGCCGCTGGCGGGCTTTTTCAGCATCCTGCTAAGACGTCACACAACATGCAGGAATCTACCTCGTTGACGACGCCTCGTATACTGGGAACAGAAACAGAATTCGGCATTGCATCGCGCGATCCTGCCGCAGCAGACCCCGTCTCCAATTCCATCGCGGTCATCGGGCACTATCCCGGTGTGACGGCGCCTCAGGCTGTCTGGGACTATGAAAATGAAAATCCGCTGCTCGATGCGCGCGGATTCGAGGTCGAGGGGGAGCGGGAGCGGCCCAATCCTGAATACAATCGCCAGTTGAACAAGGTGCTGGCGAATGGGGGCCGTCTCTATGTCGACGGCGCCCATCCTGAATACTCCACGCCTGAGTGCACCAACCCGCGAGAAATCGTGGCCTTCGAACGAGCCAGCGAGCGAATTCTCACCCAGTGTCTCGATCAGATGCTGCGCGCCACCGGACGAAATCATTGTGTGCTGTACAAGAACAACTCGGATGGCAAGGGGAACAGCTACGGTTACCACGAAAACTATTTGATGTCTCGTGCGGTCCCCTTCGAGCGCATTGTGAAGGTCTTGGCCCCGTTCTTCGTAACGCGCCCCATTTTTGCCGGGGCAGGAAAGGTCGGCGCAGAGAATCAGACCAGCCCCACGGATTATCAGATTTCGCAGCGTGCAGATTTCTTTGAGTGCCTCGTCGATCTCAATACGATGGTCAGGCGCCCCATCGTCAATTCACGCGATGAGCCGCACGCGGAGTATGGGAAGTATCGGCGGTTGCACGTGATCGTCGGGGATGCCAACATGGCGGAACTGTCGACATACCTCAAGGTCGGCACGTTGGCTATTGTTCTGGATCTTCTCGACGCCGGGGCGGATCTGCCGCAGTTCGAGTTGGACGATCCGGTCCGAAGTATCAAACAGGTGTCTCGCGATGTGGGTATGAAGGAGACGCTCAAACTGACGGGAGGCCGTTCGACGACGGCGGTGGCGATTCAACGAGCCTATTTGAAGGCCGCCATGGGATACTATGCCTGTCGCGATCTGTCGCAAGTCACGAAAGATATTCTCGTCCGCTGGGAGGACGTGTTGGATAAGTTGGAGCAAGATCCTCGTCTCTTGGTACGTGAATTGGATTGGGTCGCAAAGCGTCAGATGATGGAATCCTATATGGAGCGAAAGGGCTGTGGGTGGGACGATCCCCGGGTGCGTCTCATGGACCTGCAGTATCACGATGTTCGTCCTGACAAGGGTCTCTATTTTACGCTCGAACGCAGTCATCTGATCGAGCGAATTGTCCAGGACGTCGAGATCGCGCGAGCGGAGTTCACTCCCCCTCCAGGGACGCGGGCCTATTTCCGTGGACGATGTGTCAGCAAGTTTGCGAAGTCGCTCTATGGGGTCAGCTGGACCTCGGTCCTCTTCGATGTCGGTAACAACCAGGTGAAACGAGTGCCCTTGATGGATCCGCTTCGAGGCACGGCCTCGCTGACGAGCGACCTTCTCGATCAGGTCGAGACCGTCGACGC
>Ga0075423_10006639_pt1 | contig 10867 bp, 6 predicted proteins | sample SoiMethybrSBSTD2_FD_80114 | JGI IMG/M metagenome (GOLD analysis project Ga0075423, IMG submission 80114) | Bulk soil microbial communities from a Populus tree surrounding site in Tennessee, USA - Soil MetaG P. TD hybrid SBSTD2 | ecosystem: Environmental > Terrestrial > Soil > Tree plantation...
ATCGGAAAGAGTAGCAGGGCGTGCGGAAACCGATACAGATGGCGAAATCCACGCAGATAGACCACCAAGAAAACGATCACGAGCCCTATGCCCTCATATCCCGAGCACTCGGAGCCCACCACGGCGCCAAAATCACCGAGGCCCAGGAGTTTTTGCTCGACATCGAATATGATCTCACGATCGCTCCAGAAAAGGCGAAGGATCCAATACGAAACAAACAAAGTGGCTTTAGCCAGAACGGCCCAACTCTCCTGCGCAAGCAGGCTAATCAGCAACAAGAGGATGGAGGCGGATGCGACAACGAAAACCTCTGGATAACCGGCCCGAATGGAGTTCAGCCAAAACCCAGGTGGCGCGACTACCATCGCTAGTGACGCGCCAGCGATGCAAAGTAGCAGCATGTACGCTGAAAACACCAGCCACGGAAATTCTTGCGAAGCCTGTGCATACCGGCTGAATGCGCTCGTTGCGATCGTGAGTACCGCAAAAATGGCGAGATTGAATACGATGCGCCGCGCTTGGGAGGAGCCGCTCACAGAAGCCCGCCACAGCTCAAGGAAGATGTCTCGCTTAGGCCATGCCACGACTGCAAAAATGACGAGGAAGGTGATGCCCGCGTAGATCAGATATTTAACATAGACAACCGGGTTTTCCCATTTTGTAAGATAATCCGGCTGGTAGGAAAACAAATACGACGTCGTTATGAATTCGACAATCAGCAGCCCAATAAAAATAATGAGCGTCGGCCAGACATTGTCCGAGGTTGCTTCGGACCGCACCAGTAGCTTATCACTGGAGTTCATTGTGATCTGCTAGATCTCGCCAGCGCTCGGCCTATCAATGCGCTGACGCCCGCAGCGCAGTGACCGATTTCAGGATGCGTTGCTGCGCTCTGCTGCGACACCGGTGAAAGGCTTGAACGCCGCGGCGGCGGGGCGGGCGTGGGAGTTGCTGCCGCGGCTGGCCGATACCTGCTCCTCGATCCACGGATACAATTTTTCCAGACCCTTGCGCAGCGATTGCGATGGCTTCCAGTCCAACATTTTTTGTATGAGCTGGTTGTGCGAGTTGCGGCCGCGCACGCCGAGAGGGCCCGGGATGTGCTTGATAGCGAGGCGTTTCCCGGCGATCTCCATGACCAGTTTGGCCAGCTGGTTGATGGATACCATCTCTTCCGAGCCGATGTTGACCGGACCGGCGAAGGTCGAGCGCGCCAGACGGAGCGTGCCCTCCAAGCATTCGTCGATATACAGAAACGAGCGCGTCTGCTCGCCATCGCCCCAGAGCTCGATCGCGCCGCCGCTCCTGGCTTCCGCCACCTTGCGGCACACAGCTGCCGGCGCCTTCTCCTTACCGCCCGTCCAGGTGCCCTGTGGACCGAAGATATTGTGATAGCGGGCGACCCTCGTCTGCATTGCGAAATTACGGTTGTAGGCCAGGTATAGACGCTCGCTGAACAGCTTTTCCCAACCATATTCGCTGTCGGGATTGGCCGGGTACGCGCTGTCCTCACGGGTCACCGGCGCGGAGGGATCCGTCTGATTATAGTCAGGATACATGCATGCGGAGGAGGAGTAGAAGATCCGCTTGATATTCCGCTTCTTGCAGGTGTCTAGGATATTGAGATTGATGGTGGCCGAATTGTGCATGATGTCGGCGTCGTTTGCACCCGTGAAAATGTATCCCGCGCCCCCCATGTCGGCCGCCAGCTGATAGACTTCGTCGAAACGGCGATCGATGATGTCGCGGCAATTCTCGACTTCGCGCAGGTCGGCGATGACGAAGTCATCTGCCAGCGTCTCGGTGAATTCAGGGAACTTGAGGTCTACCCCTCGTACCCAAAATCCCTCCCTCTTCAATCGGGCGACCAGATGCGACCCAATAAAGCCACCCGCACCGCAAACCAGCGCATTCTTCATATGCCGCCCTCGAGTTCCATCGTAGCCCGTTGGGACTGTAGATTGCACGGATAAGCTGCCCTACAGGGCAAATGGTGTACCTCTACGGTGAGGAGTCGAGCCCCGGAGCGGGCCCGGCGCCTATCGGGTGCGGACGCGTGGCGTCAACCCAGGGTGATTGCGTCAAGCCTGATTGGGTTTGCCCGCTCGGGACGATTGGCGACGTACTGCGCTGCGGAGTCGCACCGAGTGCGGTTGTTAGTGCAGCGTGGCAGCCGCCCTCCGCCAATTGCGCGGTTTGGGTGACGGCGCTTTCCGAAACTCTCTCGAGCCAGATCTCGCGGCACCACAAATAGATGCCGCGCGGACAAAACATGCGCTGCCCGGCAAACAGCGATTTGCAGTAGACGCCGTCCAGTATGACGGCAGGTGTCTTGAGCGTTCGCATCAAGCCGGTCTTTTCGTCGACGAAACGCTCTACTTGCCGGAGAACTCGAAACGTCCTGCCGCAGTACGGAACGAACTCGGCGTCGAATTTGAGACCCCGGTTCGATGAGGCTTGGTCGAGCGTGGCCAGGATGTCCGCGTAAGACTTCATCCGCACGACATCGCCGGACCGTAGATTCAGATCGGCCCTGGGCGTCAGCTGTCCGACGGGGATTGACCCGGTCCTTCTGGGGAATGGAAAGCCGCCCCAGATCGTCTGGAAGCGATCGTACAGCCACCGGGATGGCTTCCCGAAGCGCTCGCTCCCGGCCATCGTGCCATAGAAGTAGAACAAGTACGCAAGACCACGGAGCAACTCACTGAGGGAGACATTGCGCGAACGGTAAGCTTGCACGTACTGCTTAACGTTCCACCACTTGAGCGCACTGGTAAATTCGAGCAGCCGAGTGGCCTGGCACGCGTATCGCACCTTTTCTCCGGGCAGATCGACGCGTGTTGCCCGCAGCACGTCGGCCTCGGTGCATGCGTGTGTTCGGTTTGACAGACGAACATCTGCGTCTACCTCAGGCGCAGTCTCCTTGCCGATAGGCTTGAGCCACGCTTCCTTCCAGAAGATCAGGCAGCCGGCCTGGCAGCCGCCATAGGCCTGACCGTCACAGCGGTGCTCGAGATGCACTGCATTGGTCATGCGGCGGCCGACGTAGCGGCCGGTGACGGAGCCGGTGACGGTATCGCAAGTCTTGTCCGCGCGCTTGGTGACCTTGAACCGCTTACCGCAGTACTGAAAGAGCTGGGGCATGAATGGGAGCTGCTCGAGGCGGCCGTCCTTGTCGAGCGTGGCCAGTATCTCTTCTTTGCTCCGCACTTCCACCCAGTCGCCGGCCCGGAACATCATGTGCATTCCCCAACGTCAAGTGCCGCTGTCATTCTTATGTTGCACCATCGCCCGCTGCCACCTTCCCATGGTATGTTGGTGAATTCCTGCCGCTTCAGGTGATGATGCCATCCTTGCCGATTACTCGCTTCGGCCAGGCTTGCACGAGGCCCTCAGGGGGAGGTGTTCGCGGCCTCGCCGTAGGTCATGAACCTTGCGCAGCTGTCTTGCTCCACTCCGACCGCCAATTCCCACTTGCCACCGGATCTGCCAGCGGCCTGGAAACGGGGTCATGTGCAGGCGCTCGCTCGGGCGATTCGGTGAGCGCTTAAAGCGGGGCTGTAATCCGCGCCGGCAACGGGGCGTCCGAGGCATCGAGCGAGTGCCTGCGCATCCATTGGGGGTAGCCATTCGAGCCGACGGCCGACGCTGATGTGCCTTTCTGCGAGGCCAGTATCGAGCTGGCGCGCCACATGCCCATTCCGGGGTACGCCTTTTGGGAGTGCGATGGGCGACCGAATTGCCCTCCGTCCGGGAGCTTGGCATTCGTACACTTTCAACCTCGCTCGTGGATTGAGACACGGCTGGGGACGTGGCGGGCTGCCATCGAGCTGCGAGCCGGCAAATCGGAAAACTCGCGTCAATCACGGTCGCCCAGCCTGGTCCGTTGGCATTGGATTGGAGGTCGGGAACGGTGCGTATGCCACTCATCAAATTCTTGGCCGTTGCGGTCATCGTCTTATTGGCTGGAGCAGTCGAGGCCAAAGGGCCAGGCGACTTGCGCGGCTACACTCTCGCGCCAGGCGACCGCATCACGGTCACCGTGTTCGGCCAGGCGGACCTTTCGGGTGACTTCCTGATCGACGGGGCGGGTGAAATCCAGATGCCCCTGTTGGGGGCGGTGCACGTTGGCCAGTCCACGATCGAAGAAAGCCGCCGGCGGCTGACGGAGCGCTTGGCCGCCGGTTTCATCAAGAATCCAAATGTCAGTGTTCGCGTCAACGAATTTAGGCCGATCTTCGTGCTCGGCGATGTACGTACGCCAGGCAGCTATCCATTTCGCTTCGGCCTGTCGGGAATGAGCGCCATCGCATTGGCTGGTGGGGTCGGCTTACCGGACCTGCGTCCTGGCACGGCACTAGCCGATCTCGCCGTCGCGGAGGAGCGTGTCAAGGTCTTGGTTCGAACGCAGCTGGGTTTGCTGGTCCGGCTGGCCCGTGTCGAGGCGGAGCGCACGGAAAAAACGTCTTTTGAAGTGCCCGGGATCGCCGATGTCGGCGACGATGAAATCGCTCCCGTGCTGCGAGAAGAGCAGGAGCAGATGAGCATTGCCATGCGTGCGTACGAGCAGACCATCGAGCTGCTGAACCAGCAGCGGCCAAAGGTGCGGTCGGAAATCGAGATTACGGAACGACAAATTCAGATCGAGACCAGCCAACTCACTCTCATCCAGTCCAAACTGAAGGACTTCGAAACTCTGGCAAAGCAAGGATTGGGTCGGTCCATCACGGAATTGGACCTGCAGAGGCAGCTCGCGGATCGAGAAGGCAACATCTCCCGATTGAAAGGTGACTTGGCCCGCCTCGATTCCAAGCTTGGGGACCTAGATATCCGCGGGCAGGAGGCCGAGAACGCTCGGCGGACGCGGGTGATGGGAGACCTCCGTGACATCAAGGTGAAATTGCGCGAGATCGAGACACAGCTGCCCTCGGCGCGAGAGGTGCTCGAGCTCCGGCGGCTGCAGGCCGGAGCGGCCGGCGACGGCGAGGACCTCCAGCGGTCCTATCGCATCTTGCTCACACGCGGGGTAGGCCGTCAGCAGGTGCCACTTTCCATGCACGAGGATGTGGCGCTGGAGCCCGGCGACATGCTGGAAGTGCGGCGGCTGAAAACGGACGTGCGCCAGACCGCTGCGCCACTTGCCACCGCAGCCTGCGACCCGTCCTACCCCGCGTGCGCCGAAAAGCGAGCTGCAGCGCTGGGTGGCGGAGCGAACGCACAAAAAGCATCGAAATGAGCGAGTGGGTCATCGCCTTCGCAAGGATAGCAACATCACCCACCCCGATGAGTCCGCTACCCACAAGAGTTCCAACGCAACGACGATCAGCACGAGATCGCCTATGAACGCGCAGTTCGAATTCAGCCGCCTGCAGAAACTCAATCTGCGAACGCACTATGAGGACCTGGCGGCCCAGGCGGTGCTGTCGGTCGTACGGCACCGGTGGTTGATCGGCAAGATCGTGATCGGGGCCTTGGTGCTTGCCGCGCTACTCGTGTCCGTGCTTCCGCGCAGGTACAGCGCCACCGCCCTCGTTCAGCCGCAGCTGTTCTCGCGCGGGGGTGAAGGCATGAGCCCTGCACCGCTTGCCAGCATCGACGGGGCCTCTCTGGTCGCCAGCGAGGTGCATCTGATCCAGTCCCCCGCAATTGCCCGCGCTGTCGTGCGGCGGCTCGGGCTGGAGCGCGAAAAGCAGTTTGCGCCGTCGACCTCGCTGTTCGGGCGCGCCGCACACGCCGTCCGGGCCGCGGTCTTTCCGGAATCGGCGTTGTCTTCGCCGTTGGAGCGAGCTGCCGAGAGCGTGCGCTCGAAATTGACGGTCACGCGGGATACACGGTCCTACCGGATCTCCATCGGATTCGCCGCCACTTCGCCCGAGACGGCGGCCGTCGTGGCCAACGCCTTTGCGCTGGAGTACCTCAACGCCAAATCGATACAGCGGCTGTCGGAAGCGGTGCTGGCGGCAACCGCTGAACTGGCGCAACGATCCGCAGTCTATGGCGAAAAACATCCGAGCTTCATACGCGCAGCGGCCGACGTGGAGACCGCCCGTCAGCGATTGCAGGCCGCGGCCGACAGGCCGGTGGGAAGCGACGTGGTCGCCGGCGAGGGTGTCAACCTGGCCGAGCCGAGCTCGGCTCCATCCAGCCCCAACGGGTCGCTCATTCTCGGGTTGGCGTTCATCGGCGCCCTGGTCTTCGGCATGGGCCTGGCGGTCTGGCTCGACCGGCAGAACGACGGCGTGCCCGCCGTGGAGGACGCGCTGGGGTGCATGGGCATGCGTTGTTTGGGGTCGGTGCCGACGCTTCCGAATACCGCTTCCGCTGCGCTCCCGCTCGGGACCGTCGCAGCGCTTCGCGCTATTGCGAGCGCGGCCGGATTGGTCGGCGCTGGTGGTCGGGGCAAGGTTGCCATGATCACCTCGGCGGCACTGGATGACGGCACATCGACGTTCTCAGCGAGGTTTGCGGCGGTCATCGCGTCGCGAGAGCATCGCGTTCTGCTGGTCGACACCCTGTCTCCGCGGCAACTGGGCGATGGTGCGCTGTCGCTGGACGAGATGCTGTCTGCCAAGGATCGGGCCGGCCTGTTCTCGGATAACGCTGAGGCAACCCTGCTTACGCTGAAGTTCTCTGACGAGAGCAGCGGCCAATCACCGGACGTCCCGCGCATCAAACGACTGCTTGCCGACGCGCGGAGCCGGTTCGACCTCGTGCTGCTTGCGGCCCCGCCGGTCACTGTGTCGCCAGATACCGCTCTGCTGGGGCGCAGCGCGGACGCCACCTTGCATCTCGTCGCGTGGGGCCGTACCCCGCAAAAGGCCGTGGCGGCTGCAATCGCTCAGTTGAAAGAAGATGCCGTGCACGTGAACGGGATCGTCCTCACGGAGGTCGACGCCGCTGCCCCACCTGCCCCGCTTGCATGGCCGCGGACGCAGATCAAGCGGGCGGCAGCGCTCTGGCAGCCGCACATCCGATGGACCAGGCCCGATCGCATGTGGTCGCCGGGTGAGTTGTTTCAGCCCGTTCGCGACATCTGGCGGCCTTTGGCTTTCGTCGCGCGCATCAGGGCAAAAGGGGCGTCGACGAAATGAAGTTTGGTTCCCCGCCAGGAGATGCCGCGGGCGGCGTTGCAGCCATGTGGACACGGCTGCTCGTCGAACGCGCCTCCTGGACGCTGATCGATCAGGGTGTCGTCAGCCTCGGCGGCTTCATTCTCAACGTGCAATTGGCGCGGTATTTGACCGGCTCGGACTACGGCACGTTTGCTCTGTTCATGGGTGCCGTGTTCATTTTCCGCGCCGTGGACTTCTCGCTTATATCCTACCCATTGTCGGTCCAGCTTTGCGCAACGCCGCGCCGAGAGCACGCGGCACTGCTGGGAAGCACCGCGGCGATCGCGATTGCTCTGGCTGGCGTCTTGTCGGTGCTGATGTTTGCGGGAACCGTCCTGCTGGGCCGTGGCGACATTGCGTACGCGACGACGGCGTGTTTCTTGTCGTGGCAGGCCCAGGAAACGACACGGCGATTTCTGAGTGCGGACTTCCGGCATCGCGCGGCCGTTTGGGGTGACGCGACGAGCTTCCTCGGCCAGGCCGCAATCATCGGCGTGCTGGCCAGCGTGGCATCGTTGACGCTCCAATCGGCGCTTTACGCGATTTCGGCCATGTTCCTGGCCGGCGCCGCGGTACACGTGTCCAAGCTGCATTTCGCACGGCCGGACTTCGCGGCAATCGTGCCTATGTTTCGCAAGTTTTTCGAGCTGGGCAAGTGGTCGCTGTTGACCTACGAGGTCGTGCTGCTTCGCACCCAGCTGTTTCCCTGGGCCTTGGCCGTGTTCGCCGGCACCGCGGCAACCGCATCGTGGCAGGCCGCGCTCAATATCGCCAACTTGATGAATCCCATCATTCTCGGCATTGGCACGGTCATTCCGCAGGCCGCGGCGCAGGCGCGATTGTCGGGCGGGATCACTGGCGCCTGGCGCGCAGCGCGCGGATACACCCTGTTCGGATTACCGCCCATTCTGGTCTTCTGCGCGTTCGTGCTTCTGGCGCCGCACTTTGCTCTGCGGCTCGCCTACAGCGCCGATTCCCCATATCTGGACATGTCGCTGTGCGTGCAGATCCTCGCCCTGGCCTGGGCCGCCGAATACGTCGGCGAAATGATCGCCAAGACGCTGTTGGGGGCCGAGCTCGGCGGATTGGCGTTTCTGACCAACGCGACCGGAGTGGTCGGCGCCATGGTGGCCCTGCCCTTGATCATTCCGTTCGGCGTGCTCGGCGCATGCCTGGCACTGGCGATTGCCATTTTGATCCGCCTCATCTTCGCTTGGCTCATTCTGAGTTGGTTGCTCGCCAAGGAGACGTCGCCGACCGCGATACGCGCGGAAGCCCAGGTGCCGCGGTAGGCGAGGAGGACGCATGGCATCGGCGCGCCCCGCATTCCAGCTAGAGCTCCGCGCCAGCGACCACTATCTCGTGCTGCTCGGCGGAGCGCTGCTGGGATACGCGGTGCTGGGCAAGTATTTCGCCTATCTTGGAATTCCGCCCCTCTTCGTCGGTGAAATCGTGCTTCTGACGGGCTTCGCGGTGGCATTGAGAACGGGCTGCCTGGTGGCAGCGCTGGCGGCGCTACCCAGTCTCTTGTTGGCCATCGCCATGATCTGGGTGATGCTGCGCACGCTTCCCTATCTGGGAGAGCATGGCTTCAACGCGCTGCGTGACAGCGTCGTCGTCATGTACGGCGGGTTCTCCTTCATCGTGATGGCGCTGCTGATCGAAGACGGCCGCCGTGTCGCGACCCTGCTGAAATACTATTCGAGCTTCCTGGCCATCTTCATTCCGTTGAGCCCGATCATGTTCGCCGCGGCATTCTATTCCGGCTTCGGGGTCTATTTCATTCGCCCTGGCGAGGTGACCGCGCACCTCGTGGGCGCCACCGTGTTCGCCCTGGTGAAATTCCGCAGGATGTCACCGCTCGCGATTATCGCGCTTCTCGCGACGCTCGTGATGGCGATCACGATCAGCCGCGGCGCCATGATGACCTACTTCGTTCCCGTGGTCGTCGCCCTGCTCCTGCTCGGCAAGGCACGCCAGCTTTCGATCGCGATAGTTGCAGTCCTCGTGATCATCGGCGCCGCTTACGCGCTCGAGACGGCCTTCACCGATTCACAGATAGCCAAGAGACACTCCACGGACCGCTCGCTGAGCGTTCGCCAGATCGTTGAGAATGTCACCAGCATCGTCGGCAAGTCCGGTGACCAGACCGAGGGCACCAAGGTATGGCGACTGGAGTGGTGGAATATCATCATAGAGGATACGATCTACGGGCCGCACTTCTGGACCGGGCGCGGGTTTGGGCTGAATCTCGCTGACGCGGACGGCTTCTGGGACGGGGCGCATCCCGACGCCCCTCCTCTTCGCAGCCCGCACAACGCACACATGACGATGCTTTCGCGCGCCGGCGTTCCGGGCGCGGTGCTTTGGGGCGCCATCGCCATCTCCTGGATGGGGTTGCTGGGAAAGACGATGCTGACGGCGCGCCGATGCGGTCAGCGGCAATGGGCGAACCTGTTCCTGTTCGCCATCTGCTACGTGCTTGCCATCCTGGTCAATGCCTCGTTCGACGTGGTGCTGGAAGCGCCGATGCAGGGCATCTGGTTCTGGTGCCTGTTCGGCTTCGGCGTCGGCTCCGTGATGGTCTACCGCGCGCAACCCATCGAAGTCCGCCAACCTTAGCCGGCGATCATGATGCAACGTGTGATCGGCAACCGTAACGCTCCCATCTCCGAGGGGCTCGGGCAACTGGCGGGGTTATTGTGCTGGCTCGCGGCTCTGGGGCTCGCGCCGCATGTCTGTGCGGCCGCGGCGGAGGCGCCCGGAGTGGTCGACGTGCCCTGTCCACCCGGCTCGATCGAGGTGGCGCCGGGCACCTCGATTCAGAGCGCCAGTGATATCGCCGGGGACAACGCCTCGATCTGCCTGAAGAATGGCACGCACCGGATGCAAGTCGTGCGGCCGCGTCAAGGTCAAAGCTTCCACGGGGAGGAGCGCACGATCCTCAACGGAAGCCGGATGCTGACGACCTTCGGCCGCGACGACAAGTATTGGGTGGCCAACGTGCAGATGCGCCGCCATCGACGGCACGGCGAATGCGCGCCCGCCTACCCCACCTGCGACATGCCGGATGGCTTCTTCATCGACGACAAGCCCCTCACCCAGGTGCTGAGCCGAAACAGCGTCGAGGCAGGCTTCTTCTATATCGATCCGACGTCGGGAAAGATCTATTTCGCGGACGATCCGACGCGGCGCAAGGTCGAGGTCACCGCAGCCGTTTTCGCCTTCGGCGGCAACGCCAGCAATGTGCTGATCCGCAACATCATCGTCGAAAAGTACGCAAACCCCGCCCAGAGCGGGGCGATCCACGCGATGAATGCTGCAGGTTGGACCATCGAGAACGTCGAGGCCCGCTGGAACAGCGGAGCGGGCATAGCTCTCGGATCGGGCGGGCGGGTCCACGCGAGCGATGTCCACCATAACGGGCAGATCGGCATTGTCGGCGAGGGGCGCAATATCGAGATCGATGGCAACAGGATCTGGGGCAACAACACGCGCGGCTTCGACTTCACGTGGGAAGCCGGCGGCGTGAAAATTGGTCGCAGCGATGGCGTCACAATGCGGAACAACCAGGCCTTCGACAACATAGGCCCAGGTTTGTGGTGCGACATCGAGTGCCGCAACGTGCTGTACGAGCGCAACGTGGTGGAGCGCAATCATGACGCGGGCATCTTCCACGAGATATCCTACAGCGCCATTATTCGCGACAACGTCGCTCGCCACAACGGCGTCGGCGATCGAAAATGGTTCTGGGG
>Ga0075423_10006640_pt1 | contig 10866 bp, 10 predicted proteins | sample SoiMethybrSBSTD2_FD_80114 | JGI IMG/M metagenome (GOLD analysis project Ga0075423, IMG submission 80114) | Bulk soil microbial communities from a Populus tree surrounding site in Tennessee, USA - Soil MetaG P. TD hybrid SBSTD2 | ecosystem: Environmental > Terrestrial > Soil > Tree plantation...
GAGATCAGCGCGATGGCGGCATCATTCGTCACCTCGATCGCCCTGCACCTGTATGGCGTCGACGCCGGGAACACGTCAACGGGGGACTACGCCAAGGCGATGCTCATCACCACGGGGGTCGCAACCGCAGTGTGGCTCGGGGTCACCATGCTCACCCGACCCGAGTCGGACGACGTCCTGGAGCGATTCTACCGGCGGGTCCGGCCCGGGGGCCCCGGTTGGCGGCGGATCTCCCGCCAGTTGGGATACGGGGACGACCGGATCCCCGGCGGGGCACTGAGCTGGGTCAACTGGCTGGCGGGGGTGACCGCAGTCTATTCGGCGGTGTTCGGGGTCGGGGAATTTCTCACCGGAAGCACCCGGCGCGGCTGGCTGTACTGCGCGGTCGCCGTAGGCGCTTTCCTGTTGATCCAGCGTAACTTGCGTGCTGATGAGCAGCTGGCGACCGGCGTTGACACCGCCCTCGAGCCCCGGTTACGTTTCGACCCTGGAGAATGAGATTCACACTGCAGCCGTTTGCACGGAGGTAGCAGCATGAGCATCGACCAGCAGGCACCGGCGGGCGGGTTCACCTTGGCCCTGACCGGTCGGGCGGCTGAAGAGGTGCAGAAGTTCATCGCCCAGGAGCAGGTCCCGGTCGACTCGGCGGGGCTCCGCGTCAGCGTGCTGCCCGGCGGCTGCTCGGGATTCAAGTACAGCCTGAACATCGAGGAGCGCGCGCTCGACGACGACATGGTGCACGAGATCAACGGCGTCCGGGTGTTCGTCGATGGGTTCAGCGCCCAGTACCTGGCTGGCGTCACCATCGACTACGTCAGCTCCATGCAGGGCTCGGGGTTCACCTTCACCAACCCCAACGCGACGGGCGGCTGCGGGTGCGGCAGCAGCTTCACGGCCTGAGCCACCTGCATCTTCATCCTGAGTCACCCTGAACACAGTGAAGGGGCCATGCGTCAAGCTCATGGCCCCTTTTCACGGAGTTTACCCTGGGCGAAGCCAGGGTTCAGGGTGACCCGCTTCAGGCCTTCCACCGTCTCATAGGGCGACCGTGCACGCGCTCGACCTCGCCGTCGTGGTGCTGTACTTCGTCTTCACGCTGGGCGTCGGCCTCTGGGTCTCGCGCCACCAGCGAAGCGCCTCCGATTACTTCCTCGGCGCCCGGAACCTGCCCGCCTGGGCCATCCTGCTGTCCATCGTCGCCACCGAGACCTCGGCGCTCACCGTCATCTCGATCCCGGGGATCGGCGCCCGCGGGGACCTGACGTTCCTCCAGCTCACGGTCGGGTACCTCATCGGCAGAATCGGGGTCGCGCGCTGGCTCCTGCCCGGCTACTTCCGGGGGGATCAGGAGACCGCCTATGCGCGGCTCGAGTCGCGCTTCGGCGTCGGCACCCGTCGCCTCACCTCGCTCATCTTCCTCGTCTCCCGCTTTCTGGGCGACGCGGTGCGGGTGTTCGCGAGCGCCATCCCGCTCGCGCTCGTCACCGGGTGGAGCGTGCCCACCGCGATCGTCGTGATGGGCATCGTCACGATGGTATACACCTGGTTCGGCGGCTTCAAGGCGGTGGTGTGGACCGACGTCCTCCAGCTCTCGGTCTATCTCGCGGGGGGAGTGGGCGCCCTCCTCATCGCCTGGCACCTGGGCGGCGGCGCGGACCAGGCCCTGGCGCGGGCGCACGAGGCCGGGAAGCTCCGGCTGCTCGATCTCGAGCCCAGCCTGACCCATACCTACACCCTGCTGAGCGGACTCGTGGGCGGTGCGCTGCTGTCGGCGGCATCCCACGGCACGGACCATCTCATCGTCCAGCGGCTCCTCGCCACCCGCTCGCTTCGTGACGCGCGGGTGGCGCTGGTGGGCTCGGGCGTGATGGTGATCTTCCAGTTCACGCTGTTCCTGCTCGTCGGCTCGGCAATCTGGGCCGCCGGGCTCGCGCCCGCCGAGATGCCGGGCGATCAGCTCTTCCCGGCCTTTGTCGTGAACCATCTGCCGGCGGGGCTGGCCGGCCTGGTGATCGCCGGCATCCTCGCGGCGGCCATGGGCACTCACAGCTCGGCGATCAACTCCCTGGCCTCGTCGGCGACACACGATCTGTACGCGTCGTGGACCGGCAGGCGGGACCCGCAGCACCTGCTTAAGGTGGGACGGCTGGTGTCCGCGGGATGGGCGCTCGGCCTCGTCGGTGGAGCGCTCCTCTTCCACGCCTCCGCCGGCGGTGGCCAGACGCCGGTGGTGGTGCTCGCGCTGTCCATCGCCTCCGTCACGTACGGGCCGCTGCTGGGGACGTACTTCCTCGCCGGCCGCTGGCCGCGCGCGCGCGGGCGGGACGTGGTCGGCGCGGTCGCGATCACCGTCGCCCTGATGCTGGTGGTCATCTTCGCCAAACGCCTGGCTGCCGCACCGGGTCTCGAGTGGCTCGAGCCGGTGGGACGCCTCGCCTGGCCGTGGTACGTGCCGCTGGGCACCCTGCTCGCCGTCGGCAGTGGGATGGCACTCAGCTATGTTCCTGGGCGATCACCCCTTCCTTCCCCCAGCGTGAGCGAACCGTGACCCGGATTCTCATCGGCGCGGACGTGGGCGGCAGCAAGACGGCGGTAGGCGTATCCGACGGCGAGGCGATCCTCGCGCGCGCGGAAGGCGCCGGCGCCGCGGTGCGGCCGGGACGCGCACTGGTCTCGGCGTCGGTCATCGCCGAGGTGGTGCGCAAGGCGCTGGCCAGCGCTGGCCGGCTCAGTGGCGACGTGCTCTACGTCGGCGCGGCCGGGGCGGGCCGGGAGCCGGAGCGTGACGAGCTCCGGAAGGCGCTCCGCGGCGAAAACCTGGCCGGGACGGTCGTGGTCTCGACCGACATCGAGATCGCCCTCGCCGCCGCGTTCGATGAGGCGCCGGGGATCGTGGTCAGCGCCGGCACGGGCAGCGTGGCGGTGGGCCGGGACCGCACGGGCAAGCGGCACCGGATCGGCGGGTACGGCTGGCAGATGGGCGACGAGGGCAGCGGGTACGCCATCGGGCGGGCCGCGCTCGGCGCGGTGAGCCGCGCGGTGGACGGGCGAAGTCCGCGGACGGCCCTGAAGGACCGCGTCCTGGCCGTCACGCGGAGCGAGAATTTCGACGCGCTGGTGCGCTGGGCCGCCGGGGCGTCGCCCGCGGAGGTGGCCGCGCTCGCGCCACACGTGCTGGATGTCGCCTCACACGGCGATCCGCTGGCACAGGGGATCGCGGACTATGCGGCGCGCGAGCTCACCCAGCTCGCGGTGTGCCTGGTGCCGATGATGGACCTGCAGCCGCCGGTGGGGGTGGCGCTGACAGGCGGCCTGCTGTCGGCCGATGGACCGCTCCGCCGGAGCGTGCTCAACCGGCTGAAAGAGGACCCCGCACTCACCCCTATCGAAGTGGATGTGGACGCGGTCGGGGGCGCGATTCGGTTGGCGGGGAGGGTGGAGTGAGGGGCGGAAAGGGCGGAGAAGGCGGAAAGGCGGAGCGCAAGAGATGACAACCACGCCTCGAGTCAGCGACCCCGTATTCTCATAACCTCTCCGCCTTCTCCGCCTTCTCCGCCTTCTCCGCCCTCTCCCTCCTCACCCCCGCCCCGCCGCCACGTCCGCGGCCCTCGCCAGCCGGCTGTTCCTCACTCCGTACGTGAAATAGATGGCCAGCCCCAGCAGCAGCCAGAGACCGAACCGGATCCACGTCAGCGTGGGCAGCTGCAGCATCAGGTAGAGACACGTCAGGATCGAGATGATCGGCGTGATCGGCACCAGCGGCGCGCGGAACGGGCGGGTCCGGTCCGGATCGATCCGACGCAGCACGATCACTCCCGCCGACACCAGCACGAACGCGAACAGCGTCCCGATGTTCGTCAGGTCCACGACCTCCGCGATGTTGGCGAAGGCCGCGAACGTGGCGACGAACAGGCCCGTGATGATCGTCCCGATGTAGGGCGTCTTGAACCTCGGGTGTACGCGCGCCAGGAACGGCGGCAGCAGACCGTCGCGAGACATGGACATGAAGATGCGCGGCTGGCCGAGCTGGAAGACGAGCAGCACGCTGCTCATCGCGATCACCGCGCCGAGCGACACGATGAGCCGCGAGATCGTCAGCAGGCGCGGCGAGCCGTCGGCCAGCGCCAGGGCCGTGATCATGGGCTCCGCGGTGCCGAGCTTCTGCCAGGGCGCCATCCCGGTCATCACCAGGGCCAGCACGATGTAGAGGACCGTGCAGACGACCAGGCTCATGATGATGCCGAACGGCATGTCGCGCGCGGGGTCGCGGGCCTCTTCCGCCGCCGTGCTGGTGGCGTCGAAGCCGATGTAGCTGAAGAAGATGATCGCGGCGCCCGCGCTGATGCCCGCGAACCCGTTGGGCGCGAAGCCTCCCATCGCCGGATCGTTCCAGTTGCCCGGCTTGATGAGCGTCGCCCCCACCGCGCAGAAGAACAGGATGATGCCGATCTTGAGCAGCACCATCGCGTTGTTCGAGTTGGCGCTCTCCCGGATGCCGATGACCAGGATGACCGTGATGAGCGCGACGATGAGGAACGCGGGCAGGTTGGCGATGACGGGGAAGCCGAGGACGTGCGGGGCCGTCGCGATCGCGGAGGCCAGGTACTGGCTGGTTGCGTCGGTTGCTCCGCCGGCGACCGCCTCCGCCGCCATGTGGGCGGATCGGTAGTCGGTCGCGAGCCAGGCCGGCATGGATACCCCGAAGTGGCTCAGCAGCTCGCGGAAGTACCCCGACCAGCCGATCGCGACGCCGATGTTGCCCACGGCGTACTCGATGATCAGGTCCCAGCCGATGATCCAGGCCACCAGCTCGCCGAGCGACGCGTAGGCGTAGGTATACGCCGACCCCGAGATCGGGACCATCGCGGCGAACTCCGCGTAGCACAGCGCCGCGAAGCCACAGGTGAGCGCCGTCAACAGGAACGAGAGGACGATCGCCGGGCCGGCGCCGGGCCGGAGGGGATCGCCGACGATCGCGGTGCCGGTCGTGGCGAAGATGCCCGCGCCGATCGTGGCTCCGACGCCGAGCGCCGTGAGGTGCCACTTGCCGAGCGAGCGCTTGAGCCCGCCCCGCTCGCGGATGTCGTTCTCGCAGTCCTGCACGGATTTTCGGAGCAGCAGGCGGTGCATTGAGATCCTCAATGGGACAGTCGTAGGTCGTGGTTCTCGGGTCGTAGACACGCTGCTTACGAGCTACGAGCTGAGACCCACGACCTACGACCGTTGTCAGGAATTTCGCTTGCCCGGGAGCGTAAACGTGACCGTCGTCGTTCCGGCGACTGTGGTGCCGTCCGGCGCGCGGGCCGGGGTGAAGCGGAACGCGCGGATCACCTCGTCGAACTTGCGCGCGTAGTCGCGATCGACGATGACGGGGTCCACCTCGTACCGGTCCACCCGGCCGTCCACCCGCACCCAGAACGTCACCGCCAGCGAGGCGCCGCGCAGCTCCTTGGGCGGCGTGTCGAATGGAAAGGCCAGGTCTCGGAGCTCGGGCGGTCGAATTCCTCCGCCCTGCCCGCCGCCGCCGGCCCCCGGCCCGGTGCCCGGTCCTGCTCCCGGCCCGATCCCCTGTCCCGTCCCGCCGCCGGTGCCACCGCCGGCGCCGGGTCCCGCGCCGGGCCCCGTTGCGCTCGCCGGACCCTGCGCGCCTGCCGCAGAGGGGGGCGGCTGGGAATCGGTCGGAGGCGGCGGAGGAACGGGGACCTCGGCCACCGGGGTGGGTGGTGGCGGGGTCGGTCTCGGAGTCGGCTCGACCCGCGGCCGCACGGCCGGTGCGATGACGGTGGTCTGCCGAGGCAGCGCCGGCTCGGCGGCCGGCGGCAGCGTAATATAGGCCACCCGTGGCCCGCCGCCACCGCCGCCACCACCACCGGGCGCGAGCGCCGGGTCACCGGGCGCCAGCGTGCGCGACCAGATGCGCTCGCCGCTCCGGACCAGCAGCAGCAGGAGCAGGGCGTGCACCGCCAGCGACACCAGGAGTCCGCTGTAGCGGCGACGCGAAGCGGGAAGGGCGAGTCGAGGCTGGGCTGGCGCGCGCGTGGAACCCCCGGGGCGGATCGCGTGCATGGACGGCGAAAGATAACGGGCGGGACACCGCCGCCCCCTGGCGGAGAGACGCGCCGCCGCCCGCCGAACGCACGCGCGGGGACCGAACCTCGGCCCCCGCGCGGTGGTGCTCAATGAAAGCCGCCGCTACTTCGCTGCGTTCGCTTCCTGCGGCGTGAAACCGATGATCTGGACCCCGGCTCCACGGGCGACGTCCATCGCTTCGACGACGTCCTGGTAGATCCGGTTCGGTCCGGCCTTGATGAAGAGCAGCTTGGCCGGGCGCTGGTCGTAGATCGCGTGGATCTGCGTGTCCAGCTGGTCCTTGGGAACCGGCTGGCCGTTGATGGCGTAGCTGCCGTCGTCCGAGAGCTCGAGCACGATCTGGTTTGGCGGCGTCTGCGTGGTCTTCGTCTCGTCCGGCGGCGGCACCTGCACGTCCATCGCCATCCGGCTGAGCGGCTGCGTGATCATGAAGATGATCAGCAGCACGAGGAGCACGTCGATCATCGGCGTCACGTTGATGTCCGACCGGACGCCGCCGCTGGATGCTCCAGCAGTCATCGCCATTACTTCTTCTCCTTCTTCTTGTCAGCCTGGAACAGTCCCGTGTTCTTCGGCTCCGTGATGGCGGCCATGACGCGCACACCGCTGTGGCGGGCCGTCTCGACGGCTTCCTGGATCTTCTGGTACTTCAGCTTGTTGTCGGCCTTGAAGTAGAGGATCTTGTCCTCGGTGCGCGCCGCGAAGATGCCCCGCAGCTGATCGCCCAGGGTGCCCTCGGGCAGCGGCCGGCCGTTGAGGAAATAGCGGCCGAACTCGTCGATGCCCAGCACCACCTCGTTGTCCCCCTCAGGCCGCGGGTCCAGGTTCTTGCCCTTCGGCAGCGTGGCCTTGAACCCGGCGGCGATCAGCGGCGTCACGATCATGAAGATGATCAGCAGCACCAGCATGACGTCGATCATCGGCGTCACGTTGATGTCCGCCTTGACGGCCGACGAGCCGGTATCAGCCGTGGATATGGCCACTGCCGGTCACCGCCTTCTGGGCCTGGAATTCCTTGGTGAAGATCGAACGCCCGAACTCGCTCCCCACGCTCTTGATCAGGTAGTCGATCAGTTCCTTCGAGGTGTAGGTCATCTCGACCGTGAGGTTCTCGATCTTGGTGGTGAAGTAGTTGTACGCCCACACCGCCGGAATCGCGACCATCAGGCCGAACGCCGTCGTGATGAGCGCCTCGGCGATACCGGCCGAGATGCCCGCGAGGCCGCCCGACGCGCCCTGCGCCGCCATGCCCACGAACGCGTTCACGATACCCATCGTCGTGCCGAGCAGACCGACGAACGGCGCCGTCGAGCCCACCGTGCCGAGCACACCCAGGCCGCGCTTGAACTCGGAGAGCACGATCAGCATCTGCCGCTCTACCGCCCGCTCGGCCGAGTTGATGTCGGCGGCCGTGATGGTGGCGCGGTCACGCAGCAGCGGCTTCACTTCGGCCAACGCCTCGCCCAGCACGCGCGACACGTGGCTCTTCTTGTTCTTCTCGGCCAGCGAGATCGCCTGGTCCAGGTTCTCCTCCTGGATGGCGCGCGAGAACTGGGGCGCGAACCGGCGCGTCTCGGACTCACTGCGCTTGAGCTGGATGAGCTTGGTGAAGACGATCGTCAGCGAATAGATGGACATGATCGCCATGATAACCACGATGCCCTTGGCGAACGAACCCATCTGGGCCCACAGGTGAAGCAGATCGAGACTCATGTTGCCGTGCCTCCTGGGCGGGAAAATGGCCTACTGGCCGACCTTGAACGAAATGCGCTGCTGGACCAACTGACGGACGGGCTGGCCCTTGAACTTGGCCGGCTTGAACACGCCCTTGCGGATCGCTTCCTGGGCGGGCTCCACGAACGCCGGATGCGTCGTCTTGAGCACCTTGAACGAATTCGGCTCCGCGTGCCCCGTCGTATCGACCACGTACTGCAGGTCGACGGCGCCCGCGATGCCCGCGCTCTGGAGCACCGGCGGATACCGCGGCGTCGGGATGGAAATCGGCTGGACCGGATCGTCCAGCTGCGCCTCCAGGAAGACCTCGCCGGTGACGGGTCCGGTTCCGCCCACGACCCCGGCGGCGATGCCGCCCTCGACGCCCTTGCCGGTGAAATCCTTCGGATCGAACGGCTTCTCGTTCAGATCGATCGGCGGGATGTCCTTGGGGATGTCGGTCGGCGCCACGACCGTCTGGAACCCCTTCGGCGGAGGGTTCGCGGAGACGATGACGTCGGGCGGGGGCTGATCAGGTGGCGGCGGAGGCGGAGGGGGCGGCTTGAGGAACACCATCGTGGTGTCGACAGGACGATTCTTGATCGTCTCCGCCACACCCTGGGTCGCTTTGACGGCCGCAAAAATGATGAGACCGTGGACCAGGACGGACATCACCGTCTGTCCGACGGTCCGCGCACCCTTCGGCTTGGATTCGATCAGGTTTTCGAACACGCAACTACCTCCATGAGGCAGGATCGATCGTGCCGGACAAGCTATCACTCCCTCGATGACTCGCCAGTAGCCCGAACATGACAATTCCATGACAAGGGAATTAGGCGTTTCGTAATGCGAGAGCGACGGTCGGGATGGCGCGTTCCAAACAGTCACCCTGAATCCTGGCTTCGCCCAAGGTAAGCTCGTGAAAAGGGGCCATGAGGTGACGCATGGCCCCTTCGCTTGTCTTCACGTGAATCAGTTGCTCACACCCCCACGGGTACCGCCCCGGTCCGAGGAAGCCGGACCGTAAAGGTCGTGCCCCGCCCCGGCCTGCTCTGCACCGTGATGCCCCCGCCGTGCGCCTCGGCGATCCACTTGGTGATGGCCAGGCCCAGGCCGGTGCCCGGCCGATCGCCCGTGCGCGAGCGCGCCGGATCCGCGCGCCAGAAGCGATCGAAGATATGCGGCAGATCCCCCGGGGCGATGCCGATCCCCGTGTCCCTGACGGTGATGCTGATCGCCTCCTCGTGATCCACCAGGGAGAGGTCGATGGTTCCGCCCCGCGGGGTGTACTTGATGGCGTTGGTGACGAGGTTCAGCAGCATCTCGCGGATGCGGTGCCGGTCCACGGCCATCATCACCGCGTGCTGGGGCATCGTGCTCGTGACCGTCACGCCAGAGCTCTCCCCCAGCATGCCCGCCGTCTCGGCGACGTCACCCAGCAGGTCGCGCAGGTCCGACGCTTCGACTGCCAGCGGCGCCCGCCCCTCGTCGGCCCGGGCGAGTGTCAGCAGGCTCTCGACCAGCTCCGTCATCTCGTTGATTTGCGCGAGCGTCTCGTCGAGCGACTGGAGGATCTCGGCCGGCACGCCCGGATGCACCAGTGCGCGCTCCACGCCGGCGCGGAGCACCATGAGCGGCGTCTTGAGCTCGTGGCTCGCATCGGCGGTGAAGCGGTGCAGGCTCGCGAAGCTCTGCTCCAGGCGCGCGAGCATCCCGTTCACCGTGAGGGTGAGCCGGGCCATCTCGTCCCCGGACATCGGGACCGCGAGCCGGCGGTGCAGGCTGCGGCCGTCGGAGATCGCCTCGATCTCGTCCATGATCCCCTGGACCGGCCGCAGGAAGGTGCCCGCGAGCCAGTAGCCCACCATCGCCGAGGCGAGCAGGATGACGGGCGCGATGATCAGCATGGAACGGAGCAGCTCCGCCGGGCCGAAGGCGATCTGGCTGGTCGGCGTGGCCACCATCAGCCCGGCGATCTCGGGACCGGCCGCCTCGACGCGGACGGCGAGCCAGCGCAGGTCCCCCGTGCCGGGGCCCAGGTCGATCGTGCCCGCCCGCTTGGGCAGCCGGAGGGAGTCGAGGGGGGCGGTGAGCTGCTGGAGGGCGTCGGCGCTGAGCGCGCGCGAAGCCTCGGAGAGGGCCAGCACCTTGCCGTTGGTATCGGCCACGACGACGTAGTCGCGCACTGCCTCGAGGTACGCGCTGATCCCCGGATCGAGCGAGGGGCTCGAGCCCGCCGTCGTCACGATGCGGCCGAGCACGTTGTAGGACTCGCTCAGCCAGTGGTTGGCGAGGTCCGCCTCGAGCTCGAGCCGCTGATCCAGCTCGCGGAGGCTCGACTGCCGGCGCTCGAGGTAGAGCAGCGTGCCGAACGCCGCGATCGTGATCCCGAGCGCGACCGTGTACCAGAAGGTCAGGCGCCGCCGGATCGTGTGCACGTCACACCTTCACGACGTATCCGACGCCGCGCACCGTGTGCACCAGCTTCTGCGCATGCGCCGAGTCCACCTTCTTCCGGAGTCGGTTGATCACGACGTCCACGATGTTCGTGCCGGGGTCGAAGTGGTAGTCCCAGGCGTACTCGGTGATCAGCGTGCGCGACATGACCCGGCCCGAGTGGCGCATGAGGTACTCGAGCACCGTGTACTCCTTGGGCGTGAGGTCGATCCGCTCGGCGGCACGCCGAACCTCGCGGGTCGCCGTGTCGAGCTCGAGATCGCCGACCCGGAGCACCGGGTCGCGGATCGCCTGCGGCCGCCGGCCCAGCGCCTCCACCCGCGCCAGCAGCTCCTCGAACGCGAAGGGCTTGGTCACGTAGTCGTCCGCCCCCGAGCGGAGCGCCTGCACCTTGAAATCCACCGCGTCCTGGGCGGTGAGCACCAGGATCGGCGTGGTGAGCCCGCGGTCGCGCAGCGTGCGCAGCACCTCGAGCCCGTTCATGCCCGGCAGGCGGAGGTCGAGCACCACGAGGTCGTACCGGCCCCCCGACGCGAGGCGAAGCCCCTCCATCCCTTCGTCCACCAGATCGGTCTGGAAGTGATGCTCCTCCAGTCCGCGCTTCAC
>Ga0075423_10006641_pt1 | contig 10866 bp, 9 predicted proteins | sample SoiMethybrSBSTD2_FD_80114 | JGI IMG/M metagenome (GOLD analysis project Ga0075423, IMG submission 80114) | Bulk soil microbial communities from a Populus tree surrounding site in Tennessee, USA - Soil MetaG P. TD hybrid SBSTD2 | ecosystem: Environmental > Terrestrial > Soil > Tree plantation...
CTCGGTACCCGGCCCGGATGAGCAGCCCGCCGACCTCCGCGCCGACGCCGCGACTGTGCTCGCCGATGGCACCTGGGCCGTCATCGAGAAGATGGCTGCCACCGAATCGGAGGCGCCCCCGGGGCTGGCTGCTCGATCAGTTGTGCGCCACCGACCCGGCATCGCTCGCCGGCGCCTACGAGGCGTTCGCCACCGCCCCCGCGTTCTGGCCGGCCGCCGGGCAGATCACCGTGCCCACGCTGTTCCTGCTTGGGGTCTGCGCGGGCGAGCAGGACTGGTGGGCGCTCGGGCAGGCCGCAGCCAGCGCCATGCCCTCCGGCCAGGCGGTCGCGCTGAACGGGCTGGGGCACCTGCAGGCCTTCTGGCGGACCGACCGCTCGCTTCCGCCGATCAAGCGATTCTTCGCCACGCTCAGCGCCGCTGCCTGAGCCTGCCCGGCCCCGCCCGGCCGGAACTGCCGCGCTTACCGGTTCCCGCCGCGGACCCGGCTGCGGAGCGCCTTGCGGTCCAGCTTCCCGACGCTGGTGAGCGGGACCGCGTCGAGGATGGTCACCTCGCGCGGGTACTTGTGCGCCGCGAGCCGCTCCCGGGCGAAGCCCGTGATCTCCGCCGGGGTGGCCTGGCCGCCGGGCCGCAGCGACACGAACGCCACGACCTCCTCGCCGAGGCGCTCGTCGGGCCGGCCCACGACGCCAGCCATCGCGACCGCGGGATGCTCGAGCAGGACGTCTTCCACATCACGCGGGAAGATGTTGAAGCCGCCACGGAGGATCAGGTCCTTCTTCCGGTCCACCACGTACAGGTAGCCGTCGGCGTCCTGGCGGCCGATGTCGCCGGTGTGCAGCCAGCCGCCGCGCAGCGTCGCCGCGGTCTCCGCGGGCGAGTTCCAGTAACCGGCCATGACCCCGTCGGCGCGGACGCAGATCTCCCCTTCTCCCCCGGCCGGCACGTCGGCGTCGTTGTCGTCGCGTATGGCGACCTGGTAGCCGGGGATGGGCAGGCCGGCCGAGCCGGGGCGGCTGGCTCCGGGCGGGTTCACCGAGATCACCGAGCCGGACTCGGTGCACCCGTATCCCTCGAGGATCTCGCTGCTGGGCACCCGCCGCTCCCATTGCTCCCTGGTCTCCGCCGCGAGCGGCGCGGCGCCGCTGTTCACGTAGCGGAGCGAGGACAGGTCGGTGTCCTCCAGCGGCTGTGCGAGCAGCATCTGGATCATCGCCGGCACCAGCGCCGTGCGCTGGATCCGGTGCTGCTGGGCCAGCGCCAGGAACTCCGCCGGGTCGAACCAGCGCTGCAGCACGCCCATGGCTTGCTCAGTGGCGTGGTACCCGACCAGGGTCACGATCATGCCGTAGGCGTGGGACAGCGGCAGCGGCGTCAGCGCCCTGGTGATCCCCTCGGCCTGCGAGGCCTCGTGCGAGCTGCGGGAGCAGTAGTACAGGTTGCGGTGCGTGAGCATGACGCCCTTCGCCCGCCCGGTCGTGCCGCCGGTGTACATCAGCGCCGCCAGGTCATCGTCGCTGACGGTCGCGATGCCGCCCGCGGGAGCGGACTCAAGCTCGGCGAAGTCGGTGCCGCGCACGTGCTCGGGCAGCGAGCCGGGCGCGCCGCCGACGACGATTACGTACCGCAACCCCGGGGCACCACCCGCCTCCCCTGCCCCCTTCACGGCGGCGGTCACCGTGGCGAGCAACTCGGGAGTGGTCACCACCGCTACCGCGCCGGAGTCGGCCAGGATGTGCTGCAGCTCGGGCGGGCTGATCAGGAACACCACCGGGGTGACCACGGCGCCCGCCCGCCAGATCGCGCTGTAGGTAATGCCCACCTCCGGGCAGTTCGCCATCAGCACCACCACCCGCTCGCCGGGCGAGATCCCGAGCTTCACCAGCCCGGACGAGACCCGGCACGCCCGGTCGAACAGCTCACCCGACCGGTACGCCCGGCCCTCGAAAACGAGGCTCTCGTAGTCGCCGAGCCGGCGGAACGCCGCCTCGGCCAACGCGGCGAGATTGTGGTCACCCTGCGGCGTCATGCTCGTCCTCCTGCTCTGCCCGGCTACCCGATGGTAACCACCTACCCCGCCGCCTGCTCGATCAGCCCGGCGGCCGTGCGCAGGCCGTCGTGCCCCTGGATCGTGGTCGCCGCGCCGGCCAGCCTGCGGTGCAGCGCGGTTTCGGTGAGCAGGCGATCCAGCGCGCCGTGCAGCTCGTTGTCGGCGAACTCGTAGGTGCCCAGGCGAATGCCCAGGCCCAGCTCGTGCATGCGCTGCGCGTTGTCGTACTGATCCCAGAACAGCGGCAGCACGACCATCGGCTTGCCGTAGTGCAGGCACTCGGTGACGGTGTTGTTCCCGCCGTGCGTGATCACCAGGTCGCAGAGCGGGATGACAGACGTCTGCGGCAGGAACTCCGCGCCGGCCATGTTCGGTGCCAGTTCGATCTCCTCGTGCAGCGGCCCCTTCGACACGATGTAGCGGTACGGCGTCGCGGCCAGGCAGCCGATCACCCGCCGCATCAGGTCCACGTCAGCCGACCCGAGGGAGCCGAGCGAGAAGTAGATGAGCGCCCCGTCACCGGTGGCCAGGGCCGGCGGCAGGGTGAACTCCTCGTCGGTCTGCCGCACCGAGGATTCCAGCCGGTGCCACGACGGCGCCAGGGGCCGGGCGCGCCGGTAGTCGGCCAGCTCGGGATAGACGTACAGGTTGACCGCGCCCTCGTGGATGAACTCCAGGTCGGGCAGCGGTGGCGCGCCCTGCTCGATGACCCAGTCGTTGAATTCCGTCCACAGCGTCCGATGCACCCGCGCGTACTCGTCGCGGAAGGCCTGCCAGCCGGCCGGGTCCGCGGCCGGGTAACCGGAGAAGGCCGGCGGGATCTGCGGGTCGGAGACCTCGAGTGGATTGCACGACACGATGCGGACAAACGGCATGCCCGCGGTGACCAGAGCTGGGAAGCCGACCACGTTGTCCTCGACGATGACGTCCGGCCGGGTGCGCTCGATGATCTGCGTGAGCTGTGGCTGGCAGTACCGCGCGCCGTTGATCAGCTCCTCCCAGACCGGCCGCACCCAGGTGTCCAGCTGCTCGATCGTCGGCTTGCGGAACTCCGGCGCGGTGTCGCGGATGAAGTCCTTCCAGAACTGCCCGGCATCCTGGCCGGCCGCGTCCGTGCTGGGCGGCGCAAGGTCGACCAGATCCTCCTCGAAGCCAAGGCGCTCGAGCCGCCCGCGCCACGACGCCTCGGCCGCGAAGACGACCCGGTGGCCACGACGGCGCAGCACGTCACCGATCCCGATGCAGTTGTTGGTCGGCCCGTACGCGCTCTCGGGCATGAACAGGATCGTCAGCGGCCGCTCGCTCATGGTTGGCTCCCCGGGCAGCGTTCGATGGTCAGATCGCAGCATCAAACCGGGGCCGGCCCCCGGAGTCAACCACGGACAGCCAGGTGACCGGGCCACCGGGAGGAGTCCCGGCGGCCTGGCGACCGGGCCACCGGGAGGAGTCCCGGCGGCCTGGCGGCCGGGCCCTAAGGTGTGATTGTGGGTTTCTCTGGATGGCCGGCCGAGGCCGTGGCGTTCTTCAGCGGCCTCCAGGCCGACAACAGCAAGGCGTACTGGACGGCGCACAAAGCGGTCTACAAGGAGTCGGTGCGCGGGCCGATGGCCGACCTGCTCGACGAACTGAGCGACGAGTTCGGCCCCGGGCGGATCGCGCGCCCGTACCGGGACATGCGGTTCGCCGCGGACAAGTCGCCGTACAAGACCGAGATCTACGCGAGCCTGGACCGTGGTGGCTATGTGCGGTTTGCCGCGGACGGGCTGACCGCCGCCGTCGGGTACTACGTGATGTCCGCTGCCCAGCTGGTCCGGTACCGCCGCGCCGTCGACGACGAGACCAGCGGCGCCCGGCTGGCGCAGCTGGTGGCACAGCTCAGGGGCGAAGGACTTGAGGTCGGCGGCGCGCAGGCGCTCAAGAGCGCGCCGCGCGGCTACCGCACCGACCATCCGCGCATCGAGCTGCTCCGTTATCGCGGCCTGATCTGCTGGCGGCACTGGCCGGTGGCGCCGTGGTTGCACACGGGGCAGGCCAGGGAGCGCGTGGCGGGGTTCCTGCGCACCGCGGCGCCGGTGCACCGCTGGCTGGACGACAACGTCGGGCCGGATCCTGCGCAATAGGCTCAGGTGCTCGCGGGCTTTCGCTGCGCGGCGCGGTAGAGGTCGATCAGCTCCTGGGTGGTGGTGGCGTCCTGCGCGCCCTTGTCGTCGCGCCATCGGCCGGTGAACCGGGGGAATCGCATCGCCAGCCCGGCCCCTTCCTTGATCTGTCCCCAGGCGGCGGTGTAGGTCGGGGAAAGCGTCAGCTCGGCGCTCAGGATCTCCAGCACCATGCCCGGCTCGAACCAGATGTCGGGCTGCTGGCGGGCGTCGACCCGGGCGGGCTTGGCGGAGCGGGCCAGCGGCGCCAGCCGGTCGGGCAGCGCGGCCAGCTCGGCGTCGGAGAATCCGGTGCCGCACTTGGTCACCGTGCGGTAGACCTCGTCGGCCGGGTCGTACGCGGCCAGCAGCAGCGCCCCGTACACCCCGGCGCGGCGGCCCCGCCCGGCGAAGGCGCCGACGACGACCAGGTCGACGGTGTCGGACAACTCGGTGCGATAGTCGCGCTTGAGCTTGATCCATAGCCAGCCGCGGGCGCCGGCCTGGTAGACGGCGGCCGGGCCGACCGACTTGCAGACCAGTCCCTCGCAGCCGTCGGTAACGGCCTGCTCGAACGCCGCCTCCAGGGCGTCCGGGGTGGCCACCTCGGCGGCGGTGGTCAGCCGCAGCTGGGGCGAGACGGTGATCGCCTCCGCCAGCGCCGCCCGCCGCTGCGGATACGGCAGCTGGGTGAGGTCGTGGCCGTTGGCGAACAGCAGTTCGAAGCAGAACAGGCCCACCGGCACGTCCAGCACGGCCTCGGCGATGCCGTGCTTCCGCCGCCGGGTCATGACCTCACCGAACGGGCGCAGTTCCCCCGCCGCCGGATCGAACGCGACGACCTCCCCCTCGATGATCGCTTCGGCCGGGCCGAGCCCGGCCTCGAGCAGCGACACGACATCGGGGAACTGGGCGGCCACGCGTTCCAGCCGCCGGGTGAACAGCTCGATCGCCCCGTCCGCGGTCCGGTGCGCCTGGATCCGGACGCCGTCGTACTTGTACTCTGCCGAGCACTCTCCGCTCAGCTTGGCGAGGATCTCCTCCGGCTCGGACAGCCGCTGGGCGAGCATGGCCCGCACCGGGTTACCCGGCCGGACCCGGATCTGCTCGACCGCGGCCACGCCGCCGCTCACCAGCGTGCCGGCTACCAGGCCAAGGTCACAGCAGATGTTGTAGGCGCGTTCCAGCACCGGCCGCGCGGCCCGCCCGCCGGCGTACACCTGCGCGAGCGCGTCCAGGACGGTGGGCGTGCCGATCCCCAGCCGCAGGCCGCCGGTGACCAGGCGCAGCAGGTAACGCGCCTCCAGCGGCGTGGCCTGGGCGAGCAGGCCTGCCAGCAGGCCCAGCTTCCGGCCCTGCGACCCAGGACCCTCGGCCTGCGCGATCTGGTGCAAGACCGCCACCACGCCGGCCACGTCCAGGCTGGCCGGACGGTCCGCGGCCGTCGCCGCCAGCAGCCGTTCGGCGGCCGCGCCAAGGTCACCGGCCTCCCGTGCCGCGGCGGTAACCTGCCCGGTATCGCTGCCGGTGGCGGTCGCGACCGCCCGGACGGCCAGCTTCTCGGCCAGGCCGAGGTCCACCCCGGCGAATTCCGGCGCGATCAGGCCCTGGCACAGATAACAGACCGTGGGCAGCACCTCGGCGGGGGTGGCCGCGAGCAGCGCGGCGAGCCGGTCTATCATCGCCAGCCGGCCGCTGGCCTGCTCCAGGTCACGGTAGGCCCCGGCGACGATCTGGTATTTCATGCCGCTCCCTCCGCCATGCCCCGATCATGACACGCCACGCCCGCGGCCCGGCCACGCCCGGGCGCGCGCCGGGAGGCGCCGTCAGTGCCCGATGCCGGGCCGGTCGTCAACGGCGGTCAGCGTGACCTGCATGGCGGCGAACGGCGTGGCGTCGGTGTCGGCGAATGCGTCGCCGCGGCAGACCACGATTGTCCGCCCGGCCCGGGCGCCTCATCCTGCTGATTACCGCCAGATCCGCGCACCAGCAGATTCTGCCAAGCCGTCCGGCGGATCTCTCTGGCGCCTCAGCCGGGACCGTCCTTGCCTGGCCGCACCCAGATGTCCCGTTCGTGCATGAGCTCGATCTGCCGGTCGATCACCTCGCGCCGGTAGTCCTCGTGCCCGTAGGGGGCCCGGTCGAGGTAGAGGTTCTTCGGGTAGACCGGCTCTTCGTAGATGAGCTGGTACTGCTCGGTGGTCAGGTCCTTCATCCAGTTGTCCCACTGCGCATTCGCGCGGAACCGGCGGAGCGCTTCGATGTCCACAGTCCCGGCCACCCAGGAGGACCCGCCACTGTAGTCGTGCCGCCCCACGATCTGCCCGCGATAGTCGATCACCGCGGAGCCCCCGCCGAACGTGTCGATCGGGACGTCGGAGTCCGTGTGCAGGTAGTAGGTGCCGACGTTGCACGCGATCAGGTACATGTTGTTGTCCAGGGCGCGGGCCCGGTTCTGGATCTCGAACAGGCCGTTGCCGACGTGCGGATGCGGGTAGGGGCCCCGGTACACGACCTCCGCGCCGTTCATCGCCAGGCCACGCGCATTCTCGGGGTAGGAGCCCTCGTTGGCCATCAGGAATCCCAGCCGGCCGATTTCGGTGTTGGCGACCGGATAGAACGCGTCCAGGTTGCGCCCGTACAGCTCAACCCACTTGTCCCAGACGTTGTGCGGGGTCACCGAGTGCTCGACCGGCAGCAGCGGCACGACCTTGTGGTGCCTGAGGATCACCTCGCCCTCCGGGCTGAGGATGAACCCGACGTTGAAGAAACGCCCGGCGAACTCCGGGTGCCTCGCCTTGGCCTGCGCCATCACGAAGGCGTTCCACTGCCGGGCGAGCCGCCCCAGGTAGTCGGTCTCCGGGCCCGGGATGTCGATCGCGCATTCCCGGGCGAAGTCCTCGTGGTTGAGGTCGAGTACCTCGTCGTTGAAGCCCTGCAGGGCGCCCTCGGGAACGGCGATGAGCCGGACCGGCAGGTCCAGGCTCGAGAGCCACGACGCGGCCTTGATGAGGTGCGAGAGGTGCTCGAGGTTCGTGCTGATCTCCTCGCGGCGCCGGATGCCACGCATGGTGGGGACGAGGCCCAGGGCCTGGTACGGCTCGATCATGGCGGATCCCTTCGGTCATTCCACGAACCCACGGTGCAGGTCTATGAACCATGCCATGCCGGTGCCGCACAATCACGGCCGGGTAATGTGCGAGCCCCGTTTTGACAACTCCGCATCTCCGCGTGATCATACGGATATACGGAGGAACGATGTCCCCACTTGACCATGATCATCCCGTCAACGCGGAGCGGGTCGCCACCGCGCGGGCCGGGGTACTGTCGATCGCCGAAGCCGGGCGGCTCGCCGGGCTGCTGGGCATGCTGGCCGACCCGGTGCGCTCGCGCATCCTGTTCGCCCTCGTGGCGGCCGAGGAACTGTGCGTGGGAGACCTGGCTCTGGCGCTGGAGGTCACCGAGGACCAGGTTTCCTATGCGGTGAAGATGCTGCGCCTGGCCGGGCTGGTGAGCTTCCGCAAGGACGGCCGGATGGTCTTCTACCGGCTCTCGGACGGGTTCCCGCATCCGCTGCTGGAGCACTGCCTGCGGCAACTGCTCACGATCGCCTCCCCGGAAGGCAGCGATGCCCGTAATTGACGCGCTGGGCCACGCCCTGGCCGAGGCCGGGTCGATGACCTGGCAGATTACCTGGTCGCTGATCTTGGGGTTCACGCTGTCGGCGGTCGTCCAGGCCGTGGTCCGCCGTCAGACGATCATCCGGCTGCTCGGCGATGACCGCCCCAAGACGCTGGCCGTGGCCACCGGCCTGGGAGCAGCCTCCTCGTCGTGCTCGTACGCCGCGGTGGCACTGGCCCGCTCCCTGATCCGCCGGGGCGCCAACTTCACCGCCGCGATGGCCTTCGAGATCGCCAGCACCAACCTCGTCATCGAGCTTGGCATCATCTTGGCGCTGCTGCTGTCGTGGCAGTTCACCCTGGCCGAGTTTGTCGGCGGCCCCATCATGATCGTGCTCATGGCGGTGGCGTTCCGCCTGTTCGTCCGCCAGCGCCTCATCGCAGCAGCGCGGGAACAGGCGGACAAGGGGCTGGCCGGGTCGATGGAGGGCCATGCCGCGATGGACATGAGCATCCAGGCCAGCGGCAGCTTCTGGCGGCGCCTGCACAACCGCGACGGCTACACCTCGGTCAGTCACATCTTCGTGATGGAGTGGGCCGCCGTGATCCGCGACATCGTCATAGGCCTGCTGATCGCCGGAGCGGTCGCCGCGTGGGTGCCCAACTCGTTCTGGCAGCACCTGTTCCTGACCGGCCACCCGCTGGCCGCCAAGCTCTGGGGGCCGGTGATCGGCCCGGTCATCTCGGTGCTCAGCTTCGTCTGCTCGATCGGCAACGTGCCCCTGGCGGCGGTGCTCTGGAACGGCGGGATCAGCTTCGGCGGCGTCATTTCGTTCATCTTCGCCGACCTGATCATCATCCCGATCCTGGTCATCTACCGGAAGTACTACGGCACCAGGATGATGCTGGCCCTGCTCGGCATCTTCTACGTCACGATGGTGCTCGGCGGCTACATCGTCGAGTTCCTCTTCGGCTGGCTCGGGCTCATCCCGGCCGAGCGCACGGCCAAGGTCGCCGAAGCGGGCATCCAGTGGAACTACACCACCGTGCTCAACATCATCTTCCTGCTGCTGGCCGCCGCCCTCCTGGTCCGGTTCTTCCGCTCCGGCGGCGGCGCGATGCTCAAGATAATGGGCGGCAGTCCCGACGCGGCGGAACACCACGCCCACCATGGCCCGGCCGAGCCAGACGCCGCGCCCGGCCTGGGCCACGCCCACCGCGCCTAGACCTGCGGAGGGGCCGGGGAGGAAGCAGGCTCGGGCGCCGGGGGCGGGTGGGCCCGGGCACGGATGGTGCGGTACCAGCGGCGCAGCCGGTCTAGGCTCTGTCCTTCTTCGTCAAGCTCGGCGAGCGTCAGCGTCCCCTTTGCTACCTCGTCGACGAGCTCAGCCTCGAGTGAAACGCTCGTTGCAAACAGATCAGCGGTCTATTTGACGAAGTAGAGGTAGGCGATGCTGGCAAGCCCAGCGATGATGCAGTAGATGCCAAACGGGGTCAGGGTACGGGTCTGAAAGTAGCGCACCAGGTACCTCACCGAGACATACGCGCCGACCCCGGACAGCACGCTACCGACCACGACCTGGCCGTGGATGCCGTTGCCGAGCGGGCCCATGAGGTCCGGGATCTTAAGCGCCCCGGCGGCCAGGATGACGGGGGTAGCGAGCAGGAACGCGAACCGGGCGGCGTCCTCACGGGACAGGCCGCGGGCCATGCCGGCCACCATGGTGACCCCGTCGCGGCTGATGCCGGCCAGCAAAGCGAGGACCTGCGCAGAACCGATGATGACCGCCTGGCCGTACCCCATTCTCGACAACCGATCGTCGGATTCGAACGCGTTGTCCATCTCCTCCTGCCGCGGGTCACGGCGGCCGGCGGCGTGCCTGGCCGTGCCCGGGTAGGACCCCGCGTACCTCCCGCCGACAGCTGCGAGTGCGGCCTCCCGCTCGGCGGCCTCCCGCTCGGCGGCCTCCCGCTCGGCGGCGATCCGCTCGTCGGCCTCCAGCGAGGCACGCCGCCGGAACCGCTCCCCGGCCAGCAGGATCAGGCCGTTGATAATCAGGAAGACTGCGGCGTAGGCGGGCCTGCCGAAGATCACCCGGAATACGTGCTCAAACGCCAGCCCGGCCAGGCCCACCGGGATGGTGGCCAGGATGATCAGCCAGGCCAGTTGCTCGTCCGCGGACTGCAGCATCCACCGGGCGGTTCCCTCGGCCGGCCGGGCGAACTGGCGCAGCGAGGAGAAGAACCCCTTGATGATGCGGACCCAGTCGCGCCAGAAGTAGATCAGCAGCGCGATCGCGGTGGCGACGTGCAGCCCGACGATGAACGCCAGGTACGGCGACTCGGTGGCGGCCACATTGAGATCGCGCGCCCAACTCCCTCCGATCAGCGCGGGTATCAGGACGTTGTGCCCGAGGCTGGACACCGGAAATAGCTCGGTAACGCCCTGGATCAGGCCGACGACGGCGGCCTCCAGGTAGGTCAGCTGGGTCATGTCGCGCTCTCCACGTGCGGTATCTCCAACGGGGCGACCGAGGGTGTGGCCGTGCCCGCTCTGGGGATGCGGGCACGGCCACTCGCGGGGGGAGCGACCCCCCACGATCTTTATGTTCTACAAGAACTGTAGAACATATCTACTACACTCGGTGTAGAAGTTCCAGCCAAGGCGGGAAGCGGCCAGTGACCGGCCGGTGGCTGGCCGGGGCACGGCGGCCACCGGCCGGTCACCGGCCTCAAGCAGACGGCAACTCACACCGAGCATGAAGGAGGGCCACGGTGCAGGTTCTGCATGACGCGGCGCATCCGTTCCTCGCGGCTACGGGCGCAACCGCGGCCGGTCCCCTGTCGGCCTCCTTCTGGCTGGCCAGCCTTGGTGTGCTCGGCGTGTTCGTGGTGGTGTTCGCCGAGACCGGCCTGCTGGCCGGGTTCTTCCTGCCCGGCGACTCGCTGCTGTTCACCGCCGGGCTGTACTGCTCGGCCAGCGCCACCACGACCGTGCACCTGTCGCTCGGACCGGTGCTGCTCGCCGCGGTCGCCGGCGCCCTGATCGGGGCGC
>Ga0075423_10006644_pt1 | contig 10864 bp, 7 predicted proteins | sample SoiMethybrSBSTD2_FD_80114 | JGI IMG/M metagenome (GOLD analysis project Ga0075423, IMG submission 80114) | Bulk soil microbial communities from a Populus tree surrounding site in Tennessee, USA - Soil MetaG P. TD hybrid SBSTD2 | ecosystem: Environmental > Terrestrial > Soil > Tree plantation...
ATGCTGCGCATCTCGGCCGCCCTGACCGGCGCCTTCATCTCCTCGACGGGCCAGCCGGACCCGGGTACAGCCGCACCGTGAGGCTCGCCGGGGCCGGGTCGAGGCGGTAGGCGGGCAGGACCCCGGGCCCGCAGGAGGCCGAGCCGATCCCCTGCTGGGCCAGGTCGAGGTTGACCCAGGTGCGGCCGTCGGGGCGCAGGTCGGTGGGGTGCCGGGCCCGGTCGAGGTGCTCGCTGGTCCAGGGCCGGACGGTCAGGTCGAAGGTCGGCTCGCCCTCGACCCGGATCCCGTTCCCCTGGCCGTCGCCGAGGACGGCCCAGCGCACGCCGGCCCGGTTGCCGTTCTCCTGGGGGTAGAGGTAGGGGGTCTGGAGCTCCTCCACCGAGGCCGCGAAGCGGCCGACCCGGGCCGCCCGGCCGGTGTCGGCGTAGGCCTCACCGGGCCCCCGCCCGAACCACTCGACCAGCCCGAGCCCGGCCGGCACCGCCATGCGCAGCCCGACGCGGGGCAGCGGGCAGGGCCAGTCCCCCTCGGGCACGATCTCGAGGACCAGGCGCAGGCCGCCCGGCACCGCCGCCCACCGGTAGGTCGCCGCCACCCCCAGGTCGGTCCCGGCGGGCGCCACCCGGCCGCGGACCACCAGCGCGTCGTCCTCCACCGCGACCCGGTCGACCCGGTGCTCGAGGCGGTGCAGCCCCAGACGCCGCCACAGCGGCTCCACGGCCTCCCCATGGTGGCCGCGGTCGTTGTCGGTCGGAGCCCGCCACAGGTCCAGCCGCGGCCCCTCGACCTCCAGGTCGCCCAGCCGCACCAGCCGCCCGTCGTCGGCCTCGAAGGTCCCCGCCCCCAGGGTGATCCGGCGGCTGGTGCGCCGGGGCGGAAGGCGAGGTTCCGGGGTGCCCGGGGTCGCGGGGGCCGGGGTGAGGGGGAGCTGGCCCCAGGCGACCTCGTGGCCGGACGCGGCCCAGGGCTGGTCGCCGGCCAGCAGCGCGCGGACGGTCAGCCAGGTCTCGGTGCCGGTGGCCGGCAGGGCCGGGAGGGGGACGGTCGCCACCTCACCGGGGGCCAGGGGTGGGACCTCGAGGTGGCCGGTGGCCACGGCGACCCCCTCGGACTCCAGGGACCACGCGAAGCTCAGGTGGGAGAGGTCGCGGAAGCTGTGGAGGTTGGCGATCCGGATGCCGCGCTCCGGGTCGGCGGCGATGCGGACCGGTTCGACCACCTTCTTGAGCTCGGCCAGGCCGGGTGAGGGGGTCCGGTCGGGGAACACCAGGCCGTCGGCCACGAAGTTGCCGTCGTGGAGGGGCTCGCCGAAGTCGCCCCCGTAGGCGAAGAACTCCCGGCCGTCCTCGGTGTGGGCGCGCAGGCCGTGGTCGATCCACTCCCAGACGAAGCCGCCCTGGCAGCGGGGGTGCCGCTCGAACAGGTCCTGGTACTCCCACAGGCCGCCGGGGCCGTTGCCCATGGCGTGGGCGTACTCGCAGAGGATCAACGGCATGGCCCGGCGGCGGGCGTCGAGGTCGGGGTCGGCCAGCGGCTCCTCCTCGCGGCGGCCGATGCGGTCGACCTCGGCGTGGGTGGGGTACATGCGGCTGTAGACGTCGACGTCCGGGCAGGCCCGGTCGCCCTCGTAGTGCAGCGGCCGCGACGGGTCGCGCCGCCGCGCCCAGGCGGCCATGGCGGCCAGGTTGCGCCCGGTGCCGCTCTCGTTGCCGAGCGACCACATGACGACGCTGGGGCGGTTCTTGTCCCGCTCGACCATGCGCCGCATCCGGTCGACCAGGGCGTCCCGCCAGCGGGGGTCGTCGGCCGGGTTGGCCCGCCAGCCGACCGGCTCGAAGCCGTGGGTCTCCAGGTCGCACTCGTCGACCACGTACAGCCCGTACTCGTCGCACAGCTCCAGGAACCTCGGGTGGGGCGGGTAGTGGCTGGTCCGGACGGCGTTGAGGTTGTGGCGCTTCATCAGCAGCACGTCGGCCAGCATGACGTCCTCGCCGAGGGCCCGACCTCGGTCGGGATGGAACTCGTGGCGGTTGACCCCCCGGAACAGGACCCGGCGGCCGTTGACGGTCAGCAGGCCGTCCCGGATGGCGACGGTGCGGAAGCCGATGCGCAGGGCCAGCCGCTCCCCGGCCGAGACGAGCCGGCCGTCGTACAGCCGGGGCGTCTCGGCCGACCAGGGCTCGACGGCCTCCAGCCGGACCGTCTCCCCGGCGGCCACGTCCACCCCCAGCTCGGGCACGCTGAGGCGGGCGGGGACGTCGGCGTCGACGCGCAGGCTGCCGGCGCCGGTCTCGTGGTCGTAGTCGGCGTGCACGAACCAGTCCTCGATCGCCCCGGCCGGGCGGGCCAGCAGCCGGACCTCGCGGAAGATCCCCGACAGCCACCACATGTCCTGGTCCTCAAGGTAGCTGGCCGCCGACCACTGGTGCACGCGCACGGCCAGCAGGTTGTCGCCGCGGTCCAGGGCGGCGGTGGCCTCGAGCTCCACCGGCAGCCGGCTCCCGGTCGAGCTGCCCAGCTCCTGGCCGTTGAGCCAGACCCGGCAGCACGAGTCGACCCCCTCGAACCGCAGCACGGCCCGCTCGGCGTCCCAGTCCGACGGCAGCCGGAACCACACCCGGTAGTCGCCGGTCGGGTTCTCGGTGGGGACGTGCGGCGGGTCGACCGGGAACGGGTAGGCGACGTTGGTGTAGGCGGGGGCGCCGTGGCCCTGGAGCTGCCAGTGCGAGGGCACCGGCAGCCGGTCCCAGCCGGCGTCGTCGAACCCGGGGGCGGCGAAGCCGTCGTCCACCTCGGCCCGCGGCGACAGCCGGAACCGCCACGCCCCCGACAGGTCGAGCACCTGGGCGTCACCGCGAGGCCAGGCCCGCGGGGGCCGGGCCCCGGCGCCCAGGCCCAGCCGGACCTCCTCGGCGGCCCGACTCGCCGGTGCGCCCCCTCCGGGTCCCGCCCCGGTCATGGGCCGGTCAGGTGCAGCAGCAGGGCCTGCTCGGGCAGCAGCACGGGCAGGGGCAGGCCGACCTCGGCCAGGGCCCGACCGCCCAGGGTGACCCCGCCGGCCGCCCACCACCGCGGGGCCACCGCCTGCCTGGTCCGGGGCGCCCCGGCGACCTGGAGGGGGGTGACCCGGTAGGCGCGGTCGGGGTCCAGCCCGGGCAGCCGGGCCACCCCCGGGGTCTCGGACGCCGAGGCGGTCAGCTGCGCGTAGGCGAACACGGCCTCGGAGCCGTCGGCGGCCACCACCCCGTGCAGGTGGGCGGCCGGGTCCGGGTGGTCGGCCCGCACCACCTGCCCGGCGTGCAGCAGCGGCCGCAGCCGCTTGTAGCAGGCGATCGCCTCGCCCAGGGCCGCCTGCTCGCCGGCCGACGCCGAGGCGATGTCCCATTCGATGCCGAAGTGGCCGAACAGGGCCGTCACGACCCGGAAGGCGAGGTCGTGGGTGCGGCCGGTGGTATGGGAGCGCGGCGGGCCCACGTGGCTGCCGACCAGCTCCGGCGGCAGCAGCAGCTGGGTCCAGCGCTGGATGTGCTGGCGCTCCAGGGCGTCGTTGGTGTCGCTGGCCCAGACCCGGTCGGTGCGGGCCAGGATCCCCAGGTCGACCCGGCCGCCGCCCGAGGCGCAGCTCTCGATCTCCACCCCGGGGTGGCGCCGGCGCAGCTCGTCCAGCAGCCGGTACACGGCCAGGGTCTGGGCGTGCACCCCGGGCCGGCCGCCGTGGCCGGCCTCGACCAGGTCGCGGTTGTGGTCCCACTTGAGGAAGGCGATGTCGTGGTCGGTCAGCAGCTCGTCCAGCCGGTCGCGGATAAAGCCGGAGCAGTCGGGGTTGGCCAGGTCGAGGACCTGCTGGTGGCGCCAGGCCTCGGGCAGGCGGCCGGGCCGGCCCGTCCCGGACAGGACCCAGTCGGGGTGGGCCCGGAACAGGTCGGAGTCGGGGTTGACCATCTCCGGCTCGACCCACAACCCGAACTCCATGCCCAGCTTGCCGACGTGGTCGATCAGCGGGTTGAGGCCGTCGGGCCAGACGTCGACGGCCACGTACCAGTCGCCCAGCCCGGCGGTGTCGTCGCGGCGGCCGCCGAACCAGCCGTCGTCGAGCACGAACCGCTCGACGCCCAGGCGGGCCGCCACCTCGGCCAGCTCGGCCAGCCGGTCCAGGCGGTGGTCGAAGTAGACCGCCTCCCAGGTGTTGAGCACGACCGGCCGCGGGCTGCGCGGGTGCGCGGGCCGGTCGCGCACCAGACGGTGGTAGGCGGCGCTGAGGCCGTCCAGGCCGTCGCCGCTGTAGGTGGCCAGCAGCGGCGGGGTGGTGTACGCCTCGCCGGGCTGGAGGGCCACCTCCGAGGGGCCGAGCAGCTCGGCCGCGCCCAGCCCGGCGTGGCCGTCGGGGTTGCGCTCGGCCCAGTGGACCGCGTCCCCGCTCCAGGCCAGGTGCAGCCCCCAGACCTCGCCCGAGCGGAACCCGAACCCGGGGGTGCCGACGGCCAGGACCAGGGTGGCGTCGTGCCCGGTGCGGCCGTGCCGGCTCTCCCGCACCCAGGCGCCCTGGGGCAGCGGGTGGCGCTGGGGGATGCGTTCGCGGCACCACCGGCCGGTCAGGTCCAGCACCTCGACCGCCCGGGCGGGCAGGGGCAGGCTGGCGGCCAGCTGCCCGACCAGGTAGGGCTCCTCGCCCTGGTTGCGCAGGGTGTGGCCGACCTCCAGGACCCCCGAGGGGTGCAGCCGCAGCCGGGTGGCGATGACCAGCCCGGCCTCGTCGTCGGCCGCCTCGACGGTGGCGGCGGCCCGGTCCTCGGTGACCTCCAGCGACCGGACCAGGAACCGCGGCGACCAGCCGCCGCCGTCCGGCCGGGCGCCCGACAGCCCGGGCCGCAGCCGCCAGCCGTCGGCCGGCATCGGCAGCAGCCGCCGCCGCACCGGCCGGTCGATGGCCGAGTGCGCCGCCGCCGGCACCAGCGCCTCGGCCAGGGCGTGGCCGTCGACGGCGTCGCCGAGGTCCGGTCCCCAGTGCAGGACGACCGGCAGCGGCGCCCGCGGCCCGCCCGTGGCGTCGAGCACCAGCGACACGCCGCCGGCGCGCAGGTGGATGACGCTCACCCCTTGGTCGACCCCAGGGTGAGGCCGGCCACGAACTGCTTCTGGAGCAGGAAGAACACGATCAGCACGGGAAGCGCGATCACGATCGAACCGGCCGACAGCAGGTTGTAGTCGGTGAAGAACTGGCCCCGCAGGTTGTTGAGGGAGCTGGTGATGGGGAACTTGTCGCCCGACTGCATCAGCACCGTGGCCCAGTAGAACTCGTTGTAGATCCAGGTCACCTGGAGGGTGGCCAGCGCGGCCAGGGCCGGCCGGCACAGGGGCAGGGTGATGCGGAAGAACTGGGTGGGGACGCCGGCCCCGTCGACCCGGGCCGCCTCGTACATCTCGTGCGGCAGGGTCTTCATGTAGTTGCTGAGCACGAAGGTGCAGAAGCCGGTCTGGAAGGCGACGTTGACCAGGATGAGCCCCCAGTAGCTGTCCAGCAGCTCACCCGAGTCGCTCATCCACAGCGGCAGCGGGATCTCGCGGTAGGCGCGGTACAGCGGGATCAGCAGGGCCTGCTGGGGCAGCAGGTTGGCCGCGGTGAACAGCCCCAGCAGGATCAGGTTGAGCCGGAAGCTGTAGCGGGCCACCACGAAGGCCACACACGAGGCCAGGAACAGGGTCAGCAGCACCGCCGGCACGGTGATGATCAGCGAGTTCAGGAAGTGGCGGGTGAAGTCGCCCTGCTTCCAGGCGTTGAGGTAGTTCTGGAGGGTGAACCCGCCGAGGGACACATAGCCGTGGGTCGAGGTGTAGTCGTAGTCCCGGAAGGAGGCGAGCAGCGCCCACACCACCGGGAACAGCCAGGCCAGGGCGGTCAGGGTGACGAACACGTAGAGCACGACCCGCCCAGGGGTGAGCCGCCGCCTGGCCTGGGCGGTCGTCGCCCCGGTGGCGGGGCGGCGCGTGACGGTGGTGGCGCTGGTCATCGCTGCTCCCCCCGCATCACGGTGGATAGGAAGATGGTGATGAACACGAGCGAGATGACCAGCATGATGGTGGCCAGGGCCGAGCCGAAGCCGATCCGGCTCGCCTCGCCGATGACGTTGGCGGTGACCAGCGTCCCGATCAGCTCCAGGCCGTTGGTGCCCTTGTTGATGACCCAGACGATGTCGAAGGCCCGCAACGACTCGATCACGGTGACGACCAGGATGATGATGTTGATCGGCCGCATCACCGGGAACACCACCGAGAAGAAGGTCCGGACCTGGCTGGCCCCGTCCACGGCGGCGGCCTCCCGCAGCGAGGGGTCGACGCCCTTCAGCCCGGCCAGGTACAGCAGCATGATGTAGCCGGCATGTCTCCAGCTGGCGGCCACCAGCACCGCCCACAGGTTCCACCTGGAGTCGCCGTACCAGTCGATCTGGGTGTGGAGCACGGCGTTGAGCAGCCCCTGGTCGCGCGAGTAGAGCAGCTGCCAGATGAACCCGATCAGGGCCAGCGACAGCACCACCGGCAGGAACAGCGCGGTCTGGTAGAAACGGGTGCCGCGCAGCTCGCGGTCCAACAGCACGGCCAGGAACATCCCGAACAGCGTCGGCAGCACGAACAGGAAGACCAGCCAGATGAGGTTGTGCCGCAGGGCGGGGGCGAACGGCGGGTAGTTGGTGAAGACGTTCTTGTAGTTCTCGGTCCCGATCCACTGGATGGTGTCCAGGCCGCCCACGCCGGTCCATCTGGCGAACGACAGCACCACCGAGGCGATCGCGGGCAGCCACACCCAGAGCACGACCAGGATCGTCGGGATGGCCACCATCACGACCAGGAAGATCCGGTCGGTGCCGGACACCCGGACGCGGCCGCCGGAGCGGCGCGGCGCCGCCGTGGCGGGGACAGTTGGCAGGTCGCTCATCGGCGCCTCCTTGCTCCACTAGGGGGCTCGGCGTGAGCCCCCTAGACCCCACCCGCGCTCAGGAGGTGAAGATGGACTTCTTCTGGCTCTCCAGGCTCTTGGTTAGCCCGTCGATGTCGTTGGGGTTCTTGAGGAAGGTCTGGATGCCGGGGAGCATGACCGTGGCCGCGAAGTCGGGCCGGGTGTCGCGGTCCAGGAACTGGGCGATCGACTGGGCCGAGCCGATGAACTCGACCGCCTTCTTCTGCAGGCCAGTGTAGGAGGCGCTGTCGGCCTCGCTGCTGGCCCCGATCACGGTGGGGTCGGCCTTGAGGGCGATGTTCTCGGCCTTGGCCGTGCCCAGGTACTTGAGCAGCTGCTTGGCCCCCTCCTCGTTCTTCGGCTTCTTGGCCATCATGAACCCGTCGATGGGGGCCTCGATCGCGCCGGTGCCGATGTTCGAGTCGATCTCGGGGAAGGCGAAGAAGTCCAGGTCCTCCTGCTCCTTGCCCTTGGGGAACTGCTGGCCCACGAACATGCCCAGCAAGTACATCCCCGACTGCTTCTTGAGCAGCGACTGGGCCGCCTCCTGCCAGGTCCGCCCCAGGGCTGCGGGCTGGTGGTAGGGCAGCAGCCCCCGCCAGGTGTCGAACACCTTCTTGACCTGCGGCGAGTCCCAGGCCTGCTTGCCGGCCATCAGGTCGACGTGGAACTGGTAGCCGTTGATGCGCAGGTCCAGCTGGTCGAAGGTGCCCATGGCCGGCCAGCCGTCCTTGTCGGCGAAGGCGATCGGGACCAGGCCGTCCTTCTGCATCTGCTTGGACAACGTCACCAGCTCGTCCAGGGTCTTGGGGGGCTGGTAGCCCTTCTCCGCCCAGACCGACTTGCGGTAGAAGAGCGCCCACGGGTAGAGGGTGAGAGGCACGAAGTACTGCTTGCCGTCGTCGCCGGTGGAGGCCTGCTTGAAGGCGTCGCCGAAGCCGGACAGGCCGCCCCAGACGTCGCTGAGGTCGCCGGCCAGGCCCTGGGAGGCGAAGAAGCGCATCCGGTAGCCGGCGAACCAGGTGAACACGTCGTCGGGGTTGCCCTGCAGGTAGTTGTTGATGTTCTCCTGGAAGTTCTCGTGGTTGACGGTATTGACCTTCACCTGGAGGCCCGAGGCGGCCAGCATGTCGGCGTAGGCCTTCTTGGGCACCGCGTCGGACTGGTTGGACCCGAAGGTCACCTCCTTGGAGGCGCTGCCGCCGCCACCGCCGTTGTCGCCGCCGCCGCAGGCCGCGAGCAGGCTGGAGAGCGACACGGCCGCGCCGGCGCCCAGGGTCCCCTTGAGGAAGCCGCGCCGGCTGAGGCCGCCCGCCGCCACCGACGGCGGGATGAGACGGGCCAGGTACTCGGACTCCGACCGGGGACGGGACATGTCGCCTCCCTTGTGGCGCTCGGGCGCCGTGGACGTGGACCTCGGTCTCCGGCAGGTTGGCGCGCGAGCGGGTTCAGCTCGGAGACGGCGCCAGCCTCTGCCGGATTGCCCATCTGTGCCCTCCTATGGGGCACATTGCGAACGCCCGCGGGATGCGTGTCAAGTGTTCGTTTGTCGTCGCATCCCGCGAGCGTCGCGGTCTGGCGGGCCCGGGAGGGGAGGGATGTTCTGGTTGAGCCGGAACAGGTTGCCGGGGTCGTAGCGGCGCTTGACCTCGACCAGGCGGTCCCAGGTGGGGCCGGGGTAGGCCTCGCGGACCCGCTCGCGTCCCTCGTCGGTGAGGAAGTTGACGTAGACGCCCGGGTCGCCCTGGCGCAGGGCGGCGGCGAACCCGTCGGCCCAGGCGTGGTGGGTCGGCCGGTCGCGCGCGTCCTCATAAACGCAGCCGACCCCGGCCATGATCCGCCGGTCGCGGTGGGCGAAGGCGGTCGCCTCGGCCGGCACCCGGGCCATGGCCCCGCCCAGCACCCGCAGCTGGGCCACGGCCATGGGGGCGGTCGAGGCCTGGAGGTGCTCGAGGATGGTCCTGGCGGCGGTGTGGTCGACGGCGTCCAGGAACATCGAGCGGGCCGACTCCTCGACGACCTCCATGTCGTCGACCGGCTCGAACAGCCCGGCGTACGGCATGGGCTGGACCATATCGGCGATCGGCTCGGCCAGGGCCCGGAAGGGCGCCACCACCCGCTGCCCGGCCCCGGCCTCCCCGGCGTAGGCCAGCAGGGCCATCACGACCAGCTGGCCGTGGGCGCTGGCCGGCAGGAACGGCATCGGCGGGGCGACCATGACGTTGGCGATCATCGACAGCTCCTCGGGCGCGGCCTCGGCGGTGGCCACCAGCGCCTCGATCACCTCGGCGCTGCCCGGCAGCAGCAGCATCCCCCCCACGATCGAGGGCAGCTCGTGCAGACGGAACCGGAAGCGGGTGGCCACCCCGAAGTTGCCCCCGCCGCCGCGGATGGCCCAGAACAGGTCGGGATGCCGCTCGGCGTCCACCTGGAGGACCCGGCCGTCTGCGGTGACGACCTCGGCGGCGAGCAGGTTGTCGATGGTCAGGCCGTGCTTGCGGACAAGGAACCCGACGCCGCCACCGAGGGTGAGGCCGCCGATGCCGACCGAGGCGGTGTCGCCGAACCCGGTGGCCAGCCCGTGGGCGCCCACCGCGGTGGTGTAGGCCCCGGCGGTCAGCCCGGTCTGGGCCCAGGCGGTGCGGCCCTCCTGGTCGACGTCGAGGGCGGTCAGCTCCGACAGGTCGAGGACGATACCGCCCTCGGTGGTGCTGTGGCCGGCCAGGCTGTGGCCGCCGCTGCGGACGGCCAGCTCCAGCCCGCCGTCGTGGGCCAGGCTGACCACCTGGGCGACCTCGGCCGCGTCGACGGGTCGGACGATGGCCGCCGGTCGCCGGTCGTACTTGCCGTAGAAGACCCTGCGGGCCTGGTCGTAGCCGGCGTCGTCGGGCACGGTGACCCGGCCGTCGAAGGTGCCGCGCAGCCCGGGGATCGAGCTGGACGAGGTGGAGGTGGAGGACAAGCAGCAACGCTCCCTTCAGCGTTCGTCTCGCTGAGGAGACCGTATCGTCCGCCCCCGACACTCGGCCGCTGAGGTTGACACTGCCAACCTGAAGGGATAGATTGACGCTGTCAACCTGGAATTGGGCAGCGAGGAGCGACGGTGACGACCGCCAGGGCCAACCCGACCTACTACGGCGGCGACCTGCGCCGGGACCTGTTGGAGGAGGCGCTGGAGCTGATCGCCCGGGAGGGGCCGTCGGCGGTGAGCCTGCGCTCGCTGGCCCGGCGGCTCGGGGTGTCCCACGCCGCCCCGGCCAACCACTTCCCCGACAAGGCGGCCCTGTTCACGGCCATCGCCACCGAGGGCTTCGAGCTGCTGGGGGCGGCCATCACCGACGCCGTCGGCCAGGCCGGCCCGGACGCGACCGCCGGCCAACGCTTCCGGGCGACCGGCCGGGCCTACACCGGCTTCGCCCTCGGCCACCCGGCCCACTTCGCGGTGATGTGGCAGCGCGACCTGCTCCACACCGACGACCCGGCGCTGGCCGCGGCCGCCGACGCCACCTTCGCCCTCCTGCTCGCCGGGGTCCGCGACGTCCAGGCCGAGGGCGGGGCGGCCGGTGCCGACCCGCAGACCGTCGCCTTCCTGGCCTGGTCGGTGGTGCACGGGCTGGCCACGCTGTGGCTGGGCGGATCCCTGGACCTCGCCCGGCGCCCCTTCGACGAGATCGCCGGCGAGGTCGGCGCCCTGCTCGGGCGCCTCCTGGCCGCCCACCCCGGGCCCGCCGCCGACACCTGAGAGGAGCCCCCATGCACCCCCACCACCAGTCCCCGACCCGGCCGACGCCCCGGCCCGCCGACCCCCGGCTGCGCGTCGGCGACGCCGAGCGCGGCCAGGTGGTCGACCAGCTGGCCGACCACCACGCCGCCGGCCGCCTGACCCTGCCCGAGTTCGAGGAGCGGATG
>Ga0075423_10006650_pt1 | contig 10860 bp, 12 predicted proteins | sample SoiMethybrSBSTD2_FD_80114 | JGI IMG/M metagenome (GOLD analysis project Ga0075423, IMG submission 80114) | Bulk soil microbial communities from a Populus tree surrounding site in Tennessee, USA - Soil MetaG P. TD hybrid SBSTD2 | ecosystem: Environmental > Terrestrial > Soil > Tree plantation...
ACTTCAAGGAGGTTTTGGAGGCTGTAACTACGTCCTATGCGCCTTGTGAGGCGGGGCAACCGGGTGGGCAATGCTTGGAATAGTTCTAAAGGTCGAACGGTGAAAAACCGCTCCAGGGCTCGAACAGCAGACGGGAGCATTCAAATGATTCTGGAACGGCGAGAATTTCTCGCGGGGCTACTCGCAGCGCCTCTCATACAAGCTGACTTTCCAAAGCGACAGGCCAAGGTTGTCAAGCTGTTCAAGTCACCGGATGGCCATCCCAACGGCCTGGAGACTTCAGCCGAAGGACTTTGGATCGGCGAACAGACTACAGACCGGGCACATCTGGTGGACTGGCAGGGGAAGCGCCTACGGACGGTGGAAACCGAATCCTCCAACACAAGCGGTATCGCCTACGGTGCGGGCTTTCTGTGGATGGCGGCGAACGGCAAAGCGGTTGGCAGGGCGCCGAAATCCACCGATGCGACGACGGGTGAGGTTTTGAAAGTGGATCCAGCGAACGGCAAGACGGTCGCTAGATATCCCATTCCTGGCGGTGGGGGTGTCCATGGGTTGGAGTTCGCGGAAGGTAAGCTGTGGCTGACTTCGCTCAAGTTGCAGAAATTGTCTCTTGTGGACCCCAAGGATTTCCGGCTCATTCATCAGATCCCAGTTCATCTGGGCCGGGCCCATGGACTCGCTTGGGACCGAGGAGCCATCTGGTGTATGCACTCAACGGACCGGATCATTCACAAGCTCGCAGCCAAAGACGGCCGAATTTTGGAAGCCATTGTTCTTTCCCCGTCCGATCCTGATCCCCACGGTATGTGTCTGTACCAAGGTCACCTCTATTACTGCGACGCGGGCATTGCTCCTGGCGCAGTAGACTCGGGAAGTCCTCACGCTGGGTTCATCTGTCGGATTGATCTGTGATGGACAGGCCGCCGCCTACGGGGTGTTGCGCCAGCCTCCTTCAGGAGAATTATTTATGCAATGTTTTCAATGCGGATCAGAACAACCAGCCGGCAATGCATTCTGTACGAAATGCGGAGCTCGACTGGCCGGAGGTGCTGTTCCGCAGAAGCAGCCCGATCAGTTAGACACCAGCACAACGGTCTCGGCTTCGGCTACAGAGGAAGAAGAAAAGATTCTGCGAGAGTTGAAGCAAGCTCTCAAGGGAGTCGACTCGGACAAACTGGGCGACGAGCCTCAGCCTGGAAAGCAGTCCTCAAATGCCCGCAAGAAATTTGCTGTAGCAGGTATAGGGGCCGCACTGGTTCTTCTCGCGGTTATCGCGGTTGAGCTCGTACGCCGAAAGGAGGGACCTCCGGTCCCAGTGCCCGCTCCCATTGAAACGGTTCTCCAGCCGACTGCGGCATCTCCAGCTGACGATGCCACCCGAATGACCGTCGGGAAAATCGCCGCCATCCTCGAGGCTATTCAGCAATATCAAAAAATCAGAAAGGCGTTACCCCCTACGTTGGCCAGCTTGAATCGAGTCTATGCCAACCCAGCTGAAACTCAGGATGGTTGGGGCCAAAACATCCTCTATTTAGTGGATGTCGCCAACAAGACCTTTGTCATTCGTTCCGCTGGCCCCGATGGCAAGCGGGAAACGAGTGATGACATCGCAGTTGATAGCGAACGATTCGAAGATTGGTCGAAGGACAACGAAGCTTTGATCAGCGACTGGCGCTCTGCAAACGCTGAGAAATATGCACAGTTGGTCGCGGTCGGTTCGACAACGCCTGATCCCAAGAAACTTGAGGCTGCTCGGAAGCTCGAGGAAGAAAGGAAGAAACAGGAAGCCGATCTGGCGGCTGCTGCGCGAAACAAGGAGCAAGAACAAAAGCGCTTGGACGCAACCCGGCTGGAAGAGGAGAAGCGAAAGCAGGCCGAGGCTAAAAAGGCGGAAGAGCTGCGGGTGGCCAAGGCAAAGGAAGAGGCTCTTCGCCAACAGCAAAGCGCTCGCCGGGCTGAAAGTGTGCATGAGAACTTCATCGGGCCATTGGACCAATGGGATGCACCCGCCACGTGGGAAATCGTCAAGGACAAGGATGTTTCGGCTCTCCGCGTTCAGGGTCTAGGCTTCCTCAAGAAGGGGCAACAGTGGGATAACTACAAAGTTGAATTCGACATCAAGATCAACAAAGAATCGGCTGGTTGGGTACTACGAGCTCAAAACTCCAACAACTTTTACCTATTCAAGCTCGGGTCGGAGAAGGCCAAGGCAATCCCCAAGAACTCCCTGGTAAAATACATTCGCATGGATGCTCAGTACCTAAATTCTTTAAAGCGGGAAGACGCTCCAGGGGCGGCTGGAGTCACCCCTCTATCCATCAAAGTTCGAAACAAGGACTATTACAAAGTAACAATTACGGTCCGCGGCAGCACGATCACCCACTATCTTGACGGCATCCAGGTCGATTCGTGGAACGACGACACGTTTAACCACGGACGGTTTGGCTTCAATGCCAGTGCGATTGAACAGGCGACCATTCGAAACTTGTCGATTGAACCGGTGAGATAAAGCACTCAAAAGTGCCGTTAGGTAGTTGAGCTGGATTGATTAGGAGAGGGGCCGGAACGTAGTCCCGGCCCTTTGGGGAAAGGACAATGTTGTGGGTTTGACCCCACATACCCTGAAAAAGGTCTCGGGCTCTTGAGAGCCCTAGCACAGTGCCTACGAGTGTTGCAAACCACTCGCCAAATTGATTTGACCTTCCTCAACCCGCCAAGCTGAGTATTTTCAAGGTTCGGTCCCGTCCTGCCCAGATTACTGCGTACGGTCCTGAGGACGGACTGACAAAAGTGTCATCCGGTGATTGACACGAATCGGCAATCCACCACGGCAATATCGGTCGTGAGGGGAGTTCAGACTCGATGTTCGGGTAAATAAAAGTAAGGGAGGAGAAAAGGGCAGTTTGCACTGCCCTTGAGCAGAGAAAGAGAGCTACTTCTTCTTGTTGACCGCAGCCTTTAGCTCCGCGCCAGGGGTAAACTTTGCAACTTTCTTCGCCGCAATTTTGATCGGTTTGCCGGTCTGAGGGTTGCGACCCGTTCTGGCCTTGCGCGCGCCCACAGAGAAGGTGCCGAACCCAACCAAAGTGACTCTGCCACCTTTCTTCAACTCGCCCTCTACTCCGGACAAGACTGAGTTGATGGCGCTGTCAGCCTGGGTTTTGTTGATGCCGGCATCTTTTGCGATTTTCTCGATCAGGTCTGCTTTATTCACGTTGTCCTCTCCTTGATGAAGTATGCAATGGGGGTGTCTTAAAACGCCGTCTCACAGACGCACCGGCCTTATACATCAGGGAATTGCCCTTGTCAATGGGATTTCCGCTACCGCTTCGCTGGAAACCCCAGACTTTGCGGGCATCTTCACGGTCGAGGCTGAGCGAAAGCGCAAGGATGCACGTGGGGACCATCGCGACCTCTGATGAAGCCGCGATGGTTGGGGGGCCCCATCGAAGCTACGCGCTTCGATGAGATTGTGGATTTCAAAGGACGACTCTGGTTCAGCAGCTTTGTTACCAACTGTTGGAGTTGCACAGGTTGCCCACTGGATGGGCATCTTCAGGGAAAGCCGAATCGCCTTGTACTAGATTGACTTCAAAACCCAGGGAAAATTTGCCCGCCCCGTGTAACTTTTGGTGGGCATCCACTCAGCTTGATAGGCCTGGTGGATTTTGTGTTGACACTCAAATCTCAAAACTTCAATAATCGCCACACTTCATTAACTTCTGCTGGCTTGAAGGCCTGCCGTCTGCGCAGTTCCAGAGCATTTTGACAATCTGCCTTGGGAGGACATCATGAAAGAGCGATTCGTTTTCATTCTTCTCGTCGCAGCTCTCGTTCTAAATAGCCCACACTCGTTGTTGCTGGGATTTCAGGAGCCCGCTGCACAAAAGAAAGAAGAGCCAAAGAAGGAAGAAACCAAGGAGCCAGATGCAGTCGATATTGATGAGGCAGAGAAGCAGGCCAAGAAGCCTGTGCCGGAGGCGGGTTACACGCAGGAAGAGTATGACGAGTACCTGAAGACTTCGAATCTACCCGATCTGAAAGCTCGCGCAGCTGGGTTGAGTCAATTCGTGAAGGCGCGACCTAACTCAAAACTCAATGAACATGCTCTGGCTGCCTACTCAGCCCTGCTGAAACAGCTCTACGAGCAAAAAGACATGGCCAGTCTGGCACCGGCTGCCGAAGGCTTCCTAGAGTTGAAGCCAGGAGACATTGTGGCGCTTGGCGCGGCGATGGAAGCCTTTTATTCCAACAAGGAGTACGCCAAGGCAGTCAAATTCGGCGAGCCATACTACCAGGCAAAGCCGAGCAAAGAGGTCGCTCAACTCTTAGCCTACTCGTTTGACCAGCTGAAGAACGACTCGAAATTCGTGACCTACGCCGAAAAATGCGTGCCAGAAATGCCTGCCAAGGACGCTTTCTTCTACACGGCAAAGCTCTCCTACTACTACGGCGGCCAGAAGAATATTCCCAAAGCTGCTGCATATTGTCAGAAGATGATGTCTGCTTATGGCGAAGGTGAAATCCCACCCGGATATACCGCTCCGCAATGGGCACAGGAAAAAGGCAGGTCGTATTCGATCATTGGAAGGAACGCTTACGATCGCAAGCAATACGCTGGGGCAGTCGGTGCGTACAACAATAGCTTGAAATACTTTTCCGGCAATGATGAAGCCTATTACTATTTGGGCATGAGTTACTGGGCTGCCCAAGACACGACCAACGCAATGAAGAACCTTGCTAAGGCCGCTTTGCTGAACAAACCCTACTCCAAGAATGCACGCGCACAACTGGAAGCCCTCTACAAAGGACTCAACAACGGCTCCCTCGAAGGTATCGATCGGGTGACCCGAGCCGCTAGCGCCGAGCTGAAGTAGCACTGGAGCGGATCATCGCACGGAGATTCTTCCCCCTTCATCAGCACTGCTCGAAGAAGAGTTGTGTTTCATTTGAGTTTCATCGTGCGAGCACATGGGAATCTGACCAATCGAGGGATCGCATCCTGCACGGCATTGCTGAAATCAATCGGACAACGGTGGTCCATCGGTCGAAAAAGTTCTCGTTATGAAAGCCACACGCTCCTTGGCTGCAGCTACGCTCCATCCTTCCAGCCATCCTATTGATTCTGGCCATCTCTGCTGTCTTTATAGGCGCGGTCTTGATTCTGCATTTGTGGAAAGGAGTTCGAATTGATCAACTGACGCGCGATCCAGCGGCGATCACGGGGACGCGGCCTTACATCGGATTCCTATCGAATGTCGGGATCTTCTTCTGGTCGGCGACGGCAACTGTATGCTTTTTTGGCGCTCTGCTCATGGCCAAACAGCGAAATTCTTTAGAGCTAGAGCGGTTTCTGCTTGCGTCCGGCTTGTTCACCCTATTTCTAGGTTTCGATGACACGTTCCTGCTTCACGAAGACCTGCTTCCAAATCACCTCGGCATATGGGAGCCGTTGATTTACCTGGGCTATGCAGGGGTTGGGGTCTTCTATACGGTAAGGTTCTACCGCGTTATCCTTGACACAGAATACCTCTTGTTGTTGCTGGCGCTGTTTCTGCTCGGAATTTCTGCCTCATTAGACGTCGTTTGGGATCAGCATATTTTTTCTATACCGAGCAGAATCGAATTCCTGGTGGAGGACGGTGCCAAATTCACTGGTATCGTGAGTTGGCTGGTGTACTCTGCGCGCGTCGTGAATCACCACCTGTCAACAGAGCGCTCTGCAGACATGGCCCAAAAGCAGCTTGCCGTCTGAGGAAGCGCGACCGACTACCCCTCCGCCTAAGCTTCAAATCTTGCCGTGCGAGTGGAGGCACTACTCCCAGAGGAAGTAGTGTGTCGTCCAACCCCTTGGTCTCCGCACGGGTCTGCGACCTACGCAGGAAACCTTGCCCCAGAAAGCCGCGAAAGCCCTTGTACATGCTTCACAGCGTCTGCTAGAGTCTAACAGCTTGCTCACAGCTGAAGGCAGGCTCTGAGCTTCTCATCCTGGACGTTCCCATCACTTCATGAAGCTAAAGGACAAAGTTGCCATCGTTACAGGTGCGGGCACGGGCATCGGCAGGGCAATCGCCCTGGCCTACGTCCAGGAAGGTGCCGCGGTGGTCCTGGTTGGTCGGACCCAGGAAACTCTGACCAAAGTAGCCGATGAGGTTGGAGCGTTGGGTGGAGAAGCATTGGTAGTCCGCGGTAGCGTGTCGGACCCGTTCGATGTGGACCGGATCGTGGACGAAGCAGTGGCCCAATTCGGCAGCATCCACATTCTGGTTAACAACGCCGGAGTTTTTATCTACAAGGGATTTCTAGACTTGAGCTTGAAGGACTGGGACGACACGATTGACACTAATCTGAAGGGTATTTTTCTCTGCTGTCAAGCTGTGCTACCTGGCATGGTGAAACAGAAGCAGGGAAACATCATCAATATCTCGTCCATCCACGGCAAGGTTGGCGACGCCAAACTTGCGGCGCATTGCGCGTCAAAGTTTGGAGTCATTGGCTTGACTCAAGCTCTGGCACGAGAGTTGATCGATTACAATATCAATGTGAATGTGATTTGCCCGGGCCAGGTCAGATCCGACTGGGTCGATGAGACAGATTCTCTAACGGCACCGCTTTCAACCCGCCTTAAGCCTGCGGATGTCGCGCGAGTTGCTATTTTCCTGGCTTCGACCGATTCTTCCATCATGACAGGTTCCGTGATTGATGTCTTTGGAGGAACCTCCGTAAAAATTCACTAGGGTTAGCCCCGCTGGTTGTCCGATTCGTCACAGTCTTCATCGATCTCATGGGTTTCGGCATTGTTTTACCACTGCTTCTGCACTGCCGGTGTGACTCCTATCGACTTCATTCTCATTTATGCAGCTCTTGTTCGAGCCGGTTGGGGAACGGCTCTCCGACCACATTGGACGTCGTCCGGTGACTCTGGGGACCTCACGGGGAGGCTGGCCAAGATATTTGGCAAGAGACGGCTTGTATCGGTTGGTCTTTTTTGTATGATCTTGGGCTTAGGCTTGTTACCGTATTCTCCAGGGATGAAGTCGCTATCGATCGTACTGGCAGTTCTTGTTGTGGGACATGGCTCGACCAATCCCTCGATCTCGAGCATGATTTCCCAGGCAGGAAGCACCGATGACCAAGGTGGAATTCTGGGTTGCCCAGTCTTTGGCCAGCCTGGCACGGATTCTATGTGACCCGGTTCATTCGGTTGCATTCAGCTTGAGTCTCTTCGCAGAGGAAGGAAGCGTACGCCGACCGGCTTAATCGAACGCGGCTGTGACCGGTTTCCAGGAGGAAACGATGAGGGAACCTAGTTTCATCATAGCCTGCAGTTTGACCGAGGCAGAGCTGGCAAGCCGAACCAGCGAATTCCTACCCGGACTCTTAAGCAAAGCGGACTCAAAGGAGACGATTCCCGGCGGCTTCCGATGGAGGTTCTACAAAACCAAGGGACTGTTGACAGAGGTCGCTTCGGTGATTGAGGCCGAACGTGAGTGCTGTCGGTTCTTGAAATTCAGCCTTACCCTTGAGCCTGATGGAGGGCCTCTCTTGATGGAAGTCACTGGTCCTGAGGGCACACAGGCGTTCCTGCGGTCGCTCCTGTCTGGTCTTCTACCATCGCCAACCAACGTGGGTTCTGAGAAGCAGAGAGCTTGAGAAACAGAAGGAAGCAAATGCGATCGGTCGGTTTCTTCTGGGTGTCGGCTTTTTTCGAGATCGCCGGCTGCTTTGCATTTTGGGCGGCGCTTCGCCTTGGACGCAGCCTCTGGTGGACCATAGCAGGTATCGGCAGTTTGGTGCTTTTCGCCCTTTGTTTGACACGCAACGATGCTTCCTATGCCGGCCGTGCGTTTGCCGCATATGGGGGTATTTACATCGCAAGCTCGCTCGTGTGGCTCTGGATAGTCGAAGGAGTCCGGCCAGATCGTTGGGACGCTGCCGGGGCTTTGATCTGCCTCGTCGGAGCGAGCGTCATTCTTTGGGGCCCTCGAGCCTGAAGCGGGAAAACTTCTGTTTTGTTCTTTCGCGTCCGCGGTACCGCTGGTTTGATTTTTGACTACCGAACATCCAATATCAAGGTTCCTGCTTTCGCTTGAATTGCCAGCAAGTGTCTACGTTGAATCCTTCAAGGGAGATTCATGACACTCAACCTGATGTTCCATGACAACTGTTTCGACGGCGCCTCCTCGGCGGCGGTGTTCTTGCGCTTCTACAAAGAGAAAGTGAACCCGACAGCGACAGTGACGTTAATCGGATTAGCCCATCAACCCGGTGAACAGTTTCACCCCGGGCTATTCGATGCGGAGGAAAGTGCGATTGTGGACTTCAAGTATGCGAGCTCGGACCGGTTGACGTGGTGGTTCGATCATCATCACAGTGCTTTCCTGACGCCGGAGGACGAGAAGCACTTTCGCCAAGACTTCAGCGGCAAGAAGTTTTACGACACTTCCTACAAATCTTGCACCAAGCTAATCGCCACCGTCACTCGTGACCGCTTTGGTTTTGATCGTTCAGAGCTTTCGGACCTGATCTACTGGGCAGACATTATCGATGGGGCCATGTATAGCGACGCAAAAACCGCCGTGGAGGTGGGAGAACCGGCTCAGAAACTGGCAGCCGTCATTGAAGCCAGCCACGAACCCGATTTTCGCCACGACATCATCCGAAGACTCGCTAGAGAACCTGTAAACCTCGTCGCCACTCAGCCGGAAGTGCTGGCCCGATATGAACCTATCGCAAGGAGTCACAACGAAAACATCCGGATCATTCGAGATGCTTCACGTTTCGACAGGGGAGTCTTGTTCTTTGATCTGACCGGCACAGGCTTAGAAGGCTACAACAAGTTCATTCCCTACTACCTTCACCCGGAAGCAAACTACACCGTCAGTTTGATGCGTAGCCCGAAGCGGATGAAGGTCAGCGTAGGATGGAATCCCTGGAGCAAAGCACTGCGCACACACAATCTGGCGTCAATTTGTGAGCGCTACGGAGGCGGTGGTCATCCAGTGGTTGCGGCAATCTCGTTTGAGCCAGGTGCGGTCGAGCAAGCTAGGAAAGCGGCAGAGGAGATCACGGAGGAGTTGCGGCAAGGTTAAGAAACAACATCCAACCGTGCGGAAACACAGAGAAATTTGAACGCTCGGGAGATGTGATTGCCGCCGGATGGGCAAAGGGATGTGGCCGTCCCCGCCAGAGAATGACTACTGTGCCCTAGCTCCAACCCGATCGAGGTCTCCATTTGAACACCCCTGCTGGGCACGGATCTGCTACTGGAGCACGAACCGCCAACCCGGAACCGGGTAGACAATGCGTATGCAGCCTTCTTAATGGAACATTGCCGTGGCCAACTCAGACCACCAATTTCTCCTAGCGTCTCCGGGTCTCCGCGGTTAACCTTTTCTTCCCCTCCCAGTAAAAGTACGCCGGCAGGCCCGTAAGCACAATCACGAGTCCCCAGAAGGAGCTGCTGCTCAGTATTTGGGCGCGTTTGAAGTCGTTCACCATCGTGTTTAGCACAATCAGGAACGCTCCGAGAGCAAAGAGTAGAGGAACAGCAGGGTACCCCCAAGTCTTGTAGGGCCGTTCCACGTACGGCTTGGTCTGGCGCAAAACCAGGACTGCGATACCACCCAACCCATAAAAAATCCACGCCACAAAAATGACGTAGCTGAACAATTGATCGAAGCTGCCGATCAGCGTCAACACGCCTGCCCAAATGCCCTGAAGAGCGATTGAGACGGTTGGAACGACATACCGTGGCTGAACGTACGCAAATGGTTTGAAGAAGAGATTCTCTCGCGCCATCGCGAAATAGACTCTTGGTCCTCCCATCGTATTGCTGTTGGTGGCGCCGGTGATGGAGATCAAAATTGCGACCGCGATGAGCGTTCCACCAACTGGTCCCATAGCCAATTCCATGGCATCGGACGCCAGGCGACGTGAGCCAATGATTTTCTCAAACGGCAATGCGTAGAGATACGCGAGATTCACAGTCAAATAGAGCACAATGACAGCTGCCGTGCCCAGCACCAACCCACCGGTCAAATTCCTCTTCGGATTTTTTACTTCACCGGCGTTGTAGGTCAGGATATGCCAGCCTTCGTAGGCCCACAGCACCGCGATCATGGCGACGCCCAAAGCACTCCATGAAAATGTGACAGTTGAGCTTGGTTTGTAGGAGAAGTGCTGGAAGCTTCCACTGCTCATTGAAAAAAGAACGGCAGAAATTCCAACGAGAGATCCCATCTTGACGACAGTGAGGATGTTTTGGACTCTTGCGCCCGACCGCACACCAAGGCAGTTGATTACGGTCAAGAATCCGATCATGGCAATCGCGCAGAGCTTCGCGATCCCTGGCGACATCGGAAAAAGATAGCCAAGATAAATTGCAAATCCAGCTGCCAGCGTTGCCACCGATCCGCTTTGCATGACAAAGAAGGTGCACCAGCCGTACAGAAACGCCGTCAACGGGCCATAGGCCTCGCGCAAGAAGACGTAGATTCCGCCAGCTCGAGGAAACATGGCACCCAATTCCGCATATGCCAAAGCGCCAAAAAGGCTGAGGACCCCGCCCGCCACCCAGACGAGGAAAACACTTTCCACACTCTGTACGGTGCGGGCAATGTTTCCGGGTGTCAGGAAGATTCCAGAACCGATTACCGATCCAATCACGAGCAGTGCGCAATCCACGAGACACAGGTCGCGCTTGAGCTCATCAGGAGTGCTTGCGGCAGCGGATTGAAGTGAAATGGGCGTGTTCAAGATTCCTGAATACCTTTCATTGCGATTTCGAACGCCTCCAAGGCGTCTGCTGAGAAGAGGCAGAAAACAACCTCAATCAAACCTGTCGGCTGCCTGACA
>Ga0075423_10006652_pt1 | contig 10860 bp, 6 predicted proteins | sample SoiMethybrSBSTD2_FD_80114 | JGI IMG/M metagenome (GOLD analysis project Ga0075423, IMG submission 80114) | Bulk soil microbial communities from a Populus tree surrounding site in Tennessee, USA - Soil MetaG P. TD hybrid SBSTD2 | ecosystem: Environmental > Terrestrial > Soil > Tree plantation...
GTCGCCGGCACGGGTGAGAGCCCGATTCCATTCCTCCGCAAATTCCACGATCGGATCGCCAGCGTCCATCTCAAGGACCGGACGACGCCGGCGCACGGAGCGGGGAATGTCGCGTGGGGGACCGGCGACACGCCGATCAGGGAAATCGTGCAGCTGATGAAGAAGGAGAAGTACACGTTCCCCGCCTCGATCGAGCTCGAATACGACGTGCCGGCGGGATCGGATGCCGTGAAGGAAGTCGCGAAGTGTCTCGACTATTGCAGGGCCGCGCTGCGCAACACGTAGCGCATGGAGTGACTGGATGAGAAGAGCATCGGCTCACCGCACGGATCGATAGCCGGCGAGGCCGCCGCTCGACATCACGATCTGCCAGAGCTGGATGTTGCGCGCGCGAAACGCTCCGCTCGCGCACGCCAGGAAGTACGTCCACATCCGGAAGAACCGATCGGTGAACGTGTCGCGGTCGAGCAGCCGAATCTCGGGCCAGCGCGCCTGAAATCGCTCACGCCAGGATTCGAGCGTCGGGACGTAGTCCCCGCCGAAATTGTGCACGTCCTCGATGCGAAACAGCCCGCGCGCCGCGCGAACGATCTGGTCGAGCGACGGCAGCTCGCCGTTCGGAAAGATGTAGCGCATCGAGAACGGGTCCGCCGAGCACTCCTCGTCTCCGATCGTGTGCAGCAGCCAGCACCCGTCCGGTTTCAGCACCGCATGAACGATCCGCATGTACTCGCGGAAATTGCGGCGCCCGACCGCCTCGAACATGCCGATGGAGACCACGCGGTCGAATCGCTCGCCTCGAAAGTACGTGCCGACGTCGCGATAATCGCACTCGTGCAATTCGACCGGCAGCCCCGAGCAGAAGGCGCGCGCGTACGTTGTCTGAACCCGTGAAAGGTTCACGCCGACCACCGTCGCGCCGTAGTGCGCCGCCGCATGACGCGAGAACGAGCCGAATCCGCACCCGAGGTCGAGGACGCGATGGCATGGTTCGAGACGGAGCTTACGGCAGACGAGGTCGAGCTTGTCGCGCTGCGCCTCGTCCAGCGTGGTGGCCCGCGGCCAGTACCCGCACGTGTACGCCATCGTCTCGCCGAGCATCGCCTCGAAGAGCGCGGGATGCAGGTCGTAATGGGCGCTGATCACCTCTTTGGCGCGCGGGCGTGATTGCAGGTTGAGCACGCCTCGTTTCAACAGCGTTGTCAGGTGTGGCAGGCCGGCATGGGCGAGGCGGCGCCCGCCCGTCTGCCGCCAGCACAGGATTCGGAAAATGAGCTCAGGCAGATCGACACAGTCCCATTGGCGGTCCATGTAGGTCTCGCCGAGGGCGAGCGATCCGTTGAGGAGAACGCGACGATAGAAACGATCGTCGTGGACGCGGATATCCCACGGCCGGTCGCCGTTGACGATGACGTCCGCGTGCCCGAGGTACGTCGTGACGATCGCCCGCGGCGAGAGCCGACGACGCCACGGGCGCGGGTCGGACGTGACGGTTTGCGTCAGCGGGACGCTCATCGCACGCTCAGGTATCCGCCCGGCACGCCGCCTCTCGAGAGCACGATCTGCCACAACTGCTTCGTGCGCGAGCGGCCGACCCCCGCGGCGCTCAACAGGTAGTACCGCCACATGCGAAAGAAGCGATCGGTGGTCGCGCCTGTCCAGCGGCGCTCGAAGTTCTCACACCAGGCGACGAGCGTCTTCTCGTAATCGGCCCCGAAGTTGTGCCAGTCCTCCATCACGAACAGCCCCTCGATCGCCGTGCCGATGTGCCGGATCGACGGCAGCAGACCGTTGGGAAAGATGTAGCGATCGAACCACGGATCGTTGGTGGTCGTCGTGACGTTGGAGCCGATCGTATGCAGCAGGAACAGCCCGCCCGGCTTGAGCACGCGGTTCGCGATCTCCATGTACACGCGATGATTCTTGTACCCGACGTGCTCGAACATCCCCGTCGACACGACGGCGTCGAACGGACGGCCGTCCCAGTACGCGTGAGTTTCGCGGTAGTCGCTGATGTGATATTCGATCGGCAGCCCGCGGGAGAGATCGCGCGCCCGCCGCACCTGCTCTTGCGACACGTTGATGCCGACGATCGAGCAGCCGTACCGCTCGGCCGCGAACCGGGCGAACGCGCCGAATCCGCTCCCGATGTCGAGCACCCGGTCGCCGCGGCGGAGGCCGAGCTTTCTCGCGATCAAATCGAGCTTCGCGTCCTGCGCCTCGTCGAGCGTGCGGGCGGTCTTCCAGTAGGCGCAGCTCAACGTGATCCACCGGTCGGTCATCGATTGGTACGCCTCGATCGTCGCGTCGTAGTGGAGGTCCGCGACCCGGCCCGATCGGCGGCGCGACTGAAGGTTGAGCAGCCTCGCCTTGAGCGCTTCGGCGACCAGCCTCGGCGAGCGCGGCAGCCGATGCTCCACGTCACCTGTCGCGATTCGGTAGAACAGTCCGGGCAGGTCGCCGCAATCCCACCATCCATCCATGTACGACTCGCCGAGCCCGAGCGAGCCGGCGCCGAGGACGCGCGCATAGAAGCGACGGTCGTGAACCTGGATGTCGTGCGGCCGCGTTCCGCCGATCTCGACGTCGATCGCGGCGGTGAGGTCCCGGATGATGCGTTCGGCGCTCATGCGAGCGGGCGCGTCAGACGGCCACGCAATACATCCGGTACACGTGGGACTTTCGGCTCTGCACCGATCCCGAGCCGCCGCCGAGGTAGATCTGCCAGGCCCTGAACGTCTGGCTGCCGAGAAGCCGGCGCGACTCGTCCGCGCGGGCCATCATCCGCTCGTACCAGGCGGCCGCGGTCTTTTCGTAGTGCGGCGCGAGGTTGACGGCTCGCTGGATCTCGACACCGTTCTGCTCGAGCGCCTTCACATCATCGCCCATCGTGAACCAATGGAAACCGGGCCAGACATATTTCTTGTTGAACGCCGCGCCGACTTCCGCGTCCAGGGGCTTGCGGATGTACGGGGTCATCAGCACGTGGTGCACGTAGCGGCCGCCGCGCTTGATTCGTGCCCTGATGTTGCGGACGTACGGCACGAGCCCGCGCGGACCGACGTGGCAGGCCATCCCCGTCGAAGTCACGTGATCGAAGACGCGATGGTCCTCGCGATAGTCGGACTGGGTGATCTCCCAGCAGCTGGACGGAAACCGCGACATCCGGGCGCGCCCGGCCGCGAGCTGATTGCTCGAGTGCGTGCAGCCGACGACCTTGCCGAACGGGTGCGTCGCGAGCGCCACTTCCAGCTGGCCGCCGTACCCGCACCCGACGTCGAGCATCGTGTCGCCCGCGCGCGGGTTGACGAAGTCGACCGCATCCTTGAACTTCCGCCACTGGGCTTTCTCGAGCGAATCGAAGGTGTCTCCTTCGCCGCTGCCCGCGGTCGTCAGCTCGCGCGCGTCGAAGCGGTCGGGCTGCTCGAACATCGCGCACGAGTACGCCATGTACCGCTTATCGAGATAGATTTCGAGCGCCGCCTGCGGAATGTCGTAGTGACTCCTGACGTTCAGGCGGGCGCGCGCCACGGTCTGGAAGAGCGTCGTGGTGCTGAGCGCGCGAAGCAGCCGCCACGCCGAGAGATCGATGGCGAAGTAGTCGCGCAGATTGGTCAGCACGTACAAGTTGCCGCGGATGTCCAGCTCTCCCGCCAGAAACCGCTCCAACACGGACATCCCGCGCAGCGCGACAGCGTCCTGCCCGGCGCCTTCGGTCTTGAAATGGAATTCCAGCGGACTCCCGCACCAGTGGGCCTGGGTTCCGCCGGTGGTGTACGTGTTTCCGGTCCAATCGCTGACGATCACGGGCCATGGGAATTCGCGGAGGCCGTCCGTCAGTACTGTTTGAAGCCTCGCGGCCAGCGAACGCGACCGGACGTGGACCCGTGGATGGGAACGGGGCAGCAGACCGATGTTCACGGCCGATCCTCCTTAGGGTGGTGGACGGTACGGGATCAGAGGTGGCGGCTTCGAGAGGCGGGATTGTAGCACCAAGGACCGGTCTTCCCCGGAAGTGGATCTAGGATGTAGCCCACGTTGGAGCACCCGTTCGTCAGGTCTTCGCGGTTCGAGTACCGGCGCCGGATCGGGTCGGGCTCGTTCGGCGTCGTGTACGAGGCGTACGATCGCGAACGCGAGCTGCCGGTCGCGCTGAAGGTGCTGCGGTCGGCGGAGTCCGACGCGCTCTTCTTCTTCAAGCGCGAGTTCCGTGCACTGGCCGATCTGAATCACCGCAATCTGGTGACGCTCTACGAGCTGTTCGCCGACGGCCCCGACTGTTTCTTCACGATGGAGCTGCTCGAGGGCCGCGACTTCATCAGCCATGCGTGGAGCGTTCCCGAGGGATCCGTGGCGACGCCGGCACATGGATAGAGCATCGAAACGTCGGCTCCGATGGAGGGATCGTCCGGCTCGTCGGGATCGTCGGGACTGGCGGGCGAGCCGCCGGTTCGCCCCGCGGAGCCCGGCGCGCTGCGTCGCGTCGATTACAGCCGCCTGCGCGAGACCCTGCGTCAGCTTGCGCGCGGTCTCAACGCGCTCCACGCGGCGGGCAAGCTTCACCGGGACATCAAGCCGAGCAACATCCTGGTGACGACGGATGGCCGCGCCGTGCTCCTGGATTTCGGGCTGGTCTCCGACGTCTGGGGCGCGACGCGGCTCAACCCGTCGGTCGGCACGCGCGTCGTCGGGACGCCGGCATACATGTCGCCCGAGCAGGCGGCCGGCGCGACGATCTCCGCCGCGAGCGACTGGTACGCCGTAGGCGCGATGCTGTTCGAGGCGTTGACGGGCCGGTTGCCCTTCGCGGGATCCGTCGTCGAGATGATGCTCGCCAAGCAGATCGAGGACGCGCGGCTGCCGAGCGGCGACGTTCCGCACGTGCCGACCGACCTCGCCGACCTGTGCCGCGATTTGCTCGCGCGCGAGCCGGCGCGCCGCCTCGACGGCCGCGAAGTGCTGGCGCGCCTGGGTGCCGCACCGGCCGTCACGCGCGCTCGCACGTCGGGCGACAGCGATCCGTTCGGCTCGTTCGTCGGCCGTCAGCGCGAGCTCGGCCTGCTCGCCGATGCGTTTGCCAGCGTGAAGCGGGGACAGGCGGTGACGGTGTACGTCCACGGCGTCTCGGGCATGGGGAAGACGACCGTGGTCCGCCGTTTCCTCCACGACCTCGGCGACCGGGATCGCGACGCCGTGGTACTAACCGGCCGCTGCTATCAGCAGGAGTCGGTTCCGTACAAAGCGTTCGATCCGCTCGTCGACGAGATGAGCCAGTGGCTCACGACGCTCCCGGCCGGGACGGTCGAAGCGCTGCTCCCGCGCGACGTGCCGGCGCTGGTGCGGCTGTTCCCGGTCCTCGGCCGCGTGAAAGCTGTCGACGCCGTCCGCCGGCGAGCGGCCGTCAGCCCCGATGCCCAGGAGCTTCGACGCCGAGCGGTGACCGCGTTTCGGGAGCTGCTGGCGCGTCTCGCGGAGCGATGGCCGCTGGTGCTGTTCATCGACGATCTGCAGTGGGGTGATCTCGACAGCACGCGCCTCATCGCGGACGTTCTCCGCGCGCCGGATCCGCCGAAGCTGCTGCTCATCGCGTCGTATCGCAGCGACGAGACGGAAACGAGCCCGCCGCTGCGCGAACTGCTCGCGCTGCACCGGGCCGGCGTGATTGCGGCGGACAGGCGCGATATCCCGCTCGACGAGCTCACCGAGGCGGAGGTGTGGTCGGTGATGCGTTCGCTCGCGGGAGCCGGCGAGCTTCCACCCGCGCTCGCCGGCGTCGTCCACCGCGAGTCGGGCGGCAATCCATTTTTCGTCGGGGAGCTGGCGCGTCTCGCGGAGAGCCGCGGCGAGGAGCTCGCGGCGGGCGGCATCAACCTCGAATCAGCCATTGCCGCGCGCATCGGCGCCGCGGCCGAACCCGCCTCGCGCCTGGTGAAGGTGCTGGCGCTCGCGGCATGCCCGCTGCCGCTGCGGGTCGCCCTCGACGCCGCCGGTCTCGACAGGAACGACTACACCGTCGTGCCCTCGCTGCGCGTGGCGCAGCTGATCCGCTCACGCGAGACGGATCGCACGCCGGAAATCGAGCTGTATCACGATCGCATACGCGCGGTCGTCGCCGGGCGGATCGAATCGGATGAAGCGGTCGGATTGCACGGCCGGCTCGCGCGTGCGCTGGAGGCGGCCGGCAGCGACGATCCGGAAGCGCTCGCGTTCCACTTCACCAGGGCCGGCGAAATCACCCGCGCGGCGGACCACGCCGCGGTCGCCGCCGATCGAGCGCTGGCGGCGCTCGCCTTCGATCGCGCGGCGAGGCTGTACGAAGTCGCCATCGGCCTCCTCGAACCAACCAGCGCCGCGGTAGTCGCGCTGCGGCTGAAACGTGCGGAGGCGCTGGCGAACGCGGGACGCGGCAGCGCCGCCGCCGAGGCCTACCTGCTCGCGGCCGAAGGGGCGGATCAGGCGACGTTCGTCGAGCTGCAGCGGCGGGCCGCCGAGCAGTTCCTGATGAGCGGACACATCGACCGTGGCCTCGCGGCGCTCGAGAACGTGCTCCGCGCGCAGCACATGCGGCTCGCGCGGACGCCCTGGCGGGCGATGGCGCTCCTCGTCCTCCGCCGCATGATCATCCGACTGCGCGGGCTGCATTTCACGGAGCGCGACGCCTCGGTCCTGCCGCCGGCGCGGCTGCTCAGGATCGACAGCTGCTGGTCGGTCGCGATCGGTCTCGCGTTCGTCGACAACATCCGCGCCGCCGAGTTCCAGGCGCGCCACTGCCTGCTCGCCCTGCGCAGCGGCGAGCCGGCGCGCGCGGCGGGCGCGCTCGCGCTGGAAGCCTCCTTTTCCGCGACCGGCGGCACGCGAACGTCGCGGCGGACCGAAGCGGTCGCGAGCGCGGCGTTGTCGCTCGCCGAGCGGCTTCATAACCCCGCCGCGATCGGCCGCGCGACGCTCGCGGCCGGAGTGGCCGCGCACCTCGAGGGCCGCTGGCGAGCCTCGCTGGACCTGTGCGGCCGCGCCGAGAAGATCTTCCGCTCGTCGTGCACGGGCGTGACCTGGGAGATCGACACGGCCGGCGTGCACATGCTCGATGACCTGTTGTGCCTCGGCGATCTGAACCGGTTGTGCCGCCGGGCGGAGGCGCTCATCAAGGATGCGCGGACGCGCGGCGACCTGTACGGCGAGACGGCGTTTCGCCTGCGCGCCGCCTTCATCGCGCCGCTCCGTCGCGGCGACCCGCGGACGGCGATGGACGACGTCGATGCCGCCGACGCGGCCTGGTCGCAGCGTGGCTTCCTCCTGCAACACTACTGGGGCCTGATGGCGCGGCTCGACATCCTGGCGTATCAGGGCGAAGGAGCCGCCGCCTACGATCTGATCACGCGGCAATGGCGATACCTGGCGTCCGCGCAGTTGCTGAAGGTGCAGTTCTCGACCGTGACGTCGTACTACCGCCGGGGGCGAAGCGCGTTGATGGTGGCGCTCGATCTGCCGCCGGGCGATTCGCGACGCGCGGACCTGTTACGCCGCATCCGCCGCGATGCCAGCCGTTTGAGGCGCGAGCGCGCCGTGTGGAGCGTCGGTCTCGGCCATCTGCTCGACGCCGGAGCATCTCACGCCGACGGCTCCGCCGATGACGAGCGCCTGGATCTCGTTCGTGCCGAGGAATGCTTCACGAACGCCGGAATGGGTATGCACGTCGCGATGACGCGGCTTGCGCGCGCCCGGCTCGTGAGCGCGGAGCAGGGACGCACGCTGCGTGCGGAAGGCGAGCGGTGGTGTCGCGCGAACGACATCGCCGACGTTCCGGCTTTCGGCCGGATGATCGCGGGCCGGAGCGCGTGAGCGACAGCTACGGCATGGGATGCTTCCGGCTCGAGTGACCGGTCGCTTCGTGCTGATGCGCGAGCTGCAGCACCGTCCCGTCATCCCACGGCTTGCCGACAATCTGGAGCCCGATGGGGAGACCGCGGTGATCGAATCCACAGGGAACGCTGATCGCGGGCAGTCCGAAGTAGTTCGCGAACATCGTGTTTGCCGCGGTAAGAGCCTGCGCGTTCCCACGCGCGTCCTCGACGGCCGGCACCGTCGCGGTGGTCGTTGGCAGCAGCAGGACCTCGATATCCTTGAACGCGCGCGCGGTAATCGTCTTTCGATCCTGTTCGATCGTGCTCAGATCGCCGAATCGTGGCATGTCGAACGGCGCGCTGGCCGACACGATGTCATGGCCGAGTGAACGTACGGCTTCGACCGCCCTGGTGAATACGAGCCTCACCTCGTCGTCGGCGGTGAAGTTGCCAGCGACGCCGACGCGAAGCCTCTTGTTGTCCAGTACGAGGCGATGAAAGTCCGATGGCGTCGCGCTGTCGCGCGGTTCCGCAAGGACGTTCAGCACGAGCGACGTATCCTCGGCGCTGCGCGTCGTGATTCCCGGATGCGACAGCCACAGAATCGCCTCGTCCGCCTTCTCGCCTTCGAGAATGCCCTGGCTGCTGATCAGGCCGTACGTGCCTTTGAAGCCGACAACGCCGCAGCAGGCGGCGGGCAGGCGGCACGATCCGATTGCGTCGGTGTCCAGCGTCGCGCAGCACATGCCGGTCGCGACGGCCACCGCGGACCCCGATGACGATCCGCCCGGAATGTAGCGATCGTTCCACGGATTCCGCGCCGGACCGTAGAAGCTCTCCAGCCCGGTCGTGCCCATCCCGAGCTGGTGCATGTTCGTCTTGCCGACGATGACGGCGCCGGCCTGCTTCAGCCGCGTGACCGCCGCGGCGTCGCGTTGCGGCGTGCGATCCTTGAAGTGCTCGAACGCCGCGGTCGTCCTGACGCCGGCCGTGTCGTAAAAATCCTTGATGCCGACCGGTACGCCGTGAAGCGGTCCGCGCCAGCGTCCGGCTTTGATCTCGGCCTCGGCCGCTTTCGCCTGTTCACGGGCGCTGTCGCCGAGCACAGTGATGAACGCGTTCAGCGTCGGGTTCAATGCGTCGATTCGCGCGAGGCAGGCGTGCACGACGTCTACCGGCGAGAGCTCCAACGCTCGGAATCGTGTTTGGAGCTGAGCGATGCCGACGTAGTACGGGTTCTCGTTCATCTGCGACCTGATTTTCGACGTGCCAACCGTGTACAACGTATAACCGTCGAACGACCGATGGGAATCCTTCTTTCCGACGCGCGGCTCGCCCTGCGGCTCCTCTATAAGCGACCCGGCTTCGCCATTGTGGCGGTGCTCACGCTTGCGCTGGGAGTCGGCGCCACGACGGCCATCTTCACCGTCGTGTACTCCGTGCTGCTGAGCCCGCTGCCGTTTCGCGATGCCGATCGCCTCGTCGATGTCCGGATCGTCGGACGCCACGCGGTCGTCTATCCGCTGCCCGACGCCGACTTCCTCGCCTGGCGCGCGCAGAACCACACGGCCGACGCTGTCGCCGTCTACGACAATTCGTCGGCGACGATTACCGGCGACGGCCCGCCCGAGCGCGTCCCTGGCTCCAAAGTCACGGACCGGTTCTTCGACGTGCTCGGCGCGCGGCCGGTGGTCGGGCGCGTGTTCCAGGAAGGCGACGACAAGCCGGGTGCGCCGAAGACGGCGGTCCTGAGCCACGCTTTGTGGGTCCGCCGTTATCACGCCGACTCAGCCGTTGTCGGCCGGACATTATTAATAGGGGCCGAACCGCACGTCGTGATCGGCGTCATGCCGGCCGGCTTCAACTACCCACCCGGCCACAAAGAGGTGTGGCGCATCCTGACCGTGAGCGAGCCCCCGCGTCGGGGGCCGTTCTACACGCACGGCGTCGCGCGGCTGAAGCCCGGCGTCTCGATCGCCGAGCTGCGCGCGAACCTCGGTATCGTCACCAGCACGTTGAAGGCGCGTTATCCGGCACCTGCGGACTGGACGCTCGATGCGGTGCCGCTGCGGGACGCGCTCGTCGGCGACGTGCGGCGCATCCTCTACGTCCTGTTCGGCGCGGTCGGATTCCTGCTGCTCATCGCGACGGCGAATGTCGCGAACCTGCTGCTGGCGCGCGCGGCGAGTCGCGAGCGGGAAATGGCCGTTCGCAGCGCGCTCGGGGCCGGACGCGCGCGCATCGCCGGGCAGCTCGTCACCGAGAGCGTCGTGCTCGGCGTCATCTCCGGGGGGGCGGGCCTGGCGCTCGCGTTCTGGGGGACGCGTGCGCTCATCGCGCTGGCGCCCGAGGACATTCCGCGGCTGTCGGAAGTGGGTATGAGCGCGCCGGTCTTCGTGTTCGCGCTGGCGGTGGCGTCGGCGTGCGGACTCGTCTTCGGCCTCGCCCCGGCGCTTCGCGCGTCGCGCGCGCCGCTCGTCGAAACGCTGAAGGAAGGCGCGCGGAGCCTCGCCGGCACCACGCACCGGCGCACGCAGCGGCTGCTCGTCGTCTCGGAGATTGCGCTGGCGTTGATGTTGTCGGTCGGCGCCGGCCTGATGGTGCGCAGCTTCGTGGCGCTGCAACGCGTCAGTCCCGGCTTCGAGCCGTCACACCTTCTGGTGTTTCGGCTGTCGCTGCCGATCGTCCAGTACGCCGATGCGGCTGCCCGGCGTGCCTTTTTCATCCACCTCCACGAACGGCTCGAGACGCTTCCGGGGGTCCAGGCCGCGGCGCTCGCGATCAGCCTTCCACCGCAAGAGCTCGCGATGACGGACAACTTCATGGTCGAGGGGCAGGTCCTGCCGCCGAACCAGGGCGCGCCGGTCGGTCCGCTGCTGTTCGTCAACGAAACATACTTCAGAACGCTGGGCGTACCGCTCCTGGCCGGCCGGTTGTTCACCGAGCGGGACGACGACAAGGCGCCGGACGTGGTGATCGTCAACGAGACGCTCGCGAAACAGTACTTTGCGGGCGTGGA
>Ga0075423_10006653_pt1 | contig 10860 bp, 6 predicted proteins | sample SoiMethybrSBSTD2_FD_80114 | JGI IMG/M metagenome (GOLD analysis project Ga0075423, IMG submission 80114) | Bulk soil microbial communities from a Populus tree surrounding site in Tennessee, USA - Soil MetaG P. TD hybrid SBSTD2 | ecosystem: Environmental > Terrestrial > Soil > Tree plantation...
GCGTGAACAGCTATGTTAAGAAGGACGGCTCTATTCTGTCAACGATAGGAGACGGTGCCCTTACCAAGGACGCGCTCGAGCGCCTCAGTCAGGCCCGGATTGGGTCCGATGCGCAAAGGAATCTGTGGGCGGAGTGTCAAGCGATACCCACCCGGCTGAACCACCCGAATGAGGACTGTGCAATCGCCCGGGTTGTCCCGCAACAGACGGTGGACCTCCCGGGCCCGCTCCTCCCCGAAACCCTCCACGCGCACTTCCAGGATCAGGCGGCTGGCATTGCGCTCCGCGGCTCCCGCCAGAGGTGAGATCTCCTCCGCCACGAGCCTGAAGCGCCCGTCCTCCAGCTCCGCCTTTCCACGGACCACCACGGCGAACTCATCCAGCAGGCGCGCCTGGCACGCCTTGTACAGCTCGGGAAAAACGATGACCTCCACTCCCCCCTCGAGGTCTTCCAGGGTGAAAGTCGCCATCCAGTCTCCGCGCCGTGTCTTGCGTTTCTTGAGAGCGGTGACCAGTCCCCCCAGGCTCTGGCTTTTTCCGGACATCTCCGGGGTGAGACCGCGGGTCGTCGGCCCCTGCAGGGCCGCCAGCGTTTCCTGGTGCTCGCGCAGCGGATGACCGCTGATGTAGAAGCCCAGAGTCTCCTTCTCGAAGGCCAGTCTTTCCCGTGCGCCCCACTCCTCGGCCGCCGCGAACGTGGGTGGAGCCTCGACCGACTGCCCGGCGCTTTCGAACAGGCTGGCCTGCCCGGCTGCCAGATCCCTGGATTCCTTCTGAGCCGAGGAGACCACCGAATCCAGGGCACGATACAGGGCGGCGCGCGGCAGCGCCAGACCGTCCAGGGCGCCGCTTTTCACGAGGGACTCGAGGGCCTTGCGGTTCAGGGTCCTGCTGTCCACCTCCCGGCAAAGCTGTTGCAGAGAGGAAAAGCTCCCGACGCGCTCCCGGGCCTGGAGGAGGGCCTCGATCGTCCCGTCCCCGACGTTCTTGATCGCCCCCAGTCCGAAGCGGATCGCCTCCCCTTCCACGGCGAAATCCAGGGCCGAGCGATTCAGATCGGGCGGCAGCACGGCGATTCCCATTTCCCGGCACTGGCCGATGTATTTCACCACGTTGTCCGTGACTTCTTTTTCCACGGTGAGCAAGGCGGCCATGAACTGCACCGGATGATGCGCTTTGAGATAGGCGGTCTGATACGCCACCAGCGCGTACGCCGCCGAATGCGACTTGTTGAAGCCGTAGCCGGCGAAGGTGGCCATGAGCTCGAAAATCTTCACCGCCTCCTTTTCCGGAACGCTGCGCTCCTTCGCCCCCTTGACGAACAGTCCGCGCATCGAATCCATTTCCTTCTGCTTCTTCTTCCCCATGGCCCGGCGGAGAAGGTCGGCCTGTCCGAGGGTGAACCCCCCCAGAACCGAAGCGATTCGCATGACCTGCTCCTGGTAGACGATGACCCCGTAGGTCTCGTCCAGAATCTCCTTCAACCGCGGGTAGGGGTGCGTGGCCGCCTTACCGTGCCGGCCGCGGATGTAATCCTCGATCATGCCGCTTTTGATCGGCCCGGGCCGGTAAAGCGCGTTCAGGGCCACCAGGTCCTCGAAGCGGTCGGGCTGCAGCTTGCGAAGAATCTCCTGCATGCCACTGCTCTCGAACTGGAAAACCCCGCTGGTCTGCGCCCGGCAGAAGAGCGCATAGGTCTGGGCGTCCTCCAGCGGCAGCTGGGCCAGATCCACGGCGATTCCCCGGTCCTTGCGAACGCGAACCAGACAGTCCTCCAGGAGAGTCAAGGTTTTGAGCCCGAGAAAATCCATCTTGAGAAGGCCGATTTTCTCGATCTCGTCCTTGGCGTACTGGGTGATGATTTCGGAGTCCTTGGTGACGCACAGGGGCGCGAACTCCACAATCGGGCGGGGTGAGATCACCACTCCTGCAGCGTGGGTTGAGGCGTGGCGGGCCAGGCCCTCGAGACGCCGGGCGACGTCCAGGAGCTGCCGGATCTTTTCGTCCGATTCGTAGGCGGCCTTGAGCTGCGGCACCGAGGCAAGGGCCTTGTCCACCGTCGCCTCGAGCTCCGCGGGAACCAGCTTGGCAATCCGGTCCACTTCCCCGTAAGGAATGTCCAGTCCCCGACCGGCATCGCGAATCACCGCGCGCGCCGCCATCGTGCCAAAAGTGATGATCTGCGCGACGTTCTCCTGGCCGTACTTGTTCCGCACGTAGTCGATCACCTCGCCTCGCCGGCGCATGCAGAAGTCGATGTCGATGTCGGGCAGCGACACTCGCTCCGGATTGAGGAAGCGCTCGAACAGCAGGCCGTACTGGAGCGGATCAATGTCGGTGATCGCCAGGCAGTAGGCGACCAGGGATCCCGCCGCCGATCCCCGACCCGGTCCGACCGGAATGCCCTTCTCCCGGGCGTAGCGGATGAAATCCCAGACGATAAGGAAATAGCCTGGAAATCCCATCTCCTTCACCATGCGGATTTCCCCGTCGAGCCGCTGCCCGTACACCTCGAGGCTGTTGCGCAGCAGTCCCTTGGAGAGCAGCGATTCCCACTGCACCCGCCGGCGATCGAATCCCTCCCGCACGACCTTCTCGAAATAGCCTTCCAGCTCCTCCCCCGCAGGCACCGCGAACCTCGGGAGATGATTCTCCGAGAGCCCCAACTCGAAATTGCAGCGCTCGGCGATCCGCAGCGTGTTCTCCACCGCCTCGGGCAGGTCCTTGAAGACCGAGCGCATCTCCTGGGGCGACTTGAAATAGTGCTCCTGGGTGTATTTTAGACGATCGGGATCGTTGACGGTCTTGCCGGTCTGGATGCACACGAGAACCTGGTGGGAAAAGTGATCGTCGCGACGCAGAAAATGGCAATCATTCGTCCCCACACGGGGAATCTCCACGCGTCGGGCGATCGCCTCGAGCCCCCGATTGACCTCCACCTCCTCGGGTATCCCCTGGTCCTGGACCTCCAGAAAGAAATTCTCCTTGCCGAAAATGTCGCGATAGGCCGCGGCGGATTGCTCCGCGCCTTGCGAGTCACGCCTGAGCAGCTTGGAGGCCACTTCCCCGCCGAGGCAGGCCGAGGTGGCTATCAGCCCGCGCGAGTGCGCGGCCAGGAGCTCCTTGTCCACCCGCGGCTTGTAGTAGAAACCGTCGAGGTAAGCCTGGGTCACGAGCTTGAGGAGGTTCTGGTATCCCTCGCGGTCCTGCACCAGGAGAATCAGATGGTGGTAGGGCTTCTCGCCGTCCCTGGGCGCCACACGGTCGGTGCGGCTTTTGGGGGCGACGTAGATCTCGCACCCGAGGATCGGTTTGATTCCCTTCTCCTTGCACTTTTCCACGAATCGGATGGCGCCGAAGAGATTGCCGTGGTCGGTGATCGCCACGGCGGGCATCTTGAACGCGACCGCCTGGTCCACCATCTCCTCGATGCGCTGGGCGCCGTCCAGGAGGGAGAATTGGGAGTGATTGTGGAGATGGACGAAGGAATCGCCTTGCATGGCGAAGCCGGTCTCCCGGTGATCCGTGACCCTTTTGGGGAGCGGAGCGGCCCTCGGGCCTTCCGCCGCCAAATCCTAACAGATTCAGACCTGATTTCGGAGCGTCAATTCCACGGGGTGAGGATCGAGGTAGATTTGTTTTCGAAGGAACTCGATGCGGTGGCGGACCACGAGACGCTTCAGGAGCATCAGAGGAACCCCCAGGGGGACCCGCTTGCTCCGGTAGTGTTCCAGGACTTCTTGGAGCTCCCGCATTTCTGTGGCGTCCAGTGTCTCTTCAAGGTAGCCGGCGGCGTGCCGCAGGACGTTGTGATGCCGCGTGACCGTGGCAGGAGCGCGCAATGCCTGCATGAAGCCGGCGGCGTACGTCGCCCCGAGGCGCTTTCGAGCGTGCGCCTTGGCCCTCGCCGCCACCAGCGGGTCCAGCTCTCCAAGGCTCCGCGGGCTGTGCGACAGCAGAAGGTACCTGTGGGCGGTGTGGAACGCCACGAGATCCGCGCGCCGACAGCCCGAGTCCAACAGGTCCTTCAATCGGCGATAAGCGAACACTCGTTCGATGAAATTCTCCCGCAAAACGACATCCTGCAGCCGTCCTTCCTCCTCCAGCGGCATGAGGGGCATCTGGATCTGCAGCTCACGGGCGAACAGCCCGATTCCCTTGCGCGAAGGTGGGCCCTTCCCGGAGTGGATTCGAACGCGCTCCATGCCGCATGAGGGCGAGTCTTTCTTGAGCACGTACCCACAAAGATTCAGCGCCCGCAGCCGGCGCACCCGGGAAAGCGCGTAGTCGCGCATGGCGGTCGTCCAGTCTTTTCCGGAGCGCAATCCCACCATGCGGGGGGCCGCCTCGGAGCCGATCAGGCGCACCGCCTCGCGTGGTACGCCCATTCCCGCTTCCAGCTCCGGGCAAATGGGAACGAATTCGACATGTCGCGACAGAGAGTCCGCGATGAAGCGATCCCGTTTGTGACCACCGTCCCAGCGCACCGCCTCGCCAAGCAGGCAGCTGCTGATGCCGATCCGCAGCGGAGAGGGCCCGGCAGGGCGCAGCTCGGGCGAGATCGGTGGCGGAAGCCGCCGTGCCAAGCGATCACTCCCACTCGATCGTGGACGGGGGCTTGGAGGAAATGTCGTAGACGACCCGGTTGATCCCGCGGACTTCATTGACGATGCGTGTGGAGACCCGGGCGAGAAAATCGGCCGGCAGGCGGGTCCAATCGGCGGTCATGAAATCTTCGGTGCTGACCGCCCGCAGCGCGCAGACGTTTTCATAGGTTCGAAAATCGCCCATGACCCCGACGCTGCGCACGGGCAGGAGCACCGCGAAGGCCTGGGCCACCTGGTCGTAAATCCCCTCCCGCGCCAGCTCGGCGATGAAGATGGCGTCGGCCTCCCGTAAGACCGCCAGACGCTCCCGGGTGACCTCTCCCAGAATTCGCACTGCCAGGCCCGGCCCCGGGAAGGGATGGCGACCCAGCAGAACCGCCGGGACCCCCATGGCGGCACCCAGGCGGCGTACCTCATCCTTGAACAGCTCCCGCAACGGCTCCACCAGCGTCAGTCGCATGCTCTGGGGGAGTCCTCCCACGTTGTGGTGGGTTTTGATGACCGCCGACGGCCCGGCGAACGAGGTCGATTCGATGACATCGGGGTACAGAGTTCCCTGGGCCAGGAAATCCACCTTGCCGATTTTGCCCGCCTCGCGCTGAAAAACGTCGACGAAAACCTTGCCGATGCGCCGTCGCTTTTCTTCGGGATCCTCGACCTCCTTGAGGGCGCCTACAAATTCCTCCGCGGCGTCGATGCGGGTCAGGGGAATGCCCAGCTCCTGGCGAAGCGCCCGCTCCACCTGGTCCCCCTCGTCCTTGCGCAACAATCCTGTGTCCACAAAAATCGGATGGAGCCGCTCGCCGATGGCGCGGTGGATGACTGCGGCGGCCACGGTGGAATCCACTCCGCCTGAAATCCCCAGAACCACCTTGCCGTCCTGCACCTGATCCCGCACCCGCTCCACCAGCTCCTCGGACAAGGAAGCCACCTTCCAGTCTCCCCGGCAGCCGCAAATCTCGAAGAGGAAATTACGCAGGATCTCCCGGCCGTAAACGGTGTGAGCAACCTCGGGGTGGAATTGAATGGCGTAAAAGGAGCGCTTCACGTCCGCCATGGCTGCGCAGGAGGTGATCTCCGTCTTCCCGGTGACGAGGAATCCATCGGGGGGCCGTTCCACCGAATCGCCATGGCTCATCCAGACCTGCTGCACTCTCGGGAGCCCCTTGAACAAGGGGGCCGGGTCGACGACCTGGAGGTCGGCCCGGCCGAATTCTCTTCCTGCCCCACCCGCTACCTTGCCTCCCAGCACCTTGCCCAGCAGCTGCATGCCGTAACAGATTCCCAGGATCGGGATTCCCAGAGCGGTGGCGAGGCGCGGATCCATTTGAGGAGCGCCCTCCCGGTAGACCGAGTCGGGCCCCCCCGACAGGATGAGCCCTTTCGGCGCCGCTTCCACGACCTTTTCATAGGGGATGGTGCAGGGTACCAGCTCGCACCACACCGAGAGATCGCGCACCCGCCGGGCGATCAGCTGGGAGGTCTGCGAGCCGAAATCGAGGACCAGGATCTTTTCGTGGGAAATCTTCGGGGAGCTCATCGATGCTCTCGAAATCTGGAAGCCGGTTCCACCACCCGCGCCAGGTCCAGGACGAGACGCTCCAGAATTCCGGGAGGCTTGCCGCTGCCGCTTTTCAGGGCCCGATCCGCTTCGAGGACCAGGCGAAGGGAGGGCGCACCCGCTGGCTGGGGGAAGGCACGAATCTGCTTTTGAATTTTTTCGATGAGGAAGGGATAGGGAGGGATTCCCAACGCCTGGGCCAGGTCACTCCCCTGCTGTCCCGATTGCATGAGGGCCTGGCCCAGCACCAGGCTCCTCAGATGGCGCGCCAGAAGGAAGAGCAGTTTGGGAGGCTCCTCTCCATCCGCCAGGATGCCGCGCAGGAGGCGGATCGCCTCTTCAGCCTGCCCGGCTCCCGCCCGCTCCGTAAACTCGAAAACCGAACCGGCCGCAGCCGCCCCCAAGGTGGCGCTCAGGGCCGCACCCGTGAGCCGCTTCGCCGGGGCGACGAAATCCAGCGCTTTCTTCATCTCCTGATCCAGGCGCAGCAGCTCCGGGCCGGCATGCATCTCGAGCAGCGACGCGGCGTCCTCGTCGATCTCCGCTCCGAGCTCCTTGACGCGGGCTTGAATCCAGCGCGTCAGAGCAGCCCCCTTCAGAGGCGCGAATTCCAGTACTCTGGCGCCGCGTTGCAGCGCCTTGAAAATGGCCTTGCGAAAATCAGGCTTGCCGGAACCCACGGTCAACAGGATGCAGGTGGTGGGTGAGGGGGAATCCAGATAGGCGCGAAGCAGCTCCGGCTGGGATTCCCGCAGGCGCTCCACGTCCCTGACCCAGACCAGCCGGCGCGATGCGAACATCGGCAGAGAGCGCGCCGCGTCCAGAACGTCGGCGAGCGAGCCGGTGGCGCCATCCAGGACGCTCAGGTTCCAGGAGGCCGCGTCCGCGTCGGGTCCCAGCACCGCCTCCCGGATCCGCCGGGCCGCTTCTTCCTTCAGGAATGCTTCGTCCCCGCTGATCAGGTAAACGGGCTCGATGCGCCCGGCGGCGAGCTCCCGCCGCAGCGTCGTGAGTTCCGCCCCCCGCCCCGCCATGTCAGAACCCCTCGAGGATGGAGGCCACGACCGCCTGGGCGAAATCATCGGCCACCAGATCCAGCGCGGCTTGCTCCTGGCTGACGATGCCGCTGCTGATGGGTGAGATGTCGTACTGCCGCCGGAAGACGAAATGATCGTCCTGCCAGAGGACCTTGTCATCCGAAGTCTGCACCAGGGACACCTTCGCGTTGATCAGGATTTCATAGCGGCTGGCCCTCCCCTGCGCGTTCAGGGTCACCGGTGTCAGAATATAAACCAGAATCTCCCCTTTCACGACCGCGTCAACGCCCTCTTCGGACGAGGTGATCTGGTACCGGCTGCGGGTGACGAACTCGCTGATGATGCGCGCGGTGAGCCGTTGCTCCAGATCGGGCCGATCGGTTTTGTTGATAAAGATGGGAATGCCGATACTTTTGATCGAGGGGGGAAGGGAGGTGGAATGCCCCTTCAGGTGGTAGCCGCAGCCGGCCAGGCCCAGCAACAAAAGAGCGCCGGCGCGGGCGAGCGGCTGGAGCTTCACTCCCGCACCACCAGATTCAGAAGCCGGTCGGGAACGAAAACGGTCTTCAGCAGCGACTTGCCTCTGAGATGCGCTTCCACCTTGGGGTCGTTGCGGGCCCGCTCCAGGACTTCCGCTTCGGCGGACCCCTTTTCCACGATCACCTTGCCACGCAGCTTTCCATTCACCTGCACGACCATCTCCACCCGCGGCTCCTCGGCCAGGCCCAGATCCGCCTGCGGCCAGGGCTGGCGGACCAGCGGATCCTGCGAGCCCAGGCGCTGCCAAACCTCCTCGGCGAAGTGGGGCGCGAAGGGATTGAGCAGTCTCACCACCGTCCCAATGCCTTCACGAAAGCAGGCCAGCTCCGCGGGGGCGGACGCGCCGGCCAGCTGAAACGCGCTGAGCTCGTTGACCAGCTCCATGATCGCCGCGATGGCGGTGTTGAAGTGCATCCTCCGGTCCAGGTCCTCCGTGACCCTGAGAATGGTCTGGTGGGTCTTGCGTCGCAGACCCGTTTCCCGTGGTGAGAGGGCTCCTTCCGGGATCGGGGCGTCCGGCGTGGCGAACTGGGGCGCCGACAGGCGCCAGACACGCTCGAGAAATCGATGGCATCCCTCCACCCCCTGCTCGTTCCAGTCCATGTCCCGCTCGGGAGGCGCGGCGAACAGGGAGAACAGCCGGCAGGTGTCGGCGCCGTAGCGGCGGATCATGGCATCGGGCTCCACCACGTTGCCGCGCGATTTCGACATGGCCGAGCCATCCTTGAGGACCATTCCCTGGTTCAGGAGGCGCGTCACGGGCTCGTCCAGCCCCACCAGGTCCATGTCGCGCATCACCTTGGTGAAAAACCGGCAATAGATGAGATGGAGAATCGCATGGGTGATGCCGCCGATGTACTGGTCGATCGGAAACCATTGTCCCGCCGCCTTGGAATCGAAGGGAGCGGCGTCGTTTCCGGGATCGGTGTAGCGATAGAAGTACCAGGAAGAGTCGAAGAAAGTGTCCATGGTATCGGTCTCGCGGCGCGCCGCCGATCCGCAGCGCGGGCAGCTGACCTGCATGAAGCTGGGAGAGGAGGCCAGCGGGGATCCTCCCTCGCCGCTCAACACCACGTCCTCCGGCAGGAGCACCGGCAGATCCCTCTCAGGAACCGGGACCACTCCGCATGCGGCGCAGTGGATCATCGGAATGGGGGTGCCCCAATAGCGCTGGCGCGAGACGCCCCAATCGCGAATCCGGAATTGCACCATCCGGCGGGCAAAGCCTTGTTGTTCTCCCTGCGCGATCAGAGCCTCGAACGCCTCGGAGCTGCTCATGCCATCGAAGGGCCCTGAATTGAGCAGCACTCCCGGCTCCGTGAAGGCACGATCGACGGGATGCGCCACGGAAGGATCGGCGGGACGAACCACGGGGAGAACGGGCAGCTGGTACAGTTGGGCGAACTCGCGGTCCCGCTCGTCGTTTCCCGGCACGGCCATGATGGCGCCGGTCCCATATTCCATGAGCACGAAATTTCCCACCCAGATGGGAATGCGCTTCCCGGTGTAAGGGTTTTGAGCATGCCTGCCGGTGAAGACCCCTTCCTTCTCCTCCCCCAGCTGAGCCTCCTGGTGGACCACATCCCGTCGCAGCATCCGGCTGACGAATTCGTCGACCTGCTTTTCCTGCGGCGTTCCAGCGCACAGGCGGGCCACGGCGGGATGCTCGGGGGCGAGGACGCAAAAGGTGGCGCCGTAAATGGTGTCCAGGCGGGTGGTGAATATCTCCAGCGGCTCTGCCTCGGGCAGGTCGGCGATCTGGAACCTCACCAGGGCGCCTTCGCTGCGACCGATCCAGTTCTTCTGCATCTGCCGGACCCTGTCCGACCAGCCGGTCAGCTTCGGGAGAAAGGCGTCCAGCTCTTCCGCGTAAGCCGTGATACGCAGGAACCACTGTTCCAGAGATTTGCGCGAGACGACGCTGGAGCAGCGCCAGCAGACGCCGCCTTCCACCTGCTCGTTCGCCAGTACGGTCTGGCAGGTGGAGCACCAGTTGACCCAGCGATGTGCGCGGTAGGCAAGCCCCCTCTCGAACATCTTCAGGAAAAACCACTGGTTCCAGCGGTAATAATCGGGTCGGTGGGCGGCGATCTCCCGCGACCAATCGTAAGAGTATCCCAGCTGCTTCAACTGCTCCCTCATCTGGGAGATGTTGTCCTCGGTCCAGATTCTGGGGTGAATTCCTTTCTTGATTGCGGCATTTTCCGCGGGCAGGCCGAAGGAATCCCATCCCATCGGGTGGAGCACCTTGAAGCCGCGCGCCGTTTTGAAGCGGGCCACCGCATCCCCGATGGTGTAATTGCGCACATGGCCCATGTGCAGCCGGCCGGAGGGGTAAGGGAGCATCTCGAGGCAGTAAAACGACGGGCGCTGCGGATCGGTGCGGTTGTCAACCGCGAAGGCTCGCTCCTGCTCCCACCTGCGCTGCCATTTGGATTCGATGCTGGTGAAGTCGAACTCGCCCAAGCCAACTCCCGGCGGATCGCTGCAAACCGTTGAAAGGACGGCGAAAGTTAGCATCCTTGCCAGGGGCTGTCAACGGGCACAAGGGGGCGGATTATTCCCGCGCTTGCGGTGAATCACGTCGCCGCGAACCGCGTCATGGGCAGATGAGAGTGCACAGGTGGGTCCGGCGCCCAGGCCAATGGGAGCTTCCTTGTCCCATGGCGGAGTCAGGGGTGCGCCTGCCCCCCGAGGCGACCCAGCGCGCGTGTTGGGATCCGTCGAGGTGGCGAACGTGTCGTGGCGATGCTTTAGGGACGCCTGCCTTCAGCCCAGGCGATGGCATAGTAGAGGGCGGCATCGGGATTTCCGCCCCACTCGCGCAGCGACTGCATCGCCGCTTGATATTTCGGAGGAGTAATCAAGTCGTGGGACAGCAGGGTCCCGCGCGCGGTGGCGAGCACTCCCGTCAGATTCTGCAGGAACAGCGGGAAATCCCGATGACCCGCGCAACTCCCGAAGAAAACCCAGCTGTTGCGAGTCGGCCTGGCGCCGGCGCGACGCAGCAGTGCCGGGAGCTTTCGTCCGATGCTGGGATCATTCCCCAGGACCCGGAAGCTGCGGGCGTAGGCGTGCCAAAGCCGCGAGAAACCTGCAGGCGGGGGGTAAAGCC
>Ga0075423_10006654_pt1 | contig 10859 bp, 14 predicted proteins | sample SoiMethybrSBSTD2_FD_80114 | JGI IMG/M metagenome (GOLD analysis project Ga0075423, IMG submission 80114) | Bulk soil microbial communities from a Populus tree surrounding site in Tennessee, USA - Soil MetaG P. TD hybrid SBSTD2 | ecosystem: Environmental > Terrestrial > Soil > Tree plantation...
CGGGCCGCACGGCGCGTACGGACACGGCTTCTTCCACGAGTTCCAGGTGCTTGTCGGGCGCGGTTACGCGGTGCTCTACACGAATCCACGCGGGAGTCACGCGTACGGCGAGCGCTTCTCGACGGCCTGCGTCGGCGACTGGGGCGGCAAGGACTACGAGGACCTGATGGCCGGCGTCGACCACGCACTCACCTGGGGGTGGGTCGACCCGCAGCGACTCTACGTGACCGGTGGCAGCTACGGCGGGTTCATGACGAACTGGATCGTCGGCCACACCGACCGGTTCCGCGCCGCGGCGACGCAGCGGAGCATCAGCAACAACGTCTCCGCGTTCGGCGTGTCCGACATCGGCTGGCACTTCTGGGAGTACGAGATGGGCGACGCCTCGCCGTGGAAGGACCCGGCGAAGCTCGTCGAGCGATCGCCGCTCACGTATGCGGGGAACGTGAGGACGCCGCTCCTCATCCTCCACGCGGAGCGCGATCTGCGCTGCCCGATAGAGCAGGCCGAGCAGTTCTTCACCGCGCTGCGGCTACATGGCGTCGAGACGCAGTTCGTCCGCTTCCCGGAGGACAACCACGATCTCACGCGCGGCGGCAAGCCGCGGAACCGCGTCGAGCACGCGAAGCGCATCGCCGACTGGTTCGACGGCCACAGCTAGTCGACGTCGCCGCTGCGATCCTTTCGGATGATCTCGCGGAACAGCGGAGCGATGGGCGACCAGTATCGCGGCGTGAGAGGTCCGATCGGAGCGTCATCACTGATGGGTTGCCACGCGACGCCCTCCACGACCTCGCCGTCGATGTTTTGAGACGGCTGGAGTTCATCGTTCGCGACCGTGCCGAGGAAGAGGGCGTACCCGCTCATACCCGTCACACCCATCGGCAGTTCCAGCCGTCGCGCGATGGAGCAGTTCGCCCCAGCTTCTTCACGTACTTCGCGTATTGCGGCTTGCTCCAACGTCTCGCCTGACCGTACGCCGCCGCCGGGTAGGATCCAGAACGGTCCGTCGGCGTCGCGATGGCGAACCATGAGGATCCGACCGCGCGAAACCACGATCACCCGGACCCTTGACGGCGTGCGCGCCGGTGGAGGCAGAGTTGGCTCATTCGACGCGAGGCTCGCCGCGATCGCGGCGAAGGTCCCGAGTCCGAAGACGGCAATGAGCGTTGAGATCGCTCGTCCGATGACCGTCGTCGGGGTCGGATCGGCGTGTCCAGCGGTCATTAGCGTCGCGATCGCCCACGCGTAGCCCTGCACCACCGTCGTGATGGTGTGTGGCTCGACGGCGACGATGAGCAGCCCGCCCGCGACAAGAGTGAACCCGAGGAGCCCGAGGACGACGAGCAGCGCGCGGCGTGTTAGCGGGCGTCCAAGGCGTTCTCCGACGATGCCCACGACGGCGAGGGCACGGAGGAGTCGCAACGCGCGCAGCACGCGGAGCGCCTGCGCCTCCGGTGGCACGAGGAGCGGCGGCGAGACAACGATGAGCGCGAGGTCCGCCCAGTGACCGGCGATGTACCGGCGACGATCGCGTGCCCACCAGAGGTCGACGGCGTAGTCGAGCGCGAACGCGAGCCAGATCCCCGCGTTGGCCGCGGTCGCGACCGCGACGACGACTGGATCGTCGCTCGTCTCCTCGACGAGCAGCACGGGCACGAGGAGGAGCGCGAGGAAGAACGTCGCCCAGTCGCCGAGCATCGACAAGAGCCTAGGTTCGCCGCGGTCACGCCTAGGATTTCGCGCAGATCATGACCGTGCGCACCGCGACGCCGGACGACGCCGACGCGATCGAGCGCGTCCGCACCGAGACCTGGCGCGCCACGTACCGCGGGCTCATGCCCGACGCCGTGCTCGACCGGCTCGGTTACGACGGATCGCGCCGGCGGCGGTACATGACCGCGATGCGCGCGGAGCAGTTCGTGCTCGTCGCCGAGCACGACGGCGAGATGGTCGGCTTCTGCAACGGTGGACCGGCGCGCGACACGGATGGCGCGCATCCCGGCGAGATCTACGCGATCTACGTGCTGCCCGCACATCACGGGCACGGACACGGCTCGGCGCTGATGCGCGCGGGCGCGCGCGAGCTACTCGCGCGGGGGCTCCGCGGGATGGTCATCTGGGTGCTGCGCGAGAACTCCGCCTCGCGCACGTTCTACGAACGCATGGGCGGGCGGTACCTCGAGGCCCGCGACGAGGATCGCGAGATCGAGGGCACGACCGTCACCGAGTCGGGTTACGTCTGGGACGACATCAGCGCGCTCGCGGCGGGCCGAGATCGAGGTCGGTAGGGGCCTCCTCCGGGAGCGTCCAGCGGATGTACGGCTTGCCCCACTTGACGTGGAGGTCGTTCGCGACGTCGACGGCATGCGCGTGCGCGCGCTCGAAGGCCACCAGGTCGCGCGCGTCACACGCCGCGAGCACCGGTGCGATCTGCTCGCGCTCGAACGCCGCGAGGTCGTCCGCGTACTTCGGGCGGACGATCGCGAGTTTGCGCTGCAGGCCGCGCACGCGCCGCGCGAAGTACGCCGCGAGGTCGAAGTTGCCACCCCGCGCCGCGTACGCGCATTTCCACCACGCGTTGCCGACGCTCTGCATGAGCTCACCGGTCCCGGGCAGGAGCTCGGCGATCTGCTCGACCGTTAGCTTGGCGTCGCTCGTGCTCACGCGCTTTGGCTCGCTGGACATCGCGGCGATAGTACGGACGTGAGACGGCGTCGCCGCGGCACCCTCTGGCGCGCGGTCCGGAACTTCACCGACTCGGACATCCCGCTCCCGCGCCGCGTCGTCGTCGGCGCGCGGAATCTCTGGATCCGGGTCGCGCGGCGTCAGCTCTGCTGCGGTCACGACGGCGAGCCGGGCTGCTGACTGCCGGAGCCGGCGGAGGGTCCTCCGCATCATGCGAACCGGTAGCATGGACGCCCCGTGAAGGAATTCCTGCAGGGCCGCCGTCTGGGCTTCGCGCTCCGGTCACACTTCGCGTTCCTCGCGCTCGGGCTCGGCCTTGCCGTGACGATCGCCGACCTCATGGCGTGGATCGGCCTCGGCGCTCGGGACACGAACGGCTACGTGGTCGTCGCGCAGTGGCTCTGCGTCGCGACGATGCTCGTCGTGGGCGGGGCGGCGATCGCCGCGGTCGCGGAGCGCTGGGACATCACGCACGAGGAGCGCGGGCTCGCCCAGATCGACATCCTCGCGGGCATCGCGCTCGTCGCCCTGTACGGGGGTTCGGCGGTGCTGCGGAGCCTAGAGCTTGGGAACGCCGCCCCATCGCCGGCGCCGTTCCTTCTCGCGATCGCAGGGCTCGTCGTCCTCGTCGTCGACGCAGGGCTCTCGGCCAACATGTACAGCTCGCGCGAGTGGGAGGAGCTCGAGGACGAGCCCCTGCGCGAGCACCGGCGGCGCCGCCGCGCCGCCGGCCGCTAGCCCTAGGCCGCGCTCGAGCGGGTCATCGACCCGCGACGCGGCATCTCCCTCACCACGCGGACGCGTCGCACCGATCGCCCGAGGCCGAACATCGCGAGGAAGCGCTCGCGGTCGACCGCCATCGTGCTGCGCGCGCCCTTTTCGAAGAGCTCCTCCGCCTGACGCGCGTCCGCCACGGATACCTCGATGACCTCGAGCAGCTCTCTCATCTCAGACCTCCAGCGAGTTTCTGAAGACAGGTTGCCGCCGTCGGATGACCGCGTCCGCCCTCGCCAGAACTCGGCGAACGCTAAGCGCGACACGTTCACGCGCGATTCACAGCGGCGCTCCTACTCGCTTCGTAAACTCGCCGAGTGATCTCGGTCCAGGACCTCGTCAAGCGCTACAAGAAGGCCGACCGCAACGCCGTCGACAGCATCTCCTTCGAGGTGCAGCCCGGCGAGTTTTTCGCGCTCCTCGGCCCGAACGGGGCGGGGAAGACGACGACGATCTCCATCCTCACGACGACGCTCGCGCCGACGAGCGGCGGTGCACGGATCGATGGGCGCGACATCGCCAAAGAGTCGAGCGCGGTGCGACGGATCGTCGGGATCATCTTCCAGCGTCCGAGCCTCGACATGAATCTCACGGCCGAGGAGAACGTCCGCTTCCACGCGATCCTCTACAAGCTGTATCCGTACGCGCCGACGTACGCGCTCATGCCGGCTGCGTATCGCAAACAGGTCACGGAGCTCGCGGACATGCTCGGCATCAGCGAGGACATGGGTAAGCCGATCAAGACGTTCTCGGGCGGCATGCGCCGTAAGCTCGAGATCGTCCGGAGCCTCATCCACCGGCCAAAGGTGCTGTTCCTCGACGAGCCTACGGCCGGCCTCGATGTGCCGAGCCGGCGCACGCTCTGGGAGTACCTCGGAACGATCCGGCGCGAGTCGGGGACGACGATCTTCCTCACGACGCACTACCTCGAGGAGGCCGAGGAGGCCGATCACATCTGCATCATCGACAAGGGCAAGATCGTCTCTTTCGGCACGCCCGACGACATCAAGCGCGATCTCGTGGAGGAGTACGTGCTCGTCGACGCCGACGACCGGCGGCAGCTGAAGGACGAGCTCGCGCGGCTCGAGCTGCCGGTCGAGGGGACCGGGCCGTTCAAGATCATGCTCGGCGGGCGTGGCGTGCACGCGATCCTCAAGGCGATCGATACGCCGTGCACGCTCGTGCGCACGCACACGCCGACGCTCGAGGACGCTTACCTCGAGATCGTGAGCCCGGCGCATGAAGAGAAGGCGGGGGCGAACGCGTGACCGAGGTCTCCGCGGTCTTCACGCTCGCACACCGCGATCTCGTGAAGCTGCTGCGCGACCGGACGCGGATCATCGCGGACTTCTCGTTCCCGCTGATCTTCATCGGCATCCTCGGCCCGATGCTTCAGTCCGGCTTCGGCGAGCGCGCGGGCATCAACCTCACGCAGTTCGTCTTCACCGGTGCGCTCGCGCAGACCGTCTGGCAGTCGACGGCGATGGGCGCGATCTTCCTCCTCATCGACCGCGAGCAGGACTTCAGCCAGGAGATCTTCGTCTCGCCGATCTCGCGCTACTCGATCATCTTCGGGAAGATCCTCGGCGAGTCGCTCGTCGCGCTGCCGCAGGCGGTCGCGATCGTGGCGCTGGGCGTCGTCCTGGGCGTGCCGTTCACGCTGCCGGTGCTCGGCACGATGCTCCTCGCGGCGCTGATCATCGCGCTCTTCGGCGGCGCGTTCGGCGTCTTCGTGCTCTCGCGGCTCGACAACCAGCGTCAGGCGCAGCAGATCTTCCCGTTCGTGATGCTCCCGCAGTTCTTCCTCGCGGGCGTCTTCAACCCGATCGCGAACCTGCCGCTCCCGCTCGACATCCTTTCGAAGATCGCACCGATGCGGTACGCGGTCGACCTCATGCGCGACGTGTACTACGGCGCCGGGGCGGGGATCGCGGTGTTCGACCTGCCCACCAACCTCGCGATCATCGCGGCGGAATTCATGCTCTTCCTGGTCATCGGCACGTGGGGCTTCGTCCGCGCCGAGCGGAACCGCTAGCCAGCGTTCCTAGAATCGGACGTATGCCGATCCGCAAGATCGCGAAGATCGTCGACGCCGCGTTCAAGGACGGAGCCGCTGCGCGTCGTGCGGCGCAGAGCCCGAAGTGGGCGAGGGCACAACAGAAGGATCGTCGCGGCACGCTCCGGAAGTTCGAGACCGTCGAGCAGACGATCCAGGAGCGCGATAGACCGGCAAAGGCGAAGAAGAAGAAGTAGGCCTCTAGCGCCCCAGCACTTCCGACCAGATCGCGAGAGAGATCGCCTCGTACCTCGAACGTGGTCCGGCGATCTCTGCGTCGAACATCTCGACGAAGATCGCGTGGATCGCCGCAGTCAGTTCTGCCGTCGTGGTGAACGTCTCGAGTCGCGGCAGCAACCGCGCGACCTCGGGTTCGTACTCGTCCTTCAGATACGCGATACCCACGGGATCCTGGTCGAAGAAGATCTGCTCGAGCTTGTCGAATCGTTCGCGGTATCGCTGCTTCAATTCTCTCGCGCGCTTTTGCGTCTCCGAGGGGTGTCTCATCGCTGCCATCCGTGCGTAATGCTCGCACGTCGAATTTCGCCGGCGGTGAGATCCTTGCGCGACACGGTAACGATTCCATACGTGGCGACAACGACGAAGAAGTAGCCGCGTCCGTGCAGTCTCACCACGAATACGACGGCGCGATCCGGCTGTCGGTAGCGACGTCTCGATGCGAGCGCTGCCGCGATGTCGTCCGGCGTGACCCGACGGGCCACGGCGCGCTCGAGTGCGTGCCGAGTGAGCCGTGGGATCGCGCCGATCGCGCTTGCTTCGAGTAATCGCAACGCCGCATCTCGACGTGGCTCCGGCCTTCTGATGCGATCAAATACGGCCTGGGCTTGCGCCCACGGTCAGACGGCCGCACCGGTGAGGAAGAACAAGACCCGCGCGCTGATCTCTCCGGCTAGCGCGGTGCCGAGGCCCACGTACAACAGCCCGGTCGACGACTGCGTGTTCATGCGCGCCGTCCACCAGCCGGCGAGCGCCACCGCGAACGTCATCGCGAGCCCGACGCCGATGCGCAGGCCCGCAGCGACCATGAGCCCGACCTGATCGGCGGCGCCGACGAGCTCGCCGCGCGCGATCGTCGTCACGACGACGATTGCCTGCAGCGCGACCGCCGCCACGACGACGAGCGCGGCGGTCTGCAGCGGTGCGGGGCTCAGCTTCGGCGTCACGAGGTACCAGTGCCCGAGGAGCATCGCCGCGTCGCTGCCGCCCAGCGCGAGCGCGCCGAGCGGGAGCGCGACGAGCGCGAAGACGTCGAACGGCGCCGGGGACGGCCTAGCGATGGCGGCGATCTCGAGCGTGCCGAGCCCGGCGAGCACCGTCAGTGCCCCGGCGACGGCGCGCAGGTCGCGCGATGGGATGAACGTCGAGACGAGCTGTATGACCGTGAGGACGAAGAGCACGACGAGGGCCTGCCCGAACGATCCGAGCGGGGCCGCGTCGAGACCGACATTCGAGGCGAGCTCGCGCGGGATGATCGTCGGGATGAGGCCGAGGGCCGCGGCCGCGCACACCGCGTCGACGCCGCTGGTGAGCTTCAGGAAGCCGCCCGGCGCGATGCCACGCCGATCGAGGAGCCACACCACGAACGCGCCGCCGGTCGCGAGCTCGACGAGCACGACCGCCAGCACGAGCGGCAGCGTGACGATCGGATTCCCCTGCGCGGCGAACGGCGCGTTCACGCGGTCACGGTAGCGTCTAGTGGCGCATGAGCGGTCCCGACACGCGCGAACACGACGAGCGCATCGCCGCGATGTTCGACCGCGTCGCGCCGCGCTACGACTTCCTCAACCGCGTCCTGTCGCTGCGCCGAGATGCGGGCTGGCGACGCCGCGCCGTCGAGCTCGCGCGCCTCGGCCCGAACGAGCGCGCACTCGACATCGGCACCGGGACAGGAGACCTGGCGTTCGACCTCCTGGCGGCGTCAGATCCGACGGCGCGCGTGGCGGGCGTCGATCTCTCCGAGCGAATGCTCGCTCTTGCCCGAGGCCGCGCCGAGGCGCGCGGACTCGGGCCCCGGTACGAGACCGTGCACGCCGACGGTCAGCGCCTGCCGTATCCGGACGCGTCCGTCGACCGGGTCCTCGCGAGCTTCGCCGTCCGCAACTTCGGCGACGTCGCCGCGGGGCTGCGCGAGATGCGCCGCGTGCTCCGGCCGGGCGGCCGCGCGGTGATCCTCGAGCTCTCGACGCCGCCGAACCCGCTGGCGCGCGCGATCTACCGCGTCTACTTCGACGGGCTCGTGCCGATCATCGCGACACTGCTCGGCGGAGATCCTGACGCGTACCGCTACCTGCCGCGGTCGGTCGCGGCGTTCCCCGCGCCGGAGCGGCTCGCGGTGCTGCTCCGCGACGCCGGGTTCGCTCGCGTCCGCTTCGAGCGGCTGACGTTCGGCGCCGCGACGGTACACGTCGCCGAGACCTGAGCGCGGCCTATCCTCTGCGCAGGACAGGCGAAGGGGAGTGCTTCGATGGCCAAGCGGCTGAAGGTCGTGACAAAGGACGCGGCGCCGATGCCCGGCCGTCCCTGGACGCGCTACTACGACTCTGGCGTTCCCGCGACGCTCACGTACCCCGACGTGACGCTCCATTCCTTCCTCGACGACGCCGTCGAGTCCTACCCGAACTCGACCGCGACGATCTTCTTCAACGCGAAGCGCTCTTATACGTCGATCTCCGATGGCGCCTGGCGCTTCGCGAACGGGCTGAGGGGCCTCGGCGTGAAGAAGGGCGACCGCGTCGCGATCATGCTGCCCAACACACCGCAGTTCGTCATCGCGTTCTACGGCGCGTTACGCGCCGGCGCGATCGTCGTCCCGTGCAACCCGCTCTACACCGTGCCGGAGCTCCGCTACCAGCTGAAGGACTCAGGTGCGGAGACGATCGTCGTCCTCTCGCGGCTCTACCCCGTCGCCAAGGCGGCGCGCGAGGGCACGAACGTCAAGAACGTCATCGTGACGAACATCAAAGAGGAGATGCCACCGATCGTCCGCACGCTGTTCACGCTCGCGAAAGAGAAGAAGGACGGCCATCGTCAGCATTTCCAGGGCGACCCCGGCGCCGTTGCGTTCCAGGACGTGTTGAAGTCCCCGGCGACGCCGTTCGACGCGGGCACGAGGAAGGACGACATCGCCGTGCTGCAGTACACCGGCGGAACGACCGGCGTGTCGAAGGGCGCGATGCTGTCGCACCGCGCGCTCGTCGCGAACACGCTGCAGTGCCGGGCCTGGCAGATCAACACGACCGACGGTGACGGCGTGGGCATGGCGGTCATGCCGTTCTTCCACGTCTACGGGCTCACCGTCGTCATGTGTCAGGCGGTGCAGGGCGCGGGCGCGATGCTCCTCGAGCCGCAGTTCGAGCTCGAGCGCGTGCTCAAGGACATGCAGAAGTACAAGCCGCGGACGTTCCCAGGCGCGCCGCGGATTTACAACGCGATCATCAACTCGCCGCTCGCGACGAAGTACGACCTGAGGGGCGTCGAGGCATGTCTCTCAGGATCCGCGCCGCTGATGGTCGAGACCCACAAGAAGTTCACGCAGCTCACCGGTGCGAAGCTCGTCGAGGGCTACGGCCTCACCGAGGCGGCGCCGGTCACGCACTGCAACCCGCTGTATGGCGACGGCAAGCAGAAGATCGGGACGATCGGGATCCCGTATCCGGACACGGAGTCCAAGATCGTCGACAGCGAGACGGGGACGCGCGAGCTGCCGCCCGGCGAGCCGGGCGAGCTCATCCTCCGCGGACCGCAGCTCATGGACGGGTACTGGAAGAAGCCGGACGAAACAGCGAAGACGCTGCGTGACGGCTGGCTCTACACCGGCGACATCGCGACTGTCGACACCGACGGCTACTACACGATCGTCGACCGGAAGAAGGAGATGATCATCGTCTCCGGCTTCAACGTGTACCCGCGCGAGGTCGAGGAGGCGCTCGCGACACACCCTGCGGTCATGGACAGCGCCGCGATCGGCAAGCCGCACGCGATCAAGGGCGAAGAGGTGAAGGCGTTCGTCGTCCTCAAGCCTGGGCGGGCCGCGACGGCCGAGGAGCTCATCGCGCACGCGCGCACGCAGCTCGCGCCGTTCAAGGTGCCGCACGAGATCGAGTTCCGCGACTCGCTGCCGAAGACGCTCATCGGCAAGACGCTGCGGCGTCAGCTCGCGGACGAGGACAAGAAGAAGCGCGACGCCGAGAAGGTCGCGACGCCCGCGTGAGCGCCGTCGCCTGAGGGCGGTCTAGGAGAGGCGCGACCCCGCCGGCATCTGGTCCCGCGTGTCGAACAGCGAACCGCAGATCTGCTCGAGGCTGTGGTAGGAGACCCGCATGAGGATCGTCACGTCGGCGTCCGCCGCGGGAGCGATGACCTGCGCTGTCCACACCATGGGCCGGATGTCGTCGAGGAACTTGTCGTCCATGGCGAGAACTTTCTTCCGATCGCGCGTGCGCGCCATCGTGCTGCGAGGGGAAGTCGGCTCGCGCGATGAGGGGAAATCCGCGATGCGCCGCATGGGGAAGTCTCGTCACCCGGTCGGGCGACACGCAGTCATCGCGTATACAGTCCGAACGTGCCCGTCGAGCCTGACGTCGTCGTCATCGCCGCCGGCGACGCGCTCCTCGAGGATCCACCACGCACGCTCCACGTGAACGTCTTCGCGATCGCGAAGAGTCCGGTGACGAACGCGGAGTTCGCGGAGTTCGTCGCCGCCACGTCTCATCATGCCGAGCGATGGACGAAGGGGGATGCCGCTCACCCGGCCGAGGGAATCTCGTGGCCCGATGCCGTCGCGTACTGCCGGTGGCTCTCGATCGCCACTGCGCGGGTCTATCGGCTTCCCGACGAGCGCGAATGGGAGAAGTCCGCGCGCGGATCGCAGGGCCGCCGCTGGCCGTGGGGCGATTCGCCCGACGTCACCCGCGCGAACACCCGCGAGTCGGGTCGCCGCACGACGTCGCCCACCGGCGCGTATCCCGCGGGCGCGACGTCCGAGGGCGTGCTCGACCTCGTCGGCAACGTGCGCGAGTGGACGAACACCTGGGCCGACGGCCGCATCCTGCGCGGCGGCTCGTACCTCGACCCGATGGCGGAGTGCATTCCGTCGCGCCGCATCCGCCCGACGGGCGACATGCGCGGGCACGGCTTCCGCCTGGTGCGGAGCATGACCGGACGATGAGCGAGGAGCGGAGCATGACCGGAAGATGAAGCGCCCGGCGCCGATCATCGTCGCGAGCGGGAACGGCGCGAAGGCGCTTCCCGCCGGCATCCGCATCCTGAGGCGCGGCGGCAGCGCGCTCGACGCGGTGGAGGCGTGCGCGCGCTACGTGGA
>Ga0075423_10006655_pt1 | contig 10858 bp, 8 predicted proteins | sample SoiMethybrSBSTD2_FD_80114 | JGI IMG/M metagenome (GOLD analysis project Ga0075423, IMG submission 80114) | Bulk soil microbial communities from a Populus tree surrounding site in Tennessee, USA - Soil MetaG P. TD hybrid SBSTD2 | ecosystem: Environmental > Terrestrial > Soil > Tree plantation...
AATTAAAAACTGAGAGACTATTTTATTTCTCCGGAAATCCGGTCTTGAGCGCTTCCGCGCAGTCGCGGTAGACGGCAACCGCGCCGGCCTTCTTCAATTCCTCACGGCTGTAAGCGCCGCCGGTCAACACCGCGGCGGTTTTGATCCCGATGCGCTCGGCCGCCTCGATGTCCCAGATCGTGTCGCCGAGCGCGAGGACCTCCGCGGGTGTGACACCGGCCTTTTTCAGCGCGAGCTCGAATACGTCAGGTTCCGGCTTGCCCTCTTCGACGTCCGCCGAGCTGACGATATCGATCATCAGGTCCTTGGCGCCGAGCTCCTTCATCGTGTGCTCGAGCTCCTCGGGCTTCGCGCTGGTCGCGAACCAGATGCCGAGGCCGCGCTGCTTCAGCCCCACGATGAGATCGCGTGCGCCGGGCAGCGGCCGCCCCTTCGTCTGAATTTTCTTATAAAGTTGGCCGTGGAGCTTGTCGGCTTTCTGCGCCTGCGCTTCGCCGGCGATGAACTCGCGCACCATCTTTTTCCCGCTCTTGCCGATCTGGCGATGGATCTCGCGGCGCGGAAAGACGTGGCCGATCTTCTCGAAGGCGTCCGCCCACGCCTCGACATGGAGATAATTCGTGTCCATGAGCGTGCCGTCGATGTCCAAGAAGACGGCGCGGATCATGATATTTTGATCGTCTTCCAGCGGCGCGTGAGCATGATTTTGAGCTTGCGCTGCTCGCGCTCTTCGAGCGCCGTCTTGGATTCTTTGAACGCGGTTTCGAAGCCCGTGAGCGCGGCCGGCGCGTCGGCCTCTTCGAGCCGGCGTTTGAGCGCGTAAAAAAGCGGCGAGAACTCGTCGCAGAGCTCGCGGATGAGACCGAAAGAAAGGCGGTGCACCGGCGAGGGGCCGAGGCGGCGGATCGCCTCCTGATGCTCCGGCGTGCCGTAGCCCTTGTGACGCATAAAACCGTAGCCGGGATATTTTTGGTCCATCTCTTCCATCAGCCGGTCGCGGTAGGTTTTCGCGATGATCGAGGCTGCGGCGATCGAGAAATTGATGCCGTCGCCTTTCGAAAACGCGTTCTGCGGGATCGAAACCCCCGGGATCGTGCGCGCGTCGATGAGTAGATGATCGGGCACTGACGGCAGCGCCTCGACCGCGCGCCGCATCGCGAGCAGCGCCGCCTGATAAATATTTATATCATCGATCTCCCCGACGTCCGCGATGCCGATGGCAACGCCCGCGGCTGTCCGTCGGATGACCGCTTCGAGTTTACTTCGCGTCTCGGCGTCGATTTGCTTCGAGTCGTCGATCCCGGCGATCTCCGTGCCGGGTGAAAAAACCACCGCGGCGGCTACCACCGGGCCGGCGAGCGGCCCGGTGCCGGCTTCGTCCACGCCGGCGATCGCGCGGCGGCCGGATTTCCACAGCACGCGCTCGAAGTTGAGCATACTGTCGAGTCGCAGCCGCTCGTCGCGTTCTTTTTCGTATTTGCGCTTGAGGACTTCGTAGAGCAGGCGCGCGCCGCGGCGCGGGTCGCGCTTGAGACGGTTCAGCGCCTGAGCGGAGACCGGACGGTCTCCGCTCAAAAGCTTGGCGCGAATCGAGTCGATCGAGAGGTCCGTCAGACGCATAGCCTTTTAAGACTAGCGCAAACGAACCCCGATTCAACTCGCCCGCGCCCTGCCGCGGCCGCGCGGTTTCCTGAGCGGCGGCGGCGTTGTCGGCGGCCGATACGGCGAGCTCGCGTCGCCGCGAGATTGCGTAATGTCTTCGGTCTCCTCGTCGTCCGCGCCCGCGGGACGCTCGACGGCCGAGTGCGCCCTCGAGCGGCTGCCCTTCTCCCACGGCGTCCTTTGGACTTCGAGGTGATCGATGACGTCGCCGATGCCCGCCACGTCTTGCAGGAGCTCGGTAAGCATTTGATGCTGGCGCTCGCTCGGCACCGTGCCTTCGAGATTGATCACGCCGTCGCGGCTGGAGATACGCAGCTCGTCCATGTCGATGTTGCCTGCCTCGCGGATGAGGTCGTTGAGCGCGGTCTCGATCTCCGCGTCGTCGAGCAGGCTCAAGTCCGACGGCAGGCGGCTGTCCGCCACCTCTTCCTCGGCGCCGGCGCCCGCCTTGCCTTCGTGAGCGCGCGCGCAGTCGATGCAGAGCCGCGTCGTGGGCAGGGCTTTTAGCCGTTCGAGCGCGATATAGTGCCCGCAGGAGACGCATTTTCCGTAAGTGCCCTGGACGATGCGGAGGATCGCCTCGTCGATTTCTTCAAGCGCCTGGCGGTCGCGGTTGCTCAGGTGCTCGAGCACGGTGGCGATACGCTCTTTCTGCGCCTCCTCCTCCAGCTCAGCCTCCTGCTCCTCGGTGATATTTTTGAGCTCTCCCTCGTTATTATCGACGCCGCCGACGATCGCGAGGCGCCGCTCATGCAGCTCCTCGGCCAGCGCGTCGATGATCTTCTTTTTTCGCGTATTCATGATGCCTCCTTATAATCCATCTTTATATCTATATTGAGCTGTCGCCGCGCCGCGCGGGTCGATTGTTTCGCGCACATGGGACCCCTTCAGAACCCGCCGCTCGCCTCTCTCCGCTGCGGCGCGGGCAGAGAATCCGCTTCGATGAAGATATGCTTCACTTCGGGGTGGCGGTCGCGGATTTTTTTCTCGACACGATCGATGGTGCGCTCTACCTCCGATGCCGGGATGTCGGGCCGGAAACGGACGTCCATCGCGAGTAAAATCGTGTCGGGCCCGAAGTGCATCGTCATCGCGCGCCCGACGCTAATAACGCCGGGCTCGGACTGTGTCAGCCGCCGGATGTCGCGGAGCATGTCGGGATCGACCGCCTCGCCGACGAGCAGCCCCTTGCTCTCGTAGGCGAGCAGCACGGCGACGGTCGCGAGGATGAGGCCGATGACGATCGACGCGCCCGCATCGAAGTAGGGGTTGTCGAGCCTGTCGGCGAGAAAAACGCCGACGAAGGCCGCAACGAGCCCGAGCATCGCCGCCCCGTCCTCGAACAGCACGGCGAACGTCGTGGGGTCCTTGCTGTCGCGGACCGCGCGCCAGACGCTCAGCTCCCCCTTTTCGGCGAGGAATGCCTTCGTTGCGACCATAAAGGAGATGCCTTCAGCCACAAACGCGAACCCCAGGACCGCGTAGTTCCAAATTGGATTTTCGAACCGCACCGGATGCCACAGGTGCAGGATCCCTTCGTAGATCGATACGCCGCCGCCGATGCCGAAAATCTCGATCGCGACGATCAGCGTCCAGAAGTAAAGCTCCTTGCCGTAGCCGAACGGATGCGCGGCGTCCGCCGGTTTGCGGCTGAGGCGACGGCCGAGCAGCAGCAGCGCGCCGTTGCCGGTGTCGACGAGCGAGTGCACGCCCTCGGCGACCATTGCCGCACTGCCGGTGAAGGCCGCGGCGACGAACTTGCTCGCCGCGATCGCCACGTTGGCCGCGATCGCCGCGTAGATCGCCCTGCTGGATTCCGCTTCCACAGTCGATCACGCACATTTCATCCCTACTGGGCCTGAAGCCATAGACGAATACACTAGCGGCAGCGGAAGCACTGTAGCAATAAGGAGAACACTGAATTCGCTACCGGAATTTACCGGGCAGATGTAAACAAGCTACCGTTTTACGTCATTGCAGGGATTTTCCAACCTACTTTGCGGACCGCGACAGCTTGGATTCATGTGAAAAAGCGGTAAGACAATTAGATGCCGCTGGAGGACAGGAGGAGGTAGGCTATGAACGGCAAGAAAATCAGAGTCGCGATCATGGGCGTCGGCAACTGCGCATCGTCACTGGTGCAGGGCGTGGAATTCTACAAGAACGCTCCCGACGACGCCTTCGTCCCCGGCCTCATGCACGTCAAGGTCGGCGGCTATCACATCCGCGACATCGAATTCAGCGCCGCCTTCGACATCGACGCCAACAAGGTCGGTAAAGACCTCTCTCAGGCGATCTTCGCTCCGCCCAACAACACCTATAAATTCTCCGACGTCCCGCGCTTGAGCGTCCCCGTGCGCCGCGGCATGACCCACGACGGCCTGGGAAAATACCTCTCCGAAGTCATCCGCAAGGCCCCCGGCACTACCGACGACGTCAGCGGCATCCTCAAAGCGAGTAAGACCGACGTCGTCGTCTCCTATCTCCCGGTCGGCTCCGAGATGGCCACCAAATGGTACGTCGAGCAGGTGCTCGACGCCGGCTGCGGCTTTATCAACTGCATCCCGGTCTTCATCGCCTCCCAGCCCTATTGGCGGCGGCGGTTCAAGAGCCGGGGGCTCCCGATCATCGGCGACGACATCAAATCCCAGCTCGGCGCGACCATCACCCACCGGGTGCTCACCCACCTCTTCCGCGACCGAGGCGTGCGGCTCGACCGCACCTACCAGCTCAACTTCGGCGGCAACACCGACTTCTTGAACATGCTCGAGCGCGAGCGGCTTACCTCCAAGAAGATCTCCAAGACCAACTCGGTCTTGAGCCAGCTCGACTACCCGATGACCAACGCCAACGCCCACGTGGGGCCGAGCGACTACGTGCCGTGGCTGGAGGACCGCAAGTGGTGCTACATCCGCATGGAGGGGACAACCTTCGGCAACGTGCCGCTCAACTGCGAGCTCAAGCTCGAAGTCTGGGATTCGCCCAACTCGGCCGGGGTGGTGATCGACGCGGTGCGTTGCGCGAAGCTGGCGCTCGACCGCGGGGTGGGCGGCGCTTTGATCGGCCCGTCTAGCTATTTCATGAAGTCCCCGCCCCAGCAGTTCGACGACCACGAGGCGCGCGTGCGCACGGAGGCGTTCATCAACGACGAGGAGCCGGCGCGGGGACGCGCGGCGACGAAGATCGGGAGGGCCCGGGCGTAGGATGGCCGGAACATGCGGTGTATCAATTCGACCGGGGCGATCCTCGGTCAGGAGGAAAAATGTTGGAAGCTGAATCGAGCGACGATCAAAATTCTCAAGGCGGCGACGACAGGCCGCGGCCGCGCCTAGGATTCCTGGGCATCGGCTGGATCGGCCAGCACCGCCTCAAATCGATCGCCGAGGCGCGCCGCGCCGAGATCGTCGGCCTCGCCGACTTGAACCCTGGCGTGGTCGCCGCCGCCACTCTCGAGACGCCCGACGCCGACGTTGGCGAATCGCTAAAGGACCTGCTGCGCATGGATTTGGACGGCCTCGTCATCGCGACGCCGACCGCACTTCACGCCGAGCAGGCGATCGCGGCGCTGGAATCGAACGTCGCGGTTTTCTGCCAGAAGCCGCTCGGACGAACCGAGCAGGAGACGCGCGCAGTCATCGCGGCGGCGCGCCGCGCGGACCGTCTCATCGCCGTCGACATGACGTATCGTTTCGTCCGCGGCATCCGAAAAATCAAAGACATCATCGAAGCCGGCGACATCGGCGAGGTCTACGCGATGGATCTCGTCTTTCACAATGCCTACGGCCCCGACAAGCCGTGGTATTACGATTCCAGGCTCGCGGGCGGCGGCTGCGTGATCGATCTCGGCATTCACCTAATCGACATGGCGCTCTGGATGTCCGGATCGAAGATCGGCGGCGTGTCGAGCCGCCTGTTCGCGCAGGGAAAGCGCGTCGGGCCGCAGGACGACCGGCTCGAAGACTACGCGGCGGTGCGTCTCGATCTCGAGAGCGGCGCAACAGCGAATCTCTCCTGCTCTTGGCATTTGCCCGCAGGGCGCGACGCGGTCATCCGCGCATCGTTTTACGGCACCAAGGGCGGCCTGGCGGTCGCGAACGTCAACGGCTCGTTCTACGATTTCACCGCCGAGCAGTTCAGCGGCACCAGCCGAAAAGTCCTCGACGAGCCGCCGGACAGCTGGGGCGGGCGCGCCGTGGTCGCGTGGGCCGAGCGCCTGGCCGAGAGCTCCGCGTTCGATCCGGAGATCGAGAGCGCCGTCGAGGTCGCGCGCGTCATCGACGCGATTTACGCGAACGAATGGCGATAAGCGATCGCCTCGATTCGCGCGGCGCGCGCCTTTCCTTTTTTTAAGCCGCGTCGGTCAAGAGCGCGCCACTCTGCGCGGCGAGCTCGAAGTACGCGCCTTTGCACGCGACGAGCTCTTCGTGCGTGCCCATCTCGACGATCCTGCCGTCGTCGAGCACACAGATGAGGTCGCAGTCTTTGATCGTGTTGATCTTGTGGCTCACGAGCACGACCGTACGCTTGCCTTTGAGCCTCAACAGCGCCTCGGTCAGATGATTCTCGTGCAGCGCGTCCTGCGCGCTGGTCGGCTCGTCGAGAACGAGGATCGGTGCCTCGGTAAGCAGGGCGCGGGCGACCGCGATGCGCTGGCGCTGGCCGCCGGAGAGGTTCTGCCCGCCTTCGGTGAGGATCGTATCATAGCCGCGCGACATCTCGGCGATGAAGAGATCGGCGCCGGCAAGCCGCGCGGCGCGGCGGATCTCCGCGTCGCTGGCTTCGGGCCGGCCGTAGGCGATATTCTCGTAGATGCTGGTCGGCAGGATGACCGTATCCTGCAGCGCCAGCGCGATGTGCCGGCGCAGGTCTTCCAGCCGCACCCTCTTGATGTCGCGGCCGTCGAGCGTCACGCGGCCGGCGGATGGGTCATAGAAGCGCGGCAATAAATTCAGCAGCGTGCTCTTGCCCGCGCCGCTCAAGCCGACGAAGCCGACACTCGTGCCCGACGGGATCGTCACATTGATGCCGCGGAGCACTGGTTTTCCCGCGACGTAGTGAAAGCGCACGTTTTCCAAACATAGGGTGCGCGGCCGGCGCGGCAGGCGTATCGCCTCGGGCGCGTCCGCGACGAGCGTGTCCTTGTCTAGCACCTCGAAGATGCGCCGCGTCGCGACGAGACCCCCCTGGAGGCTCATCCCCGCGCCCGTGAGCTGGCAGAGCGGATCGTACATCATGCCGAGATAGCTCATGAAGACCATGAGCTCGCCGGGCGTGAGCACGCGCTGATAAACGAGATAACCGCCGTAGCCGAGGATCAGCGCGCCGCCCGATCCCAGGATCGCGCCGATACTGAGCGCGTAGCCGACCTCCTGGCGCATCATGCCGAGCCAAGATTTGACGCACCGCTCCGAGGCCGAGCCGAAGCGCGAGAGCTCGTCCTCCTCGCGGCAGAACGCCTGCGTCAAGCCGATCGCGGTCATCGATCGCTGAACGGAGCTCAAGAATTCGGTGTCGGCTTCCTTCGCCTCGACCGTCCTCTTGTTGAAGCGCCGGCCGAAGTACACGTTGACGAGCATGAGCGGCGGCACGACGAGGAGCGCGGCGAGCGTCAGCGGCACGCTGCGCAGGAACAGGATCGACAGGATGATGGCCATCGTCACGACCGCGAAGCTCACGGTGATGAGCACGCCCAGAACCATCTCGCAGCCGCGCGTGTCGGTCGTCACGCGGAAGACCGAGTCGCCCATCGGCCGCGCCCGGTGAAACGCGAGATGCATCCGCTGGAGCTTGCGAAAGAAATCGTGGCGGAGCCTCAGGACCCCGTTATAGTTGATGCGGGCCTGGAGCAGCTTTTTCACGACGCCGATCAGCTCCTGGATGAGTCTCAAGCCAAGCGCGATGAGCGCCAGGCCGGCGATCTGAAGCAGCGGCGCGCGCGGCAGCCAGGCGAGAAACAAGCGGTGGATCAAGTCGTGCCGCGCCGGCGAACCCACCAGCGTATCGACCAGAACGGCGAGCGGCCACGCTTGCAGGATACTGATTAAGACAGAAAGGGTCATCAAGGCGATCAGAAAGACGATCGCCTTTTTATCGTCGCGAAAATACGACAGCGAGCGCAGGACAACCTTGCGGTCGCTCTTTTTTCCGAAGCAAAAAAATAGATGAATAGCCTTTTGAATCATTGAAGTTGCACCTCACGATGAAAATGAAAACGCGATGGAGCTAAAGAGGTGAATGGAAGTCTGGATGAACCCGGAGCAGCCTTCGGCGTTTCTTCGACTTTCCGTGAGGGTAATAAATGCGGGTCACGAATACAAGGTAAATACCCGAGGGAAGTTAATAAATTTTTGAGGGAATCCCCTAACGCTGTAAACGGCGGGTCGCAAAAAAAGGCGGCTGTTAAAACAGCCGCCTTTTAAGTGGACGTATTGAAAGGCTTATTCAGCGCGCCTGCGAATGGTCGCATCGCTGTCGCGCCGGCTATTGCCGTTGTAATCGACGCCGGGCGGCGTCGAAAAGGAAGTTGCCTCGCTCAAGAATTTTTCCAGCTCCCGGTTGAAGGCCTCGGGCGCTTCCAGATTGACCAGATGGCCCGCGCCGGGGACGATCGCAATCTGGGCAATCGGGATTCGCTCTGCCATATCGCGCACCAGCTTGGGAGGCGTCAGCGGATCTTCCGCGCCGGCGATGCATAAAGTCGGGCAGCGGATTTCCGGAAGGATCGAGGAAAAATCCGGGCGGTCGGCGATCGCGCGCAGCGCCGTGGCGACGCCCACAGTGCTGTTCTCCCAGACGATTTCCTGGAGCCGCCTCAGGAGCGAGGGCTTTTCGCGTTCAGTCGTCCAGCCAAGCAGCTTGGGCAGATATTTCGCGGCTGCGGCATCCGAACCGCCGCATTCGATCTCGGCAGCGAGGCGATGGCGGTCGAGCGGCGCCTGCTCCGCTCCCGGCGTTGCGACCGCGCCGGCGATCACGAGACCCTTCAAGCGATTACCGAGCGGCGCGATCATATCGAAGGCGACATATGCGCCGGAGGAGACGCCGGCTACGACGACCTCAGCGATACCGAAGCGGTCGAGCATATCGACCACCGCTTCCGCATAGTCCGACAGCGAGTGCACTTCTCTCACCGGGCTTAAGCCGAAGCCGGGCAGATCCGGCGCGATGAGGCGCGCCTTGCCACCCAACGCTTCGAACTGCGGTTCCCACATCCGGCTGTTGAAAGGCACTGCGTGCAAGAGCAATACGACATGTCCGTTGCCCACCACCCGCGCATAAAGCCCCGCTACGCGCTCCGCGTCCTCCCGGTCGGCGGGAGCTCTTCTCTGGAGGTTGGTCTGTTCTGTCGGCGGCGACATAGAGTCTCCTCTACTTCACCCTAGCCTGCGCAGCGGTTTAGGCAATCCGGTCGTTGCCCGAGCCAAGTAACGCATCGCCAGCCGAGCGGCCGTGGCTCGATGAATCGTTAGGGACGATATCCTTGCCCTGTCTGACCTCGCCTGGCGTTCCCTGTCACACCGTCCTCTGAAACCTCGCGCCGGCGCTAAAGCTCCGCCCGCGAGCGCCGATGAAGATTCCAAAGAACCTTTATCGCGAGTACATCCCCCGGCCGCTGCGATTGCCGCGGTTATAGATCGTCATCGGAAGGCCGATACAGCCGATAGAGGTGCGAGTTCGCGCAAGGAGAACTGTGATTTTTAGGAAAATTAAAGGCGGCTTTTTTTCAGCGAGCGTGCTCGCGGCGTCGATCGGACTATTTTGTTCGAGCGATGCGTTCGCGATCCAAGCCACGCTTCTGGACGACGCCTATACGATTTCGACGAAGCCCACGACCAAAGCGGGGTCGTTGGCGACGATCATTATCAATCCCACGAACACAGGCTTCATTCAATTCGATCTGTCGACGCTGCCGGCCGGCACGGTGGCCGCGGATATCGCGAAAGCCAATCTGACTTTGTATGTGACGGCGGCCTCCGTCAAAGTCGCCGGCTCGTTCTCGATTAAGGCGGTTTCCAGCCCATGGGATGAGTTGACCGTCACGGGCGCAACGGCTCCGTCGATCGGCGCGACCTATGTCAGCAACATCCCCGTTGCGCTTACGGACGCGAATCAATTCATCACGATCGATGTCACCAATCTCGTCAAACAATGGGTCGACGGCGTAATCCCCAACCGGGGCGTCGCCATCGTGGGCACGGGCACGACGACCGTCTCCTTCGACGCGAAAGAAAGCGGCACGACCGGTCACTACGCGCAGTTGGAGATCACGCTCGAATCGACCTACATCAGCACCACGGGTCCCACCGGACCCACGGGAGCCACAGGTCCAACCGGGGCCGCGGGGCCCACGGGCGTCGCGGGCGCGACCGGCGTCTCCGGCCCAACGGGCGCGCAAGGTGCCACGGGGGCCGCCGGAACGACCGGCGCGACCGGACCGACCGGCACCACGGGCGCAACGGGTGCGGTCGGCATTACCTTTAAAGCCGATTGGGACATCGGATCAAATTACGATCCTGCGGATGTGGTCATCCACAACGGCGAGACCTGGTTTGCGGCATTTACAAACACCGGCGTCGAGCCGGTCAACGGCAATACCGGCTGCGACACCGGCGGCAGCGAAGCGTGCTGGGTGAAACTCGCAGCCGTCGGCGCCACCGGAGACACCGGCCCTGTGGGGCCGACTGGAGCGACCGGACCTGCGGGAGCAACCGGCCCGACGGGCGCTACAGGAGCAATCGGAGATACTGGTGCGACCGGCGCAACAGGGCCGACTGGTCCTACGGGTGCGCAGGGCAACACTGGAGCGACGGGTGCCACGGGTCCGACCGGACCCACAGGAGCGAACGGCACAAACGGCAGCGACGGCGCCACGGGCGCGACTGGTCCGACGGGACCAACGGGCGCGCAAGGCAATACAGGATCGACCGGTGCAACTGGCGCCACGGGTTCAACAGGACCCACCGGCGCTACCGGCGCCGTTGGAATTACTTTCGAAGGAACCTGGGCCGACGCAACGAGCTTTCAAGCGCGCGACGTCGTTACGTATAACGGCGAGACCTGGCTCGCGCTCTTAGATCACACGAGCAACGCCAGCGATTTCCCCGGCGGCACGGACGACTGCGGCAGCGGCTCGCAGGCTTGCTGGTCGAAGCTCGCCGCCATGGGCGCGACGGGCGCAACAGGTGCGACCGGCGCC
>Ga0075423_10006658_pt1 | contig 10856 bp, 11 predicted proteins | sample SoiMethybrSBSTD2_FD_80114 | JGI IMG/M metagenome (GOLD analysis project Ga0075423, IMG submission 80114) | Bulk soil microbial communities from a Populus tree surrounding site in Tennessee, USA - Soil MetaG P. TD hybrid SBSTD2 | ecosystem: Environmental > Terrestrial > Soil > Tree plantation...
TACCATTGAATTCCCGCGATACCTGCCCGATTTCAACCGAGCACTGCGCATTCCTTCACAACAGTTATGGAAACGTTAATACGAACACGAGTTGTGTGAAATAGATTTTTACTCGGAGAGCTTGATGCACTATCAAAAGTCTTTCAATTCGAATTGTCTGAAATCATTGGTTCTGACGCTGGTACTGATATCAAGTGCGCCCTCTGCGATCTTGGCGCGCCCATCTAGTTTAGTAACGCCAGCTCAAGCTCAGAAGCAAACTCTCCTTCCTCGCCACTATATTCCGCCCCACGACTACGACACACGCAACATCACGCTCAACCTGCGCTTTGATTGGGAACGCGAGCAGGCAATCGGCACCGCTACGATTACTTTTTCTCCTCTCATCTCCAATCTTCGCAAAGTGGAATTCGATGCGGCGAACATGACATTCAATTCCGTTACTTTAGCAGGAGGTTCCCAACTTCAATTCAATTCTGACCTAGAAAATCAGAAACTAGTCGTTAGGCTCGATCGTTCCTATCAGCCCTCAGAGGTCGTGACGCTGGTAATTGATTACCAAACGAATGGAGGTTCCAAGGGTGAAAATCTTTTCGTTGGTCTTCCAAGAGGTCTCACGTTCATCAAACCCACACCAGACGATCCAAAAGCACCACGCCAGATCTGGTCACAAGGCGAGACGGAATACAATCACTACTGGTTTCCTTGCTTTGACCACCCTAATGACTTCTTCACCAGCGAGATGATCGCCACTGTCAAGCGACCCTACATGGCTATATCCAACGGTAGGCTTCTCGAAACCAAAGACAATAACGACGGAACTCGAACCTTCCATTGGAAGATGGAGCAGCCGCACGCGAGTTACCTGACATCGATTGTGGTTGGCGAATATTCGCCCATTGAAAGCAGCTACGCCGGAATTCCGGTGGTCAGTTACGTCTATCCGAATGAGGTTGAACCAGGAAGGATCACGGTCGCGCGCTTGCCGGAAATGGTCAAATTGTTCTCAGAGAAGACAGGCGTTAAGTATCCTTACGCGAAGTATGCTCAAACCGTAGTCAGAGGCTTTCCTGGGGCGATGGAAAATATTACGGCTACCACTCACTACGACATCATGATTATTGATGCACGGACAGAGCTGGATACTGATAGTGACAGCCTGCAGTCTCACGAGCTTGCGCATCAGTGGTTCGGTGATGATGTGACCTGTCACAAATGGGCGGACATTTGGCTCAATGAGAGTTTTGCGACGTTCTTCCAGGAGGTCTGGGATGAATACCGACTCGGACGAGATGAAGCTCTCTACCTGGATACGAAAGCTAATCAGGATGCTTATTACGACGCCTGGAATCAAGGGCTGCGTCGTCCGATCGTAACCAATAACTACCTCAACGCCGACGCTCTGTTTGATACTTACGCTTATCCGCGCGGTTCAGCGGTTCTTCATATGTTGCGAAACGCACTGGGCGAAAACAATTTCTGGCGTGCGATCAATTATTATCTAAACAAATACGCGCACCAACCCGCATCAACCGAGAATTTTCGCGCTGCGATCGAGGAATCGACTGGCCAGCCGATGGATTGGTTCTTTGAAGAATGGATTTATAAGGTGGGCCATCCGGTTTTCAATGTGACAAAGAGCTATGACTCGGCTACGAAGACGCTTCGCGTGGTCATCAAACAAGAGCAGAAACCGGACTCAGCATCTCCTTACCCGCATGCGGGCCTCTTTCGCACGCCTGTAGATATTGAAATCGTCACGCCGGGAGATACGCGTATCGAGCGAATAATGGTCGAAGCCAAAGAAGACCAGGCATTCAGCTTTTTAGTTGACGCAGAGCCGTCAATCGTCAACTTCGATTACCGTGACACTCTGATAAAGGAACTCAAGTTTGAAAAGTCCATAGACGAATTGGCTTATCAGCAAAAGAATGACGCCGACATAATGGGACGCATATGGTCTTTGGGACAACTCCGTGATCGTCTTAAGAGTTCGATTGTCACTGAGCCAGAGAAACAACGTATTGCCGCATTAATCGGCGATTCGGTAACGAGCGATAAATTTTGGGGGATGCGTTTCGAGGCGGCGCGCGCTCTGTCGGGAATTAACAACAGGCCGTCGCGCAGTGCCCTGATCGCCGGAGTGAAGGATAAAGATGCGCGCGTGCGTGCGGAGGCGATAACCTCGCTCGCAACAAGTAAAGATCCGACTCTGGCAAGTCTTTATGAGAATTTCTTGAACGATGAGAGTTACGCCGTAATTCGTGCCGCTGCTTTGGCGCTCGGGGAGACGAAAGCGCCAAATGCTTCCGACAAATTAGTCAAGCTATTAGACGTATCGTCCTGGCGCGACCAAATTCGTGCCTCTGCCCTCCAAGGGCTTTCAGCAACCGGAGATAAGCGAGCGGTGGACATCGCTATCCACTTCGCGGCTCCCGGCAATTGGCCGGCGGTTCGCGGTGCGGCTCTACGGCTATTAGGAAATATTGCTAAGGACGATCCTCGGACATTCCCGCTGATTTCTCAGACTCTAACCCGAGCCGTTGAGGACGGTCACAGAACCGAAGGTATTGCGGCTGCGGAGGCGTTGGTTGTATTAAAAGACAAACGCGGTATCGAACTTTTCGAACAGCTCCGTAAACGATCGACCAATCCCAGTGTCCAACAATTCTTCACGTCCCTCGAGAATCGCCTCCGCCAAAGCAACCAGGGAATGACGGCGCCGGGCGGACATTGACGTGAGGCCGCGAGTGGATTTTTTACAGCCGAGACTTCACTACACGTGACCACCAAAGGACTAGGGTAGAACGATCCAGATCTGAGCTGTCCGTACGCAAACATAGACGAACAGTTGATCTCAGTTATGTACCACCCGGCCCTCATTGTGATAGCGTCAAGATAACATTGGCCCGCTAATTCGAGTTTAAGATCGTGATAAATGAGAGAAGATTCTACGCCTCGATTCTCCTGACGTTCTGCATTCTGTCGATCGTAAGCGCGCAACAGAATACCACCTTGGAAGATCCGAGCTGGGTTAAGGAGTATGCTCCCAAACGAATCGTTTACAGCATCCCGGGAATGGAACGAATCCACGTGCGAAAGAATCTCACCTATAAACGCGTTGATGGCACTGAACTCAGGGCTGACGTTTATCTTCCTGCTAACTCGAAACGCACCGAGCGCCGGCCAGCCGTCATCTTCATACATGGCGGGCGCGTTCCCCCCAATCTCCGAACCACACCCAAGGACTGGGGAGTTTTCGTCTCTTACGGGCAATTAGTCGCCGCGTCCGGCTTTGTCGGAGTAACCTTCAATCACCGCTTCTATGCTTGGGAGAGCTTGCATGACTCGCAAAGCGATCTGAACGACCTCCTCGACTACGTGCGCAACAACGCAGAGTCGCTTGGCGTTGATAAGAATCGTATTGTGCTCTGGGCTGTTTCGGCCGGCACCGTTTTCCTAAGTCACGCAGTGCGAGACGTTCCTCCATACATTCGCTGTCTGGTGTCGTTCTATGGTGAGTTGGACTTGCAGAGCGAGCGGAAGGCGGCGCCCGTGTCTGTTTCTGATGAAACACTGAGGGAGTTTTCCCCGCTTTACCATCTGAATCAAAACAAGCATGGAATCCCCCCGATGTTCCTTGCTCGCGCCGGACTGGACGATCCGGATATGAACTCAAGCGCAGATCGCTTCGTGTCGGCTGCTCTGAATCGCAACCTCTTAGTTGATCTGATGAATCATCCGACAGGTCATCATGGGTTTGACGTGCAAGATAATGACGAAAGATCGCGCGAGATCATTAAGCGAGCGGTTGAGTTCATCAAAGCACATGGCTAGTTGGGCAGCAGTCAAATGGTTATCAGGAGAACTACTGGCTCACTCTCCCCAACTCACGTTTACAAGTCAGCATAGCGATTAGCCGGTACAGGCTCTGACGCCCGACCATCGGATTGATCCAGACTGGACGATTATAGGGACGGGCGCGTCCGGTAATGGTATCGGTGCTTTCGGAAGCGAACCCCCAAAGAGTTGGAAGCGCGCACTGAGTGAGCGCTTCTGCCTTCATACCCTCAAAAGGCAGCATGAATGGCACGTAGCCGTCGTTCGAAATTGGCTCTTGTCTTCTAAGAGCGCGGGTCTACATTCCAATTCGTCTCCCCACTTTGAGCAATCTTTCTTCGCTTGGGAGGTTTTTGGAGCTGTAAAAAACTCCGATGTGTGCACTAACCAGGGTCACTCTCTTGTGCGGATTATTAATCTCGGCGACGGCCGTGGCTTTGAGAGTAGACGCCCAACGTAATGTGTTTAGCCCACCCTATACTTTGGCGATGCCTGTCAAAGAGCCTCACATCTTTGCCGAAGGCGTCATCTCCACAAATGATTACGAGCGCGGCGGAACATTTACACGCGACGGGCATACCTTCTACTTCGTCAAGCGAGGCCCGGAAGGGTACTTCTTGGCGATTTGCGTTTCACACTACGCTAATGGCGGGTGGACCAAACCGGAGATCGCTCCGTTCTCTGGACAGTACCCCGACTATGACCCTCTTATCACCCCCGACGGTTCCAAAATGTTCTTTACATCGCGTCGACCGTTCGATGGCAGGCAAGACGCCGACATTTGGGTAATGGACAAGGCGAGTGACGGGTGGAGCGAGCCGAGGAATTTGGGTGCTCCAATAAATACTCCTGGTGTCGAAGGCTACGCCACCATCACCAGGGATGGAACGCTCTATTTCCATTCATCGCGAGAAGGTGGCAAGGGTGACCTTGATATCTATCGCTCGCGATTAGTTGACGGAAAATATACTAAAGCGGAGAACCTGGGCGATGTAGTGAATACCAAATACACGGAAGCATTTCCGCAAATTGCTTCCGATGAAAGCTTCCTCATCTTTGTTGGGATCGACAAGCCGGATGAAATTATTGGCGACGGAGCCAAATACCCGCGAGGTGACCTTTACATCGCCTTCAATCGAAATGGGACGTGGACAACTCCGAAGCACATCGACCCGCCGATCAATACGCCAGCAGCTGAAGTCTGCCCCTTCCTTTCTCCCGATGGGAAATACCTTTTCTTTACCAGTGAACGGGGCTTCAGAACATGGTTCCCAAAGACGCGTGTCACAATCAATGAGATCGAACAGGGACTTAACAGCGTTGAGAATGGATTAGGGAATATCTATCAGGTAGATCTGAGTGCGATTGGAGTCCAGCCTTAAAAGATTGCTTGGGTATCAGGAGTGTTCACTGCTGATCGGATAGTTGCGGCTCATATGAAGAGTTTAATATTAAGTGTCTATCTGACCTTTATTTTCTGCGCCTTCGGTGCAACGAATCTACATTCATACGCAGTCGCCGTAACGCCATGGAACCCAATGTTGTCCGATGATTCATCGTTGACGGAGCCGCAGATGTTCGCCGAAGGAATCGTCTCGACGCCTGACAACGAATTCGGTGGAGTCTTCACACCTGATGGGAAAGAGTTCTATTTCGCTCGAAGCGTTCCCCGCTCCTACCTCTATGTGATTTGCGTGACGCGTTTTGAGAATGGTCGCTGGAGCCAGCCCGTAATTGCTCCGTTCTCGGGACGTTACCGCGACTTCGACGCAGTGATTTCCCCCAGCGGCTCAAAGATGTTCTTTATTTCAGATCGGCCCACCGAACGAGACGGCAAACCAAAGAAAGATTACGACATATGGTTAATGGAGAAGATCGCATCAGGTTGGGGCGAGCCGAGGCACCTGGATGCTCCTATCAACACGGACGCACAGGAATGGTTCGTATCTAGCACGACTGACGATACGCTTTACTTTGCGTCGAGCCGTTCTGCCGACGGGATCAGCTACATCTATAGATCGAAATTAATTAACGGCAAATACAGTGAGCCAGAAAAACTACCCGATACCGTTAATACTGGACAATATATTACTGAGCCATACATTGCACCCGATGGACGCTCTCTGCTCTTTTCGAGCTACGGAAGAAAGGGCGGGTATGGCGGATATGACATTTACATCAGTTACCTTCGAAACGGTACGTGGACAGACGCGCAGAATCTAGGGCCAAAGGTGAACACTGCCACCCGCGACTACAGTCCTCGCCTGACTCCCGACGGAAAGTACCTAACATTTACCAGCGAGCGTAATCCGATAACGCAGCCGTTGGAGAAGCCTATTACGTACGATGAGATGGAGCGCCACTTGCACAACGTCCTTAATGGCGAAGGAAATATCTACCAGATTGAACTAAGCGCAGTAACTAATCCACCTTAAATCAGCGCCACATTGATGAGATCAAAACCGACAGGCGTTTGGAACCAGTGAATTTCAATTACGATAATCGGCATTTTAGGCTCGTGCAAAATTCTGAGAATGGTGAGAGCAGCGAGGAGACTACCTTCGGCTATCACCAGCAAGATGACATTGTGTGGGGAACGTACCATGGCGGTGAAGTCATGTTCGGCACGTTGTTGGCTCGCGTAGAGGCCAATGGTTGCCTGAAGATGAGGTACCAGCACTTGAATCGAAAGGGGGAATTTAGAACGGGAGAGTGCTATTCGATTCCGGAAGAACTACGCGACGGCCGTTATCGCATTAAGGAATTCTGGAAATGGACCAGCGGTGAACCATCGGAAGGAACATCAATTATTGAAGAGGTTAATTCGTGAAAACTATAGGGGTTGACAACAGACGAAGTGCTCAGCTCTTGGTAGAAATGGAATGAACAAGACTTCGCTTATTCTCCTTATTACAGTTGCCGCGATGACCACCGTAATTGCCTGGGCTCAACAAACCAGGGAAACTGCATCCGATCCCAAAGCCATTGCGCGTCTCAAAGTGCGCGGGGAGCAATATACACAAGGGATCCTCAAGGAAGACGCAGAATCCTTGAGCGAAACCACTGCGCAGGTTAAATCGTCGAACGAGAAAACCAAGCAACTCCTTGCTCGATTAACACGTGAATGGAGAGATGCCGACCTGCATAACGATGCGAACGCAATCTCTAGAATTATTCCCGATGACTATACTTTCACGGCGCCGGGAGGCAGCGACAATAAGGTTGGGTATCTCGCAGAAATCGACAAGTATGCCTATGAGTCGATTGAGGATACTGACTTGGCGGTACGGGTGTATGGCAACTCCGCAATCGTAACGAGTGTGCTGAAGATAAAGGGCAAGTACGCGGGTCGAGATATCTCGAATCAACTGAGGCGTATGGATGTATGGGTACGGAACGGAAATCGTTGGTATCCAGTTGCTACCCAAATCGCACCAGTTCCCAAGAGCCTACAAAAATAGTCTATGGAAGAAAAAGTTTCGCCAGAAGTTACAGTCGCCAATTTGCGCCTCCACTGGATTGCCTATGTTGCCATTACGGCCTTCGCATTTGGTTTCGCTGCAATGCCTTCAAAGAGCTTTGGGCAATCTTCCGTAACTCGCTTTGTTGATGCCGGTGGCCATCGACTAAACATGCTGATTGAAGGAACGGGCACCCCAACCGTCATTCTAGAAAGCGGCTTAGGCGAGGGGTTGGAATCATGGAATAGAGTTGAGCCAGAAGTTGCGAAATTCACACGTGTTATTGCGTACGATCGAGCTGGGTTGGGAACGTCAGACCCCTCGCCAAGACCGCGCACTGCGCAGCAAGTCGCGCGAGAACTTCATACAGCGCTTCGCAACGCTAAGATCGCGCCGCCTTATCTGCTTGTGGGCCATTCAGCCAGCGGCTTCACAATCAGAGTTTTTGCCGCAATGTATCCCAAAGAAATCGCTGGGCTCGTATTCGTCGACCCTACACAAGAAGGACTTGTGGAATGGCTAAAGCTAAATCGTCCTGATACCTGGAAAGAGATAGAAGAAGAGACCGCGAAGAGTCCTGAAGGCGTACGCAAAGAATCAGCAGCTTCAGAAACAAATGAGAGGCAAGCTCGGAAAGCGCGTCTTCCCAATGTGCCGACAGTACTTCTTGCCGGCGCGCGCACAAATGATTCCAGGACACCTCAGCTGCTGCAATTTTGGATGGAAAAGCACAGGCAATTTCTGAGAGGGTTACCTAAGAGTAAGTTCGTACTGGCGGAGAAGAGTGGGCATTTTATTCAGAGAGATCAGCCTGAGTTGGTTGTCGAGGCAATAAAGGACGTTATAAACCTCAAACGAGCGCCCTGATTTTTACCGTTTTTTCGCGGCGTTAGAGCTACAGAACTACTAGCGAACGAAAAGTGGCACGGCGACCGAAAAAGGTAGTGGTACTTGCCGCAGAATTCTCTTTATTTAGAATCAAAAGACCGACCACAAAGTGCCCAGGTTTAGTTTGCCCGTAGGGCTTTGGCAGCGGTGCAGGTTCAAAGCGGCGTTCTCAGATGGGGGAGGACTTAATGCCATGTTGAAAATTGTATCTATATTCATGTCGCTTGTTTGCCTGTCCTCTTACTGTGCAGCGCAAGTGAATGTCGAAGTCGGCAATGGAAAGATCCTCGAGCAGTCGGTTTTCCCCTTGCCTTCGTACGATCAGATACCGGTGCAATTCCAAACAGCATATGGGCGAGAGGCCGTGGACAGAATTAAGAACTCGACCGATCTCGAGCTTTCAAAGATTAAATACTTGAGTGATGGTCTAAAGATCGTTGGCTTTATCTATAAACCCAAGGACACCGCGAACAAAAAGCTTCCGGCGATCATTTGGAATCGAGGGGGCGTGGGCGAGGAGACCAAGATTTCAGTCGAGAACTTTCAGGACATCTACGAGATGTACAAATATGCAGCCGCCGGGTTCGTCGTTCTCGCTTCCCAGTATCGCGGTACAGACGGTGGTGAAGGCCGTGATGAAGTTGGTGGTGGGGATACGGATGACGTCTTGAACCTACTGCCCCTGGCACGATCCCTCGGTTACATCGACATGGATCGGATCTTCATGTGGGGCTTCTCGCGTGGCGCTATGATGACGCTACAAGCTCTCCAGAGAGGTGCCCCTATCAAGGCTGCAGTGGTTGTTGGGGCACCGACGGACTGGACGCTCAGCCTGCAAGAGAATCCTCGGTTGCTCTCACTCGTGAAAAATGATTGGCCTGACTTCGAAACGCGTAGAGAAGAACACATATTCAGTCGTTCTGCCGTGCGCTGGGCCGACAAACTCAACGTACCGCTACTTATTTTTCAAGGTGGCTCAGACCCGGCCGTCTCGCCGCGTCAAGCGCTGGAGCTGGCGCAAAAGATGGACGAGGCCGGAAATCTTTATGAATTGATTGTCTATGCGAAAGACGATCATTTCGTAACACTGAATAGCGAAGAGAGATTGCAGAAGACGATCGATTGGTTCAAGAACGTTCGCACCATTCCTATTTCACAATCGTTCCGAAAAACAGCCGTCGAAAAAGGTATCGCAGCCGCTATAGAACAATACAACAATCTAAAGAAGACTCAACCGGGCCGCTATGATTTCAGCGAAAGCCAATTGAATGCGCTCGGGTACGAATTCCTCTTCGAGGGGCGCCCGAAGGATGCAATCGAGATTTTCAAGGTAAACCTCAACGCCTATCCTCAATCGTTCAACGTGTACGACAGCCTCGGCGAGGCTTACCTGGCAATCGGGAACCGCGAGGAAGCGATTAAAAACTACAAGAGGTCTGTCGAACTGAATCCTCAAAATGCTAATGGCATTCAGGCCCTAAAGAAACTCGGGCAGCCGTAGGTTTGGTTTAGTTACATTTTGAACTGAAGATCTTTGGGAGATATCAAAACATGTTGAGGATGTCACATTTACTTTTGGTTGTTTTGCTCACCCTCATACTGTCGCCAGCAAAAACGAATCTATCCTGGCAAGGGCCGGTTGCGTCTGCCGAGACTCTACCGCAGCAACAACCGGGTGTACGATATATAAATCCTGAGTCGTTGGAGCGGAATCCGCGCTACACGCAAGTTGTCGAGATCAGTGGCGGACGTATGCTTCTCATTTCCGGCCAAGCCGCAAACGATAAGGATGGCAAGGTTGTCGGCAGAGGAGATTTTCGACGGCAGGCGGAACAAGTATTTGGAAATATTAAGGCGGCGGTTGAAGCTGCCGGTGGATCCCTTGATGACATCGTCAAGCTCAATTCTTACATCGTGGATATCGGAAGCAATCTCCCTGCCTACCGAAACGTACGAGTTAGTTTCTTCAGCAAGAACAAGAATCAACCTGCCAGCACGACGGTAGGGGTAAGTTCACTGGTAAATCCCGATTTGTTACTTGAGGTCGAGGCGGTTGCAGTCATCAAGGATAAAGAGCGATGAACCGAAGAAACTTCACGAAAGCCGCATGTGGCGCTGTCGCCGCGTCTCGAACTGCTGCCTGGATAAAAAGAAACGAAGGGGAAATGGCTGATCAGCCACTGCTAGTGGTGGCCGTCTTGTATGCTCGCGAAGGCAAAGCTGATGATCTTGGGCGAGAGCTTCAGTCACGTGTGCCGCTATCGAGAAAAGAGCCCGGGTGCCTGGAGTACCATCTCAGCAGAGGCGTAGACGATAAGCAGCTCTTTGTGCTTCACGAGAAATGGCGCTCAAAAGCTGATCTCGATCAGCATTTCGAAATGGCATACATGAAGCAATGGGCCGTGAGACGGGATGAGTTCGTCGCTACGCGTGAATTATTAATGCTTTCAGAGCTAGCTTAGCTCTGTTTGCGATCCTGCCTGCATAACCGAGTTGAAAACCCAGAGTAGTGATGGAACAACTGTCGACGCCATTCACCTGTTGGAAGTCAACCATCCGGCTTTCGACGACCCTACGCTCAGAGTAGTTCGTGTAAACACTCTGTTTTTTGTCGCAAACAACCGGTCACGAAGTTTCTTCAGAGTCACCAATCGACACCTTGCCAGA
>Ga0075423_10006659_pt1 | contig 10856 bp, 12 predicted proteins | sample SoiMethybrSBSTD2_FD_80114 | JGI IMG/M metagenome (GOLD analysis project Ga0075423, IMG submission 80114) | Bulk soil microbial communities from a Populus tree surrounding site in Tennessee, USA - Soil MetaG P. TD hybrid SBSTD2 | ecosystem: Environmental > Terrestrial > Soil > Tree plantation...
GCCGAAGACATCAATCGACGACGAACGTGGTTCACTATGTTGCTGGCAAATTCGCCTGTTATCTTTAAAGTTTTGATTGGGACAAACAATCAAGCCGGATGGTAATTTCAGATTTAAGATTTCAGATTTAAGTTTGGTTTTTGGTCTTGGGCTTTTGGTCTTTGCTTTTGATCATCTCCTGATAAGCTAGATGCAAAGCCGAAGACCCAAAACCAAAGACCGAATACCAAAGATCAATCTGAAATCTTAAATCTTCAATCTTAAATAGACTCCATGACCACTTCTCGATTGGAAGCCTTCAGTGACGGCGTCGTTGCGATTCTCATAACGATTATGGTGCTCGAACTGCGACCGCCTCATGAAGCAACATTTCAGAGCCTGAAGCCTTTAATTCCAATATCGTTCAGCTATCTGCTGAGCTTCGTCTTTCTTGGCATCTACTGGAATAACCATCACCATCTTCTGCACGCGGCCCAACGCGTTAACGGGCGGGTATTGTGGGCGAACCTGCATCTTCTTTTCTGGCTATCATTGATCCCGTTCGTGACTGCGTGGATGGGGGAGAACCACTTTGCATCAGCGCCCGTTGCACTCTACGGAGTCATTCTTCTGCTCTCGGCCATTGCCTACACGGTTCTCGTCCGATCTTTATTATTGCTTCATGGACCAGATTCGTTTTTGGCAGAAGCACTGGGAGCGGACTTCAAAGGAAAGATCTCCATTGTTTTAGATTTGATCGCAATCCCACTGGCATTCCTCAATCCCTGGGTCGCTTTTGCTATCTACATTCTTGTCGCGGTCATGTGGCTCGTTCCCGATCGACGTATTGAACGCAGAATGACAACGAACGATACGAATTAGAACCAGGAGCGATTCACCCGAAAGTGAAACCCTCAGGACTCTATTAGTGTTCACTCGTGTGATTTCGTGGATCGTTCCTTACGACTTCGAGCCAGAGCGATCCACGAATCACACGAACTAACATCAACTATCCACATTTCGCTCAGGACCGTGTTGGGATTCGCTTTTTGTGCAAGCCATCGGGGTCGCAAATTGGCAATGATGATATATTCAGCAAGTCCTTTGTCTACCCATGAGCCCTTTACACAGGCGAACATTCATTCAGTCTGCGATCGCGGCGACTGGCGGTTTAGCATTGAGCGGGATCTCGTTCCGCTCACTCGTCGCTAAAGACAACAAGCGAACACTTCTTCCCGTAAAAGTCTCTCGTGATCGACTGATTCGAACGGTCGTGGGTTTACGACCTTATCGACCTGAAGGGTTCCGCATTGAAGCTGAAAAGTTTGACGACAAGCTTCTTGTCCACCATTACGGCCATGGTGGCGCGGGCATCACTCTGTCGTGGGGCAGCGCACATCTCGCGCTGGAGCTTGCGCATGATCTCCGTCAAGCCAATTGCGCTGTTTTGGGATGTGGCGTCATCGGCCTTTCGACTGCGCGACTGTTTCAAAGGCGCGGCGGCTCTGTAACGATTTACGCTAAAGACCTACCGCCCGAAACCACTTCCAACATCGCCGGTGGTTTTTGGTACCCAACGTCTGTTTACGAAGGCAACCGAACAACTCCAAAGTTCCTGGATCAGTTTAGGCAAGCATGTTCGACCGCGAACCGTGCTTTTCAATTGTTGGCAGGTCCAGAGTATGGAGTGCGCTGGATTGATACGTTCGAACTTCAGAGTGGCGAAACGTTGTTATCTGATGAGATGCCTGGCGGCACAGAGCTGTATCCAGATAATCACCGGTTTGAGGATGGAAAGAAATACTTCGGACTTCAAGCAGTACGGCAGTTCAGTACGATGCTGATTGAGCCTCAGACATATCTGAACGCGCTGCTGCGTGACTTCTATGTTGCTGGCGGCAAGGTCGTCGTGCGTGAATTTCAGAACCGCGAAGAGATTGCACAATTACCGGAACGTTTGATCTTCAACTGCACCGGCCTGGGCGCGAAGAAGCTGGTTAGTGATGCCAGCTTGACTCCAGTTCGCGGACAACTCGAGATTTTGTTACCCCAACCAGAAATCGATTACTGCTATGTAGGCGAGCTGGGTTACATGTTTCCACGACGAGACGGCATCGTGCTCGGCGGCACGTTTGAGCACGATGTTTGGTCGCTGGAACCGAATCCTGACACGGTCACGCGCATTCTCGATAATCACCAGCAGTTGATGAAGCGAATGAAGAAGTAGGCGATTTCAGATTTAAGATTGTTCGACTGCACCAGCACGACCTTCGAAAGGAAATAATAGATGCTGAAGAATCGATGCATGCCTTTCTTGCTAATCATTGCAATCCTGTCTATTTCCAGCTGCGTCTTTGCGCAGACTCTGCCCAACGAAACTCCGTCCAAGTTCGAACCAACCTACGACGGTTTTGACTACACGCGCCGTGAAGTAATGATTCCAATGCGTGACGGCGTAAAACTACACACGGTCATTCTCGTTCCGAAAGGCGCGAAGCGCGCCCCGATACTTTTAACTCGCACGCCCTACAACGCCACTGCCTTAACCACTCACACGAATAGTTCGCATCTCGGACCTAGTCTTGAAGGCTACGACAATGCTACAGACGTCATTATCGAGGGCGGCTATATCCGCGTCATTCAGGACATTCGCGGCAAGTACGGATCGGAAGGTGACTATGTAATGAACCGACCGCTACGTGGACCGCAGAATCCGACCAATGTAGATCATGCAACAGACACTTACGACACAATCGATTGGCTCGTAAAAAGTATTCCCGAGACAAATGGCAAAGTTGGCATCCTGGGAATCTCGTATGACGGTTTCTTACCGTTGATGGCGCTTTTCAATCCTCACCCGGCGCTTAAAGTTTCCGTACCTATGAACCCGATGGTCGACGGTTGGATAGGAGACGATTGGTTTCACAATGGAGCGTTCCGACAGCAGGGAATGCCTTATATCCACGACCAGGAAGCTACACGTGCCAACGAAATACTATGGTGGACAAGTCACCACGACGATTACGACATGTTTCTCGAGTCAGTATCGGCGGGTGAACTGGGACGACGTCGTGGTCTTGAGCAAGTCGGCTTTTGGAGAAAGATTCTCGAACATCCGGCGTACGACTCGTTCTGGCAGGATCAAGCAGTTGATAAGTTGCTGGCCAAAGAGCCGCTCAAAGTACCAGTGATGCTCGTACATAGTTTGTGGGACCAGGAAGATATTTATGGCGACATTGCTGTTTACAAAGCTATCGAACCGAAGGACACATCCAACAATATGGTCTACCTGGTCCTGGGGCCGTGGCATCACGGACAGGAGATTCGGGAAGGCAGTTCGTTAGGCGCGATCAAATTTAACAGTGACACCGCTCTCTACTTTCGCCAGGAGATACTTCGACCTTTCCTGGATCACTTTCTGAAAGACGACGCGCCCAAGATGGAAGTTGCACCGGTGACAGCATTCGAAACCGGTACAAACAAGTGGTATCGCCTGCAATCGTGGCCTGCTGGTTGTCCAAGTGGTTGCACTGTGAAACCAACCCCGCTTTATCTGAACAGTGGGTTAGTTGCCAGTTTTGCTGCACCGAAGGGCAGTTCACAAAGTTACGAAGAATACATTTCGGATCCTTCCAAGCCAGTACCGTTTCGTTCTCGTCCCATTGATGGATCGACGTGGCGGTTGTGGCTGGTTGACGATCAAAGGGAACAATCTGGTCGACCAGACGTGCTGGCTTTCAAGTCCGATGTGCTGACGGCGCCGGTGAAGATCAGTGGTCAGCCAATAGTAAATCTCATCGCTTCGACAAGCGGCACCGATTCGGACTGGGTCGTCAAAGTGATCGATCTATATCCGGACGAGGTTGCGGCACAGTCCGAGATGGGCGGGTATCAGTTGATGATTTCAGCTGATGTGTTACGCGGTCGTTATAGGGAAGGTTTTGATGTGGCTAAACCTATTGAATCTAACAAGCCATTGAAATATCGCTTTGCGCTTCCAACTGCGAATCACGTGTTTTTGCCGGGTCACCGAATCATGGTGCAGATTCAATCGAGTTGGTTTCCGCTTTACGACCGAAATCCGCAAACGTTTGTGAAGAGTATTTTTTGGGCCAAGCCTGAGGATTACAAGAAGGCGACGCAGCGTATTTATCACTCGGTGGGTCTTGAAAGTTATATCGAGTTGCCATTGGTAGTTAAGTAAGCTCTTCTCTGTGGTTCCCTGTGTCTCTGTGCACTCTGTGGTGAATAAAGGCCGTTCCAACCACAGAGACACGGAGACACGGAGAACCACAGAGAAAAACAGTTGGAGAGTTTTATGAAGCTTCTACTCACCCTGCTCACATTAATGGCAATTGCCTCGCCCGCTCTCGCCAAGGACGACATCACCAAAGAACTCATAACCTCGCAAGGCAAAACTCGAGCGTACTACTTGTATGTTCCATCTACGCTGAAGCCTGGGTCGCAAGCACCGTTGATTGTCACGCTCCATGGCTCGAATCGAACCGGTGTGACGCTGGTGGAGAAATGGAAAGACCTGGCAAAGAAAGAAGGAATAATCCTGGCCGGTCCTGATGCAACTGATCTGCGCGGGTGGGGTTCACCGCAAGACGGTCCCGACTTCTTACATGATCTGGTGGAGGAACTAAGGGGCAAGTTTCCTGTTGATCCAAAACGTGTTTACTTGTTTGGTCACTCAGCAGGCGCCATATTCGCTCTCGAAATGTCTCTAATGGAATCTCAATACTTCGCTGCGACTGCAATACACGCAGGCGCCTTACAGAAGGATGGGTTGGAGCTAATCCCAATGGCCAAACGCAAGATTCCCATCTCTATTCAAGTGGGTGATAGCGACCAGTATTTTCCACTGAAGGCGGTGCGGGAAACAAAGGAGGCGTTGAAGGTCGCCGGATTTACGGTCGAGTTAACTGAGATTCCGAATCACGATCACTGGTACTACGATCAAGCGTCCAAGTTTAATCAAACTGCCTGGGAGTTTCTGAAGAAAGTAGCGCTCGATTCAGAACCTAAGTACCAGAAGTACAACTGGAACTGATTTGTACGATTCTCCGTACCAACCATTGGGCCCACATGAATATCGGACGCGATAGTCTAAGGCGAGTTGCAATTCTGTTGGTCGTCCTACACTTACTTATTACCACGCCCCATTCACTTGCTCACACCAACCTCCACATTGCAATGGAGGCATGGCAGAACATCTATATCTTTTTAGTAATTCTTATCGCTCCGATTGTCGCGGCGTTGTTGATCTGGAAAAGGAAGCCGTCTGGCTTTGTTATTCTTGCGCTTTCGATGATTGGTTCATTTGTCTTTGGCGTCTACTATCACTTCGTCGCTACGGGCGCGGATAACGTGTTCACGCTACCGGTCAGTTCGTGGACTCTCACTTTCCAGTTGAGTGCCTGGTTGTTGGCCATCACTGAGCTCGCCGCAGCGGTTGTCGCATTCTTAGGAATCACGAATCAATTTCGGTCCAGATGACTCCCGAATACAAAACGAATCTTATTAGAGTCGTTCAGCCATTACTGGCGGTACTTTTCGGAACGCTACTTACCGCTGTAGGTTTTCTCTTCGCGGGCTACGCAAGTTCCGCCTGTCAGTGTTCGAGACCCATTACCATTGCCTTTCCTTTCGCTACAATTGTTTGGAGTTTGCGACGATGGGAATCGGTGGGCGGAGTTTTGATGGCCTTTCAGTTTCCGGTTTACGGTCTGTTGGTGGCCCTGGGAAAAACTCGCAAGCTGCGAGCTCGCTACGCACTATTTCTGCTTGTTATCCATGTCGCTGCAGTAATTGTCGGATTATTGATGTACAGGGGTTCGTAAGATGGATCGCCTCCGCTCGAGGTTCGCGTTCATATTTAGACCGTGGGTCTCGCTACTCGTTTCTCTTTCAGGCGCAGCTGCTTGTGCCGCTTATTTACTACGCTCACCTGACATTCGTTCTCACGTTTTTGAGTCTGCCGGTCCATTCATGTACGTCGTTCCAATTGTCGTTCCGTTCGTTGCTTTCCTGTTAGACCGTCTTGAAAGATGGGGTGAACGAAATAACTTGCAGGGACTAGTCGACGCAATCGTAGTTGTGACCGCGATGGGAAGAATGGTAGGAAAGGTACCGTTAGTCTCCGGGCACACACTCTTCCTTGCCTATTGCATACTTACGTCGCGCTCGATCGTTGCACGACTCGCGGCGATAGTTGTCATGATTCAAACAATCTATTTGAAATACTTGGTGTGGCATGATTTTGTGACTTCAACGTGCGGCATTGTTCTGGCTTGCGTTGCGGCGTTCATTGCTCTGCGAATGGAGCCCTCACGTACAACATCCTTTGAAATGAGGTGAACTAACGCTCACCCAATCCGACGATGATTGGAAAGGAACGCGCGTGGGGTTTCATTTAGACAACCATGACAGGATGACCTTGGTCCTTTCATCATTTGAATTGGCCCGAAGCAAACGACCACTACCGCACCTCTTGTTTTTGTTGGGCCATGTACCTTCGCCTGCTGAAGCGCTACGTGGAAGTTGGTGAAGTTGTGCGATATAAACAGCGGCTTGATGTATAAACTGCTAACGCCGCCGCTAGATGCGGCATCCAAGTTAATATAAGGACCTGCGATCATACATCTACACGATTAGCGAACAGGCATGCTCCGTTTCCCGCGCGTCATCGTATTGGTTATCACTAATTTCTTACTGCTGCAATCCGTCTCAGGAATTTTGCAGGATCGAGCCCCTGCCGATAACACCGCCGGCTCTTTAATTGAACTTCGCGATAAACGGCGAGCACTTTTATTGGTGTTCCGTTCCAGCGTTCTCGATGCAAGCGATAATGAACGAGCAATTGTCGATCAAGTTTTGAAAGCAGATCCCCAACCAAAGGGGCGCTATCAATGGGTCTACCGCGAACTCGCCAAAAAGCTCAACGCTTACATTCGGAAATATCAGAGCTTGTCGGCGGCACGGGATCTCAGTGACGCCGATTACGTTATCTATTTCAATCTGATTGAATACCGGCGAATCCTGGGCACGGTATATCCTTATGGGGAGCTCTTTGTCATCGTAAAAGGCTCTCCGGAAACACAGAAGCCACCTCGCGTCATCTGGAAAGCCAAAAAGGTCCTCATGGCTGGGGATGCAATCAGTAGTCTCATCAAGGAACTGAAGAACCTCCGTGGTGAGACGTAGTATCGATTCCTTTTTTTGCAGTTTGCCAATACTTCAAGACGGGAAGACCGAGGTTCAACGAGCATGCTGACACACATCGTAATTTGGAAATATCGTGCCGAAATTGATGTTGATGTACGTAAGGAACACGTCAACCGGTTACGAAACCTGGCTAGTATCATTCCTGAGATAGAAACTATGGCCGTAGGCTTTGATATCCTGGGACTGCCTCGCTCTTATGACACTGGTTTGGTTGCGACTTTCGTGGACCGTGCAAGCCTCGACGCATATACAATTCATCCCGAGCACGTAAAGGTAGCGGACTTCGGCAGAAGCATCAGTGAACATGTCGCCTCAGTTGATTTCATAATCAACGATAGATAAGCAGACCAACAAGGATGTCGCGCAGCAAGAAGTTTTTAATTCTAGTTTTAGCCTGTCTGCTCATTTCGCAGATCCCATTCGCCTATCGCCGCTATCGACTCAGACGTCTCAACTCAGCGATTCAGTCGTTAAACGCGGAGCGTGTACTTCCCCAGAACAGTCGATCAGCCGAAGTCTTTCGCGAGTACAAAGGAGTCGTCCATGTGCATTCGTTTCTCGGCGGACATAGCACAGGTACGTTTCAGGAGATTATTGCGGGAGCAAAGGCCAATAAACTCGATTTCGTAATCATGACCGAACACACTGAGGGCGGCTTCGACACGGCGGCGCTTACTCTGTCAGGGATTCACGAAGGTGTACTTTTTGTAAACGGCAATGAAGTTGAAACAACTACTGGGGACCGTCTGCTGTCGATACCGGGAGATGTTTCATTGTCCGGTGCGCAGCACTCTACAACTGAGATTTCAACAAATACGCGCGGTCGGAACGCCTTGGCAATCATTGCTTATCCTGAAGAGTTTACTGGCTCGGCGGATAATGCAGACGGCATCGAGGTCTACAATGTATTTACTAATGCTCGAAAGATAAATCGATTGGTCGCATTCTTCGATGCAATCTGGTGTCACAACAGTTATCCGGATTTAGTTTTTGCAAACTACCTTCAAAGGTCCGACGAGAGTCTTCGCAAATGGGACCAAATGCTGGCCCACAAGAGACTGTTCGCTACGGCAGGCAATGATTCCCATTCCAATGTAGGGCTGACTCTGAACGACAGCGGTGGCAAACTTCTGCTTGGCTTCAAGCTCGATCCCTACGAAACAAGCTTTCACCTCGTCAGACTTCACGTTCTCGCGCCGAGGACTTCACGCCAGTCGAACGCACTCGAGTCGTCTGAGTTGCTGAGCGCACTGCGAGCAGGCCATTGCTTTATCGGTTTCGATTTGCTGGGTGACACCTCCGGATTCAGTTTTGAAGTCGTGAATTCATCCGGAACGAAAATCCAGGGCGACGAAATGCGTCTCGACACTGATACGCATCTAAAAATCTTTTCGCCTGTAACTTCGCGAGTTCTAATAATGAAGGACGGCCAGGTGGCGTCCGACAAGAGTGGGATTACCTCTGTCGATTGGAAAGTTAACGACAAGGGGATTTACCGGGTCGAACTCTATTTGCCGCAATTGGGTGAGCCTGCAGGCAAACAGCCCTGGATCATCTCCAATCCAATTTACATAAGATAGATGACTTGGAAGCTTCTAAGGAGAGTGGCTAAAAACGGTTTCGCCCCACGGGCTGCCCTGCTAACTGCCCTGTGGGGCGACGAACCACGTCGGAAAGCTCCGACTTTACTTGTCTTCGGAAGCGGTGCGTACGTTCACCGGAGTACTGGAGGAAGTCTCGTATTTGACTTCTCTCTCCTCTCCCGCTCTAGTGTAGTTGAGCGGAGGGAGTCAGCCTTCCACACACTGTTTTTTCAAGTCCGTTCAGTCTAGACTCTGAGCACAGAAGTGTCAAGAATCAGCTTGACCGAACTTGAACCATACAAGCCTAATTCAACCAGATTTCCAGTCCTACGAATCCCCAAATTTAACAGCTATGACCACCGGCATAACCATACCAACACCCAAGACTTTTAATTTTCCCCGAACTGTAATCAGCCATGGTTGGTGCGAGCTGCTGCCGTTTGCACTCGACCGTTACAGCTGGGAATTGACCCGCGTAATAGCGCTCGATCCAAGACCTCCAGTAACCGTCCGCATCAGCAGCTTGAAACGGGAAGTACTTGTAAAACCCAGCCGCAAGCTCACCAAGGTAGAAGGCAGTCGGGTGGAACGTGACGTTAGGCATATCCTACGACTGGATGACGATTTAAGCGGCTTCTACACAACGATGACGTCTACTCCAGACTTTGAGTGGATTCCCAAACAAGGGGCGGGGCGGATGCTCCGGTCACCAACTGTCTTCGAAGACCTCGTTAAAATGATCTGCACAACCAATTGCTCCTGGTCGCTTACGGAGAAAATGGTAACTGGCCTCGTTGAAAATCTCGGACAGGAATCCAACGCTGGCCGGCGTACGTTTCCTTCCGCGCAGGCGATGGCACTAATGCCCGTCAAGTTCTTTACGGACGAGGTCCGAGCGGGATACCGGGCGCCGTACTTGAAAGAGTTAGCAGATCGTGTGGCAGGGGGCGAATTAGATGTCGAGAGCTGGCTCCACAGTCCGTTATCCACTCGAGAATTGATCAAGGAGATGAAGCACGTAAAAGGTGTTGGCGATTATGCTGCGGAGAACTTGCTTAAGTTAGTTGGCCGGTATGACGGACTGGCGCTCGATTCCTGGACGCGTGCGAAGTTTTTCAAAGTAAGGAACGGCGGTCGCAAAGCCACCGATAAAAAGATCAACCGTTACTACTCGAAATTCAATGAGTGGCGCGGCTTGGCGCTTTGGTGCGACATGACCAGAGATTGGTTGGAGTAGGGCCACCGCACGCGGCTGGCGGTGAGGGCAAAACTTGGTTGGATGTTAATTCGTGTGAATTCGTGGATTTCTCTTTCGTCCACAACACGGACGATCCACGAATTCACACGAACGAACACGAATCGACGCCGCGGTCATACTGACCCGCTTCGCCAATACAAACAAGAGCACGTGGCGATCAAATCAGATCGCCACGTGCTCGTCTTTTGGGATTAGGTTAACTCAGATCAACTTAACTCTTAGTGAACACCAAAGTGCTGTCTTGAGGGCCTCGGGGACTTTCCGAATGTCGGGTCACTGTTAGTACTCCACCCGCTATCGTAAGCTTGTCCGTCGTTGTGGTGGTGACTTCGTTACCGTCTTGACCCGCGAAGGTATTTTTCGAAACTAATTCCAAGGTGTTGCCATCACTCGATACGGTTGCCTTTCGAGTAAACTTTCCACGCCCCGCTTCACCTGTTGTCTCGCTACCATCCAGATTGAATGTGCGTGGGCCGCCACCAAACCCGCCCATTCCGCGACCGCCACCGCCGCCGCCCGCCGGACGATCTGCAGGAGGAGCACCTGCTGGTGGCGCACCCGCTGGTGGAGCGCCAGCAGCACCACCGCCACCACCAGTTACCTTCTCTTCAATTGTGATCGTCTTATCGTTCTGTGTGATCGTCCATGTAACGCTATCCGCATTTTGCAGGCGTTGGTTCAAGCCCTGGCTCTTGCCCTTATCGAGAGTCCAGGTTCCGGCGAAGTTGGGTGCTGCGGCATGCACCGCCAAAGCGAATATAAGTGCGCTCGACAGGCTCAAAGCGCCGATTATCTTTCTCATCCAA
>Ga0075423_10006660_pt1 | contig 10856 bp, 10 predicted proteins | sample SoiMethybrSBSTD2_FD_80114 | JGI IMG/M metagenome (GOLD analysis project Ga0075423, IMG submission 80114) | Bulk soil microbial communities from a Populus tree surrounding site in Tennessee, USA - Soil MetaG P. TD hybrid SBSTD2 | ecosystem: Environmental > Terrestrial > Soil > Tree plantation...
CAGAACCCGGCGCCGATCCGTGGTCATCATGTTGGCCTCCTGTGGGGTGCTCATGGCAAGAGTGTCGGCGCCGGGGGGTTACGGGACGATGACGGACGGGTAAATCTTGAGCGACATGCCGGGTGCGGCGCCGGTCTCAGGCCGAGAGAAGCTTGTCGACGACGCCGACGAGCGCGGCGAAGTTGACCCCGCCGGTGACCTCGACCACCGCGACCCGCCCGAAAAGCTCTCGGTACCCGGCCAGGTCGGCCGCGGTCATCGCGGCGCCGGGGACGCGATCGAGGTCGAAGGCACCGAGGTTCTTGTAGACGAGCGGCAGCGCGGCGAGCGCCTCGTCGACCGAGAGCCGGCGCACGTCAAGCCCCTGCCCGGCGCGGCGCCATCGCAGCAGCACCAAGGCGTCCATGCGACCTCGCAGGTCGACGGTGCCGGCGCCGTAGATGCGGTCGAGATCCACGTCGGACTTGCGCTCGAGCTCCCACAGCTCGCCCGGGGGCAGCGCGGCCAGCGCGGCGCGGTCAGCCGGCTCCAACAGCGACGACAGCCGTGGATGGCCGAGCAAGGTGCCGGGATTGACGCGCGGCTGCTTGGGATAGCCGAGCGCCTCGACCATGTCGACCATGGGCCTGGCGAGCACACGGTCGTTCGACAGGCAGTGAAAGCCGGCCTCGACCAGATGGAGCGCCGAGGTCGACTTCCCCGCGCCCGGGGGGCCGGCCAGCACAGCGGTCCGGCCCTCGCGCGACACGGCCGAGGCATGCAGCAGCGAGTGGCCCCGCCGGAGCACGATCTTCGCGTAGCAGTTGTTGACGAGGTTGATGCCCTGGTTCAGGTTCGCGCGGATGTCGCCGGCCGCGAACGCGCCGCCGGGCCACAGCGCCATCAGAACTCCCGTCGCCCGTTTGAGGATCAGGCGCCCGCCGGCCACCTCCTGCGTCGCCTCCTTCGGCCGTCGGCCGCCCTCCCGCACGAGATCGGCGAACGTGCCGGGGATCGGCACAGAGCCCTGGATCAAGCGGATCTCCGCCAGCGGCGAAGCCTCGCCGACGACGAACGCCCGAAAGTACGCCGCCAGCTGCTCCCGAACCTCCGAATCGTTGGTCGTCACGCGGAGCGGAACCCCCGCGAAGCAGAGCGAGAGGCTATACGGAGTCTCGATCCCCGCAATGAGCGATTCGGGGCTCATCGCCGCGCCTCGCGGAATCGGCGAAGGACGACGTCGGCCAGCATCGGCGCCGCGTCGACGCCGCAGCCCTTCAAGAGCCCGCGGAATCCGCCGAAGGCGCTGACCTCGAGCACCGTGAAGCGTCCGTCCGGATCCTCGATGAGATCGACACCGGTGAACACCAGACCGAAGTGCTGGGCGGCGGCGACGGCCATCGCCTCTATCTCGGGCGCGATGTCCGCTTTCTCATAGCGGCCGCCGGAGAGGATCGTCGTCATCCACTGATCGCTCGCCGCGACGCGCCAGTAGGCGCCGATGCATCCCCCGTCGAGCACCGCCACGCCGAGGTCTCGCCCGGGATGTTTCACGAAGCGCTGCAGATAGAACGGCCCGAGCCCGGCATCGCGGTGCGACTCGAGCTCGCCGCGAAGCTCGCGCGTCGGCTCGAGCCGGCGCATCCCTCGACCCTTCGAAGTGAACAGCGGCTTGATGACCGCGGCACCGAAGCGCGACACGGCGGAGACCGCCTCGTCGACGTCCTCGGTGATCGTCGTCGGGGGCACCGGGAGCCCGGCCCGCACGAGCTCGCACGTCATGCGATAGCGATTCACCGCGACGTGCAGGCGATCCGGGGCGCTCAGCACCGGAACACCCGAGGCTTCGAGATGGCGCAGCATCCCGATGCGCTCCGGGACGCCCCAGCCGTCGGCGGTGTCGCCCAGCTTCTTGACGACAGCGCCGTCGAGCCCGTCGAGCGGCTCGCCGCGGTGGAAGAGCCGGCGGTCGGGCAGCCGCAGGCTACAGGCGGCGAGATCGACGACCGGCGCCTCGGCCCCCGCGGCGCGGAGCGCATCGGCCAGGCGCTCGGTGGACCACGCGCCCGGCTGGCCGACGACCGCGATCTTCACACGGCGAGCGCGGTCGCGCGCTCGAGGAGGCGCACGCCCTGCAGGAAGATCGACCGCGCGAACTCGAAATCGGCCACGACGCGGCCCGAGGTGATGAACGAGCGTGCCTCGGAGAGGGTGAGCCGTGTCTCGAAGTGGTCGTCGCCGATCCGGCGGGCGAACTCGAGCGCGAAGTCGCGGACGAGCTCGTTCAGGCGCAGCAGGTCGGCGACCACGCGGTCGTCCTCGATCGGGTTGCGCACGTTGGACACGAGCAGCACGCCGATATCTTGCAGATAGTCGCCCCGCCCGCTGCGATGGACGTCGATGAAGTGCACCCGGTCCGTCTCGGCGTCATACACGATGTTGTTGGCGTTGAAGTCTCCATGGAGCCGGACCGAGACGGCCGGTGCCAGGGAGGCCTCCAGCTTGGCCGCCCGATCGAGCAGGTCCGCCAGCGACTCGTGTGTGATTCCGAAGACCCGGGTCTCCCCACCGCGTAACGGCTCGAGCTTGGGGTGGAGCGTGAAGAGCTCCGGCAGGCGGTCGAGGATCTGTCGTGCGTAGTCGATGGTCGGCGGCTCTTTCACCAGCGTGACCGTCCAGATGTCGCGCACGGTTTCCAGGAGCCGCCGGGTCGCCCGAACCTTCTCGTCCCACGTCCGCGAGATGTAGACGTCCCGGAGGAGACTCCCGCGCAGGAATTGCCCCAGGAACGAGAGGCGACCCTCCTCGCGATGGCGCGCCTTGACGTCGGGCACCAGTCCCGGAACGATTCGGTTCCACGCCTCCATCTCACGAATCTCCTCGTCGATCTTCCGCTCGTCGCCCTCCTTCCAGATCAGCGGCTCGCTTTCACCGACGGCCACGCGGCCGACGCGCGCCCCGCTGACGCCGCCCCAGATCTGGCGGAAATCGAGGGCCCCCTCCCCGTGCGGGGTGAGGGCACCGGCGACCTGCTCGAGGTGGAGATACTGGTGCAGCTTCAGCCGCTCGCCGGTAAAGATGAAGAGCGTCGTCTCGCCGATGTTCAGGATCGAGTCGCCGATGCGCTCGAGGAACTTGGCGACGAACAGGTTCGTGATGATGAAGGCGGGATCCGCGTGCGGCTGAGCGAGGCGCCGAAACGCCTCCTGGAGCGCGTCTCGATATTGCCGATCGAGCTCGGGCTCGCACCGGCAGGCGTGCTTCGCCTTGTCGGCGCTGGCGTCGGTGAAGGCGGTGATGACCTCGTCGAGCGCGGCCAGCGCGACGCGGGCCGGACCGGCCAGGTCGAACGGGATCGGACGCGCCTTGAGTCGCGAGATGTGCACCGCCTGCTCGGCGATGTTGACGGCGTAGTCGCCGAGCTTCTCGAGGTTCAGGGCCACGCGGAACACGCCGCGGAGCTGGCGCGAGCGTACGCCGTTCGGCTCCTCGCCCGCGATGCGCTCGAAGCACTTCACTTCGATGAGGCCGAGGAGATTGTCGACCTGGTCGTCTTTCTGGGTGACCTGCTCGGCGAGCCGCGCGTCGCGCTGGAAGAAGGCCGTCATGCTGCGGATGAGCTGCGACTGGACGAGCCTCGCCATCATGGCGAGGTCCTGGCCCAGGTCTTCGCGCAGGACACTAGTCACGGATCGATCTCTGACCCGAGAACGGTCGCGGGTCGGAGCGGACGCGCGCTATCCGCGACCGGGACGGGGCCCGACGGTGACGCGAAGCTCGGACGTCTTCACCGAGCCCGAGCGCTTCCAAGCGATCTCGAGCTCGATGCGACCCTTGTGCTCCTTCTGTCCCGCCTTCAGCTCGAGCTTCACGTCGCTAGCCGGCGAGAGGTGGAGCGAGCGCTCGCCCGACTCGAGGCTGATCTCACCCCGCTTGAGCCCGACGGCCAGTGACGTGAGGTACTCCGCGATCTCCTCTGGCGATGCGATCCGGGCGAACTGAACGCTGTTCTTTGCCATGTGAGCCCCTTTCGACCTAGTCGTCGTCGTCGTCATCGTCCTTGGCGCGATCCTTGGCGCGCTTCCAGGCGATGGCGATCTCGATCTTCGCCTTCCCCTTCTTCTCGCTCGCCTCGATCTCCATGGCGAGGTCGCCGTCCGGATAGACGGTGATTTCTTCCTCGCCCATCGAGAGCGACAGCGATCGTGCCCGGATCCCTTCCGCGATACGGTTCAGCGCGTCTGCGGCCTCGGAGGGCGTTGCGGCTCCTTCGAACTCGAACTCTCGGCTATCTGCCATCGCGACTTCCTCCCGCCGCAGCGATCCGAATCAGTGGACGCCTCGGCCATCGAAGCTTGACGCTGACGTGATTCGCGCGTTTCCTCTGCTTGGCCTCGATCTTCAGAACGACGAATTCGGCGAGAGCGAGATGAATCTGTTGATCTCCCACCGCGAACGCGAGCTCACCGGCGAGCATACTCCGCGCGAGCTGTGAAAGATAGAACGCGGCCGCGTCCCTGCGAGCGCGACCGTGGAACTTCGCTGGAATTGCCGTGGTCACCTGGTCTCGGTGAGCCGACTCCGTCTGAGTCGGCCGCGCCAGGACGGCGGGTTGGGGCGGTGTCTCCGCAGCCGCTTTCGCGCTGGCGGCCCTCGACTGACGGACCGCGAGCGGCTTCGCTACAATGTCGCCCCGGCCGGTCCCGTCCCGGGGCATCTGCTACGGAGAGATCAGGTGCTTGCGGTCGAGACTACCGCCCGCCGGGTTCCGCTCGCGAACACTGTTCCGTAACATTTTCGTAGCAGCTTCGTAATAGTTTTCAGGGACTTGGCGCCCCTGACGCGGACGGGAGTATAGGGGGATGTCGCGAAGCCCGTCAAGCCCTCTCTAATCGCCTTCAAGACGGTGTTGATGCGGATCTCTTCCAGATGCATGAGCGTGTGACGAACGCCGAGCTGCAGCCAGTGATGCGCGTCGCTGCCGGCGACGATTGGCAAACCGAGCGCGCGCGCCTGAACGAGCAGCATCACTTCGGTTCCGAAGTCCTTACCGTTCACCTCGAGCGCGTGCAGACGCCGGAGATCGTCGATGCGAAATTTCCCGAGCTCCTTCTTCGGACGGAACATGTGCGCGCCGATTCGCGCGACGTCGAAGTATTCGCTCACGTCGAGGAACTCGCGCAGAGTCGGCTCGTATCGGCGTGAGAGCCATTCGGGAAACGCATGATCGAGTCGACGAAGCTCCGCGACGTCACCGAGAACGATGACGTGCGCGCCCTCGCGGATGTTGATCTCGGCTCCGGGGATCAGCGCGAGCCCGTCGGCCCAGAAGACTCCGCCGTCCGACGGAAACGTGCGCTCGAGATGTTCGTGGACCGCCCAGTAATCCGTCGCGTGGAAATGCTCGGTGAGGGCGAGGCCGTCGAGCCCGACCCGGCGAGCCATCCGGATCATGCGCTCGACAGACATCGGGTCGAACTTGAAGTGCTTGGACATCTTCGGGTGCGAGTGGGTATCGATCCGCTTCAACCGTTCGCCTCCTCTCGGAGATCGTGCACAGTCATCCACATCAATCCACAGCCGTCCACACTGCAAAACGACAACCAACCCGAAGCGAACCGGCCATGCGCTGCACGACCGGCCCATCGTACCCAATATATTGTTGCTTGGGTATTACAGTAGCGCAAATATTGTGTTGCTGGGGACAGACGGGGGCTTCCGCTGTGGACAGTGTGGATAGTGGAAAAACTGCTCGGCTGTGCCGGACGAGTTACGCGGTGCCGAACCGCCACGCGACCCGCTGACCGCTGAAGTCGGCCGGCGCGCCGTCGTAGACGAGCAGGCCGTCGGCGATCACGACCAGACGATCGGCGAAATCAGCTGAAGCGGCCGGCGTTGCCGCGCTGGCCAGAATCGCCAGGCGCTCACGGCGGGCGAGTGACCTGAGCAGCGCTCGGACGGTCGCCCCCTCGGATTCGCCGAATCCCCGATCGATCTCGCGCGCGATGAGCGCCTCCGGCGTCTGCACCAGGGCGCTTGCCACCGCGAGCCGCGCCCGATCGACCTCGCCGAGACCAGACGCGGGATCGACCTCGCGGCCGCCGAGGCCGACCCACTCGAGGGCGCGCCGGGCGGCCAGACGCTCCGACCTGCGCGGCAAGCGCAGGAGTCCGTGGAGCGCGCGATGCCCGGACTTGCCCGACACCAGGACATTCCAGAGGAGCGAGCGGTGTTCGATGGGCCGAGCGTGGACGTCGGCATCGGCTACCATGCCGCGGATGCGGCGGATCGTGTCGCGGGAGACGGGCACGTGAGAAACCCAGACGCGTCCCTCCTCGGGGACGATCCGCGCGGCCACGGCGTCCAGAAGGGCATCCCGCTCCTCAGGCAAGTGCGAGACGACGAGCGTCACTTCGCCTCGCCTGAAGCTCGCGCACACGCGGTGGAGCATCCAGCCGCCGTCGTTTCGCGACGTTCCGACGCCCAGAAGCTCGATCATGGCGGCATCCTCTAATGGGATCGTTACGAAATGATGACGAGAGCATGAAATTCGATGGCCGGCAGGCGGCTCAGGAGCGGAGCGGCTGCGCGAGCTCCCAGAGGCGTTCCTGGGACCGTACCGCGGGCAGGGCCGAGATTCGCTGCGAGGTCCCGTCCGGACGGATGAGTCGGGCCTTGACGGTATCCCCGAGTTGCACGTCGAGGATCGCGGCCACCTGGGCGCACAGCGCGGGATCGAGGATCGGGAACGCGATCTCGACACGCCGGTCGAGGTTTCGCGGCATCCAATCGGCCGAGGCCAGGAAGTATTCCGGCGCGTCGTGGTTTCCGAAGTAGAACACGCGGGCGTGCTCGAGGAACCGGTCCACGATCGAGATCGCGCGAATCCGGTCGGATAGTCCCGGCACGCCCGGACGCAGACAGCAGATCCCTCGAATGATCAGGTCGATGTTCACGCCGGCCCCGCTCGCCCGATAGAGCTCCTCGATCAGTGCCGAGTCGACCAGGCTGTTGACCTTCAGGATGATGCGCGCGGGCCGGCCCGCCCGCGCGTGCTCGGCTTCGCGGCGGATTCGCATCACGAGCGCCTCACGCAGATCGGTAGGCGCGACGATCAGATGATTGAACCGGCGAGGGCGCGTATAGCCGGTCAAGAGATTGAAGAGCTCGGTCAGATCCTCGCCAAACGATTCGCGGCAGGTGAAGAGCCCGAGGTCGCCGTAGATCCCCGCGGTGCGGACGTTGTAATTCCCGGTCGCGAGGTGGCAGTAACGCCGAATCCCATCCCCCTCCTGGCGCACGACGAGGCACGCCTTGCAGTGTGTCTTGTATCCGACGAGCCCGTAGACCACGTGGGCGCCCACCGCTTCGAGCGCGCGCGCCCAGCGGATGTTCGCTTCCTCGTCGAACCGCGCCTGCAGCTCGACGAGGACCGCGACCTCCTTGCCGCTCTCCGCCGCAAGCCGCAGCGCCTGGGCGATCGGCGACGCGGGGCTGACGCGATAGAGCGTCATCTTGATCGCCAGCACCTTGGGATCCACGGCCGCATCGTGGACGAAGCGGGTCACCGCGTCGAAGGCGTGATACGGATGGTGCACCAGGACGTCGCCGGCGCGGATGGCGGACCACAGGTCGGGCGCCGCCTCGAACGCGGGAACCGGCTGCGGCGCCAGCGGGCGGTCCTTCAGTCGCGGCACATCCACCGCCGAGTACAGCTGGAACAGGTCCGCGAAGGCAATGAACCCGCGAGCCTCATACAGGTCCTCAGCCTGGAGCTCGAGCTCGTCCACGATGGTGGCGAGGATCTCCGGGGGCAGGTCTGCATCGTACTGCAAGCGAACCGCCGAGCCCATTCGTCGGTCGCGCAGGCTCTCCTCGATCGCGGTCAGCAGATCCTCGTCGCGGCCTCCGGGTGCCGTGAGGTCGGCGTCGCGGGTCACGCGGATCGCGTGACACGAGTTGATCGTGTAGCCGTGATAGATGCGCGGCAGATAGTGCCGGATCACGTGCTCCAGCAAGATGAACGCATACTCGCCGGCCGGCGCCGGCAGCGGGACGAATCGCGGGACAACCTGCGTCGGGATGTGCACGACCGAGAGCGCCGCCTGCGGAAGCGCGCACGCCGTCGTCGGCGAGAGGGACGCGATCAGGCAGAGCGAGCGGTTGCCGAGATGGGGGAAGGGATGACCCGGATCGATCGCGAGCGGCGTGACCACGGGCAAGACGATCCGGTGAAAGTAGCCGTCGAGGAACTTCTCCTGCTCCGGCGTCAGCTCGGCCGGACTCAGCAGACGAATGCCCTCGGCCGCCAGCAAGGGTTCGAGCTGATCGAGAAAGCAGCGGTGCTGCTCGTCGGAGAGCCGACGCGAGCGCTCCGCGACGACAGCCAGCGTCTGGGCCGCGGTGAGTCCGTCGGGGCCGGTCGTCCCGTCATTCGCGCGAATGCGACGCTTCAGGCCGGCGACGCGGACCATGAAGTACTCGTCGAGATTCGAGCTGACGATCGCGAGGAATTTGATGCGCTCGAGCAGCGGCACCGTCGGGTCCTCGGCTTCCTCGAGGACACGGCGATTGAACTCGAGCCACGACAGCTCGCGGTTGACGAAGGCTTCGAAGTTCACGCGCCGGGGACCCGGTCGAACGTCGCTTGCAGCAGAAGACCGTGGCGCACGCCCTCGCCGCAGACCGTCAGGACCTCGTAGCCGCCGAGCGCCATCAGCTCCTCGATCACGACCGCGCCCGCCAGAATGACGTCGGCGCGCTCGGCCTTGAGGCCTCGAACGCGACGACGCTGACGGATCGTGAGCGGCTCCAGTCGCGCGCGCAGATCCGCGACGTCGGCGCGCCGAAGACGCAGCCAGTGCGCGGAGGCGCCGTTCCGGTCGGCGGTTCGCAGGAAGATGCGGCCGAGCGCGCGCAGGCTGCCGCCGATGCCGATCAGCGAGTCGTCGGCCTGAGCGCGGGGCAGCACGCCGAGCAATCGCCGCCGCGTCTCCCGGCGGAGCGCCCGGATCTCGCGCGCGCGCGGCGGATCGTGGCGAAGGAATCGCAGGGTGGTCCGGACGACGCCGAGCGGCACGCTGGCGACTCGCGCGATGCGCCCGCGCCGCACGCGCGTCACCTGCAGACTGCCACCGCCGAGGTCGATGATCGCCCCGCGCTCGAAGGGCTGTCGCCACAGGACGGCCGCGGCGCCCAGCCGTGCCTCCTCTGCCCCGCTCAGCACCTTGACCTGGACGTCGGCCTCGCGTCGCAGCGCGCCCAGCAGCCGATCGGCGTTCGGCGCATCTCGCACCGCTGCGGTCGCGATCGCGAGGACGCGCGGGGCATTGCGGCGGCGCACCTCGGTCAAGAAGGCATGGATCGCGTGGAGCGTGTCATCGACTGCGCGGCGCGGCAGCCGGCCCCGGCGGTCCGCGGCGAGCCTCGTCTGGACGCGCTCCCGGCGGAGCACGCGGAATTCCACGCCCGGCGTGACTCTCGCCAGGATCATGCGGACCGCGTTGGAGCCGAGGTCCAGCACCGCAACGCGCTCCGCCATGGCCGGAGTATCGAGAGCGGTCGGAGACCAGTCAAATTACGGGATTGTTACGAGGCAGCCTCCAGGAGCAGCCCGCCACACGTTCTCAACCTGTTCTTAACGGAACGGTAATGAAGCAGGCGTTAAGGTCGGCACCGTGCTCGCCTGTCATCCGACGGGCGCACCGAAGCCCAGTCACGAGTCACGGAGGATAAGCTCTTGAAGCGTTTCGCAATCGCGATGCTCCTCGTACTATCGATTCCACTCGCGGAGGCTCAGGAACGCGTCCGGCTCACCGGGTCGGGTGCGAGCTTTCCGTTCCCGCTGTATTCGGCGTGGTTCAAGTCGTTCAGCAGCCAGAACAAGAACGTGTCCGTCGACTACCAGGCGAAGGGCAGCGGCGCGGGCATCCAGGACTTCATCAACCACACGGTCGACTTCGCGGCGAGCGATGCCGCCATGACCGACGAGGAAATCGCGAAGGTGCCGGGCGGCGTGCAGCTGGTCCCGCTGACGGCGGGTGAGATCGCGCTCGCCTACAACGTCGCGGGGGTGAAGGGGCTCAAGCTACCCCGGGACGTCTACTCCGGCATCTTCCTCGGCAAGGTCACCAAGTGGAGCGATCCCAAGCTCAAGGCGGCGAATCCCGGGGTGAACTTGCCCGACCAGGACATCACGGTGGTGCGGCGCGCCGACAGCAGCGGCACGACCTTCGTGTTCACGACGCATCTGGCTGCGATCAGCGAGGAGTGGAAGAAGGGACCGGGCGTCGGCACCACCGTCAAGTGGCCGACCAGTGACAAGTTCGTCGCATCGCCGAAGAACGATGGGGTCGCCGCAACCTTGCGCCAGACGCCAGGATCCATTGGCTACGTCGAGTATGCCTTCGGGAAATTCTCAAAGATGGAGATGGCGCTGCTGCAGAACAAGAGCGGGCAGTTCGTCGCGCCGGGCGGTAAGGGCGGCGAGGAGGCTCTGTCCAGCGTCAAGCTGCCGGCCGATCTCCGCGCGTGGCTCCCCGATCCGGAGGGCGCACACGCCTACCCGATCGCCACCTACACCTGGCTCCTCCTCTACAAGAAGAACGCGGATCCGAAGAAGGCCGCCGCGCTGCGGGAGCTCGTCGACTATTGCCTGACCGACGGGCAGAAGATGAGCGCGCAGATGGGTTACATCCCGCTGCCCGAGAGCGTCTCGGCGGCCGTGCGAAAAGCGGTCGCGAGCGCCCAGTGACGCGACTGCCGATCGGCATGAGCAGCCGGCGATGAGCGTTCTCGAGCACGCCCGCCATCCCGGCGCCGTCGCGGGAGCGCCCTCGACATGGGACTTCGTCGCGGACCGTGTGTTCCGGGGGCTG
>Ga0075423_10006662_pt1 | contig 10855 bp, 10 predicted proteins | sample SoiMethybrSBSTD2_FD_80114 | JGI IMG/M metagenome (GOLD analysis project Ga0075423, IMG submission 80114) | Bulk soil microbial communities from a Populus tree surrounding site in Tennessee, USA - Soil MetaG P. TD hybrid SBSTD2 | ecosystem: Environmental > Terrestrial > Soil > Tree plantation...
CGCCTTCGAGCTTGATGTCCCATCCTTCGGGGTAGGTGAAGCGGATTCGATAGAGCGCCTCGAGTCTCATGCAGTCAATCTCCCTTCACGTGGCCTACACCGCTCCCTCCGGGGCTCACACCCCCGGGACGCAAGGCCCCGGACTACGAGCGCTGCCGCGGCGCCTCGCCCACGACCGCCATGGGGGCCACCCAGGGCGCTAATATCGCACACCGACGCCCCAATGCACGAAGGCCCCGGCAGCTCACGCCACCGGGGCCGCTATCTCCACCGCGAACCCGAAAGTTCGCGATCTTATGATTTGGCTCCCCAAACGTAACCCTCTTCGAACTTGATGCAGACTAGAAAGACGGAGTCGCATTGTATTGGCAGCGCCCCCGCCGCACACTTCGCAACCTCGTCCAGACTGCTGACAAGCTACCTTAAGGGGACTAAACTACTCTCCCGTGCCACTTTCCCCGGGCACCCAACTCGGCACCTACGAGATCCTCGGCCCCCTCGGCGCCGGAGGGATGGGGGAAGTCTACCGCGCGCGGGACCTGCGCCTTGGCCGCGAGGTGGCGGTGAAGGTGCTGCCCTCGGAGGTCGCGTCTTCCAAGGATCGCTTGGCTCGGTTCGAGCGCGAGGCACGGACCGTCGCGGGGCTCAATCATCCGAGCATCGTCACGCTCTTCTCCGTCGAGGACGAGGATGGCATCCGCTTCCTCACGATGGAACTGATCGAGGGGGAGACGCTCACGGCACTCATCCCCCCCAGCGGACTTCCGCTCCCGCGGCTGCTCGAACTCGCCATCCCCCTCGCCGACGCCCTGGCCGCAGCGCACGAGCGCGGGGTGGTGCACCGGGATCTCAAGCCCGGTAATGTGATGGTGACGCGCGAGAACCGCGTCAAGATTCTCGACTTCGGTTTGGCGAAATTCGCCAAAGACCGTAGCCCGCGTTCCGGCGACCCACTTGACGCGACACGCGAATTCACCGAGTCGGGCGCCGGGCAGATCGTGGGCACCATCCCCTACATGGCGCCGGAGCAGATTCGTGGCGAGGCAGTGGACGTGCGGACCGACCTGTTCGCGCTCGGCATCATTCTCTACGAGCTCACGACCGGGAGGCGGCCCTTCACGGGCGGCACGCCTTCCGATGTCAGCGCCTCCATTCTTCGTGACACGCCCGGGCTTCTGCGGGAAATCTGCCCGAGTCTCCCAGGTGGTTTTGAACGACTCGTAGCCCGATGCCTGGAGAAGAACCCTCGTGATCGCGTCCAGACCGCGGGGGACATCGGCAGCGAGCTTCGGGCCCTTCATCGCGCGGTCGAATCCGGTGTTCCCGAGCGGTCGGCTCCCGCTGCGCCTTCGCGCGGGAACGTCGCCTCGATCGCCGTTCTTCCCTTCGTGAATCGCAGCTCGAGCACGGACGATGAGTACTTCTCGGATGGCCTCGCCGAGGAGCTGCTCAGCGTGCTCGCCAAGATCAAGGGCCTTCGCGTCTCAGCTCGCTCGTCCTCGTTCCACTTCAAGGGAAAGGACGCCTCCCTTGCCGAGATCGGGGCCGCCCTCAAGGTAGCGACTGTGCTCGAAGGGAGCGTCCGCAAGGCGGGGAACCGCGTCCGTATTTCCGTCCAGTTGGTGAAAGTCCCCGATGGCTACCATCTCTGGTCGGAGACATATGACCGGACTCTGGAGGACATCTTCGCGGTACAGGATGACATCGCGCAATCGGTGGTAAAGGAGCTCCGGGCGACGCTCTTGGGTAGGGGGGCGGATTCGGATAAGAGCGATCACGCGAAGACAGAGGTGGCGAAGGCGGCGAAGGGGCGCGGCACCGACCCCGAGGCGCACCGGCTGTACCTCCTGGCGCGACACCTCATCACTCGATGGACGCGCGAGGACGTGGCCAAGGGGATCGAATACCTGAAAGAGGCGCTGAAGATGGATCCCCAGTTCGCCATGGCGTGGGTGGAGCTTGCCGGGGCGTTCTTGCGACAAGCGGGCCGGGGCTGGGTTCCCGCGCCGGAGGGGTATGAGCGAGCCCGAGAAGCAGTGCAGCGGGCGATTTCGCTGGAGCCGGACCTGGCAGAGGCGCAGAGCACGATGGGGTGGATTCGGATGGCCTACGATTGGGATTGGAGGGGCGCCGATGAGTGCTGCCGACGGGCGCTGGCCTCGGCACCGGGAAACGCCTACGTACTCGGATTGGCGGGCGGGCTGGCCAGCATCTTGGGCCGCCACCAGGAGGCGATCGCGCTCTTCCGCCGGGCGCTCGAGCTACAACCCTTGAATGTGGCGGCTTGCAATAACCTCGGCCAAGAGCTCAGCGCCAGCGGGCACTTCGAGGAGGCGGAAGGCGCGTATCGTAAGGCACTGGAGCTATCCCCTCAGTCTGCTGGGGCTCGAGGCGGTTTGGCGCTGACCCTGCTCGCTCGAGGGCGGAGCGAGGAGGCGCTCGCGGAAGCGATGCGCGAGCCGGAACGTTCGTACCGGCTCTGGGCGCTGGCAACGATCTACCATGCCGTGGACCGGGAACCTGAGTCGAGTGCCGCCCTTCGGGAGCTGATCGAGATCGGTGCGCAGGACAACGCGTTTCAGATCGCGGAGGTGTACGCATTTCGTGGCGAGGCGGACGCGGCGTTCGAATGGCTGGAGAGGGCGTACGTGCAGCGGGACACCGGGCTCGCAGAAACGAAGGCCAATCCGTATCTCCGCTCGCTCCACGGCGACACGCGGTGGAATGTGTTCCTGAGGAAGATGGGGCTGGAGGAGTGAAGCAGCCATAGAGCTGCGGCCGTAGACTGCCCTCGCGTCGGATGTGCGAAAGCCCCAGCAGCAGTCGCTACCGGGACTCCGCCATCCCTAGCCCGTGATCCGCGGGCTCTCTCGAGTAAATCGAGTGGCCGCCGATGGGGCGCAGCTACGACAGGATCCCCTCCACGAACTTCCCGTCCTTGTGGAGCAGCTCCCCGTCCACGCGGATCTCGCACACCAGGCGTCTAGCCTGGGTCTACTTCAGGACCACAAACCGCCCGGTTGACGCGCCCTCGGGCGTCTCCACCCTGTAGAAATAAACCCCCGAGGCGAGCTCTGCCCCACGTTCGTCTCGACCGTCGATGGTGATCCGGTGGACCCCCGTGGGGAACCGCTCCGCATTGACCACAGTGCGGACCGAACGTCCACCGAGGTCATAGAGGCGCACGGTGACGCTTCCCGGCGTCGCCAGCGAGAACGTCAGCGTCCCCTGGGGGTTGAGGGGATTCGGGGTGACCGTTGCCCGCGTCGGCTTCCCCGTTCCAAGGACGACAAGACTGAGGAAGCCGCCGAATCGCCCCCCTGTAATGAGCTGTCCTTGTACTGTGACATTGACGGCGTGCCTCCCCCGCAAGTAGCTGAGAAGCTTCTCCAAATCTTCCCGAGCGAAGCAAGCTTGGAGCTCCGCCACACCATCGCCGTCTGAGTCCAGCGCTACCGATCGTTCGGCCGGAACCGCCTGGATTTCGCTGTACCAGGCGATGCCGCAAGGGTCGCATAACTGTACCCCTGGGAGGCCACACGGGGCCTTAATTGCACCTGGGGCGGGAGTGCGTCGAACGTCCGACGGCGTCGGGCCACTGAAGCGAGGGCGGATGCCCACCGAGTAGCTCTACTGGCGTCCGCCACCGTTCGGGGCTACCCTCTTGGCGGTGCCCGCTGGGGGTCCACTGGTCCTACTCCCCGACTGCACGACAGCAGGACCCCAACGGGCGCCTCTGCACATCCCCGGCTGAACCCCTCCCGGGGTCGGTCGCCGGGCTCTGTGACCGAGGATTCTCTTGCGATGCCCAAGCCAGCTCGCTACACGCACGGCCACCACGACAGCGTCCTGCGGTCCCACCGCTGGCGGACCGCGGAAAACTCCGCCGCCTACCTCCTCGATGAGCTATCAGCGGGCCAGGACTTGCTTGACGTTGGCTGTGGGCCAGGCACCATCACCTGCGACCTCGCCGAACGGGTAAGCCCAGGCCGGACCGTCGGCATGGATGCGGCCGAAGGCGTCCTCGCCGAAGCACGCGCCGCAGCGGCCGAAAGAGGCGTGAGGATCGAGTTCGAACAGGGCGACATCTACGACCTGCGGTTCCAGGACTCCACCTTCGACGTCGTGCATGCGCACCAAGTGCTCCAGCACCTCAGCGACCCCGTGGCCGCGTTGCGCGAGATGCGGCGCGTTTGCCGGTCGGGTGGCGTGGTCGCGGCGCGGGATGGCGACTTCGAGGCATTCACGTGGTTTCCCGCCGACCCCGCGCTCGACCGTTGGCTTGAGCTCTATCGCCAGGTCGCCAGGAGTAACAATGCCGAACCGGACGCAGGCAGGAGGCTGCTCCACTGGGCGCACGCGGCCGGATTCACCGACGTCCGGGCGACAAGCTCCGTGTGGTGCTTCGCCACGCCGGAGGATCGCGCCTGGTGGGGCGGCCTATGGGCTGAGAGGGTGACCGCGTCGGGATCCTCCCTGGGCCAGCAGATGACGGAGCGCGGTCTGGCGACGGCAGCCGAGCGCGAGGAGATCGCCGCGGCGTTGCACCGGTGGGCGGAATCCCCGGACGGCTGGTTCGCGGTCCTCCACGGTGAAATCCTCGCGCGCACATGAGGCGCGGTGGTGCTTCGGCTGAATTCCTCCTACTTCGGTCGCCATGGGGCTATCCTTCCCCTGCCCCTCCGGGGTCCGCCGCTCGCAGCCAAGAAACCCACCACGCCTGAGCGAACATGGTCGCATGTTCCCGAGGTTCACCGCACCCAAGTCGCTCACCAAGCCCGAGGAGATGCCCGCTCCCGCTCAGTTCGTCGGTTCCCAAACGTACTTGCCACTGGTGTTGATGTAGCCGAATTCTCCGCCGACCTCAACCTCAGCCACGCCGTCGGAGAATTCGCCGGCGCTGTCGAACTGTAGCGGGATGACAACCCTTCCGGTCTTGTCGATGTAGCCGAATCTTCCGCCGACCTTGACCGCCGCCAGCCCGTCGGAGAATCTCTCGGCGAAGTACGCGGAACCCGCGGTGCGATTCGCCCGCCGGGTACGGACACTCGCTCCCGGAGACACCCGAGCGGCCGAGGTGGACCAGAAGATGACTGAGTTGCTCGAGAATCAGAGGAGAGCACCGCCCGTCGCCGGCGCTGTGGAGTGAGATTCGTCACCTGACGCGTCATGCTGTCCACGCTCTGCCACGAGTTCGTGCACCATCTGGACATCGCCCGCCTCGGGATCACTCGGTCGTATCACACGACCGGCTTCTTCGAGCGCGCCCACATCCTGTATCAGGCCGCCCTCGGCCAACCTCATTACCCCCTCGCCTGGCATCCCGCCGACCCCAACGGTTCCCGAAAGATCGACTGGCCCGAGACCAGGCGCCGGAAGAGGTTCCAATGAGCAAGCCCGCCGCTGCCTACTTCAAGAGCGCGACGCGGCCGGTAACCGAATCGCCGCCGAGGTCCACCCGGTAGTAGTAGATGCCCGAGGCCAGCGGGGTCCCCCGGCCGTCGCGGCCGTCGAATGAAACCTCGAGGTTTCCGCCTTCCGCGCCGGGCATATCCAGGAGCGTACGAATGAGCCGCCCGCTCGGATCGAAAAGCCTGATCCGAACCGGGCCGCCGCGCTCGAGCCGCACCCTGATCATGGCGCCAGGATTGAACGGGTTCGGCGCGACCGTGACCGGCGAAGCCCCGCCACCCGCGATCACGTTCACCTCGAACCCGGCTCGGAACGTTCCCCCGCCTGAAAGCGATCCCTCGCAGACGACCGGCACGTCGCTCGTGCCGGTGAGACTCGAGAACAGGTTCCGGAGATCCGCCTTCGAGAAACAGATTCTCATGTCCTCGATGCCGTTCTGGTCGCGGTCCCCCACCACGGTCGTCTTCCCGGAGATCGCCGGAATGCTCCCAACCGATCCCGTGTTCGCGGAGCTCAGGACGACCGAAGAAACCACGACGTCCATCAAATCGAACGAAGCCCCGACCGGCTCGATCTGCGCGCACCAGACCGGCCGATCCGATCCCAGACGCAGGGACTTGTCTTGTGGAAGGGTGAACGCCCGCGCGGCGGCGATGCCGGTCACGAAGAGCGTCAGAGCGCGCGTGTCGGTCAGGAAGCCATCGGACGCCCGAACGACGGCGCCGGCCACGCCCGCGTCCCCCGCGCCGGGGGCCAGATGCAGATTTCCCGTCGTGCGCGTGACGTTCGTGACCGCCGCGTAGGTCGGCCCCGACACGAGGGAGAACGCGAGGGAATCCTGATCCGCGTCACTCCCGCTCAGCGTCTGGTCGGCCGTCGCGCCTTCTTCCACGGTCATGTTCGCGGGCGATCCCAGCACGGGAGCGGAGTTCGTGCAGTAGCGGCCGCGTCGAACGTTCGACCCGGAAGTGAACGCGACGTAGTTGTACGCGTGACCGTCGGGAGAGACATTCGTGTGGCGCGATACGGAGATGTCGGCATCCCCCGTGGAGAAGGCCCCCGTGTCGAGCTGCCGGTTCGTTTGGGTGACACGATCGAACGCAAAGAGCCGCGATCGACCGCCCGGGTTGAAGAGCTCCGGGGCGTTGAAGTACACGACACGTCCATCGCTCGACCAGGCCGGGCCCGTGTGATCGACCAATGCGGTGTTGGGGTCGAGCAGGGCGACCGACCCGGTCGCCAAGTCCAACGTCTCGATGACCCGTGGCCCGAAGCGGTTCGTCTCGAAAGCCAGGACGGCGCCGTCGGGACTGTACGCCGGACGCGCCTCGACGTGGCCGTCGTCCATGGTGCGCCGCACCGGAACGTCAGGAGGACCGCCGGGGGCGAAGGCGACGGTGTAGATGTCGAAGCTCAATCCCGAGGCGTTCGAATCGAAGGCAAGCTCCTGGCCGTCCGGGCTCCAGGCAGGATGGCGGGGCTGAACGGTGGGGCTGCCGAACACCACAGCGAACGGGAAGCCGACCGGAGTCGCGGCCGCGTCGATGTCGCTGCTCACCTGGAATTCCTGGATCAGGATCGCCCAGCCGCCCAAATCCAGATCGTGCTGCACGAAGGCGAGGTATCGCCCATCCGGGCTCCATGCCGGATCGAGATAGGAAATGACCCCACTGAGATCGTAGAGGAGACCGCGGGGGGTCGATAGCCCGCATTGGTACGAGGCGAGCAGGATCTGGCCCACCGTCTCGAACCTGGGATTGGGAACGGGCCTTATGTAGGCAAGATACTGCTCCACTCCGTCGAAGGCGGGCTGGGGCCGGAGCGAAGCGCCGACTCCCGGGGCGAGGTCGCAGAACGAGCTGACGTCGCACTGGGCATTGGCCTGGTAAGGAGAGAGGAGCAGGACCGCCGCGAGAGGAACGAGGAACCAGGAGAGGTGTCGCACGATGGCCTCCCAACCTCGGCCCTCGGGCGAGCTCTTGGCGCGCAGGCTCCAAGAGCCGAGCTGCTTCGTCAACGGATTGGAGGAAGAATCGTGGGGAGACAAGCCATACGATAGCTCACTAGGGAGACCCGGTCAATCCCTCCGGCCCGGAAGTGGAGCTGCGGTGAATCCTCACTCGGAACCACCAAGTGAAACCGGCCTGGGGTCCAAAGGCGTGATCAGTAGGACAATGGAGAATCTCATGCCCAAAATCGGGAATGACGCCCCGAAAACCGACCTCCCGTAAGGAGGATCGTAGCCAGCGGCATCAGTAAGCGCACGGCCTTGCGCGCATTGCTGGACACCCTTCGACCCCTTCCCCGCGCTGAAGCCCGATTCACTTTCACCGTCACGCTCGCCTCCTCCGACTAGCACTTGGGACCGCTGCTTGGATACCTCGCCCACCTCGAGACCTGTTCCAGGTGTTCGCCCGGAATGCCGGGGCAGGCCGCCGCAGGTTTCCAAAATGTCGAGCTGGGGAGTTGTGAACCAAGGGGAGAGGACAAGCCGTAGTTCACCACTCCACTGTTCGGTGGCGAACTACCGATCCTGAGGACCGACCGTCAACACTGGGGTACGAGCGCTTCTACGCCCAACACGCTGCGGAAGTCTCATTTCGCTGAGCAACCTCTCTGAACGAAGAGTATCGAACGTATCTACGTAGAGAGAGCGAAACTCAGTTCGAAAGCTGTCGTAATCGGTCTGCTCGAGGCGCCTGTTCACGGCCGTCCACAGCGCTTCAAGGAAGCGCTCCCATGAGGCAGCAAAATCCTCTGCGGATACCCCTTGCAAACCACCGTGCATGGCGACCTCCTAGCTAGCCTGGATGGGGCAGCGCCTTAACTCCAGTGGCTCGTGATCGTCTGTGGGGAGACTCGGAACGTACTCCATGGCGGGTTCGGCGCGACAGTACTAGCTTTGGCTCCGGTTGGCGACATTCGCCTTTCTGTGAGAAGACGAACGTTTGCACTCATCCACAAGTCGGACGCAGAATCCAGCGGTCACAGTCACGCGGCTGCTCGTGTCTTAGCCAAAGCGCAATGGTGAATCACTGCAGCTCGGCAATTCGTCGATGCGGAGAGAGCCCGAGAGGAAGAGAGCCGAATGGCCCGAGTGTTCGCGCGGGATCTCGCCCGCGTGCGCGAATTGGGCCCGCGAACGTCAGTCGGTGCTATCTCGAGCGCAGGACCCGAAGAGGGTCACAACATCGCACCCTTGCGTCATATGCGCGAAGGCCCCGACGGGCGACCGTCGAGGCCTCGCGAACCCAAGCCCTAGTTTGAAGAGGGCTACGCTTGGGGTAATGGCTCCTGAGGTAGGACTCGAACCTACAACCCTCCGGTTAACAGCCGGATGCTCTGCCATTGAGCTACTCAGGAATTAGCTGAAGGGGTCGGGCGTTGGAGTTTGCGGTGCATCCCAACCCCTTGAAACTTGGCAAGTTATCGACCTATCGCAGCCGAACTTGAGCCACAGATTCTACCCCGATTCAACCCTTCCGGCAAGCACTTCCCCGATCCGGAGTACGATCCTGTAGGACTGGAACCGCGATCCCCATTCGCATGTTTCCCGAGTTGGCGGTTGCTCCTTGTAGCGCGCATACTATGTCCCCCCTCGGGTCAGGGCCCGCAGTCGAAAACTTCAACGTTCAACCGGAGGCATCGAGCTATGGCCACGAATCCGATTCCCAAGGGCTACACCACCATCACTCCTTCGATGACCGTGAAGGACGCGCCGAAGGTCATCGATTTCTACAAGAAGGCGTTCGACGCGAAAGAGCACATGCGAATGCCCGGACCCGACGGCAAGATCATGCACGCCGAGATCCAGATCGGGAACGCGGTCATCATGATGAACGACGAGGTCATGGGCTCCAGGTCCGCGCAGACGCTGGGAGGCTCACCCATCAGCTTCTACGTCTACGTCGACGACGCGGTCGCCGCGTTCAAGAAGGCGATCGCGGCCGGCGCCAAGCAGCAGTATCCGATCACCGATATGTTCTGGGGCGACAAGATGGGGACGGTCGAGGATCCGTTCGGCTACAAGTGGACGATCGCCCAGCACGTGAAGGACGTGTCCCCGGAAGACATGAAGAAGGGGCAGGAAGAGTTCATGAAGCAGATGGCCGCCTCACACTAAACCGAGGCACCCAGAACCAGCAGTAGAGGCCCGGCGGGAAAGCTCCCCTTCCGGGCCTCTTCCTTCTCGCCTATTCCACCTTCACGACGCGGCACGCGACGCGATGCCCTTCCACGTCGGCGCCGACGAAATAGACGCCCGACGTCGACGCGACGCCGTCATCCCTCCGCCCGTCCCACGTGAACGGGTGCGTCCCCGCCGGCAGCCAGGCCCCGCGAGAGAGATTCCGTACGACTCGACCCTGCACGTCATAGACGAGCAGGCGCACGCGATCGGCCCGCGGCAGGGTCAGGCGAAAGAGAATCTGGCCCGAGAAGGGGTTCGAGGAGACCTGATCCACGCGCACGCGACCAAGAGCCCCTCCGGCGTCGACCGCGGCCGGGGGATCCGGGAGGGCGTCGACGTGCATCACCGTGTCCCGGCAGGCCGTGTCCTGATGCAGCGAGATATCGATCGTGATCTTGGGGAAGGATCCCCCACCCGAAACGAGCCCGCTGTCGAATCGCAGCGGCGCGCCGCCCCCGACGGTGAGGTCCAGTTTCATTTCCTGCTGGACCGCCACCTCGCCGCCCGCGCGGTAGGTGCCCGAGCCCTGGATGGTGATGTTGCTCGTGGTGTCCGGGACGGTCCAGCGGACGTTCAGGACTTCGTAGTTCTCGAAAAAACCGTCGAAGCCGACGTGCTTGAGATCGAACGTCCCCTTGATCGGGCTGGTGATGATGACGGGGCAGGCGCAGGGTCCAAAGCATCCCGTCATGTAGCGGCTATCGGAAGAGAGGAAGTAGTGCTCGGAATCGGGCGGAGCGGTCTGGCCCCGAGCCTGGCTGGATCCGAGGGAGAGGGTGACGAGGAGAAGGGCGGGTACGAATCTGTGGGCGCGCATGATCCACCTCCTGGTTGCCCTTGCGGACGCCCATCCATGCTACTACCGAAGCCGCGCCAGAGCGATCGCCGCCGCGATGACGATGCCTCCGCCGATCGCCCCGCGCAACGATCTCGCGGGTAACCTCGTGGCCAGCATGGTCCCCAGGAGCACCCCCGGAACCGACCCCAGGCAAGTCCCCAGAACCAGTCCCGCCTTGACGTGCCCCAGCGCGAGGTGCGTCGCGGTGGAGACCACGAGCGTCAGGAGCCCGGCGACGAGCGCCGCCGCCACCGCGCGGTGGGCGTCGATGCGCAACGGACCCGCGAGCGAGGTGACGAAGAGGGTCCCCGTCCCGATGCTCGTCAGCCCCGCGATGAATCCCACGATCGATCCGATCAGCCCCACGCTGAGGGCGGGAGGATCATCGGCGGCGATCACATGGGGCCGGCTCGAGC
>Ga0075423_10006665_pt1 | contig 10851 bp, 9 predicted proteins | sample SoiMethybrSBSTD2_FD_80114 | JGI IMG/M metagenome (GOLD analysis project Ga0075423, IMG submission 80114) | Bulk soil microbial communities from a Populus tree surrounding site in Tennessee, USA - Soil MetaG P. TD hybrid SBSTD2 | ecosystem: Environmental > Terrestrial > Soil > Tree plantation...
GAGCCGGTGAGGGCGATCGACTTCACGGGCGGCTCCACCACGAAGGTCCGCACGCCGCGCCGGCGCGAGATGAGCCGCTCGTCGGCGAGGGCATCCAGGGCCCGGCGCACCGTGATGCGGCTCACCCCGTACTGCTCGCACAGCTCCATCTCGGTGGGGAGAGGAACCGAGGGCCCGAACTCGCCTGCCCGGATCCGCTCGACCAAATGCTGATGCAGCTGAAAGTAGAGGGACGGGGGGCCAGGCTCGAGCCGGTGGACGGCCATGGTGGAGCTTGTTATAACAAGTGTCCTATGGCCACGCAACGGGGGGTCGGCCACGGGCCCGGAAGGCGCGGGCGGGGAAGGCGCCGGATCGATGGACGTCCGAAGCTGGACGGAGGAGAGCGCGTGGCTGATGCGACCGGAGTACGTGACGTGGACGCGGTGATCGTCGGAGCCGGCTTTGCCGGCCTCTACATGCTCCACCGCCTGCGCGGGCTGGGCTTCTCCGCGCAGGTGTTCGAGCGGGGCACGGGGGTGGGGGGGACCTGATACTGGAACCGCTCCCCCGGCGCGCGCTGCGACGTCGAGAGCATGGACTACTCCTTCTCGTTCTCCTCCCAACTCGAGCAGGAATGGGAGTGGACGGAGCGCTACGCCTCCCAGCCCGAGATCCTGAAGTACGCCAATCACGTGGCCGACCGCTTCGATCTCAAGCGGGATATCCAATTCGAGACGCAGGTTGTTTCGGCCGCCTTCGACGAGGCCGCGCGCCGCTGGACCGTGCGCACTGACCGGGGCGACGTCGTGTCGGCGCGCTTCTGCATCATGGCCACCGGCTGCCTGTCCGATCTTCAGGTGCCACCCTTCAAGGGCGTCGAGACGTTCGCGGGCGCCCGCTATCACACCGGGAGCTGGCCGCACGAGGGCGTGGACTTCACCGGCCGGCGGGTCGGGATCATCGGCACCGGCTCGTCCGCGATCCAGTCCATCCCCATCATCGCGGAGCAGGCCGCGCATCTCTACGTGTTCCAGCGCACGCCGAACTACTCGGTGCCCGCGCGCAATGTGCCCATGGACCCCGACTATCAGCGGCGCTGGAAGGCCCAGTATCCCCAGCATCGGCAGGACGCGCGGGAGTCGCGCGTGGGCTTCGTGATCGAGCGCAACGACGTGTCGGCGCTCTCCGTCTCCGCCGAGGAGCGCAAGCGCGAGTACGAGAAGCGCTGGCAGCGCGGGGGCCTCGGGTTCGCCGCCACCTACCTCGACATCCAGATCAGCCAGGAAGCCAACGACACCGCGGCGGCGTTCTTCCGCGAGAAAATCCACCGCATCGTCCGCGATCCCGCGGTGGCGGAGCTGCTCACGCCGAAAACCTACCCCCTCGGCACCAAACGGCTCTGTGTAGACACTGGTTATTACGACACGTTCAACCGGGACAACGTCACGCTGGTGGACGTGCGCAGCGCGCCCATCGAGGAGATCACGCCCGACGGTCTCCGCACCGCGGCGGGCCGCTACACGTTCGACAGCCTGATCTTCGCCACCGGCTTTGACGCGATGACCGGGGCCCTGCTCCGGATCGACATCCGCGGGCGCGGCGGCATGAGCCTCAAGGACAAGTGGACGGGGGGCCCGCGCACCTATCTGGGCCTGACGGTGGCCGGCTTCCCGAATCTCTTCGCCATCACCGGGCCGGGGAGCCCCTCTGTGCTGAGCAACATGATCGTGTCGATCGAGCAGCACGTGGACTGGATCGCCGACTGCATGGCCCATCTGCGCGCCCAGGGCCGGACGACTATCGAGGCCACGCGGGAGTCGGAGGACGCCTGGGTGGACCACGTCAACGAGGTCGGCCACATGACGCTCTATCCGAAGGCCGCGTCCTGGTACACCGGCGCCAACGTCCCCGGCAAGCCGCGCGTCTTCATGCCCTACGTGGGCGGCGTGGGGGCGTATCGCCTGAAGTGCGACGACGTGGCGGCAAAGGGCTACGAGGGCTTCCGCCTCGGCTAGAGCCGGGTGACGTTCGCGGCCACGCAGATCCAGCGGCCGCCGCGCTTCTGCCACACATCCGTGTAGCGCCCCGCCCCCGGCTGGCCGTCCGCCTTCACGTAGGTCGTCCTCGCATGGATCAGCGCGACGTCCCCCAGCACGCGGATGAGGACGTCCTCGATGGCGAGGCTCTTCACGGTCGAGCCGCGCCCGATCTGGGCGAGGAATCCGGCGCGGTCCACCAGCGAGCAGTCGGGATTGCTATTGACGAAGTCGTCCGAAAGGTTCGCGTCGAACCAGCGCACGTCCGCCTCGCTGACCGAGCGGATGTACTCGTGGTTGAGCGCCTCGAGCGCGCCCTGGTCCGTTGCCGTGGCCATCTCAGCACCTCGCGAAGTGGGCGGAGACGCAGAGCCAGCGCCCCTTCCGCCGCTGCCAGATGTCGGTGTAGCGCCCGCGGCCATGGCTGCCGTCGGGCCGCGTGTCCTCGAAGCTCGCGTGAATCAGCGCGGTGTCGCCCAGGTGCTGGATGCGCACCTCGGGCGAGCGGAGGTCGGTCATGGTGTGGGGCGTGGCGAAGCGCGCCAGGTACCCCGCCTTGTCCACGAAGGAGCCGTCGGGATTGGTGGCGCGATAATCGTCCGCCAGGTGCTCCGCGTACCAGGCCACGTCGCGCTTCTCGGCGGCGAGGAGATAGCCGCGGTTGAGCGCCTCGAGCATCGCCAGATCGTCCGCCGTGTTCGCCATCGTCGAACCTCCTTGTCTCGGGGTATCCTAGTCCCGCCTCTGGCCCTATGAAAGGGCCAGTTTCCGTGCAAACGAAGGAGCCAGCGCCATGCTGCTGAACCTGCGGGAGACGAGCGGGCCGCTCTATCGCCGCGTCTATCACGCCCTGAAGGGGATGATCCGCGCGGGCCGCCTCGGCCCCACCGCCCGCGTCCCGTCCACGCGGGCTCTTGCCCGGGACCTGGGCGTGTCGCGCAACACCGTCATGCTGGCGTACGAGCAGCTCGCCGCCGAGGGCTACCTGGTGAGCCGTCACCGCGGCGCCACCTCCGTGGCGGGGGTGCCGCCCCCGCGCCTGACCGCCGTGGCCACCCGCCCCCCGGCGGCGCCGCGCCCGGCGGCGGTGTCCGCGTACGCGCGCCGCCTGATCGCGCGGATGCCGCTCACGCCGCAACCGCCGGCCCCGCGCCCGGCGCTGCGCTACGACTTTCGCTACGGCCGGCCCGCGGTGGACGAGTTCCCGCGGGTGATCTGGCGGCGGCTGCTCGCCGCGCGGGCCCGCCGGACGTCCGCGGACACGCTCGGCTACGGCGGGCCCGCGGGCCACCGCCCGCTGCGCGAGGCGCTCTGCGAGTATCTCGGGCGCGCCCGCGGCGTGCTGAGCGACCCCGACCGCATCCTCATCGTGAACGCACGCAGCAGGCGCTCGACCTGATCGCGCGCGTGCTGCTCGACCCGGGCGACGGCGCGGTGGTGGAGGAGCCGCACTACCCCGGCGCCACCATCCCGTTCGAGGCCGTGGGCGCGCGGCTGCTGCCCGTGCCCGTCGACGGCGACGGTCTCGACACGAGCCGGCTCCCGTCGGCCGCCCTGCGGCCCCGCCTCGCCTACGTGACGCCGTGCCATCAGTTCCCCAGCGGCGTCATCATGCCGCTGCACCGCCGCCTCGCCCTTCTCCAGTGGGCGGCGCGCGTGGGCGCCTGGGTGGTCGAGGACGACTACGTGAGCGAATTCCGCTATGAAGGCCATCCGCTGGAGGCGCTCCAGTCCCTCGATCGCCACGAGCGGGCTCTCTACCTCGGGTCCTTCTCGAAGACGCTGTTCCCCGCGCTCCGCGTGGGCTACCTCGTGCTGCCGCGGGCGCTCGTGTCTGCCTTCCTCGCCGCGAAGTGGGCAGCCGATCGCTTCTCCGCGCCGCTCTATCAGGAGGCCCTGGCCGAGCTGATCACGAGCGGCCGGTACGAGCGCCATCTCCGCCGCGCGGGCGCCCGGAACGCGGGCCGGCGCCGCGTCCTCATCGAGGCGCTGCGCCATCAGTTCGGCGACCGCGTGGCGATCGCGGGGGAGAACACCGGCGTGCATCTGGTGGTGTGGCTCAACGGCGTGCGCCCGGCGGAGCTGCCGTCCGCCATCGCGCGGGCGGCGAAGGCCGGCGTGGGAATCTACTCGGTGGCGCCCTCGTACGCGGAGCCGCCCCGGCGCGCGGGCCTGCTCTTCGGCTACGCGTCCCTGAGCGAGGCCGAGATCCGGGCGGGGATCCGGCGCCTGGCCGAGATCTTCGCGGCGCGCGTGAGAGAATGACCGCCGTGAGATCCAGCGTTCGTCTCGCGCTGCTGAGTCTCGTCATCGCCTTCGGCGCCGCCGCCGCGTACGTGATGTTCCTCCGTGTGCCCATGATCCGCAATCATCCCGAGGGCTATGTGATTGCGTTCGGCATCGCCACCGTGCTGCCCTTGATCGCCCTCTGGCGCGACTCCCGGCCGCGCTGGCCCTCGTGGGTGGCCCTCGTGGTCTCGGGTCCACTCCTCGTCGCGGGCGCCTGGTTCGACTTCGTGGGCGCGCGGGTGCCCGACACGCCACTGGCGTTCCGCGCCGGCGAAGCGGCGCCGGATTTCACGCTGCCCGACGCGGCCGGCCGGACCGTGACCCTCGCGGACTATCGCGGGAAGAAGCCGGTCGTCGTGATCTTCTACCGCGGCTACTGGTGACCCTTCTGCATGGCCGAGCTCCAAGGTCTTGGAGCCCAGCTGTCGGAGGCCGAGCAGGCCGGCGTGGAGGTCGTGGCGATCTCACCCGATTCCAACGCGCAGAGCCAGAAGGTGGCGGAGGGGCTGCACCTCAACTACCGCTTCCTCGCCGACGGTGATCTCGCGGTGGCGCGCCGCTACGGCTTGATCCACCCGGCGGGCGGCCCCAACGGCGAGGATGTGCCGAAGCCCGCCACCATCGTGATCGATCGTGACGGCGTCGTGCGCTGGTACAAGGTCTCCCATAACTTCCAGGTGCGGCCCGACCCGGGCGACGTCCTGAAGGCGGTGCGCGCGCTCTAGCCGCTCCTGCTCGCCCTGGTGGCGCCGACATCGCCTCCGCGCTCGTGGTCTACTGTCTCTCATGGGAACCCCGCGGTGCCCGGTCGCGTCCTAAGGGCATGAAGGGCTCGTTCGGGCGGCTCATGGTGGTGGCGCTCGCGACGCTGGCGCTGTCCGCCTGCGATAGGTCGCCCCGCGCCGGCGCCGCCCCCAAGCCGCCCGAAGTCACGGTGGTGCCGGTGGGCCAGCAGACGGTGCCTCTCTACGGTCAGTACGTGGGCCAGACCGAGGCCGTGAAGACGGTCGAGGTGCGCGCGCGCGTCGAAGGGTTCATCCTGCGGCAGGTCGCGCCCGACGGGGCGGAGGTGAAGGAGGGCGACGTCCTCTTCCTCATCGACCCGGGGCCGATCCAGGCGGCGGCGAGCCAGGCGGAAGCCAACGTCGCGCGCGATCGCGCTGCCCTCGGCCAGGCCGAGGCTGCGCTCGTTCAGCGCCGCGCCGACGTGCAGCAGGCACAGGCCAATGTCGAGCGCGACGTGGCGCAGTGGGAGAACTGGCGGACGATGGAGGGGCGCTACCGCAAGCTCCTTCTCGACGAGCTGATCGCGCGCGAGCAGTACGATCAGATCAACACGAGCCTGACTGCGGCGGCGGCGACCGTGCAGGCCGATCGCGCGGCGCTCGCGAACGCGCAGGCCGCGCTGGCCGCCGGCCAGGCCAACATCGAGAATGCGCGCGCCACCGTGCGCGCCGACGAGGCCGCGCTGGATGCGGCCAGGCTCCAGCTGAGCTACACGACCATCCGCTCGCCGCTCACCGGCCGCATGGGCAAGGCCGAGGTGCGGGTGGGCGCGCTCGTGGGCAAGGGCGAGGCGACCCTGCTCGCCACCGTGTCCACCACCGACCCCATGTACGTCTCCTTCAGCGTGAGCGAGCGCGAGGCCCTCTCGGTGTGGCGCCGCCGCGCCGCGCCCGGCGGCATCCGCATCACCCTGCCGGACGACACGCAGTATCCGTACGAGGGCAAGGTGGACTTCGTCGACCGCGCGGTCGATCCGCGCACGGGCACCCTCGCCCTGCGCGCCACGTTCCCCAACCCGCAGCGCGTGCTCCAGCCCGGGCAGTACATGCGACTGCGCGCCCTGCTCGAGGAGCGGCCGGACGCGCTGGTGATTCCGCAGGCCGCGGTGTCCGAAAGCCAGGGCGCGACGTCGGTGTACGTGGTGGCGGCCGATCACACCGTCCAGGTGCGCAGTGTCCGCATGGGGCCGCGCCTGGGCTCCCTCTGGATCGTCGAGGACGGCGTGAAGGCCGGCGAGCAGGTCATCGTCAAGGGGCTCCAGCGCGTGCAGCCCGGCATGCGCGTGGAGCCGACGGTGGAGGCCCTGCCGCAGGCGACGGCCGGCTAGCGCGCGATGTTCGTCAACTTCTTCATCGCCCGCCCCATCTTCGCTTCCGTCATCGCGATCGTCATCGTGGTGGCGGGTGGCGTGGCCATCCCGCTCCTCCCGATCGCTCTCTTCCCCGACATCACGCCGCCCCAGGTGGTGGTGCAGGCGGCCTACCCCGGCGCCAGCGCGGAAGTCGTGGAGCAGACGGTGACCACGCCCATCGAGCAGCAGGTCAACGGCGTGGAGAACATGATCTACATGTCCTCGCGCAGCGGCAGCGACGGCACCATGACGCTGAACGTGACGTTCGCGGTAGGCACCGAGCTCGACATCGCGGCGGTGAACGTGCAGAACCGGGTGGCCATCGCCGAGGCCAAGCTGCCGCAGGACGTGACCCGCCAGGGTCTCACCATCACCAAGCAGTCGCCCGATCTCGTGGAGATCGTGGCGTTGGTCTCGCCGGACGGCAGCCGCGACGAGCTCTACCTCGCCAACTACGCCACGCTCCAGGTGGTCGACGTGCTCTCGCGCGTGCCCGGCGTGGGGCAGGTGACGGTGTTCAACGGCCGCGACTACGGCATGCGGCTCTGGCTCAACCCCGACCGGCTGGCGAGCCTGGGCCTCACCGCCGGCGATGTGGCGGACGCGGTGCGCGAGCAGAACCTCCAGGCCGCGGCGGGCCAGATTGGCCAGCCGCCCGCCCCCAAGGGCCAGCAGTTTCAGTACACGGTGACCACCCGAGGCCGCCTCACCACGCCGGAAGAGTTCGGGGACATCATCCTCCGCACGCGCGCCGACGGCTCCGTCCTGCGGGTGCGCGACGTCGGGCGCGTGGAGCTCGGCGCGCAGAGCTACGGCTCGTTCGGCCGGGTGGGCGGGAAGCCCGCCGCGCTGGTGGGCGTGTTCCAGCTTCCCGGGGCGAACGCGCTGCAGGTCTCGAAGGGGGTGCAGGGGGCGATGGCGCGGCTGGGGCCGAGCTTCCCCAGCGGGGTGGTCTACACGCGCCCGTACAACACCACGGACTTCGTGCGCGTGTCCATCGAGGAGGTGGTGCAGACCCTCCTCATCGCCATCGGCCTCGTCGTGCTGACCGTGTACGTGTTCCTGCAGGACTGGCGCGCCACCCTCATTCCCACCCTCACCATCCCGGTATCGCTCGTCGGCACCTTCGCCGTCATCTCCGCCTTCGGCTTCTCCATCAACACGCTGACGATGTTCGGCCTCGTGCTCGCCATCGGCATCGTGGTGGACGACGCCATCGTGGTGGTGGAGAACACCCAGCGCCACCTGGACGAGGAGAGCCTCGACGCGGTCGAGGCCACCCAGCGCGCGACCGCGGAAGTGGTCGGGCCCGTCATCGCCACCGCGCTCGTGCTCATGGCGGTGTTCATCCCCATCTCGCTCCTGCCCGGCATCACCGGCCAGCTCTACCGGCAGTTCGCGCTCACCATCGCAGTGTCGGTGGGCCTGTCGGCGTTCAACGCGCTTTCACTCACGCCGGCCCTCTGCGCGCTGCTCCTGCGGCCCGCGCGCGACGTGCGCAAGCGCTGGCTTGCGCGCGCGTGGAACGCCTCCTTCGCGCGGGTGACGGGCGGGTACGACCGCACCGTCGGCCAGATCGTCCGCCGCGCGTCACTGGCAGTGATCCTGCTCCTCGTGCTGGGAGCCGTGAGCTATGCGCTGCTGCGCGCGGTGCCCACCGGCTTCGCGCCCACCGAGGACCAGGGCTATCTCCTCGTCAACGTGCAGCTCCCCGACGCGGCGTCGCTCGAGCGCACCGACGCGGTGGTGCGCCAGGTCGAGCAGATCATCTTGAAGACCCCCGGCATCGAGAACGTGGTGGCCATCGGCGGGCGGAGCTTCATCACCGGGATCAACGGGCCGAACGTCGCCTCGCTGTTCCCGCGGCTGGCCCCGTGGCACGACCGGAAGAAGCCGGAGCTCCAAGCCGCCGCCATTCTTGGCCGGCTACGCGCGCAGCTCGGCGGCATCCAGGACGCGTTCATCGTGGTGTTCCCGCCGCCGCCCATCCGCGGCATCAGCTCGGGCGGGGGCTTCCAGTTCGAGCTGCAGAGCGTGGCCGGCGGCTCGCTCAACGCCATCGACGCGGCGGCCAAGCGCGTGATGGACGGGACACGGCAGCGTCCGGAGATCGCCTCCGCGTTCACGGCGTTCCGGGCGGGGGTGCCGCAGCTCGACGCCCAGGTCGACCGCGCCAAGGCCAAGGCGCTGGGGGTGCCGCTGTCCGACCTCTTCCAGAGCCTCCAGATCTTCCTGGGCTCGCTCTACGTGAACGACTTCAATGCCTTCGGCCGGGTGTACCGCGTGCAGCTACAGGCCGAGCCCTCCTTTCGCGCGGTGCCGAGCGACGTCTCGCGCATCTACGTGCGGGGGAAGACGCCGAGCGGCCAGCCCCAGATGGTGCCGCTCTCGACGCTGGTGACGGTGAAGCCGATCACCGGCCCCGACTCCATCTCGCACTACAACCTTTACCGCTCGGCCGAGATCAACGGCGACACCGCGCCGGGCTATAGCTCCGGCCAGGCCATCGCCGCCATGCAGGACCTGGCGAAGCAGGCGCTCCCGCCCGGTATGTCATATGAATGGTCGGGCCTCGCGCTCCAGGAGATCGAGGCGGGAAGCCGGGCCGGCTTCGTGTTCGGCCTCTCGGCGCTGTTCGTGTTCCTCGTGCTCGCCGCGCAGTACGAGAGCTGGCTGGTGCCGATCGCGGTGATCCTCGCCGTCCCCCTCGGCGTCCTGGGCGCGCTGACCGCGCTCTGGCTCGGCGGCTCGGCCAACGACGTCTATGCGCAGATCGGCCTCGCGCTTCTCATCGGGCTCGCCAGCAAGAACGCCATCCTCATCGTGGAGTTCGCCAAGGAGCGCCGCGAGCACGGTATGCCCATTCGCGACGCCGCCCGCGAGGCGGCCCGCCTGCGCTTCCGCCCCATCCTGATGACCTCGTTCGCGTTCATCCTGGGGTCGATGCCGCTGGTGTTCGCTTCGGGCGCCGGCGCGGCCGCTCGCCACTCCATCGGCGTCACCGTGGTGGGGGGCATGCTCGCGGTGACAATTCTGGGCGTGCTGCTCGTGCCCGCCTTCTACGTGTCGATCGAGCGCTTCGCCGAGCGCCTGCGCCGCCCCGCGCCCGTCGCGGGATCGCCCGGTCAACACGAAGGCGCATCGGCTGGGGGCTCCTGAGGCCTCGGTGCCCCCGGCGCCACCGGCACCAATGCGTGCCGAGCATCCCTCCGTTGACCTTGCCCCGTCGCTCTGGCAGGATCGTCGCGCGAACCTTCCGGATCCGGATGCGGCGTCGTTCCAGAAGGAGGGGCCCATGAAGCGCGCGCTCTCAACGGCTCTCGCGGCATTCACCGTCGCCGCCCTCGTCGGTGGCGTCTCCGCTCAGGGTGTGATGGACACCACTCCGCCCGAGCGCATCAAGATCTCGGCCGGCAAGGTCGACGGCGCTTTCATCCGCGCCAACGCGCGCACCTCACGGGACTGGCCCAGCCATGGGCTGGACTATGCGGAGACCCGCTTCAGCCGGCTCACCCAGATCAACGCGGACAACGTGAAGGCGCTGGGCCTCGTGTGGGCGTACGACCTCGAGTCCCGGCGCGGGGTCGAGGCCACGCCGCTAGTCGTCGACGGCGTGATGTACGTGAGCGCCTCGTGGAGCGTCGTCCACGCCGTGGACGTGCGCAACGGCAAGCGCCTCTGGACCTACGATCCCGACGTGCCGCGCGAGGCGGGATACCGCGGCTGCTGCGACGTGGTGAACCGCGGCGTGGCCGTCTACAAGGGCCGGGTCTACGTGGCGACCTACGACGGCCGGCTCGTCGCGCTCGATGCGGTGAGCGGCCGCGTCCTGTGGACCAAGGACACGATCATCGACCGCGCGCGCTCGTACACCATCACCGGCGCGCCCCGCGTCTACAAGGACAAGGTCATCATCGGCAACGGCGGCGCCGAGTACGGCGTGCGCGGCTATGTCACCGCCTACGACGCGGCCACCGGCGCGCAGCGCTGGCGCTGGTTCACCGTGCCCGGTGATCCCTCCAAGCCCTTCGAGGACGCGTCGATGGCCAAGGCGGCCAAGACGTGGGATCCGGCAGGCAAATACTGGGAGGCGGGGGGCGGCGGCACGCCGTGGGACACGATGACCTTCGACCCCGATCTGAACCTCATGTACATCGGCACCGGCAACGGCTCCCCGTGGGCGCGGAGCAAGCGAAGTCCCGCGGGCGGCGACAACCTCTACCTCGGCTCGATCGTCGCGCTCAATCCCGACACCGGGAAGTACGTCTGGCACTACCAGGAGACGCCGGGCGACAACTGGGACTTCACCTCGACGCAGCCCATGATCCTCGCCGACCTCAAGATCGCCTGGGCCGCGCGCAAGGTCATCCTCCACGCGCCGAAGAACGGCTTCTTCTTCGTCATCGA